>OHVM01000295.1_pt1 | contig 24878 bp, 19 predicted proteins | sample 1579431 | NCBI WGS metagenome assembly OHVM01 (sample SAMEA3882524, study PRJEB24775) | human gut metagenome | biome: human-associated habitat; feature: intestine environment; material: feces | place: Netherlands | collected 2009/2010 | reverse complement strand
TGCCGGTTCTATTGTTTAACTTTTAATTTTTCGGTAAAAATTTACCGAAGTATTACTATCATAAATTACTAATTTAAATTTAATTCTATGAAGAAGAACCTCTTTAACGTTTTTCTAGTGTGTGTCTTCTGTGTGGCAGCAATTCCAGATGTGTTTGCCCAGCAGATAAAAGTAACAGGTAAAGTTACTGACAGTACGAACGAGGGGATGCCCGGTGTGAATGTACAAGTGAAAGGTACAGCCACGGGAACCATTACAGATTTTGATGGCAATTATTCTATTGATGTTCCTGACTCCAAATCTACATTAGTGTTTTCTTTTATTGGCTATGTGACCCAGCAAGTGCCGGTCGGTGGAAAAAAAGTATTGAATGTTCAGTTGAAAGATGATACCCAGACATTGGATGAAGTGGTGGTAGTGGCTTATGGTACGGCAAGAAAGAGTGATTTGACCGGTGCTACCGCCAGCTTGCGTCCGGATGCTAACGATGCTTCTAAAACAGCTTCTTTTAATAATCTGTTGCAAGGTAAGGTGGCGGGGCTGAATGTAACTTCATCTATGGCTGCTCCGGGAGCTGCCAGTTCTGTGACAATTCGTGGCGCTAACTCATTGCGTGGAGATAACCAGCCTCTGTATGTTATTGATAATGTTCCGCAATCTTCCACTGGGGAATTTGCAGAGTCGGCTATGGGTGGCGGTGATTTCCAGATTGCGCAGGATCCTTTAAGTGCTTTGAATCCTGCGGATATTGAAGATATCACTGTATTAAAAGATGCCTCGGCTACGGCAATTTATGGTTCCCGCGGTGCGAATGGTGTTATTATCATTACGACTAAAAAAGGGAAAGCAGGTAAGGCTAAAGTAAACGTGACTGCAAACTTTACCATTGCGGATGCCCGTAACCTGCATAATATGTTGAATCTGGAACAGTATGCTGCTTATGCCAATATGAAGGCTAATGCCGGCGAGGAAAAGTACTATCCGCAAGCAAATGGCGAGATGCATTATGTGTATGGTGAAAACTTGGATAAATATAAAAAAGATCCTACCAACCCTGAATACTATCGTGTCTTGAGTTATAAGAACTGGCAGAAAGAAGCTTATTCATCTGCTTTCTCTCAAGTCTATTCTGTATCGGTCAGCGGAGGATCGGATGCAATGACTTATTATGTTTCGGGTGGTTTTAAGGATATAAAAGGTATTGTGAGCAATACAGGTATTAAACAAGGTGATTTGCGTGCAAACCTTACGGCTAACCTTTCAAAGTCCGTTACTATGGCGCTTGCTTTGAATGGATCTATCAAACAAAATGATATGATGACCGGGGGTAATACGACAGGTGGTATTGCCGGTTCATTGGCACGTACAGTATTGGATACAGCTCCTTATGAAATTCCGGCAGACGACCCGACATTACAAACGGACATGGACGCAAAAACTACTGTTTATAGCTGGCGGGATGACTATGATGATATAACGGATGATAAAAGCTTTGGCGGTAGTCTGGATTTGAAATGGAATATTTGCAAATACCTTTCGTATAATCTTCGTGCCGGAGGAAATGTGAATATAAACGAACGTGCTCGTTGGTATGGCATGCAGCTCACTATCGGTGCTAATGATCAAGGTGTGCTAGCCATGGCTAATTTGAACAAGACCAATTATAATATAGAGAACTTATTGAATTTAAATATTGACTTGGCGAAAGGTATTCATCTGGGAGCGACTGCTGGTGTAACTTATGACGGACATACATTCTTGAATAAGAATGTGAAGGGTACTCGTTTCTCTAATTTTGACTTACGTACAAAAGGGTTACACCTTGCTTCTGTGAAGACTCATGAACAACCTACCCAAAAGGATTATCAGTTACTGTCTTATCTAGGTCGTATCAATCTTTCTGCTTATGATAAATATTTGCTTACTGCATCTGTACGTGCGGACGGATCAAGTAAATTCAAAAGGGGTAACCGATGGTCTTACTTCCCTTCCTTCTCTTTGGCCTGGCGTATGGAGCAGGAAGAGTTTATGAAGCACATTAACTGGTTGAATCAAATGAAAATACGTTTAGGTTTTGGTGTTACAGGCAATCAGGGCATTAATCCCTATGCTACTTTCTCTGATTATTCACAAATAATAGATTATGCAAAAGCGACAGGAGATCAGATTTTGGCAATGGCGGTAAGCAATTTGCAGAATGACGGGTTGAAGTGGGAACGTACATCTTCTTGGAATGTGGGTCTTGATTTTGCTTTTTTCAACAGCCGTCTGTCAGGATCAGTAGATGTATATCAGAAAAAAACCAATGATTTGCTTATTTCGCGTTCATTGCCTGCTTCCAGTGGTTTTGCAAGTGTGATGTTGAATCAAGGTTCGTTGAAAAACAAAGGTGTTGAAATTAGTTTGAATGGAGATATTCTCCGTAACTTGAATGGTTGGAGTTGGAGTTTGGGCGGAAACATTGGTTTCAATAAATCAAAAATTGGTGACCTGGGTTTTGCACCGACAGATTTTGGAACCTTGAAGAATGTGCGTGGATATCAGGGAACTTCTATAGGAGATCATTTTGGTATTGCTAATCTTTTCATTGCAGGTGAGGCACCGGGATTGTTCTTCGGATATAAGACTCAAGGTATTATTCAGCCGGAAGATATTGTAGATGGAAAAGTTGCTTATACGGCTGCTGACGGATCAACCAAATATTATTCCAGTTCTGTGGCCAATGACTTGGGAGCCGGTAATATAAAAGCGGTGGATATGAATGAGGATGGTGTTGTGGATGAAAAGGATAAAACCATTTTAGGCAATCCGAATCCGGACTTTACTTATGGTTTCCAAACTCGTATTGCCTGGAAAGACCTGTCTGTTTCGGCTTCTTTTAATGGTGTGCATGGTAATCAGATATTGAATACGAATATCCGTTATTATACGCCCTCTCGGCAAGCTGGTAATTTGACACAAGAAGCATTCCGGAATATCTGGACGGAAGAGAATCATTCAAATCTTTATCCGTCGGCTACGGCGAATGTAAAGAACGTGGTTTATGACCGTTATATTGAGGATGGAAGTTACTTGCGTTGTTCGGATATCACTTTGAATTATACATTGCCAAAATCTTGGATGAAGAAAATCGGCTTTCAGAATATAGGTGTATTTGCTTCGGTTAAAAATGCATTTGTCATCACTAATTACAGTGGATACGATCCGGAAATCAATTCGTTTGCTTTTGATGGATTACGCCCGGGCATTGATATGAATGCATTTCCAAGCCAACGTTCTTATGTCTTTGGATTAAATGTGGCCTTTTAAATAGTTTAACCGATAATTTTTTTTGTAAAATGAAAAAACTAAAATATATATTTTTATTAGCAGGTGCTTTGTCATTGGCATCCTGCGAATCGTGGCTGGATGAAGACCCGCAATATACGATAAATACAAAAACTCAGTTTAGTACTGTGGAAAATGCCAGACAGGCTTTGATGGGATGTTACGGATATATGTCGGCTGATAATGCTTATGGCCAGGCATGGCAGGAAGTTACATTTGGATATTGTGGTTTTGGATGGTCACAAACGAATGGCAGTTCTACAGATTTATTGGTCTCTATGGACGGAGGAATTGATGAAACCATAAACACAATGGCGTGGAGAGGGATGTATAAAGTGATTGGTGAAACAAATGCATTCATTGCCAATATTGCCGATAGTCCGTTAGAATCGGCTGATAAGTTGCCAATGGAAGCGGCTGCTCGTTTTTTGCGTGCATTGGCTTATTATAATTTGGCAGTTACCTATGGAGATGTACCTTTAAAGACCACTCCCTCTGCTCATGACGGAGTAGCTGTTCCTCGTTCTCCTAAAAATGAGGTCTTTGAATTGGTACGTACTGACTGGGAGTTCGCTTATGAGAATTTACCGGAAAAAGATGATGACGGTTTTGCAACGAAGTGGGCGGCGAAAGCGTATTTAGGAAAGCTCTATCATACTTTGGGCTGTCAGGGTGATAATACGGCTTGGGAGAAGGCGAAAGCGTGTTTTGATGAGGTAATGCCTAAATACCGGCTGGCGGATAAATTCAGTGATTTGTTTGTTGATTACGTACAAGGTTCTCCGGAATCTATTTTTCAATTGAATTTTGCACTTGCAGGTTCTACCACCCGTAACCGGGGTAGCTGGCTGGTCGCTCCTAATGGCTCTTGTAATGGGCAGGCTTGGGACCGCATACGTGCTTCAAAAGCTTTGTATGATTATTTTTTGGCTACTTATCCCGGTGATCCACGTATTGAAAGCACATTCCTGACTTATTGGAAGTCTTATGCCGGAGTAGGAAAAGGTGAGAAACCTAAAGAGGAGCCTATAGCTTCGGCGCGCGATACTGTATATGCATATCCTTATTTTACATATACCATTGAAGGAGAAGAAAAACCTGCCGGATGGAAGAAACCCAAGTTGTATGTAGGACGGATTCCTTACGAGAAATTAGCTGATCCGGCTAGTCCGAAAGCTGAAGAACTTTATGCTATGATTGCCGATACGGCTACTGCGACTCCCGCTGAAAAAGGGTATTTGAAAGGCTTGTTGTCTTTGTTGGAAAATGCGACAAAAAAGCCATCTACCAATACAAAGTCATGGCCCTATTTCAAAAAACCATGGGATCCTGAGCAGAGTGGTAATAACAGTCATAAGAATTTAATTTTGTATCGTTATGCAGATATGTTGCTGATGGCAGCGGATGTATATAATGAATTGGGGCAGACTGACAAGGCGATAACATTGGTCAATGAGGTGCTGAAGAGAGCGCGTCAATCAGGAAACGCGTCTCAGCCGGCTGACTGGAAGAGTGGCTTGTCTAAGGAACAAGTGCGTGAGAAAATTTATTTTGAACGTATTTTCGAAGGTGCCGGTGAACCGGAAATGTATCAGAAAATGCGTTTACGCGGCACAGAGCTTTTGAAAAAAGCTTTCGAGGTCAACAATGGGCATGGAATTATTCAAGAATCAGTGGCCAATAATCCTAAAGGGAACGGGAACTGGGGAGAACGTATTTTTAATGATGGAAATTTGAATGATGAAAACTTCTTGAAGAAAAATTTATTGCTCCCGGTTCCGAAAGATGAGATAGATACCAATTCTGCTCTTGATTATAGTGATAATAATTATGGTTATACTAATTAAGAAAACATGATAGAACGCTTTATTCAATAGGTCTTTATTGGATTTTTCCGGATGCAGGGCGCACCTGCGCTTTGCATCCGTTTTTTCTTGTCTGTAACCTGTTTCTGGACATTCTCGGATATAAAATAGTCATTTCCAGACAAGAAACAATAACATAACTTGTATCTTTGCGGATGTTAATTCTTTGCTTATTTAAATTTATGAATATGAACAACCTACAATCAGGATTACTTTTTTCTTTGACCGGCATCACTGCTGTGGCATCTTTGTCATCATGCGCTTCACAAAAGAAAACTGAGGAGCAGAAACCTTACAACATCGTGTATATAATGACCGATGACCATACTGCCCAGATGATGAGCTGCTATGACAAGCGTTATATGGAAACGCCTAACCTTGACCGCATTGCTAATGACGGAGTGCGTTTTACTAACAGTTTTGTGGCCAATTCATTAAGTGGTCCCAGCCGTGCCTGCATGATTACCGGCAAGCATAGTTGTGCTAATAAATTCTATGATAATACCACTTGTATATTTGATGGTTCGCAACAGACCTTTCCGAAGCTGCTGCAACAGGCCGGATACCAGACCGCCCTTATCGGAAAATGGCACTTAGAGAGTCTGCCCACAGGTTTCAATTATTGGGAGATTGTACCCGGACAAGGTGATTACTATAATCCGGATTTTATTACGCAAGACAATGACACCATTCAAAAACATGGGTATATAACCAATATCATTACTGATGATGCCATAGACTGGATGGAGAACAAACGGGATAAAGACAAACCTTTTTGTATTTTGATTCATCACAAGGCTATTCATCGCAACTGGCTGGCAGATACTTGTAACTTGTCTTTGTATGAAGATAAAACTTTTCCGTTGCCCGATAATTTCTTTGATGATTATGAAGGACGTCCTGCGGCAGCGGCTCAGGAAATGAGCATCGTGAAGGATATGGATATGATTTATGACCTTAAGATGCTTCGCCCCGATAAACAAACCCGTTTGAAGGCTCTTTATGAAAATTATATCGGACGTATGGATGAGGGGCAGCGTGCGGCATGGGATAAGTTTTATGGTCCCATTATCGATGACTTCTATAAAAAGAATCCTCAGGGTAAAGAATTGGCCGATTGGAAGTTCCAGCGCTATATGCGTGACTATATGAAAACAGTGAAATCGTTGGATGATAATGTAGGTCGTGTACTGGATTATCTGAAAGAAAAGAATATGCTGGACAATACCTTGGTGGTTTATACTTCAGACCAAGGCTTCTATATGGGAGAACATGGTTGGTTTGACAAACGCTTTATGTACGAAGAATCCATGCATACTCCGCTTATAATGCGGTTGCCCAAAGGTTTTGACAGGAAAGGTGATATTACAGAACTGGTGCAAAACATAGATTATGCACCTACCTTTCTGGAATTGGCAGGTGCTCCTGTTCCCGAAGATATCCAAGGTGTTTCGTTGCTTCCACTGTTGAAAGGAGAAAAACCTGCTGATTGGCGCAAATCATTGTATTATCATTTTTATGAATATCCGGCAGAACATATGGTGAAACGTCATTATGGTGTACGTACAGAGCGTTATAAATTAATTCATTTTTATAACGATATTGATGTGTGGGAATTGTATGATTTACAGGCAGACCCTACGGAAATGCATAATCTTTATGGTCAGAAAGAATATGAACCGGTTGTGACGGAGCTGAAGACTGAATTGGCAAGATTGCAGGAGCAGTATAATGATCCGGTACGCTTTTCACCCGATAGAGACAAAGAATAAGAAAAATAGCATATATCATGAAATACACCTGTTTGATTTTGCTATGGTCGTTATTTGCGACTATGGCCTTACCTGCTGACAACCTAATCCAATCTATATCTATTGTTCCCTGCCCGGAGAGTATTACTCCGGGTACAGGTTATTTTACTTTCTCCGGAAAAACAGACTTTACGGTAGAAAATGAGGAGCAGGCAGAGGTTGCACGCTGTTTCTCTGCTCTTTTTACCCAGGCGGCCGGATTTACTCCTAGTGTGAAGGTTGGAGAAAAGAAGGGGAAAATCAGTTTCCTCACCGATGACGCATTAAAGAGTGAGGCGTATCATCTGGAAATAACTCCCAGGCAGATAATAGTTAAAGCTTCAGATACAAAAGGTTTTTTTTATGCCTTGCAGACTATTCGTCAGTTATTGCCTGCTTCCATTGAGGGCACAGCGGTGGCGGAAACTGCGGATTGGAGCGTGCCGGCTATGACAATCAAGGATGAACCTCGTTTCGGATATCGTGGATTGATGGTGGATGTGGCCCGCTTTTTTATTCCGAAAGAGAATCTGCTTCGTATTATCGATTGTATGGGAATGTTGAAAATCAATACCCTGCATCTGCATTTGGTGGATGATAATGGTTGGCGTATTGAAATAAAGAGATATCCTTTACTTACGGAAATCGGTTCACGGCGTGTAGATCGTCCTGGAAAATCTTTTCCGGAGCGTCGTAATCCCCGGCAGGGTGAATCGACTGTAGAAAAAGGATTTTACACACAGGAGGATATCCGTGAGATAGTGGCGTATGCCGCCCGACATCAGGTTGAAGTGATTCCTGAAATTGAAATGCCGGCTCATAGTAATGCTGCGTTGGCTTCTTATCCGTTGTTGGCTTGTCCTGTGGTCGATAAATTTATCGGTGTCCTTCCAGGATTGGGAGGAAATCATGCGGATGTGATCTTCTGTGCAGGAAACGATAGTGTGTTCACTTTCTTGCAAGGGGTGATTGACGAGGTGGTGGAGCTGTTTCCCTCCAGGTATATTCATTTGGGTGGGGATGAGGCTCGGAAAACGCATTGGAAGGAGTGTCCGCTTTGCCAGGAGCGTATGCGACAGGAAGGCTTGGAGGACGAAGAAGCGTTGCAAGGTTATTTTATGGCGAGAATGAGTAAATATGTACAAAGCAAAGGGAAAGAAGCCATGGGCTGGGATGAACTGACCAATACCCGGATTCCCGACGGAGCAATTATTTATGGTTGGAGAGGCTACGGTCAGGCTGCCGTCAAGGCAGCGGAGCAAGGGCATAGGTTTGTCATGACTCCTGCACGTATCATGTATTTGATTCGTTATCAGGGACCGCAATGGTTTGAACCTTTGACCTATTTTGGGAATAATACATTGAAGGATGTATATAGGTATGAACCGATACAGAAAGAATGGAGTCCGGAGGTACGTTCCTTGCTGATGGGAGTACAGGCTTCTATGTGGACTGAGTTTTGCAATAAACCGGAAGATGTGGAATATCAGCTGTTCCCTCGTCTGGCTGCTTTAGCCGAAGTGGCTTGGACACAGCCTTGGCATAAAAATTGGAGAAGTTTTTTGGTGGCAATGGATAAATTCAACGAGCATCTGTCTGCTAAAGGGATTGTGTTTGCCTGTTCCATGTATAATATACAACATACGGTAACCCCTGTAAATGGAAAGCTACAGGTGAAACTGGAATGTGAACGTCCTGATGTGGAAATCCGTTACACAATGGATGGTAAGGAGCCGACAGACCGGTCTCCGCTATATAAGAGCCCGTTGATGGTGACCGGTACACAAACTATAAAGTGTACGACTTATAGAGCAGGTCGGCAGATGGGAAAAACATTGACATTGCCTTTGGTCTGGAATAAGGCTACCGCCAAACCTGTTTTAGGAAATACACAGGCCGGGAAGATTTTAGTAAATGGTATACGTGGCAGCTTGCGCCAGTCGGATTTCGAATGGCATTCATGGGAAAGCAGTGATTCTGTCGCTTTTACTATAGATTTGCAAAAGAAGGAGTCGCTTCGTTCTGTATCAGTGGGATGCATAACGAATTATGGCATGGCAGCCCATAAACCGGCAGATATTGAAGTGTGGGTTTCAAATGATAATCGGGATTATCGTAAAGTATCCGGTAAACAGTTCACGGATGGAGAGATTTTCCGTGAAGGGACTTTCAAAGAGGATGTGGTACTTGATTTGAATAAGGAAATTGGCCGTTATGTGCGGATTATTGCTAAAGGAGCCGGAGAGTGTCCTGCAACCCATGTACGCCCCGGACAAGAGGCAAGGATTTATTTTGATGAGGTAATGATAGAATAAATAGATATATGAGAAATACATTATTATATTTTTTGGCTGCTCTGGTTATATTTCCAGTAATGGCGCAACAACAACCCGAATGGCAGAGCCAATATGCTGTCGGACTGAACAAACTGGCCCCTCATACTTATGTGTGGCCTTATCAAACCGTATCTGATATCCGTAACGGAGATTATGAATCTTCTCCTTATTACATGAGTCTGAACGGTAGTTGGAAATTCCATTGGGTAAAGAATCCCGATAACCGTCCGAAGGATTTTTATAAACCGGAGTTTTATACAGGAGGATGGGCGGATATTCAGGTTCCCGGCAATTGGGAACGTCAAGGATATGGAACAGCTATTTATGTAAACGAAACCTATGAGTTCGATGACAAACTGTTCCATTTTAAAAAGAATCCGCCTTTAGTTCCATATAAAGAGAATGAAGTCGGTTCCTACAGACGTACCTTTACAATTCCTGCCGATTGGGAAGACCGCCGTGTGGTTATCTGTTGTGAAGGAGTGATTTCTTTTTACTATATTTGGGTGAACGGACATCTGTTGGGCTATAATCAAGGTTCAAAGACACCGGCCGAATGGGATATCACTGATAAATTGAAGAAAGGTGAGAATACGGTGGCATTGGAGGTTTACCGTTGGAGTGCCGGTTCGTATTTGGAGTGCCAGGATATGTGGCGGTTGAGTGGTATTGAACGTGATGTGTATCTTTACAGCACTCCTAAACAGTATATAGCCGATTACAAAGTAACCTCTTCTCTAGACAAACAACAATATAAAGAAGGTATTTTCGGTTTGGAAGCTACCATTGAAGGACCTTCTACTTCCATGACTACCTTTGCTTACCGACTGGAAGATAAAACCGGTAAGGCGGTTCTGCAAGGTGAATATCCTATCAAATCGAAGGGATTGAGCCATTTCTTGAAGTTGGATGAACAAAGTTTGCCGGATGTGGAAGTCTGGAGTGCTGAGCATCCGAATCTTTATACGCTGATCCTGGAATTGAAAGATGTAACAGGTAAAGTAACGGAACTTACCGGATGTGAAGTAGGTTTCCGCACTTCGGAAATTAAGGACGGACGTTTTTGCATCAATGGTGTGCCGGTCTTGGTAAAGGGAACGAACCGTCATGAACATTCCCAATTAGGACGGACTGTAAGCAAGGAACTGATGGAAAAAGATATCAAATTGATGAAACAGCATAATATCAATACGGTCCGCAATTCGCACTATCCTACCCATCCTTATTGGTATCAGCTTTGTGATCGTTATGGACTTTATATGATAGATGAAGCTAATATTGAATCACATGGCATGGGGTATGGACCTGCTTCATTGGCCAAAGATTCCACTTGGTTGCCTGCCCACATGGATCGTACCCAACGTATGTATGAGCGTTCCAAGAATCATCCGGCTATCGTCATCTGGTCATTGGGGAATGAAGCCGGAAACGGTATTAACTTCGAACGTACATATGACTGGATGAAGTCAGTGGAGAAAAGTCGTCCTGTACAATATGAACGGGCCGAACAGAATTATAATACCGATATCTATTGCCGTATGTATCGCAGCGTGGAAGAACTCATGGCCTATGCCCGCCAGACAGAACCTAAAGTCTATCGTCCTTTCATCATGACAGAGTATCTGCATACTATGGGTAATAGTGGCGGAGGATTAAAGGAATATATGCATGTATTCGAAACCGAACCGATTGTTCAGGGAGGTTGTATCTGGGATTGGGTGGATCAATCTTTCCGCGAGATAGATAAGGATGGTAAATGGTATTGGAGTTATGGTGGGGATTATGGTCCGAAGGATGTGCCCAGCTTTGGCAATTTCTGTTGTAACGGGTTGGTCAATGCAGCCCGCGAACCGCATCCGCATCTCATTGAAGTGAAGAAGGAGTATCAATATATCAAATCGGCACTGACCGATCCTAAGAAGCTGACAGTGGAAGTCAAGAACTGGTATGACTTTACCAATTTGAATGCCTATACGTTGCACTGGCAGGTCATGGGGGATGATGGGAAAGTGATAGCAGAAGGAACTCGAAAAGCAGACTGTGCCCCTCATGAGGCTGTAACATTCTCTTTGGGTGCTGTAAAGTTGCCTTCTACGATTCGTGAGGCTTATTTGAATCTGTCTTGGACGCCTGATAAGGCAACTCCCTTTATTGGAACTCATGACGAAGTGGCCTATGACCAGTTTGTACTGTCTGCCAACAAAAGGTATCGTGCGCCGGAAATCAAATTGGCTGATAAGGTGAAGATAGATATTGATCCTGCAACCGGTGCTTTACGCTCTTATATATATAAAGGTAAAGAGATGCTTTCATCTCCTGTAGTTCTCAGCCTTTATCGTCCTGTTACGGACAATGACAGCAGGGAAAAAACAGGAGGAGCCAAAGTTTGGAGGAAAGAAGGTTTGGATAATATGATTCAAAAAGCTACTTTTGTCAAAGCATCTGAAACAGGTGGTAAAGCGGAAGTAGAATTATGGAATGCTAAAGGCGTAAAGTTGGGAATGGCTACCTTTGTATATACTTTGCAGAGCAATGGTGTATTAAAAGTAAAGACAACTTTCCTGCCGGATACTTCTGCTGTTACTTCATTGGCTAGAGTGGGCTTGGCATTTGAAATGCCGTATGCCTATAACAAGGTTTCTTATTTGGGACGTGGTGAACATGAAACTTATATAGACCGTAATCAGTCTGGATGTATTGGAATTTACCATACAGATGCAGAACGTATGTTCCATTATTATGTGAAGCCCCAGGCTACAGGAAACCGTACGGATGTGCGTTGGATGGAATTGGCGGATGAGGCAGGAGAAGGTTTGTCTTTCCGTTCGGATAAAGTGTTTCAGTTCAGTGTTATTCCATTTACGGATTCTAATGTAGATAAAGCTACTCATATTAATAAACTTGAGAGAACAGGGATTATAAATGTTCACTTAGATGCGGAACAGTCGGGGGTAGGTACTGCGACTTGTGGTCCGGGGGTATTGCCGCCATATCGTGTTCCGGTGGAGAAGCATACGTTTGAGTTTATGATTCGTCCATTAAAATAACCTAGTAATAAAGAAAAATGAGAAAAACGATTCTAACCGCAGCCTTACTTTGTGCTTTTCTGGGAACTCAGGCACAGGAGTATTATGAGAAACACGTAGCTTTTCCGGCAGGAGCGACTACGGAACAGAAGATAGATATGGCTTCCCGTTTGGTGCCTACACCGCAACAGTTGGCATGGCAACAAATGGAATTCACTTGTTTCCTTCATTTTGGTATTAATACCTTTACAGGCCGTGAATGGGGAGATGGTAAAGAAGATCCGGCCATTTTCAATCCTACCGAATTGGATTGTGAACAATGGGTAAGAGCTCTGAAGGAAGGTGGCTTCAAAATGGCTATCATTACTGCCAAGCATCATGATGGTTTCTGTTTGTGGCCTACCCGGACAACCAAGCATTCTGTTGCTTCTTCTCCATGGAAAAACGGAAAAGGGGATGTGGTACAGGAACTCCGCAAAGCTTGTGACAAGTATGGATTGAAATTCGGAGTCTATCTTTCTCCTTGGGATCGTAATGCGGAATGTTACGGACAAGGAGAAGCTTATAATAAGTTTTTCATCGAACAGCTGACTGAACTGCTTACCAATTACGGAGAAGTGCATGAGGTATGGTTTGATGGAGCTAACGGCGAAGGACCTAACGGAAAGAAGCAGGAATATGATTGGGACGCTATTTTGAAGACTATCCGTCGTCTTCAACCTAAGGCAGTTACCGCTATCATGGGCGATGATGTGCGTTGGGTAGGTAATGAAGGTGGATTGGGACGTACCACGGAATGGAGTGCAACGGCTTTGATGCCTAATTCTTATCCGGGTTCTGATGAAGTCTATAAGAGATTGGGCATAAATGCTATGTCCAAGGATTTGGGAAGCCGTGAATTGGTATCTAAAGCATCGGATTTGTTCTGGTATCCTTCTGAAGTTGATGTTTCTATCCGTCCGGGATGGTTCTATCATGCCGAACAGGATAATCAAGTTCGTTCACTTGCCAACTTGGTGAATATTTATTATCGTTCTGTGGGTTGTAACTCTGTTTTGTTGCTGAATATTCCACCCGATAAACGTGGTTTGATGCACGAGAATGATGTGAAACGTATCAAGGAGTTGACGGAATATATAAAAAAGACCTTTGCCGATAATAAAGTTGAGAAGGGAAATAGGATATGGACAGCCAAAGTAGGAGATACGAAAGAATATAAGGTGAGGAAGAATACACTTGTTAATACTTTCTTAATTCAGGAGGATATTACAAAAGGCCAGCGTGTGGAAGGTTTTACAGTAGAAGTGTTCGCCAATGGCGCATGGCATCATGTGGGTGAGGGAACTACGGTGGGATATAAACGGTTGTTGCCTTTCTCGGATAGTCATGCCGAAAAGGTTAGAGTGACAATTACGGGTGCTCGTGGAACCGTCAATATCAGTAACATAGGCTTGTATTATGCTGAACCATTGGTTGATAAAACGATGAAAGTAACCTTGAGTGATGTCCCGGTGGATGGTTGGAAAACAGTGGGCATGGATGCAGCCGCAGCCATCGATGGAAAACAGGAAACTGTTTGGAAAACCGAAACTTTAACTCCCTTGGTGGTTGATATGGGTAAAGAAGTGGAAATAGCCGGTTTCAGTTATGCTCCTGCACAGGAGGAGGATCTGACTGGCACTATCTATAAATACAACTTTTATGTCAGCCGGGATGGTAAGGATTGGATGAAGTGTGACGCTACAGGTGAATTCAGTAATATCATGCATAATCCTGTTCCTTATTTTGTACGTTTCGGAAAGACTTATCCAGCCCGTTATTTTAAACTGGAGCCTGTTACCGAAATAAATAACAAAGCAGTAACTGCTGTCGGTGAGATAGGAGTATTGTTGAAATAAATCAGGTTAATATATTTTTTTATTTTAGGAGAAGTTATGTCAAAAGTCGGGTGAGAGAATCATCTGGGTTTTGACGTAACTTCTTTTGTATATGGAGGGCATATTAAGGAATTAGCTAATAATCTGTTAAGAGCTTTCCGGATTTTGAGAAAACGTATTATATTTGCATAAGCATAACAGATATTCAACTTTTTGATTAATTGTAGAAAACCTTTGTTTAATCGATATCACTTAAATGAGTAAAATATGAAAAAAAGCTTGTACTTTCTTTTTATATTAGCCTTGTTCTGTTTGACAGGCTGCAAGGATGCGCTTGTTCCGAAACCTATAAAGCTCACTTGCAATATCAATACATTTGACGCTCCTATATCATGTATCAGCCGTTCGACAGCAGATGCGGATAAACTTTATATTGGTCAGGAAGACGGTTGTATCATAGAAAAAGTGAACAATAATTGCCAGACCTATTCCATTAATAGCAACCGGCGTATATATGATATATTGGAATATAGTGAAGATTCTCTGTTTGTGGGAACAAGAGATGCCGGTTTGAAACTATTGGCTAAATCCTCTCGGCAGACCCAGACTTACTACATAAAAAATAAGAGGATGAATTATTCGGTATATAGTATGGCTTTGGATGATGACAAACAGTGTTTGTATGTGGGGACTAGTAATGGACTGTTTAGATTGAATTTGAAAGATGGTTCCACATCTCATGAACTCACTCCCATTCAACTAGGGAAATGTAGTAAAAACTGTGGGGTGAATAAGGTTGTGATAAAGGAAAAAAACTATATGTGGCTAGTGAACAGGGGTTGTTCGTTGTCCGTAATCTTGAAAAGGACTTTAAACGACCTGTTATAGATTCTCTGGTTACCAATGTCAGTGTTTATAATGATACAGTATATGCTTTGTTGGAAAATTCGGTTTTTAAGATATCTCCCGATGGAAAAAAGACGCTTGTACGCAAAGGACGGTGTTACTTGTATGCTCAAGGACCCGACAAGGATGAATGGTTTATCAGTGCTAATTCTATACTTTATGTCAAAGACGGTTGCACTTTAGAATATGATTTGCCGAATGGTATCAGTACTATCGCCAGGCAGATAGGCTTTATGGGGAAAGATTTTCTGCATCTGGCATGCAGAGAGGCTATGCTTTCTTTTGCCTTGCGACAGAACTCGGCAGATTTAGACAATAATGTATTGGCGGTTAGTGATAAAAGGACGGGAGACTCCATTTTCTTTATTACCGATGATCTTCGTTTACATCTGTATAAGTTTGTCTATAATCATCCGGAATTCAAATCAAAGTCTTTAGGAAAGATTGAAGGCTTGGATATTGTGGGTAATGATATTATAAAATTTTTGGAAACCAGTCCTAATACTTTCTTTCTTGCTACGCGTAAGAAACTTTATAAGATTAAAGGCAATAGAGCGGAGTGTCTTTTGCAGTTCAGTAACACGAAAGGGCAGAATAATATCACTTCTCTTTATTATTCCACCGCGGAACATTGTCTTTATGTGGGTACTAGGGAATATTTAGGTATTATAGATGAACAGCAGGACCATATTGTAACTCCTATTCCGGTTGTGTCAGATAAAGGGGTGAAAGATACTATCGACGCTTATATTACCGGAATTTGTGAGAATGAGGATAGTATTTATGTAACGACCTTGAACAAAGGATTGTATGGAAGACCTTTAAACAGGCCGCAGGAATCTTTCTGGCAGATACGTGATTTATCAGGGTATGAGAGTGTTTATGGTGTGATAATGAATGGTAGAAATAAATATTTGAATACCTCGTTGGGAATCGTTAATGAAGAAAATGCGACCTTGTTGCCAGTGAAACATGTGAAATCAATATCGGGAGCTCTTGAAAAGAATCCTAATGAGGGCTTTTTCATACTCTATTATTATGGTATGAGTTTTAAGGGATTGGATGATGCCGGTGTCCCAGAACCATTATTCTGCGATTTGGCTTTTAGCAAGTCTTGTATTGCCGTCAATGGACGGAAAGCGGTTTTGGGATGTAAGTCAGGATTATTCCTTTTTGATGGTAAATCAGGCTTGCTTCCTATCTCGATAGAAAAAGAAGAGATGTCCTATGCGCTGTATATCATCCTGTCAATAGCGGTGCTGCTATCGGCTTTTCTTGCTCTTTTCCTTTTGAAAAGACGGAAAAAAGGAACTCGGAAAGCGCTGATGGATAAAAAAGGGATAAATCCGGATGATGTCGGGATAAATTGGGAGGAACTGGAAATGGACGTTCATAAGGTTGACAAAAAAGTCAAGACCCTGTTTGATGCCTTGGGATACAGAAAAACAGAGGGAGAGGATGATATGCGTCAAGAACTGAAACAGGTGTGTTTGGATTTTGCTGACAAATATCCTGAATTGGGTAAATTATCCTTTATGAAACGAAGGGGAAAAGAAAGGTATTTTATAACGATACTTCTGATGATAGAAGATATTGATGCTGCTATTATTTCAAGAGTGCTGGATGTGGATCAGGCAACGGTAACAAGACATAAGTATAATGTAAGGAAAGAAATAGAACAACTTTATCCTGATAGGGAGTTTGATTGTAAAGTCATCAATCTGCTTTATGACCGTATCAATTCAAGAAGAAAATAAGTCCATCTTTAGAGTTATCTCAATTTACTGTATTTCGTAGAGCCGGCTTCGTGTATCTGTTTTGTTATGAGGAATGGCTTTTTTGCCGGAAGTGCTGAAACACTTCCGGCTCTCCTTTTTTTCTCCTTTTCTCTTTTAGGATGTTTTGGTCATATAAAAGGAGGAAACGGGATTAAAAAGGTATTTTCGGGATAATTTCAAACACTACTTTTGTTTCCGTCAGATGCGGACACTCTGATTGTTTGTCGTACGTTCCGTAGATGATTAAAATGTTTTTCGAAAAACCAATTGAATTTTATTAATTAACCGTTTAAACTAAACTTTTATCATGAAAACAAAGTTTGCCTTACTTCTAGTGTTTTGTGCCATTTCATTAAACATCTTTGCACAAGAGAAAAAAATAAAGGATAGAAGAACCAATCCCGAACTTTATTATTTGGAAGAATCGGAGGTTGCCAATAGTCTGGAGTTACTGCCTCCTCCTCCTGAAGCAGGAAGTATTTTGTTCTTGTATGACAAAGCCCGTTACGACTGGGGGAAATTGCAAAGGGATACTCCTAGGGGTGAACAAGCTGTCAGTGATGCCCGTGTAAATGGTGATGGCGTTCCCTTTGCCTTTTCGGAGGCTTTTGGTATTGAAATAACAAGGGATAAAACGCCGGAACTGTATAGGCTCATTATTAATATGAGAGAGGATGCCGGAGATTTGGCTACCCGTCATGCTAAAGAGTATTATATGCGTGTACGTCCTTTTAGTTTTTTCAATGAAATGACTTGTAATCCCGAACAGCAGGAAGAACTTTCAACGAACGGTTCCTATCCTTCGGGACATACAGCCATAGGATGGGCTACTGCCCTTGTTTTGGCAGAAGTCAATCCTGACAGGCAGAATGAGATTCTGAAAAGAGGATTTGAAATGGGACAGAGTCGTGTTATTTGTGGGTATCATTTCCAAAGTGATGTAGATGCTGCCCGAATTGTGGCTAGTGCTGTTGTTGCCCGTCTCCATGCCAACGATGCTTTTGTGAAACAGCTTAATAAGGCGAAAGATGAGTTCTCCAAGCTGCAAAAAGCAGGACTCATTCAGTCTGTTTCCAAAAAATAATTCCCTATAACTTAACCATAAACCGTAACTATTTAATGTAATGTTTTTCTTAGATGAACCGGACAAGAGTATTTGCTGAGCCTAAAAGCATGACTATTGACCGGATGCTGATGGGAGGAGGAGTCTGACTGATTGCTTTCATTGTGTGGTCTTACAGATTCTTCACTGCCCTCAGTATGATAAAAATCAGAGACAGACTGACAGGATAGTTGGATGGTTACCATTAAAACTGTATATTATGAAAAATCTTATATCATTAGGAGTTTTTCTCCTGATATTGCTCTCCGTACAGGTAAATGCACAGGAACAATCAGTTTTGAAAATACGTCCTACAGGACGAATCTTGATGGATGGAGGCTTGTTTCATTCAGATAATAAAAACTTTGTAGATGGTGTAGCGATTCCTGATGCCCGGATAGGTGTAAAAGCAACCTATGGAAAATATAAAGCGAAAGTGGATATAGGCTATGCGTATGGAAAGGTCAGTTTAAAAGACATATTTGTAGAAAGACAACTTTCCTCACATGCGTTATTACGTGTAGGGAATTTTGTACATCAGTTCGGGCTTCAAAGTTCTACTAGTTCGTCTATGAAAGTAACCATGGAGGAGCCGGCAAGTAATGAGGCTTTTTTCAACAGCCGGCTGATAGGGGCTATGTTTGTGTATGACAAAAATGATTTTTTCGGTACAGCTAGTGTTCATGTGGAGAGCGAGGCTCTTAAGAAGAAATCCAATGAATTGGGTAAAATGGGTTATGGTGCTATGAGCCGCCTGGTCTATCGTCCTTTACATGATACAGGGAGATTGTTTCAGTTGGGTATTTCCGGTGCTTACGAAACACCTAGATACAATAGCGAACCTACACTTAACCATACTAGCTTTGACTTGGGGACTAATTTCCCGACGCGTATTGCAAAAGTCAGAGCTGTAAATGCCTTGATTCCGGATGCAAAGAACTTGATAAAATTTACACCGGAGATGATAGCAGGATATGGTCCTGTGGCATTGGAAGCACAATATTATTATCTTCAAGTGAACCGGGAAAAGGATTTTAAGAATTATAAAGCGAGTGGTATGTATGGAATACTGAGAGGTTTGCTGATAGGTGGTAATTATAGATATTCACATACGGATTGTGGTATTGCCACTCCGGACTCTGGTTCGTTGGAATGCGTATTCGGATATAACTATACTGATATGTCGGATACCCGGTCCCATATTTATGGCGGGCGTTTGAACGATGTCTCTTTTACTGTCAATTATTATATCAATAAGTATATGATATGGAGATTCCGGTACTCTTATACTAAGATAACGGATAGAGTGGGATTTGAAAATCAGTCATTAAGTGCGTTTCAGACACGTTTTCAAGTGATATTTTAAATAGAGGGTCAGAGTTTCATTTTGTTTCAAGAGTTTGAAGCAAGGTGGAACTCTTATATTTGAAACAGATTGGGTGGCAAGAAGAATGTCCTTTTGGGGGTAGAGGGTAGCATAAACCTGTTACTGTAAGAACGAATATTGAAAAATAGCTTTATCTTTGTATTCTTTATACTAGGAATTAAATGAAAAACAAATGAAAGAAGCAACCATAACTCCTTTTGCAAAGCCGCTATATATAATGACCAAACCTGTAGGTGCGGTTTGTAATCTGGCCTGTGATTATTGTTACTATTTGGAAAAATCCAAGTTATATGAGGAACAGCCGCGTCATGTGATGAGCGATGAATTACTGGAGAAATTTATTAAAGAATATATTCAGTCGCAAACCATGCCGCAAGTTTTGTTTACCTGGCATGGGGGAGAAACTTTGATGCGTCCTTTAGTTTTTTATAAGAAAGCCTTGGAACTTCAGAAAAAATATGCAGGTGGTAGAACCATTGATAATTGCATTCAGACAAATGGCACATTGCTGACAGATGAATGGTGTGAATTCTTCCGTGAGAATAATTTTTTGGTAGGCATTTCTATAGACGGTCCTCAGGAATTTCACGATGAATACCGGAAGAACAAGATGGGACAACCTTCTTTCTATAAGGTAATGAAAGGGATTAACCTGTTGAAAAAGCATGGAGTGGAATGGAATGCCATGGCAGTGGTCAATGACTATAATGCAGATTATCCGTTGGACTTCTATCGTTTCTTTCGTGACGAACTTGATTGTCATTATATACAGTTTACTCCCATTGTCGAGCGACTGTCTAGCCGTGCGGACGGTCTTCGGCTTTCTTCATTAAAGCAAAAAGACGGTGAACTGGCTCCTTTCTCCATTACTCCCGAGCAGTGGGGGAATTTCCTTTGTACTATTTTCGACGAATGGGTACTGAATGACGTGGGCAATTACTATATTCAGTTGTTTGATTCTACGCTGGCCAATTGGGTGGGACAGCAGCCAGGCGTTTGTTCATTAGCTAAATATTGTGGACATACAGCCGTGATGGAATTCAACGGTGATGTGTATGCTTGCGATCATTTTGTCTTTCCTGAGTATAAATTGGGAAATATTTATCAGAAGACTTTGGTGGAGATGATGTATGGTAAAGAACAGGAAACTTTTGGTGTGATGAAGCACAATAGTCTGCCACAGCAGTGCCTGAACTGTTCTTATGAGTTTGCCTGTCATGGGGAATGTCCGAAGAATCGTTTTATGTTAAGTAAAGACGGTGAACCGGGATTGAATTACTTGTGTAAGGGATATTATCAATTCTTTGACCACGTAGCACCCTATATGGATTTTATGAAGAAGGAATATCTGGCGGAACGCGCTCCGGCTAATGTGATGGAGTGGGCGAGAGAAAGGAGAAATAAATAGACTGTTTTCAGTAAGCCGACTGTATGGAACAAGCAAGTCAACTTACCTGGTCGTTTCAGTTGACTTATTTGATCATTTAAGTTAAGTTACTTTTTCATGGCTGTTCGGCTTAGTTGGAAAAATAAAAGGAGCAAAGTCTCTACGACTTCACTCCTTTTATTTTTTCCGGTCAGATGAATTATTTTCCGTTGTATTCATCAGATACAGTTAATTTCTTACGACCTTTTGCACGACGGCTGGCTAATACGCGACGACCGTTAGCAGTTGCCATTCTTTCACGGAATCCATGTTTGTTTTTTCTCTTTCTGTTAGAGGGTTGGAACGTTCTTTTCATTGTATATACTTATTTTATGTTATTATTCACCATGAGTAACGGGCTGCAAAATTAGTGACTTTTTTGAAATAAACAAAGAGATAACTCATTTTTAGTGATTTCTTTTTGCGTTTTTTCTTGATTTACATTACTTTTGCACTCGAAATCACAGCTATAAGTGAATATAATCTGAAATAATAATCAAATATAAGCGAAGAAAAGTATGATTAATGCTCAAGACATTAAAATCGGAACAGCTATCCGTATGGACGGCAAATTGTATTTCTGTATTGACTTCCTGCATGTAAAACCGGGAAAAGGTAACACATTCATGCGTACTAAATTGAAAGATGTGGTTAATGGTTACGTTTTGGAACGTCGTTTCAACATCGGTGAAAAATTGGAAGATGTACGTGTGGAACGTCGTCCACACCAATATTTGTATATGGAAGGTGCAGACTATATTTTTATGAATCAGGAAACATTCGACCAAATTCCTATTGCTCATGACTTGATTAACGGAGTAGACTTCCTGTTGGAAGGAATGGTGGTGGATGTGGTTTCTGATGCTTCTACAGAAACAGTATTGTTTGCTGATGTTCCGGTAAAAGTGCAGATGAAAATTACTTATACCGAACCGGGTCTGAAAGGGGATACGGCTACCAATACGTTGAAACCTGCTACAGTGGAATCGGGTGCTACCGTGCGTGTTCCTTTATTCATTAATGAAGGTGAAACAATTGAAATTGATACTCGTGACGGTTCATATGTAGGCCGTGTGAAAGCATAATCTATTTATATATGCATATAAAAAGGCGGAACTTGTTGCAAGCTCCGCCTTTTTTATGTTTCTTTGTACTTCTCTGTGATGGATAAAATCAAAATAAAGCAATGAGATATTCTTTTATTATACCGGTTTATAATCGTCCTGAAGAGGTGGATGAGTTATTGAACAGTCTTACAAGGCAGACAAATAAGAATTTTGAAGTCCTGATAGTGGAGGATGGTTCATCTGTTCCGTGCAAGGAAGTGGTAGATAATTACGCTGACCGGTTGGATATATGTTATTATTTCAAATCCAATTCCGGTCCCGGGCAGACCCGCAATTATGGAGCGGAACGGGGGCATGGAGAATATCTTATCATATTGGATTCTGATTGCATTTTGCCTGAAGGGTATTTGGCGGCTGTCGAGTCAGAGCTTCAACGGCAGAAGGCAGATGCTTTTGGTGGTCCTGACCGTGCTCATGATTCGTTTACCAATATACAGAAAGCAATAAATTATGCCATGACTTCGTTTTTTACTACCGGAGGTATCCGTGGAGGGAAGAAAAAAATGGATAAATTCTATCCCCGTAGTTTTAATATGGGGGTACGGGCTGAGGTATATAAAGCGTTGGGAGGATTTTCTAAGATGCGTTTTGGAGAAGATATTGATTTCAGTATCCGTATCTTTCAAGGGGGATATGCTTGTCGGTTGTTCCCTGAAGCATGGGTGTGGCACAAGCGTCGTACCGATTTGAAGAAGTTTTTCAAGCAAGTGCATAATTCGGGTATTGCCCGTATCAATCTGTATAAAAAGTATCCTGAATCATTGAAAGTTGTACATTTGTTACCGGCACTTTTTACTATAGGAATTGTATTCCTGTTGTTATGTTCGTTGGTTTGTAGCTGGAGTTTGTCTTTGCTGCTGCTTTTTGCTCTTATCATTTGTGTAGACTCCACATTGCGAAATAAAAGTTTCAAAATAGGATTATTATCCATCCTGTTTCTCCGGCCTTGGAATATTGTTCACGATCGTAATCTTTCCGTCTCCAAAATCATCATTTTTCTTATCAGCGTCCCATCCTTTAAAGTTGTTTCTCAAGCTGAACTGAGCGCCATTTGAACCGTCACGATCAAATAGTCTTTCCTCTGCGTACTGTTCCACTCTGGCTTTCGCGCGCGTAATCGTGTCATTAAACTCTGGCTTCGCTTGATAATTCAAAAGCGCCTGTCTGCTTGCAAATCCAAGTGCCAATGCCAATCCTGTAATCGTTGGAGGATGAACGTCTACAAAAACTGGTGAGCCAAATTTATTAAATACTTGCTTGCCTTTGCTATCAGTCAAAGGATATCCTTTACAATCCTCAAAATATTTTTCGATTTTTTTTTCAATTTCATCCACCGTTTTATACATGGGCGGTTTTCCCATTGGCATTCCCACGTTCTCACCTCCAAACAAAAACTGCCATATATGGCACATAGTCATAGATATATACTATATTACCATACATGGCAGAAAAATTTGTCCCCACATTTTAATATTAATTGTAGTATTATATTTCTTTTAGTTTTCTTAGAGTATCATAAAACATAGCCATTGCCTTGCGCTTGTATGCATAGAAATCATCTCGCTTTGCCGGTATGTATTTCGTTTTCATGATACGGTCATAGGATTTGTTTGTTACAATAGATTCATACACCAAAAGTTCAATCCCCGGCGGGCAAGAGCTTATGCAGCAGTGTAAAATATCGTGTCTCTGCTCTGGTGTAGCTTTCTGGCATATATCCTTTAAACGGTTAACGTCCTCCGGATATACACCAAAATCAACAAGTGACTTTTGCCTTGTACGCATATCATCACCGCCTTTTTATTGCTATTTACGCTTGCCGCCAAAATGTGCAACCAAGAAAATAGTGCCAAATGATCCGAATATTATTCCAAATGTAAATGCTATTAAACTATCAATCATTCTTTTTTATTTCCTCTCTTACCATCTTCAACTTAAACTCTGAAACATTTGGATACGAGATCTCAAACTCTTCTTTTCCATCCATTTGATTCATGAACCATTCAAATACAGAGGCGATTGCCGTATCGGTTACGTCTTTTTTTTCACCTACCCATAAACCTTTTTCTTCGTTTACATTTCCATAGTAGATGGTATTTGTAATAGGGCTAACACCCATTGCTTTGATAGTTTTACTTGCCATTCTGTATCTCCTTCAACTGTTTTACTGCTTTTCTATAATCCCTGTTCGCAGACCGGAACATCATCAAGAGTATTTCAGATACAGGCCTTGTCCGATTTCTTCGCTTTCCTTTTTTGATGCATGTAAGATCATTTGCTTCTGGTACATATATTCCTACATAATGTGGAATTTCAAGGGATACCGCAGCGCATACATCTGCCGGCATAACTAGATAGTTATAATCGCCAACAAAATTCAGCCCATGACCAGAGTGAAAATCTTCAGCTGATGATTTAACCTCATAACAATAGCAGTCACCTTTTTCTATCCCGGACACGCTATTATTCACCGGCACGAACCGCATATAATCCACCCTTACCGCATGATCTGTCGAATAATCGAATGTCACTTCCTTAGCCCAATAAATACGTGGATCATTGTGAGGATTGATTTTCTTTTCGATCATTGCTGATAGTTTTGCTGTAATCTCAGGTCTTGTCATTTTGAATCTCCTCCAATTCCACTTATACGATATTTTTCTCATCCAATGCTGCTTTTTCAATAGCTTTCAGATAATCAATTTGCCGATGAATGTAAAGATCGGTTTCTTTCCCGCCGGATGCAAGCCAATCAGAGATTCTACTTTTTACATCCTGTAAAACCGATATAGGAATCAGTCTAGTATTAATGGTATTCAGTACTTTAATCATTAGCTTTCATCTCCTCCAACTTCTTCTCAGCTTCCTCACGAGTGAGGAATACTATTCTTCCAATATCTTCTAAACGGTAGCAACTTTCTCCCATATCTT
>OHVM01000275.1_pt1 | contig 26260 bp, 16 predicted proteins | sample 1579431 | NCBI WGS metagenome assembly OHVM01 (sample SAMEA3882524, study PRJEB24775) | human gut metagenome | biome: human-associated habitat; feature: intestine environment; material: feces | place: Netherlands | collected 2009/2010 | reverse complement strand
GCACCGTATCGCCTCCGATGAACGGGTACAGTGTGGACTCGACAAACCAGTTCCGCAGATTCGGAATGTAATAAATACTGTCTACCGGCACTCCCTTCGTCGCCATCGTGTCGCGCCCGTAGCCTGAAATCATACCTAACACTAATTTTTTGATTTCCACGCCCTCTTCGCGCAACATCGGTTCCAATGCCTCGAAACGTCCGCCGTGATGCAGCAGATCATCAACCAGAATCACCGGGCGGTCAAAGGACTTGATAGCCTTGATCTGGCTTCGCAGCGGCGAATAGTACGGGAACGCTTCGATCGACTTCTCTTTCAGCTCCGGATCGTACACTTTATCTGTATGCAGCGTCTTCGTCACCGTATTCGGAATAACTTTTCCACGCAGGATCTTGCCGAACGGCACGCACATCGCCCCACCGAGGTGTCTCGGCGTCACCGGGTCACGCGGTACACCATTTAACGCCGTGATCCGTTCCACCAGACGGTGGTAAATCACGCTCGCAGACATCGAAAGAACCAGCTGTCCCGGATAGAAGCGCGTCATCGCCATCTGCAATTCCCGATGCGCCTTGTAGATCGCATCCAGAACGCGCGGATTGCTGGAAAATGGTTCTTTTAACGTCGTTTCCAGATTCTGCACTAATACAAGCGGCGCATGCATATCGACCAGATAGAGTGGCGCGTCTTCCGGGGATTCCGGCGCCTTCACAAAGCCCTGGCGGACCACCGCCGACAGCACGCGCTCCGGGCAGTAGCCGTCTGCCGGGAAGAAAAGTGCATAGCCGCATTTATATTCAAAGGACCGTGCGATCGCCTCGGTTAAAAGCAGCTGTTCCGCGTCGTTGATCATCGGGTCGCGCTCGACATAGATACCCGAAATCAGAAGAATCTCACCGTAGGTATGGCGGCGCACCTGATCTGCCAGACTGACCTGTCCCAGAACGGCAAACAGCTCATCCGGCGCCAGATAACGAAGCCGTGCCACGCCGACCAGCCGGTTTTCCTGCACAGTATTCCGAAGAAGCAGCAGCCGGTCGCCCGACTCCTTCATCGAATTTAACAGGTTCTCGCGATCTTCTTCGTCCCGCAGAACAAAATTCGAAATTTCCGCCAGAAGCATTTCATCCGGCGTCTCCACCTCCTCATAGGAGATCGCACGCGCGCGGATATATGGTTTATATTCCGGCTCGCGCAGATACAGACCATTGTAATAGATGTATTCCTGCACAGACGGGTCGATCAGGTTCGAAATATCGCGGTTCAGATCGACATTTTCACGGATTCTCGTCGAACTGATGTCCTCCAGATGCTCCGGAAGCTCCAGCTCCACGACCTTGCCGCTGATCTGATCCATCATCTGACGGTTGTATTTGTTGTCCGCCTTGACATCACCCACGCGGCGGAACGCGATATGGTTCATCGAATGGATCGAATTTTTAACCGGTTTCTTCTTGTAAGAAGAGGCATTGGCAATGACATCGCTGCCGACCACGATATACAGCTCTTTTCCGGAAAACACCTCTCTCAGGCGTTTCAGATCCGCCGGATTGGCAATATTGACCGGAATATCATCCGGGAACAGGTTCACATGGAACTCACCCGCCACCGACATGCTCACGATCTGACGGCGGATCAGATGCGGCTGCGCCTTTTTCGACCAGGAAAATTCATCGACCGCCAGAAACACCTCATAGCCGCGGTCGCGGATCTCGCGGACAATCTCCTTGTGTGACAGCGTAAACGGGTCAAATGTGCCTGGGAAGAATGCCACCTGGTTCCGCTCCTTGATCTCTAAATTTCCCTCGGTCATATGGTACTGCGTGATGAATCGGTAAATATTGGAAAGGGACGCCGCACGATAAAATGCCGTCAGCTCATTTCCCTTATTTTCATTGAATAAGAACAGCATCTTGCGGAAGGACAGGGCGAACAGCTCTTTTTTCTCCCGGCATTCCATCCAGGATGAGCCGAAGACGGTCTGCCCCAGCACCAGCATCGCCTCCTGGCGCACCGACTCGCGGTAATTCGCCAGACCGCTGAGCAGGATGCCAAGCAGACGTCCGCGCCGTTCCTCGCATACCTCTTTTTCCTCCACAAAGCGCTCTGGGTAGCACGAATACCGTTCCAGCAGCACGCCGACCGTATCAAGCGCAACCGAAACTATCTGGTCGTTTGCATTTGCCATCATGCCATGCAGGTAGGAAACGATCTCCTCCAGCTGTTCCGGCGGCAGCCACAGCGCCGCCTGCCCCAGATACTGCGGAATATATTTGGAAAATTCGTACTCACCGACTTCCAGCCCCTTCATCAGCTCGACCACGATCTCATTTCTCTGATCCGGTGTCAGAAGCCCGATGATGCGAAGCAGGGCGGTTCCGGCATCATGGCGCACGATCACGTGCTCGCTGACTTTTACAAGGTTTGAGAGATGCGCTGCGATATGCAGCATATGTTCCTGTTTGCCATGTGCGATCTGATCGACGAGCAGCTTGATATTGGCCGACTTGATGACCCACGGCGTCGCTGTTTTGAGGTTATCCAGGAAAATATCGGAGACAACGTCGCGGTCATACAAAAGTTCCTGTTCTCTCGCCGTGTCCTCTCCGAGGTTACTTAACACGCGGTATTTGAGGAAGGTCATCGTGATATTGTCCTCAACCTGCGCCGCCCTCACGCACACGCCGATCTCGGCACAGCACGGATGATCCGGCTGGTACGCCGTCAGAAGCTTGAAGGCGCGCCATGATGCGATCCGCACATCCGGTTCCCCGCTCTGCGACTCAATCAGGGCAAATTTTGCGATTTTCCCCAGTTCCTCTTCACTCAGCTTATCAAACGGCATGAAATGCACCGTATCCAGCAAAGAAAATGCCTCGCCCGGATCCAGCTCATCCGCCCGGTCATACCAAACCAGAAATGCCCCCAGAAATTCCCGCAGATCGCCCGGCGTCGCATGATCAACCACCGATGCCAGCACATTTTTCAGGTGATAACGGATGCGCCGTTTCTGCTGCAGCATCAGCTTGTGATCCGGCCGGATGATCATTTCCAGATATTGCTTCCAGATCTCCATCACCCGCTCCTCGGCAATATCCGGCATGCCCGCCGGGCGCTCCTTGCGGTAACCGGCGTTGAACTGCGCGATCACGTGTCCGAGCAGCCTCGCCGCCTGCGCGCGGATGTCGCCCTCGCGGTGCATCAAAAGCTCATATAAAAAGCCCAGCGTCTGCTCTTTCTGCTTGTCGTTTGTATATGTAAAATATTCACGGAAAATGTTTAAATACGCGCGGACACTCTTCCAATCCTTCTCGCTGCGCGCCGCCTCGAGGAGATTGCCAAACTGGCGTTCCGCCCCCATCTGATGCATGACGCGGATATTATGCTCAATACCCATAAAAATGAGGGACTGCACCGTCTGCTCTGCGTTCCGAAGGGAAATATCCGGCAGCACCTCCGGCTTTTTCGGGTGTCCATTCAAATCCACATCCACACCGAGAGACCGCATATAATCCTCAAAATCATGCAGTTTGGAATAAACAAAGCGGTAACGGTTTAATTTGACCTCGTCCACGTTGTCGAGTTTCGAGAGGATGACGTTGAACGCCTCATCCAGATTGGAAATGTAGGTAATCTCACGCCCGTCGTCGCCGCGGCTCTGTTTTACACGGAAATCGGCATAGATCAGCACCAGGGATTCAACCGACAGGTTTTCCGGTTCCAGATCCCAGGTCGAATGGTTCGCCGCGATATGACCGATGTATTCCATCGAATGGTTGTTAAACCACTGGTTTGTATAATAGTAATGAAGATACGGAACCCGCTCATTCGGCTTGCAGCCGAATTTGCCGAGATCATGTCCCGCAGCCGCGCCCGAGGTCAGCGTCAGATCGATCGGAACTCCCGCCGCATAAAGCCCGCGTGCCACCGTCATCGCGACGTAATGCACGCCCGCGATGTGTTCCAGCGTCCGAAACGGCGTCACCTCCGCATTGAGGCGCATCATCTCATAGATGTATTCCTGTGCGAAAAACTTCTTGAAACGGCTGTATTCTGCCGCGCACTCAAAGCTTGAAGCTTCCTCATCACCCAAAAATGCAAAGTCCTCCATCGGTTTGTACGGAAGCACCGCCCGCTCGCGGTCAAACACGAACTGAAGCACTGCCAGATAGAACTCCGCACCGGCGGAAAAAGCGGCATTTTCCTTCTTAAACTCCGCATCCGGGTAGAGAATATGGCACACATACTGGTAGGTAAACTTCATCCAGCCCTCTTCCGGCTCATGCCCTAAAAGGCTTAACGGTTCCTCACAGATCTCGTAGACCGCCCGGCAGGAAATCCGTTTTTTGATCGGGAAAATACGGGCAAACTGCTCCTCCCAGTGATCCTTGTTCATGAGCATCATGACATTTTTCCGGCTCAGTCCCGACCGGTCTAAAAAGTCTTTTTCACAAAGGCGCTCGGTCAGTTCCGCAGCCGCCTGACGTACCTCTTTTTTACTCATCCACATCCCTCGCATTCTCTGGATCTCTCAGATGGTTCTTTGCTATGCAAAAACCATCTGAGTTATTGCAAATATTCTTTTCATATCAAATTTTATAATACTTGAATTATACCACCAGGTGGGGAAGTGCGCTATATAAAATAACGGATAATTCATCGCCATACGGCACAGTAAAACCACAAAAGACGTCTGCAAAAATGCAGATAGCTCATCTATCTTCCATTTCTGCAAACGTCTTTATTTTTACAAGTCAATCGTTTTATAGCTGCTCTTTCCGAATCTCCGGAATCTCAACTCCCAGCTGTTTCGCCATCGCATCCGCGATCACCTGATGATCGTCCCAGTGTTCCATGCCGGATACCATCACATAGGCAAACGGACGGCTTCCATCTCTCATGAAAACCGGGATGCAGCCGCCGCACACAAAGAAGTTCTCCTCGCGCACTTTCCAGGATGCTTCCAGTTCTCCGGCTCTCGATGCCGTCAGTGCCCGCAGCGAGCTCATCCCCGTGAGCCGCGATGCTGCCAGCTTATTGGTCATCCACCAGTCTGCTTCCAGCGTCGCGCCCTCCATCTTGTAGGCAAAGACGGTCGTCTCGTCCTCCACGATGCGGACAGCGACCGAACCGTGATATTTTTTCTCCGTGACCTCTGCAATCAAAAGCCCCAGCTCAAGCGCCTGTTTCCGGGTAAATGTATCGTAACAAAGTACGGATTCCTGCTGTTTCAGAATCTCATTCCATTGTTCTTCGGTGTAGAAATTCTTCATGTGTTCCCCTCCTGTGTCGGTTTGTTTTCCCCATCCCACACACCATTTTCATCTACATAGTAGCCGTCCGGTGTCAGACGTCCAACATACAGGATGCCTTTTCTTCCGTCTGAGGTCGGGTGGAAATAGTACCATTTGTCGTCAATCAGAACCCAGTCGGTCAGCATGCCGTGTTCCGGATCGAGGTAGAACCAGCCGTTGTAGTCTTCGTCGCGCATCCAGCCGGTCTTGATATAGCCGCTTTCATCGAACGCCCACCAGTTGCCGTTTACCTGCTCCCATGCATATGCAATGCCATTTGTACCGCGTTTTTCTGCCTTCGGGTAGCTGCTGTCTGCGAAGCGGAGCCACCAGCCGTGTTCATCCTGCATCCAGTGGCTCTTTCCGTCATTGGCAGTGCTGTTGGCAGTTCCTGTGAGAATACCTATGGTGCTGTTGGTTCTTCCCTTCACCGGATCCTGCCTGGTCGCTCCGCTGCCGGAAGACTTGTCACGTCCGGAGGAAGAGCTCTGGCTGCCTGATTGGTCTGGCTTTTCGGAGTTATCCGGCTTATCGGAGTCATCTGGCTTGTCGGAGTCATCTGGCTTATCCTCTGCCGGTGGAGCTGCCTTACTGATTTCAAATGTAAGGGATGCCGGAGTTGGTGTGTTGTATCTGGATTCCCACGTATTAAATTCGCCAAAGCCAAATTCGGCTTTGATTGTGTGGGTGCCTACCAATGATTCTCCTGGCTTCGTCCACTTAAGTACAGCGGTTCCATCTTCCCCAACCGAAACTATATCTGCATCCGGGTTTTCATTATCATAGAAATGAACATAACCCTGCAGCTTGTCCTGGTAAACTCCCTGCACGCTGGCAATGATATCAAAATCCTCTTCCTCTGTTCCCAGAATTCCTTTCGAAAGCTTAGCCCCGGTCGTCCGGTTCACAGCCGTTAAAATAAGGGCGAGTGTTCCTTTATGAATGTTTATGGTTTCCTTTACAGGTGTAGTTGTGCCAAGATAATTCGTTCCGCCTGCCATGGTGATGCTTACATCTGCAGAACCCGGGCCTTTGATGGTCACCTGTCCCTGTTCGTCCACGGTGAGAACCTTTTCATCAGAGCTTTCATATTTCAGAACTCCATCTCCCACTACAGTCACACCAGTCAGTGGAAAGCTGTCATCTCCATAGGTTTTTTCTCCGGTCCATGCTTTCTGGTCGATTGAAACCGAACCCTGTATCGGACGGATCGTTCCGGTCTGAGCTGGATATATGATACGGTAATTCTGCAGATTTACTGGATTCTCACCCGTCTCAACCGTTGCCTTTGAGGAATCAATGGTTACCGTCTTATCGGTTCCGGCATTGGCATCTTTAAACCTGCCTTTCAAACCGCTGATGTTATATCTCTGACCCGTGCTCTGACCCGGAGTTTCTATCTCCACCGTCGCCTCTAATGCGATATCTGTACTTCCGTCATAGTCTTTTACAATAGGTGTCGTAATAACTGCGGTCAACTCTTTCGGAGATATCTCCGGAACCACGTCTCTTGTCAAACTATTTCCATACTGCCCTTCCGATGCTTTATCAGGTATAAATTCGACCTGATATGCAGTGCTTCCCTTTACCTCCGGATAAATGGAGGAAGCAGACATTCCGCCCTGCCTTTCAATGAAGTGCCAATTTCCAGAAACCTCCGTTCTACCATAATTAACAACCTTAAATTTCTCTGCCAGCCGTACTTGAATCTGAGCAAGCGTCTGTCCATAGGTTCCCTTCGCTTCAAAGGATACAGCGCCAGCGGGACCGTCGATCAGTAATGCATCCGGTGTTGTCACCTCCAAACGATCAGCTGGCTTCGATGCAAAACTGCTGTCTGTTGCTTTCACACGAAGGGTTACGTAATACGTGTTAGCCGGCTTCGGCGACGTAAACGTCTTCGTCGTCCACCACTCAGGCTCACCAGACTCAGATTCGGCAATTCCGTACTCGTAACTGGAATCGAACTGTCCATTTACCTTGATAGAGTAGCTACCTTTCGTTACATCTGTTATCTGAGCCGGTTTTGGCGGTCTTGCCGGAATCTTTATCTCGGTTGCAGTGCCGGAAGTGTCCGCTTTCTTACGGACATACAAGGAAATCTCATTTGTACCTTCTGGCTGGCTATCCAGAATCTCTGTCAACGATACCGCACCATTTACCGGAATTTCCGTCCAGGATGACGCATCTTTTGACTGTGCAAATTCCACTGCGCTCTGTAAATTGTTTTTCAATACTTCCTTTCCATAATCAACAGAAGTCAGTTCACGTTCTAATACATTTTCAGTCGTGTCTGCATTTACTGTTCCGGTAAATTCCACACCGCCAAAGGAGGCTTTCACTGCCTCCGAAACCGGAAGGTACATATAGATCTTTCCGTTGGAATCTGTCCGGACATCCTTAAAGACGTAGGAGCTTCCTTCAATACCTGCTTTTTCAACCAGTGTATTATTCTCATAGATACCGGTCAGATCCGCTGTGGTGTAATAAACCGGGTTACCGTCCCCATCTTTTGGTGTATTCTTCTGCCACGTTTTGCCTACCTGCTTCCAGCCATAAATGATCGGTCGCGATATGTATGCATCCGCCTCCTTCAAACAGATCGTTCCACCCGTAATCGTCACATCAGTTTGTACCTGTGTATTATCACTTTTTCCCATACCAATATGTGCTACTTCCCCATACTCTGTCGTTTTTTTATCCAGACATATGGTGCCGCCGTCAATCAGCACCCTCGATGAACTGTCTTTACCACTTCCGATGCAGGCTCCCTGTTCAGAATAGGCTGTAATCATTCCACCATGAATCTCAATCTTTGCAATTATCGCTGAGCTTCCAGCGGCATGTCCAGAACCGCTTCCAATTCCTGCGCCCTTCCACGAGCTTGCATTCACTGTTCCGCCTTCTATCACGATTTTACCGGTTCTTTCCTGGCCATTAGCAACTCCTGTTCCGATTCCGGCACCATAACTACTTTTTGCAGTTACAACTCCTCCGCTAATCCGTATTTCTTTTACACTTTTTCTTGCCGAAGCACCGATAGCCGCTCCGTTAGAAGCGGAAGTTGCAATTACAGTTCCCCCCTTGATGTGAATGGTTCCTGCATCCTGCTCTCCACTTCCTCCAATTGCTGCACCAGTCCTGCTTACACTTGTATTATTGAGCACCTCTATGGAGCCCGGCTGTTCCGGCTCACTGTCAATCGTAAGATTTGCACCGCTCGCCACGCTGATGCCGGCAGGAGAAGATAATTTTCCTGATTTATTAATCGAAATCTTGTTTTCCCCTTCCAGATAGGTGGTCACATGGGATGCTCCGTTTATCTGAATCGGTGCGGTAGCCTCTGCCGGTGTAATCGTAAGATTCTTTAATACGAGCTTTAATTCCCTGGAAGCTGGAGTATTCACAGAGAGATGATAATTCTCTACCTTATTCCCAGATGAAGTGATCCGATAGCATTTATCATAGGACTGGTCTATTAATTTCACTGGAACCACCTGGCTGGAACCATCTGTTTTAGAATATAAAATTGTCAACTGACCATTTTCCTCGGAAAAAGATATATCTCCAAGGGAAAGATCCAGCTCTCCCTCCAGCGTCTCTGCCGCATTTAATACGATAATATCCGTTCCTGCATCCTTTGCTTCTACCGTTTCTCTGTCCAGAGTAAAGCTTCCGCTGGATCCGCCTAATTCTGTAATACCTGTATTTATCACAAACCGGTAATTTCCGGCCGGAAGATATGCCAGAGCATATGCATGATTGCCTGCTTCTGCATCGATTGTCAGCTTCCCGTCAAAGGCAAACTGGCCTTTGTCCTGCTTTAATTCCACCGGAGCTTCTGAGGCAGCTCCAGCCAGCCGTCCGGCTGTCAGGGATACATTCTCTGCCGCCTGCACCTTTGATGAATAGAAGTGGAACCGGACAGGATACAGGGGTTCTCCGATGGTAAGGGAAAGAGTCGTTTCCTCCTCTGACTTCATCGAGAGGGATCCTGTTACTGTAAAGCTATTCGTATTTTCTCCTTCCTCTCCTCCTTCTTCCTGTACCTGAACCGATACCGGAACCTCTCCGACCAGAGGCGTATACCAGCTGACTTTATCTGTCTTTATCTGATAACCGGAAGCTTGTTGAGATAAATAGGTTACCACATCCGGTGCAGCGCCTCCTTCACTTGCTTCTTCCCCGATCCGAACCGTCAGTGTATAATTCTTATCATTCTTCAAACGGCCATCATGGATGGTCAGAGCCATTGTCTTCTGGTAAGCGGCTTCTCCAAGCGTGACGGAGATGGTTTCATCCTTTCCTTTGTTTAGAACAACACTTCCCTCCATCGTCTTACCTGTCCCGCCACCGGAAGGCTCCAGCGCTACAACCATCTGCATATTTCCAAAATAGCCCATCCACTGGATTATATCCGGTATCGTTCCCCTGAATCCGGAGACGATCATTTCTGCATTGGTTTGATAAACCGGGGTTGTTCTTTCTCTATCATTCTCCCGATACAGGGATATGTCAGCCTGATAGGTTCCATCTAGTAACTGGTTATCATAAGCGGTGATCCGGAATGTTTTTTTCCCGTAGGTACATTCTCCCCGGGGAGCAATCTTGCTTTCAAGCGGCAGCTCCAGCTGCACCTTCTCGGAAATAGTGACCCTGCCGCCTTGCATGCTATTTCCAGGAAGAGGATTTAACACTCCATAACCAATATTTCCTCCCGTTACCTCCACAGATCCACTTAATATCCGGATATCGCCACAGGATAATTTTAAATCACTCACTCCATTCCATCCGCTGCCAATGGCAGCTCCCAGATATCCTGATTCTTCATTCTTATAAGAAGATACGGTTATATCGGGAGCTTTGCCATTCGCCCCGCCGATCACGATCGTGTCTACACCTCCACCAGTTCCGCCTCCGATTCCGGCTCCTGTCTGCTTTCCTCCTGTTGCTTTTATCGTTCCACCCAGTATTTTAATGGTTCCGCCGATTCCATACAGACCGGTTCCGATTCCGGCTCCTCCTTGATAATCCGTCACTCCGGAAACCCAATAAACTCCACCTTCAGCTGCAATGGTTCCACCCTTGATTATAATCGTTCCTGTCCCATATTTCGTACCGTCGAAATCTTTTGTTTCGAGAGCTCCATGGAAATAGGAGACCGCATCGGCATTTCCTCCGATACCGGCGGCCCCATAGGCACCTCCCACTGCCTTCAGGCTTCCGTTACTCTGCTCCGTAATAACCAGTGTTGCCCCTTTTTCCACCTCAATTCCGGCTCCATGCTCCAGCCCCAAAAGTGTATTGTCTCCTTCTATGGTCAGATTCAGCCGGGCATTGCCTTTCAGGTAAATACCAGCCAGATCCCATCCTCTGGCACCGGCACCACCGGATTTGATCGTTACACCTTTAATGGTCAGATCGACCGTAACATTATCAATTGTGATACCGCCCTTGATGTCTAAATAATCCCTCGGCCGGGTGCTCGGGCAATAGCTGCCGGTTATGGTTTTTCCATTCAAGTCATTTCGGTTATCGCTGTTAATGTTCAGATAGTTATTATTCAGATTATACTCCCCGCCTGCCAGAGTCATCAGCTGCATCTCTCCTACGAGAACGCAGATTTCCGGCAGCTCTGCCTCCTCTCCCACCGGATATTCCTCCGGCAGAACCGGTGTGTAGACATAGGCACAGCCGTTGTAGTCCTGATTCGCCTCATAATAGCTATTCCAAGTCTTATCGGAGGTTTCGATAGGCTCTCCATCCTCGTCAAATTCTTCAAAATAGTCTTTTTCGGAAATGCCGCCGTGAAACTCCGGGAGATCACTCTGCTCTTCGTCCAGTTTCCAGGTTATGCCGGAGATCTGCCAGACTGCCGTTTCCGCATCTGTATCTTTCTCTGTGCCCTTATCTACTGCTTCCACCAGATGCACGTTCTGGCTGTCTTCCGCCAGCGTTTCATCCGCCTCTTCCAGCTCAACCTCCAGTGTATCCGGCAGAACGATATCGCTTTCTTTCGCGCCAAGAGGCAGCTTCTGCACCGCAACCGCCTCATCTAACTCCGAAAATCCGATGATCGCCGGACCTTTTTCCTCCGGAAGCACCGTCACCTCGATGCGCGGCAAAAAGCCGGTATCCAGTTCATAGCGGCTGCTTTTCAATTCCGCATCAAACACATAGATACCCGGTGTTTTTCCATCGTATGTATCTTTCTCACTGAATGTCTCATCCAGCACCCAGCGGACCTTGACTTCCTTCCAGTTTTTATCGGTTTTCGTCCCCTCCGCATCGGATGGGATGCTTTCTGCTCAGTGTCATCCTCCCCTATTTCCGATTTTTCTATAACATCTACCTCAGATGGGGATGCTTTCCGAACTGTACCATCTGTTTCAGATGAAGAAAGCGTCTGAGACCTTTTTTCTGTTTCCACTTCACCGTCTCCGCTTTGAAGCTCCGACGGCGTAGCAATCTTTTCCGCACCATCTTTATCTTCTGCACTGTCTTCTTCATCCGATGCTTCTTCTGCCAAAAACCGCACTTTCAGCTTGTCCGGCAGCTCCAGATCCTTATATTTCGTTCCATACGGAACCTCCTGATGCAGGATTTCATCCGAAAGCTCCTTCACTTCCTCGATATACTGCACCGAACTGCCTGCCAGCACCTGCGGATGCCAGTCACATGTATTCCATATCATTACCGTCGCCAGCGCCGCTGCCAGGGCACGCTTATATTTCTTTTTCATGCTGTTTTCCCTCCATCTATTCTGAACAAATTTGTCTATTTCAGTCTGTTTTCCACCTAAACAAAATACTTTTTCTTCCGATTCAGCAGGCTTTCGCTGCACGCCGCCAGAAGTTCTTCTAATTCTTCTTTTTTCGTCGGAAATACCCCGAATGCGGTCACATGGAGCCGCCAGGATTCAAGGGCATTGTCCCGGCCGGAAAGCCAGATTAAGGATGCCGCCGGGTTATTTTCCCGGATTTTTTCTACGATTTCCACTCCCTGTCTGCCCTGCACGGACGCCAGCATAATGAGGTAGGGATTCCCCTTTACAAAGTGCAGATATGCGTCCAGATCACTGATATACGTGTGAATCATCGGTCATCTGCGGTTTTCAGTCAAAATTTCACACAGCATTTTTTCCAGACCTTCAATGTCGGTCGGTTTTTCTCCATATATCACTACCCGTACCATATTCCACCTGCCTTTTTTGATTTGTTACTTTTCACACACCGTTATTGTTCACGCATACGTGCCCAGTAACGGATTTTCATTTACATTTCGGGTCATAACTTTTATACTATAAGCATACCAAATGAGCAATTTAATGAAAACCACATCGACGCAAACGGTCAAACCTCGACCTAAATGGTCACGGTTTTGAATAAAGGAGGCGGTTGAGCTTTGATGCATTTTGCGATTGTTGAAGATTTGAAGATAGATCAGAATCATCTGATTCATTTGATACAGGAAAACTTGGGAAAGCATGGGGAAACAGTGCACTTTGACTGCTACGAGAGCGGCGAGGCGTTTCCGGAAGCGTTCCGTCCGGGACTTTTTAATGCGGTTTTTATGGATATTATGCTGGACCGGAACGGGCGCAATGGCATTGACACGGCGCTGGAGCTTCGCAAGAGCGCGCAACGTCTCCCGATCGTTTTCACCACATCGGAACGCGATTATTCGCTGCAGGGTTACCGTGCCCATCCGCTTGATTATCTCTTAAAACCGGTTGAGGAAAAGGCGCTTGCCTGGTGTCTCGATGAGATCCGGACATTTCTCGCCGCGCCTGCCTACATCGAAATTCAGGCGGCGCTCGGACGGGGACAGTCATCCACGCAGCGGATTCTGCTTGATGATTTTCTGTATGCGGAGACGCAGAACCACCGGCTGATCATCCACACCAGTTCCGGTGACACCGCTACACGGATCTCTTTTTCGGAGCTGATGGCACTGCTCCCGAAGGGCAGACGTTTTTACATGAGCGGACGCGGGCTGCTTATCAATTTTTCACAGGTTGCCTCGGTGGACGAGGACGGTTCTGTCCATCTGAAAAACGGCAGCTGCTTTTTCTGCAGCCGCCGGAAGAAAAAAGAGACAAAAGAAGCATTTGCAACCTACTTATTTGACACATTGCGGAAGGGAGGTACTCTATGAACTGGTCTGTGTTTGGCAAGGCATTTCTCTGTGAAACAGTCTATGCCATTCCTTTTTTTATTTTATCGATTCTGCCATTTAAAAAGCAGCTGCGATTTCCGATCAAAATCCTGATTCTGTTCATTTTTATCGGTCAGCTGCTCCAGTCCTCCCTGTATACCTACCTGATCAGCCACGGTAAACCGACCCGCGTTACCGACACGGTATTTGCCCTCGTTTCTCTGGCGATCTATTTTTTATGTGTGAAGGCTAATTTCTGGAAACTTCTGTTTCTGGGAGACTTCATCCTGAATTATTTTGTCACGGTCCGCGGCATCTGTTTCTTTCTGGAAAGCCGTCTATTTTACGATCCCAGCATTACCTATTATTCACTCCGTGATGAAAGCCTGCTGCTCATCTCGATTCTTCTGCTTCTGACGCTCCCGCTCGGACTCAAATTTATGAAAAATGCTACGGAACGCGTTTTTCAGGTAGACAGCTCCGCATTCTGGCAGAAAGTCTGGTTTATTCCATTTTCATGTACCCTGATTATCTGCGCATATAACTTTGATTTAAACATTGATACCGTCCGCAAGTTCCGTTTTATCCTCACGCGGCTCTGGCTCTTTGCCATGACAATTCTCATTTACTATGTCCTTTTGGAAGCGCTCAATGCAGTCCGCCAGCAGGCGCAGCTGGAAGAACGCGCGGCGCAGCAGGACACTCTCCTGGCGATGCAGTACACACAGTATCAGCAGCTTTCCCGCCACATCGAAGAGGTACGGGAGGCGCGCCACGACCTGCGCCAGCACTTAAATCTCATCGAGCATTACCTGCAGAGTGGGAAAACGGAGGATCTGAAAGCCTATATCGAACAATACCGCATGACGCTTCCGCCGGACACCGCGCGGACCTGGTGTGAAAATTATGCGGTCAACACGGTTATCAGCTATTACGGCGAGGAGGCGCGCAAGGCATCGGTCGATTTTTCGGTCCGCATCCAGCTTCCGCCATCTCTCCCGCTGCGTGAGCCGGAGCTCTGCTCGATCTTCGGCAATCTTCTGGAAAATGCCCTCGATGCCTGTCGGGAATGTACGGACAGCGCGCCGTTTATCCGCATCTGCGCCCAGGAGGATGCCGGTCACATCGTGATCACCGTTGACAATACCTGCTGCCATCCGCCGATCGAGGAAAATGGGCGGTTCCGCTCGACCAAACATGACGGGCTCGGCACGGGAACCGCCTCCATCCGTTCGATTGCGGAACGGTATCAGGGCGTGGCGGATTTCCGGTATGAGGACGGGATCTTTTATGCATCAGTGATGTTGAAATTTGATTCTAAAATTTCTCACGGAAATCCTTGAAAAAAGATTGACTTTCATCGTGTCAGGACGCATAATATAAATAATAATCATTATCAATATTATTTAGAAAGATTGGAGTGTCGCCTATGAAAACCTTAAAATACAGCCGTCAGCGCGAATCGATCAAAGCCTGCCTGATGAGCCGGAAGGATCATCCGACCGCCGACGCCCTTTACACCAGCATCCGGGAACAGTTTCCGAATATCAGCCTTGGAACCGTTTACCGCAATTTAAACCTGTTAGTTGAGCTGGGCGAGATCCGGAAGCTGTCCTGCGGTGACGGCACAGATCATTTCGATTATGATACATCCCCACATTACCACTACATCTGCCGCCAGTGCGGACGAGTCATGGATATTCCGATGGAAGCAACCAAGGAGCTGGAGACAGCCGCCAAAGAATTTGCGCCGGGGACGATCGACGACCATACCGTGTTTTTCTATGGGATATGCGATGAGTGTATGAAAGGGGAAAAGCACTAAAGGTTCTGAGAATATCCAGGTTACCGATAAAAATGAAAAAAATAAGAATTATTTCTATTTTTTTCATTGACAAACACAGGAATCTATGATATCTTAATATCAGTAATCATTACTGATTTTATTTAAGCCAAATAAACGATTTCGTTTTAAAAGCTCCTATGAAACAGAATGGTTGCAAGCAACTTTACTATCTATTTATTGTTTCTATAAAACACGAAATTAAAAATTTATTTTAGAAAAGGAGAATTGACTATGAAGAAATTTGTCTGTACAGTATGTGGTTACGTATACGAGGGTGAGGCTGCTCCGGAGAAATGTCCAGTATGCGGCGCTCCGGCTTCCAAGTTCAAAGAGCAGTCCGGCGAGATGACATGGGCAGCTGAGCACGTAGTTGGTGTGGCACAGGGTGTCAGCGAGGATATTCTCGAAGATTTAAGAGCTAACTATGAAGGCGAGTGCAGAGAAGTTGGTATGTACCTGGCGATGGCACGTGTAGCTCACAGAGAGGGCTATCCGGAGATCGGTCTGTACTGGGAGAAGGCAGCTCACGAAGAGGCTGAGCACGCTGCTAAGTTTGCAGAGCTTCTCGGCGAGGTTGTAACTGATTCCACCAAGAAGAACCTGGAGATGCGTGTAGAAGCTGAGCACGGCGCAACCGAAGGCAAATTTGACCTTGCAAAACGTGCGAAAGCTGCTAACCTGGATGCAATCCATGACACCGTTCATGAGATGGCTCGTGACGAGGCTAGACATGGCAAGGCATTTGAGGGTCTGTTAAAGAGATACTTCAACTAATCTGAGTGAATGAATGGACAGCGCATTACGGCGCTGGTGAATAAAAGAGAACTGATAAGGGCGTGTGAAAATGGGAAATTCCTTTTTCATACGCCCTGTTTATTTTATGCAGATTTGTTTTATGTCTCTGTTCAAAAAGACGCCAAAATCTTATCTACCGTCTCCTTCTCCATCTCCCCAATCGGAATCATCTCCGCCGGTACGTCCTCATATGGCAGCAGCGCTTTCTCATACCAGGTAACATCGTGCCATTTTCCGCTCTTATAACCGGTATTTTTGCACACGCCCATCGTCCGGAATCCGCATCCGTTATGCATCGCATCGCTCTTCACATTCGGACTTGTCACCAGACTGTAGACGGTGTGGACGCCCTGTGCCTTTAAAAGCTCTAAAAGCACCAGAAGCATCCGTTTGCCGATGCCCTTCGACGTCACCCGACTGTCCAGATATTCAGAAAGTTCCGCATTCCAACGGTACGCCGCGCGCTCAAGCTGCTTATGCCCATATGCATAGCCAATGATTCTGCCCGTTTCATCCTCGCAGACAATCCACGGATATTCTGCCGTGATCGCCCGGATGCGCCCCTCAAATTCTTCCAGGGACGGCAGCTCCGTCTCAAACGTGATCGGCGTGTCCATATATTGCGCATAAATTTCCAGTATCGCAGGTGCATCGGCGATAGCGGCCAGACGCAGGCGGCAGGATGTATGGTCCATAAACTGGTTCCTCCCTATCATTTTCGGTCATTTTTCCTTTACAGGCAACTATATATGAATCTTCTCGTTTCGTCAACTATTCGCAACCGGATTCATGCCTGCCCGTGAACCCCTCAATCCACCAGCTCATTCTGATGCCTCGACAAATGCTCATATGGCAGAATCAGCCGCCCCCGGTACAGCCCGCAGCCGTCATTGACAAGGTCGTTGTTGATTGCCGTAAACATATTGACATCCACTTCAGCTAAATTGAGCGATACCAGGCGCTGGCAGCGTTCATATGCCTCATCAAAATAAATACATGCACCTTCCGGTATCTCATCCCGCCTGGCCCGCTCGCCCTCCTGGCGCTTTTCGTAGCTTAAATGATTGGCCACGCCGATCTCCGCGATATCGTCCATGTGCTTCGTGCGAAGCTGTACCTCCACGTAGCTTCTGGAACAATTATCGTAAAACGTAATATGCAGAGACTGGTAATCATCCGAACTATTTCCGCAGACGTAATCCCGGTAATACGGTCTTACCTCCTCATTCATCAACGGGGAGGTACTCTCCTTCACCCCGTAAGCCGGTTCCGCCGTAAACCCGCGTTCCTCCAGAAATCCCGGAAGTTCATTCGCAATCTGGTAGAGGTACCGGATATCTGCCTCCTGCTGCGATTCCCCCGGTTTCAGGTAACACTTCGGCAGTGAAATCACGATCCGGTACGCGATCAGGTCGCGGAAACAGCTCAATCTCTGCTTCAAATCGAAGATTGACGGAAATGTCTTATGTTCCGTGTAACAATCATAGATATACTCGACGATATATCCATTAAATTTCGCCTCCGAGCGGATCAGCGACTTGATTCTTCCCTTAAAGTTAAATGCCAGAAGCGGATATTCCTTTGCCATATGAATATAAAATTCCCGGATCTTCTGTGACTGGGTCGTCAGGAAATCATTGTGTTCCAAAAGTTCCCGGATCTGAATCAGGAAATTTGCATGTATCAGGTCTATCTCATTGTTTGTCTGTTTTGCCTCCGCTTTCAAATCCCGGCTGTAATTCTTTAAAATCTTAAACATCGTATCGCCGGAATACAGATAATCGTTTAAGGTCACCATGGTTCTCACCTCCCTGCTGCAGCAAAAAGGGGACGGTGCATAGGATAACAATGCCCCAGATGCACCAGCCCCCTCATTTATAAAATAGAGCTATTTATTTTCCGTAAACCTTCTTGATCCGCTCCATTGCCTCTTTTGTATTCGCAGTCGTACCAAATGCAGTCAGACGGAAGAATCCTTCTCCATTCTTACCAAATCCGCTGCCCGGTGTGCCGACCACATTTGCCTTGGCAAGCAGATCGTCGAAAAACTCCCAGGATTTCATGCCGTTCGGGCACTGCATCCAGATGTACGGTGAATTTTCGCCGCCGATGTGCCAGATGCCAAGCTCTTTTAAGGTCTCTGTCATGATCTTCGCATTGGTGCGGTATACGTCCAGGTGCTCGCGGCACTGTGCCATGCCCTCCGGTGAAAGAGCTGCCTCTGCGGCGCGCTGTACCGGGTAGGAAACGCCGTTAAACTTGGTTGTCTGGCGGCGCAGCCACATCTTGCGGATGGAAGAACCACCGCGCTCTAATTCAGACGGAACCACGGTATAGCCACAGCGGGTTCCGGTAAAGCTTGCCAGCTTCGAAAGGGAGCAGAACTCGATCGCGCAGGTCTTGGCGCCCTCAATCTCAAAAATACTTCTCGGAAGCGCCGGATCTGCTACGAAAGACTCATACGCCGCATCAAATAAAAGAATCGCATCCTGCTCGTTCGCATAGTCAACCCACTCTTTTAACTGCTCACGGTTGTACACACCGCCAGTCGGGTTGTTCGGGGAGCAGAGATAAATAATATCCGCTTTCTGTCCCTTCGGAGGCATCGGAAGAAAGCCATTTTCCACATTGGCATCCATAAATACGATCTTTCTGCCTGCCATCACGTTCGTATCCATGTAAACCGGGTATACCGGATCCGGGATCAGGACCGTGTTGTCCGCATCAAAGAGATCGAGGATATTTCCGACATCACTCTTCGCGCCGTCGCTGATGAATATATCCTCCGCCGCTACCTCAACCTGGAAGGACGCATAATACTTCTGAACTGCTACGCGCAGAAAATCATATCCCTGCTCCGGACCATATCCATGGAACGTAGCCGCCTTGCCCTGCTCCATAGCTGCTTTTGCAAATGCGTCAGCTGCTTTCTGGCAGATCGGAAGGGTTACGTCACCGATACCCATTTTGATTACTTTTGCCTCTGGATGGGCTTTGGTGTACTCATCTACTTTTTTAGCGATGGTGGAAAACAGATAGCTTTCTTCCAGATTTTTATAGTTTTCGTTGATCTTCATACTTTATTTTCTCCATATTTTAAGAATTTTTTTCCTTTACCTCCAGAGCCGCTTTCACAAACTCCCGGAAGATCGGATGTGCGCGGTTCGGGCGGCTCTTGAACTCCGGATGGTACTGAACTCCCAGATAGAACGGATGTCCCGGAATCTCCATCGCCTCTACCAGCGTACCGTCCGGAGACTGTCCGGAAAAGATAGCGCCATGCTCCATATAAACTTCCCGGAACTTGTTGTTAAATTCATAACGATGACGATGTCTCTCTTCGATCAGGCCTTTTCCATACGCTTTCATCATCAGCGTATCCGGACTGATGCGGCACGGATATGCACCCAGACGCATCGTTCCGCCCATGTCAGCCAGATCCATCTGCTCTTCCATCAGGGCAATGACCGGATGCTTGCTGTCCGGCGCAAACTCGGTTGAGTTCGCATCCTCATAACCTAACACGCCTCTGGCAAATGCGATCGCCGCGATCTGCATACCAAGGCAGATGCCAAAGTACGGGATATTGTTTCTTCTCGCATAATCAGCTGCCGCAATCATGCCCTCGATGCCTCGGATGCCGAAGCCGCCCGGCACGATGATACCGGTTGAATCGCCCAGGATTTCCGGTGCCGTCTCCGGGGTGATCGTCTCACTATCCACCCAGTTGATCTCCACCTGCGCGCCATTTTCCCATCCGGCATGGTGCAGGGATTCTACGATCGACAGATAGGAGTCGTGCAGTTTGACGTACTTGCCGACCAGGGAAATCTTGACCGTCTTGCTGCTGTTCTTGATGCGGTCCAGCATATGTTTCCACTCCGTCAGATCGCACTCCTGCGGCGCTTTCTCGATGCCCAGCTCGCGAAGCACGATCTTGGCAAGTCCTGCTTCCTCCAGCATGATCGGCGCCTCGTAGAGAACCGGAAGGGTCAGGTTCTCGATGACGCAGTCCTCTTTGACGTTGCAGAACAGTGCGATCTTGCGGAAAATGGACGGATCGTCCACCGGACGGTCACAGCGCGCCACGATGATATCCGGCATGATGCCGAAGGACTGCAGCTGTTTGACTGAATGCTGGGTCGGTTTGGATTTATGCTCGCCGGAAGATTCCAGATACGGAATCAGGGTTACATGGATGAAAAGGCAGTTGCTGCGTCCCGCCTCGCAGGACACCTGGCGGATGGCTTCCAGGAACGGCTGTGACTCAATATCGCCGGTTGTTCCGCCGATCTCTGTGATAACGATGTCCGCATCGGTCTTTTCCTGCACGGAATAGATAAATGATTTTATCTCATTTGTGATATGTGGAATTACCTGTACCGTCTCGCCCAGATATTCGCCGCGGCGCTCTTTATTTAACACATTCCAGTAGACCTTACCGGTCGTCAGATTAGAATAACGGTTTAAATCTTCATCAATAAAACGCTCATAATGTCCCAGATCCAGATCCGTCTCCGCACCGTCGTTTGTTACGAATACTTCGCCGTGCTGATACGGGCTCATGGTTCCCGGATCGACGTTGATATACGGATCCAGCTTCTGCGCTGCTACCTTAAATCCCCGTGCCTTCAAAAGACGTCCCAGAGACGCTGCTGTAATACCTTTCCCCAATCCCGATACAACACCGCCTGTCACAAAAATAAATTTTGCCATCTGCTTTTCCTCCTCTTCCTTTCTTTAAAATTAATCCACTTTTTCCGTCATATATGATTCTGTCAGATTTTGCCTTCGCAAAAGATTTCAGCCTGCATGGATTCCGCAACCCTCAAAACACAGAATCCATGCAGACCATCGTTCTTTTTAGTCGTTCTCATGCTCCTGAAGCACATAACCCGGAATCTGGATTTCTTCCGGTTTTTCCATCTGGCTCAGCTCTTTTCTAGCCGCTGCACCATGTGCAATGTGCGCGATATCTACCAGTTCAACGTTGTCCTCGTTGTACTGGCTTTCCAGTGTCAGCGCCAGGACAGCCGCGGTATCAAGCGATGTCAGGCACGGAATACCAAGCTCGACTGCCTTTCTTCTCAGGCGGACACTGTCGCGTCCCGGCTGGCGTCCCGTCTTGGAAGTGGAAATTACATAGCTGATCTTTCCTTCTTCCAGCAGGGAAATGGTCGTCTTCTCGCCCTCTTTGGCTTCCTTCGGCTTCTTGACTAACGTTGAAGAAATGCCGACGCTGTTTAACCGGCTTGCAGTACCGGAGGTCGCGTAGATGTGGAATCCCATCGCCACGTACTCTTTGACCAGTTCGCGCAGGTCGCTCTTATCGGTATCGCGGACACTGATTAAGACGCCGCCCTCGCGCTTCATCGTATATCCGGCTGCTACCAGGCCTTTGAACAGCGCTTCCTCCATCGTCCGGGCGATACCCAGTACCTCGCCGGTCGATTTCATTTCCGGTCCGAGCTGTGTATCTACGTTGGACAGCTTCTCAAAGGAGAAGACCGGAACCTTGACTGCGTAGTACGGAGAGCACGGATACAGGCCTGTCTCGTAGCCCATGTCAGCCAGCTTCTCGCCCATCATGATGCGGGTTGCCAGATCGACCATCGGCACGCCGGTTACCTTGCTGATGTACGGCACGGTACGGGACGAACGCGGGTTGACCTCGATGATATAGATCGTATCCTCATGCAGGACATACTGGATATTGATCAGGCCTTTCGTATTCATGGACAGCGCCAGACGGATGGAATAGTCCACCAGACGGTCTTTCTGGCTCTCAGTCAGCATAAATGCCGGATATACCGCGATGGAGTCGCCGGAATGGACGCCCGCACGCTCGATGTGCTCCATGATACCCGGAATCAGAACCGTTTCGCCGTCGCAGATCGCGTCGACCTCCAGCTCGGTACCCATCAGGTATTTATCAATCAGGATCGCATTCTCAATCTTGTGTGAGAGAATAATCTTCATATATTCATGAATATCGGCGTCATTGTACGCGATAATCATGTTTTGTCCGCCTAATACATAGCTCGGACGCATCAGAACCGGATAACCCAGATGATTTGCCGCCTGGATTGCCTCATCTTCAGTGTAAACGGTCTGACCCGCTGCCTGTTTCATATTTAATTTTTTCAGCAGGGCTGCGAAACGTCCGCGATCCTCCGCCATATCGATGCTGTCTGCCGGAGTGCCGAGAACCGGAATATTGTTCTCTACAAGGCATTTTGTCAGACGGATCGCTGTCTGTCCGCCAAAGGCCACAACTGCGCCGATCGGCTTCTCGATCCGGATGATATCCAGCACATCCTCCGGTGTCAGCGGCTCAAAATACAGACGGTCTGCTACGTTGAAGTCGGTGGAAACGGTCTCCGGGTTGTTATTTACGATGACAACCTCATAACCGGCTCTCTTTAACGACCATACGCAGTGAACAGAGGCGAAATCGAACTCGATACCCTGACCGATACGGATCGGACCGGAACCAAATACCATAACAACCGGTTTTCCGCTTGCATTCTCTTTAATAAATTCTTCTGCCTCATCTTCCTCGCCGAAGGTGCTGTAGAAGTAAGGGGTACTTGCCGTAAACTCAGCGCTGCAGGTATCAACCATGCGGTAGCATGCCGGAACATGCTTGATTTCCGAAAGCCCGGTCATCTCCTTGATGACTGCATCCGGGAATCCGTTCTGTTTGGCTTCCATATAAAGCGCATCGCTCAGAGTCTCAGACTGCATCCGGCGTTCCAGGGACAGGATATGCATCAGTTTATTTAAGAACCACTCGTCGATCTTGGTCAGCTCATGAATCTCGGCAACGGTCACGCCGCGCTTGAAGCTCTCATAGATTGCAAACAGACGCTCGTCATCCTGCGCCAGAATTTTTTCTCTCAGCTCTTCCACACTCATCGGCGCCAGTTTCTTCATGTTCAGGCTATTCTGGGAAATCTCCGCGCCGCGGACTGCTTTCATGAGCGCCTGCTCGAAGTTGCGGCCGATCGCCATAACCTCGCCGGTTGCCTTCATCTGGGTACCCAGCTTCCGGCGTCCGTAAACGAATTTATCAAATGGCCATTTCGGGAATTTAACCGTTACATAGTCAAGTGCCGGCTCAAAGCATGCCATCGTCTCGCCGGTTACCTCGTTCGGGATCTCGTCCAGATGATAACCGATCGCAATCTTGGTTGCCACGCGGGCAATCGGATATCCGGTTGCTTTCGAAGCAAGGGCGGAAGAACGGGATACACGCGGGTTTACCTCGATAACGGCATATTCAAAGCTCTCCGGATTCAGCGCAAACTGGCAGTTGCAGCCGCCCTCGATGCCCATCGCCTGGATAATATTCAGCGCTGCGGAACGAAGCATCTGGTATTCCTTATCCGCCAGCGTCACAGCCGGTGCGATAACAATGGAGTCGCCGGTGTGGACGCCGACCGGGTCAAAGTTTTCCATCGAGCAGACCGTAATCTCGTTGCCGATGGCATCGCGCATTACCTCAAACTCGATCTCCTTCCATCCGGAAATACATTTCTCAACCAGAATCTGATTGATCGGTGACAGGCGGATCCCCGCCTCCGCGATGTTGTAAAGCTCTTCTTTATTTGCCGCAATACCGCCGCCGGTACCGCCCAGGGTAAAGGCCGGACGCACGATAACCGGGTAAGAAATAACCTCGGCAAAATCAAGCGCATCCTCGATGGTGGTGACAACCTTGGACGGAATGACCGGCTCACCGATAGCTTCCATCGTATCTTTAAAGCACTGGCGGTCCTCCGCCTTATCGATGGTCTCCGGGGACGCGCCGAGAAGCGTTACATTGTGGCTCTTTAAGAAACCTTCTTTGGCAAGCTCCATGGACAGTGTCAGTCCGGTCTGTCCGCCCAGGGTGGACAGGATGCTGTCAGGCTTCTCTTTTTCAATGATTCTCTTGACAAATTCCAGGGTCAGCGGCTCGATGTATACGTGATCCGCGATGGCGCTGTCCGTCATGATGGTTGCCGGGTTGGAGTTTACTAAAACGACCTCCAGACCTTCCTCTTTTAAAGCCCGGCACGCCTGCGTTCCTGCATAGTCAAACTCTGCCGCCTGACCGATGACGATAGGACCGGAACCGATTACCATAACTTTTTTCAGGGATTTATTTAACGGCATGACGCGCCCTCCTTTTTCTTATAATCTCTCATCATCTGAATGAAACGCCCAAACAGCTCTTCCGTATCCTTCGGACCTGCACAAGCCTCTGGATGGAACTGGACGGTAAATGCCGGCATATCGTGGTAGGTGATGCCCTCGCAGGTGCCGTCGTTGACATTGATAAATGTCTCCTCCGCGCCCTCCGGCAGCGTATCGCGCAGTACCTCATAGCCGTGGTTCTGGCTGCTGATGTAGACGCGTCCGGTCGTCAGATCCTTGACCGGCTGGTTCGCACCTCTATGACCGAATTTCATCTTTCCAGTCTTCGCGCCCTTGGCAATCGCCAGCAGCTGGTGTCCCAGGCAGATGCCGAACATCGGTTTTCCAGCCTTCGTAATCTTTCGGATCTCCTCGATGATCTCCGGGTTGTCCTCTGGGTTGCCCGGACCGTTGGAAAGCATGATTCCGTCCGGATTCATCTTAAGAATCTCCTCCGCCGTCGTACCTGCCGGAAGGTCAGCCACGCGGCATCCGCGCCTGGTCAGCTCGCGGATGATATTTTCCTTTGCGCCGAAATCCCAGAGCACAATCTGGAACTCTTCTTTCTCATCCGCCGGTTTGATCTCACATTTCTTTGGTGTAACGGTTTCAACCGCCTTTGTAATGTGGAAGTTTTTCACTTCCTCCAGCTTTTTCGCATCATACGGCGGCTTCACCTCGGTCAGCCAGCCGTTCATCGAACCGGATTCACGAATGGTTTTTGCCAGCTTTCTTGTATCGATTCCATAGACGCCTGGAATGTTTCTTTCTTTAAAAAAGGTGTCAAGATCCCCACTGCATCTGAAGTTGGAAGGTTCCTGACACCACTCTTTTACGATATAGGCTGATAAATATACCTCTTCATTCTCGAAGTCCTGCGGAATCACTCCGTAGTTTCCGATTAACGGAAATGTCTGAACGACAATCTGTCCAAAATAGCTGGGATCTGTGATCGTCTCAAGGTATCCTGTCATACCGGTTGTGAATACGACTTCTCCGGTCACTTCACGTAAAGGAGCGCCAAAGCTTTTTCCCTCAAAATAGTCGCCGTTTTCCAACAGAAGATATACCGGTTTCTCCATCTGGTCACCATTCCTTTCTCTCTCGTACCCCGCCTGTGAATAGCTTCATGCAGGTAGTTTACTTTTTCATTCTCAATAGCCTCACATTTGAGTAAATCTGTTTTTCCTCAGATGCGTTTTTCACATCATTACAGACGTATTTTATAAATTGTCTGATTCTGCAAAAAAGGCGTCCATGAGCAGAGCCCATGAACGCCTTTGTTCATATTCTGGAAGATTATAGCATAGGAAAGTTCTATGCGTCAAGAGATTTTTTATACATTTTTATGTGTTTTATACGTCATTTATGCATTTTTATGCATTTCTGTATATTGTTTTTCATTTTTTATTTATTATGCAAACATCAAGAATACATATGTAAGGATTTATTAAGGAATAAGTAACACGGTTGTCTATTCCATCCTGTATACTGTCTCTATTACTTAACAGGAGGTATTGATTTATGAGTCTCTTTCTTTTAGTTTTATTCCCACTAAGCTTTTTACTTGCCATTCTTGCTTTTTTTACAGGCAAAACTATGGCATCCATCCTTACGCTTGGCAGTTATGCCTGCTTTGCACTCTTTCTGCTGCTTTCCCTGCATGACATCAATCTTCGCATGATGGCTCAGGATATCAGCGGTATCCAGGATATCTATCCCTCTATTGAGTCTATCTGTATTCCTGCGTTTCTTGCCTTAAATGTAGTAGCTGGCTTCCGCGTTTTTAAGACTGCAAAAAAATAAGTGCTTGTTCTTATGCCTGTCTCTTTATATAATGATGTTAGGTCAAAAGAAATTTTGGCATTTTTGATTTAGGAGGTATTTTTTCATGGATAAAATCACCAGCTTCACCATCGACCATCTGAAACTGCTCCCTGGCGTCTATGTGTCCCGCAAGGATCGCGTGGGCGATCAGGTCATCACC
>OHVM01000259.1_pt1 | contig 27252 bp, 15 predicted proteins | sample 1579431 | NCBI WGS metagenome assembly OHVM01 (sample SAMEA3882524, study PRJEB24775) | human gut metagenome | biome: human-associated habitat; feature: intestine environment; material: feces | place: Netherlands | collected 2009/2010 | reverse complement strand
GTAATCTTTAATTGTCTCATTCTCTATAAAACAAATTTGGGATGCAAATTTACAACATTAAATGGAATACATCCATTTTTGTTTGAAAAATATTAGCTAATAAATCAAAAAAGACTATCTTTGTCCTTCTTTTCCTAAATATTTTGCGAAAATAAGGTTATCAGTCCTGTTTGACTATAAAATCAGGATGCACGGAAGTAACCCTTACCGTGCATCCTCTAAACTTTACCTATTGAAACTTTCTACCTTAAAAATCTTCTTATTCCTGTGTCAAATCCACTGCATAGTTCGCACGTTTACCTGATGGGAACATACCACTCAGGAACAATACCTGATCCGGTGACTGGGTAGCAGCTTTCAGCACATCTTCCAAATCATTTACTGATTTGACAGGTTGTCCGTTTGCCTTCAGGATGATGAAGCCTTTACGGATACCGGCAGCCTTCATCTTACCGTCTGTCACACCTGTGACTTCCACACCATATCCCAAATTCAATTGTCTCTTCAATTCCTGAGGAACTTCACGGAATGCTGCGCCCAAGATATCCATGCCCGCACTCTTCACCACTTTCGTTGTTCCCTGTGCATTCTTCAAGGTCATCTCGATATCCTTTTCTTTCTTGTCACGCAACACCTTGACGGTTACTTTGTCACCCGGACGGTGTTTAGCCAACCCCTCCTGCAACTCTGCAAAGTTCTTCACACGTTTTCCGTCAATACCGATAATGACATCATCTACTTCCAAGTTGCCGGCCGCAGAACCTCCCTCAATTATCTCAGCAATCAACACACCGTCGGTGGCGCCCAGTTCCTTCACCTTCTTCTTGATTTCTTCCGGCATCATCTGCTGGTCATCATTAATCGGAGTACCCTTGATGCCCAATACCGCACGCTGAACGGTTCCATATTCTTTCAAGTCGGCTATAACTTTCGTCATAATACTGGTTGGAATAGCAAACCCATAACCCGAATAAGCTCCTGTAGGTGAATAAAGTACGGAATTGATACCTACCAGTTCACCCCTTGCATTCACCAATGCACCACCACTGTTGCCTTGGTTGATCGCAGCATCTGTCTGGATGAAAGATTCCACACCATTATTATATACCCCTAAAGAACGGGCTTTGGCACTCACAATACCGGCTGTTACCGTAGAAGTCATATTAAAGGGATTACCCACAGCCAATACCCACTCACCTACTTTCAAAGCCTCCGAATTGCCCACGGGAATCGTAGGAAGCTCATCCGCTTCAATTTTAACCAACGCTAAATCCGTGCTGGGGTCTGTGCCGATTACACGTCCCTTGTATTCACGTCCGTCATTCAGTTTGACACTGATCACATCAGCATTATCGATTACATGGTTATTCGTTACAATATATCCATCTTTCGAGATGATCACTCCGGAACCGAATCCCACTCTTTCAGGAGTCTGCACCTGACGCTGCTGACCGCCGCCTCTGCCATTTCCAAAAATATCACCAAAGAAATCATAGAACGGATCACGAACGGTAACCGTCTGAGTCTTTGATTCTTGAGTTGACTTTATATGAACTACTGCATGCACTGAATTTTCCGCTGCCTGAGTCAAATCCACCGGTTGCATTTGAGTGGCGTCCAACGCGGCGAGTCTTGTATTCGGATTTTGTTGGAACACATCATTAAAAGCCACGCTTTTGTTTGGCTCGGGTTTCAACATAGAATAAGCCGTTACTCCTGCTACACCTGCGCTGACTGCTACAATTGCTGCTGCGCCTAGTACCATTTTAGTTGCTTGTTTCATAACTTAATATCTATTAATTTGTTAATTTCAAGTTTGGTTTAACATTTATGACGCTAATGTAATGACAAATATTGTACGGTTGTACCGTTTGTCAGAGTTTTTTTTCCTCTTTTAACACAGACAGATAAGCACTTAACAGGGGTTAACCGCAGAATCTGCCAAATTTGCATTCATTATCAATAGCTGACAGACAGCAAGATGACACAGGATGCAACTTGCCTCATAGATAGTTATGTCTTGCAGGAAATACTTGCCTCTCGCCGGAATGCATCCATATACCCCCCCTATAAAAGAGCATGTCCGTGACCGGTCTTTCCAACTTTACTTTTTCAACTGGTTCAATACCCTTCCCGCACTATCCGAAAGAACGACAACAGCTCCTGCCAGAATAGCAATATCCTTAATGACCAGACGACCGGCGCCCGTCAGCAGAGGGAATCCCTGTTCGCCACTTCCCAAATCGGGGACCCACACCTCGGGCGTTGTTACAAGGAAAGACAAAGTGCCCAATGTCATGACAATAGCCAGTCCGGCCCCCACCAAACCGGTTTTCGGAGAGAAGATGCCTAAAAACGTCAAGATACCGATCCCCATAATCAAAATACCCAATCCATGAGAGAACCCATAAGTATTGTTCTCTTCATGCCACAGGTGCTTCGTTTCATCGAGTTCGCCTTCTTTCAGCTTATATTCTTTATATTCAGGAGCATCCTTAGTATAAAAGAAACTCATAAAGGGACTGTTCGCCACAAAAGGCACAATTCCTTCGGCTTCATAGTTCCAGAATTTCAGACCACCAATCCATACAAAAATTACAAGGATTGCCACACGGATAAGATTGATACCCAGTTTTTGGGCAGATGCTGCTATTGTTAAAAACGCAACAAACAGAGATTTTAATTTTGCCATCATTGCTTTCATTATTAAAAGATTTAACTTCCTGGTGCAAAGGTCGGTGGTTTTCCCCCTCCGGTAAATGGCAATTTCCCCATATAGGTTGGCAATTATTCCCGCTTCTCTCTTTTCCGGTATTCCGAAAGGCTCTCCTTGTTCATTTTCTTAAAGAAACGGCTGAACGTAGCCAAATCCTCAAATCCCAGAATCTCACTGATTTCTTTCGCACTCTTACCCGTATAAAGCAACAAGCGCTTGGCTTCCGCATCCACGCGTTCATGAATGACACGCAAAGGAGAAGAAAGTCCGTAAAGGGAAAAGAGATTAGAAATAGTCTTGGGAGAACGGCACAACATATCAGCATAATCCTGTACTTGCTTCTTCTCCTTAAAATGACTGTCAACCAGTACATAAAACTGACGAATCACATCAAACATGTTCTCACGTCCCGGGTCCACATCAAACTTTTCACGGGCTATGCGGGTACAAGTGATAATGAAACGTTTCAGAATAATACGCAACATTTCTTCCTGCAAGTTGTCTTGTATTCCACACTCCCCCCTGAAAATATCGACAATACTGTCAAGACGGGCCGACTGGGAAGGCGAAAGCTTCAAACGCATGACACGGGAAGAACCGTTAAACAGGAATCCGTTACAAGACACCTCGCTGTCATGCCTGTAAATACAATAAAAGTTACTATTGAATAAAAAAGTGAGGTATTCACCGCCCACTCCCCTTATCTGCACATGATGCAAAGGAGTAAGCGAAATCATTTCCTCTTTTTCCAGATGCATCACCACATGATCCACTTCCACATCCAACGTTCCATGCCGCACCCATATAAATTTATAAAGACTCCTGTCACGCTGCAAAAAGGAGTTTTCATGGAAACAGGAAGTCATTGCTATATTTCCATTCAATTTAGTACGTAAGTGATATTCCATAACTACTTCTGATTAAGTGATGTTCCCCTACTTTTTCAAAAATAAGATGACGGGATAAATATAAGACTATTCCTTTATATAAAAAAGAAATAGAACAAAAGAATGACTTCCCCTCCCACTCCCTTTATCAGCATTCGCGCCCCACTGCCATATCGGCCGGCAGGAATTCCCATCCAATCATCTCCCATTTGCCTATACGAAAACTTTCCATCCCGTCCTGTCTCTTTTAACATTTGTTAAACATTTCCATTTCTTCGTCCACTCATTAATTTAATAGTACATTTGTTGCATCACAAGCATCGTAGCTATATAATAAAAGAAGAGTAGGACATCAATAATGAACAGAAATCTTAAAAGAACGTGTGTAGCCCATATACAACGGTTACTGATATGTACCTGTATATTCACCCTCTTTGCAACCATCGGCAAAGCCTCCCATGTACAGGAAAACACCGAGACGGGGAACTATATTCTGATTCTGAACAGCTACAACGAATCCTCTCCCTGGAGCAACAGCATCACCACCCCCATTGTTCATAAAATAGCTGGAATAGAGAACATGGACGCTTACATAGAGCATCTGAATCTTTTTATGGTAGGCGACTCCACTAAAATCGAGAGATTCCCAGAAATTCTTTCCTCGAAATATGGTTCCACCCCTCCCCGCCTGCTGGTATTCATCGGGAGCATGAGCCTGATTTTCAGAGAAGAGATTCAATCTTTATGGGGTAAAGTACCTGCCATTGTATGCGGAGCCGACCCCTATGTGTACCATGAGAAATTCTACAGGCAGAGAGATACAGTCACCCCCGAAGAAAAGACACACATGAGCGAATTGGCAGAAGAGTTCAATTTCACCTACATGCACACCCCCATCTATCTGGAAGAAAACGTGCAACTGATGTGCAGGATGATTCCCGGTATGAAGAAACTGATTTTCCTGGGAGACGGCATCTACCCCAATCCGGAATATGACAAGCAACTGCGAGAGCTGATTAAAGACAAATACCCGCAAATGGATTACGAATACATCTCCTCGCGTACCAACAGTCTGCATCAGCTATATAATGCCGTACGTAAAACAGACAAGACCACAGGCATTCTGGTATCCACCTGGTTCACCGAATCGTTCACTTCAAGCAATTTTCTGATTAATGCCTACAGAAGTATCGCCAGCATCTCCGCCCCTTTGTTCACCATCCGCTATGCAGGTATGGATGACGGCGGCATGGTAGGAGGATACATGTATAATGACCAAATCTTTACCAGGCAATTACTGAAAACGATAGACGAGATACTACATGGGAAGAAAGCCAGCGACATACCTTTTTATGAACCCAACGAAGCACACCCCGCATTCAACTACACAAGACTGGTAAATAAAGGACTCGATCCCGACCTATGCCCTGGTGACACCGTCTTCTATGACAAACCGGCCAACTTTCTGAACAAATATAAATGGATCATCCTAAGTGTACTCATTGCTTTTATACTGATGGCCGTGACACAGCAAAAACGCATTCAAATGCTGAAAGCGCTGAGACGCGCCCAGCAAAATGAAATAGACACGAACACACAATATACCAATCTGATAGACAATATGCCTATCCTTTACATGAAGGAACAGGTAATATGGGATAAAGAAGGAAATATTATAGACAGCATCTATCGGGATGTCAACCGTTATTTCGAACGATGTTTCTTGCCCAAATCCGATATAATAGGGAAAAGAGCCTCTGAAATTTTCCCGGAGTCCTTGCCGGAATTCACCCATTTCATGAGTATCACCTTAAAAGAAAAGAAATCGATCACCTTCCCATATTATTTTAAGACCGTCAACACCTTCTATGATGTTGTCCTGAATTGCTCTACCGAACCGGACACAGTGGATGTGTTCTGCATGGACAGCACCGAACTGCACAATGCGCAGCAAATGCTGAGCGCCACGAACCATAAACTTTCCATGGCACTGGAAGTAGCCAACATCGTACCTTGGAAATGGAATTTGAAAGACCATACCATTTTATGCGATCTCAACCGCCCCATTGCCATGGCGGCCATGCCGGGAAGCATCAGCGAAGATCAGTTGAGCGTTTCGGATGAGCAATACTTCGCTAAAATCATTAAAGAAGACCGCCCGCGCGTGATACAGGCTTACCGTGACCTGGCAGACGGGAAAATAGAGAAAGTAAAAGAGGAATACCGCGTGCTGGCCAATGACGGAACACAATGGAAAATAGACTGGATAGAGGCGCAGGCAGCTGTGGAAAGCAAAGACGAAAACGGAATGCCGCTCACTTTGGTAGGATCTTCCCTAGTCATAACTGAACGGAAGAAAATGGAAGACGAACTGCTTTCAGCCAAGGACCGCGCGGAAGAATCCAACCGGCTGAAGTCCGCTTTTCTTGCCAATATGAGCCACGAAATACGCACTCCGCTAAATGCTATCATCGGTTTCTCAAACATCCTTGCTGCTGCAGAAGAGGAACAGGAAAAGCAGGAATATATCAATATCATTGAAAGTAACAATACGTTGCTGCTGCAATTAATCAGCGACATACTGGACTTATCGAAAATAGAGGCCGGCACACTGGAATTCTGTTATTCCAACGTGGAACTGAATGATATTATCTCCGAGATAGAAAGTGTTACCCGTTATCGGACAGAGAGCAACGGCATTCAACTGATTGTACAGAAAGGACTTCCCTCCTGCCTCATAAGAACGGAAAAGAACCGTCTGATGCAGGTACTGAACAATTTACTGAACAACGCCAGCAAATTTACCTCACAAGGAAGCATCACCTTCGGCTACAAACTATGCGACAAAGAACTTTATTTCTATGTTAAAGATACCGGTTGCGGCATTCCAGCCGACAAAGTGAACTCCATATTCGGACGTTTCGTCAAACTGAACTCTTTTGTACAGGGTACAGGACTGGGGCTATCCATTTGCCAGACAATTGTAGAGCACATGGGAGGACGCATCGGTGTTGAGTCCGAGGAAGGAAAAGGATCCACTTTCTGGTTCACCATTCCATACCAGCCTGCCGCTGCAGAGAACAAGAAAGAGGAAGAGCATCAACTCATTTCCGTGCAAAAAGACAAGCTGACCATTCTGATCGCCGAAGACAATGAGAGCAATTACCGGCTGTTCCAATCTATCTTGAAACGAGAATATAACCTGGTACATGCCTGGGATGGAAAAGAGGCGGTCAATTTGTATAAGCTCCATACCCCTCAGATAATTCTGATGGATATCAATATGCCGGTGATGGATGGCTATGAGGCCACCCGGGAAATACGAAAACTATCCTTGGATGTACCTATCATTGCTGTTACCGCTTTCGCCTATGCCAGTGATGAACAACGGGCCATGGAAAACGGCTTCGACGGCTATATGGCCAAGCCCATCAGCGCCCCGCAACTGAGACAACAGATTGCTGCCATATTACAGAAACGCATTATCTTATTATAACCTCCGCTTTTTCCATTATACCCGGCTGAAATCCGATGTAGAAACCGGTTTGAATCCGCAACTATAAACAAGAAAACGACCGAAAGCGCCACAAGGATGGAGAATTAAAGATGATTATAACATAAATGCAGAGTTAATTCATCGCTTCAGCTCCATTAAGTCTTTTTTTCAGTACCATTAAAGCATTTCTTACGGTTACCTTTTACAGACTACGACAGTAGTCCGTATGTTTCACTACGGCAGACCGTACAGTCCACTGTAGCAGACTGTACGGTCCACTGCCGAAGACTATAGTAACAGTCCGTACAAAAAGACTTAACAGTCCGCATGACAAGGCCTGATATACCCGACAAAAAGTATTAATCCCCCATATCTAAAAAAAGTTCCCCCTTGCTCACCTTCACAGGCTATGCAAGAGGGAGATTCTACACTAACTCTTAACCTAATAAATAAACGACAAAATCATTCTTTATATCTCAAGGCTCCGGCAGGCAGTTTCTCACCTTTCTCACCAAAGCTCTTCAATGCGTTTTCCGGCTCAATGGTTACTTTACTTTCATCCAGCATGTTCCGGTCAAGGCCGAACACGTCTATAAAGAAATCATAAACCGCATTGCGCTTGTTCGGACCGAAATCATGGCGTTCTTGCGGCAAATGTACATTGCTCACCTTGTCCGTCGCACCGTAAAAACCGTAGATGCGTTGCAAGTAAGGATATTCCAAACGGGGAACCGTGGCTGTCCAGTCTCCTCCGTCGGAAACCACCAGCATGGGACGCGGGGCAAACAGGGCGGCCAGCTCCGCATTGCAAGTTCCTCCACCTGCCAGCTGGATGGGCTTGCCACTTTCACACGGGCAACCGCCATCAAAATGAGAGGCCAGACTGACCACAGGGGCGGCAGCTGTAAAACGGTCGTCCAGGACGGTAAGCAACACCGTCTGCGTTCCTCCGCCGGAACCACCGTTCACGCCGATGCGTGCAGGATCTATATCTTTACGGTTTGCCAGCATATAGTCCAGTATCCATATTCCGTTCATAGCCTGAATGGTGTGCGCATCGGCAGTATGGTGCGCCTTTCCTCCTACCTGCAAGGCGGATTCACCCCAACCATACAGGTCATAATCCACACAGACAGCCCCCATACGTGCCAGTGTCGCCATGCGCTGCTGCTGGTCTTTGCGGTAGCGTCCCTGTCCAAAATGACCATTGGGGCAGATAATCAGTGCATGTTTGCCTTTGGTGCGGGGGGCATAGACTGAACCGCAGACATAAAGCCCCGGCAAGGTTTCCAATGCAAAGTTCTGCACGGTATAGCCATCAAATTTGCGTATTTTAGAAAGAACAGGCTTTGCATCCTTCACTGTTTTCCTCAGCATATCATCCAGTCCCAGACGTTGGCGCACCTCTTTGCGGAGAATCTCCCTGCGCTGTTCCCATTGACTTTTATCACTATATAAACCACTAAGGTATGCCAGCATTTTTTCTCCGTCGGCATCCGTGCGGCGGGCGTATTCGTAAGGTTTCAACTTATATACCTTGTCACTTTGCTTTACGAATTTATAATCGAAGGGGGAAAGCACATTGGTCAGCGTTTCCTCCAATGAATAAGGCCGGATACGGAAATCGGCATACGGAAGCATACGCCCCACCGTATCCACGTCATATTTCAAGCGGACCTGGAAACGGGCGGCAACGTCATTCAACACATCGGATAACGGACGTGCGAACCGGGTTTCATAAGTTTGTGCAGATGCAGCGGAAAAAGAGAGTGCCGCCATGCACCATAATAGTTGTTTCTTCATCGGGAAGTCTATTTTATTTCTTTACCATCCACATACACATCATCCAGCACCAAGTCCTTGCAGTCTTCAAAAACACAGCGTTGCTTGGCATTCTGAATATACACATCACGCATCACAATACCGGTAATAGGCGCTTCGGGCAGGCCTACCACCATAATGGGGGTATTCACATCACGGACCGTCACATCCGACACATAGATATTGCGAAATTCCGGAGTACGGTCACTCTTCGGTTCGGCAGGCATCTTGCTATATTTCAGATTGAGGACGATAGCCTCTTTCTTGATGTTACGCATCACAATATTGCTTACCCGGATATCTTCTACAATGCCTCCGCGGCCACGGGTGGATTTCAGACGAATCCCCCGGTCGGTTCCGTCAAAGATACAATTGCTGATGGTTACTTTCTTCACTCCTCCGCTCATCTCGCTGCCGATAACCACACCACCGTGTCCGCTCAACATGGTGCAATTGGTAATCGTGATATTCTCGCAAGGAACACCCAGTTTACGCGCTTGCAAGTCACGTCCGGATTTGATGGTGATGCAGTCATCGCCTACCGAAATGTGGCAGTCGCTGATGTGTACATTCTTACAAGACTCGGGGTTGATGCCGTCCGTGTTGGGGGAAGGCACATTGTGGATGGTAATGCCTTTAATGGTCACATTGTCGCAAAATTCAGGATTTACAGTCCAGAAGGGAGAGTTGATAATCTTCACGCCCTCTACCCGTACATTCTTACAACGGATGGGATGTATGAAAGGAGGACGGAAAAAGCGACGGTCCAGTGTGCCATGCCAGTCTTCATTGGTTTCAGCGTAAAGGGCTTTCAAGTCGTTTTCCTTCTCGAACATGGGCTGGTACTTGTTGATGTTTCTCTTGCCGTTATCTCTAAGGTCTACCAGTACACGGAAAAATTCAGTCCACCATGCCTTACCCTGTCCATCCAGAGTTCCTTCTCCCTTGATGGTAATATTTTCTGCATCCACGGCGTAAATCAACGGTTGGAAACTTTTCATCATGATTCCCTCGTGACGCACTTCCACATAAGGGAGGAAGTCGTCAAAGTTCTCCGAGAATTTCAAGGTGGCTCCTGCTTCCAATTCTAATGTAATATTACTTTTCATGTGGATGGAACCGGTGAGATAAGTTCCTGCGGGGAAAAAGAGTGTTCCGCCACCATTGGCATTCAAGCGGTCGATGGTAGAATTAATCAATGCCGTGTTTAATTTCCGGCCTTGTATATCGGCACCGGCTTGCTGCATATCCACACGCTCGGCATGCAGAAAAGACAAACTGCAAACACATAGCAACAGACTTAAAAAGGTACGTTTATTCATATCGTTCATTAGTTGATTTTAGTTTTACCAAACACCCCAGGGGGCTTTTCCTATGAAAGCTGCGTTTATTTCTTAAAAGAATAAGTTCCGCTTTCCACTATCTTCGGCTCTTTCTCATCGGGAAGGAATACGCGTGCCGTACACCCTACAGGTATCGTTACTTTCAATGTAAAGACTCCATTCTCGCGGGTCCAGTCTACCGCAACTTTTCCGTACAAGGTTTGGGTAGAGGCACGGACGTATGTCAAATCGCCTACCGGACGGGGACGTATTTCTATTTCCTTCATTCCCGGTTTTCCTTCAACGGTGCGGATACCCGCCAGCGAGTTGAAGAACCATTCATCAATCTGCCCCATCATAAAGTGATTCCACGAAGAACCTTGTCGCGGATCCCATTGCTCGGTCAGCGTGGTAGCTCCAAATTTCAGTTGGAAACCATACCCCGGGGCCTCTTCATGGTTATGCATGGTGTACATCAGCTCATTCAGTCCGTTACGGGCTAGCGTCTGGAACAAATAACGATTTCCCACATCACCAGTAGTCAGCCGATTACCATGACGTTTTATATCCGCTACCAAGTTATCAAGTACCGCCTGTTTATCTTCGGCAGGAACCATTCCGAGAAACAACGGCAGGGCATTACTACACTGACTTCCCGTACCATACTGACGAGTATCCTTATGATAAAACTCCCGATGGAATGCTTTATTAATTTCTTCACCCAAATGAGTGTAATATGCTACATCATACCTATTATCCAGCATACGTGCCGCCTCCACCAAATAGCGAACAACCATATAATAATGGGCGGTAGCTACTAAAGGAACAGGCGTATTACGAGAAAATCCGGCCCGGAAATCTCCATAATCATACCAATCACCCAGTCCGAAAGAAACGATTCCATCATTGGCACGGGTAGTCATATAATCAATGTAACGACGCATTCCGTTATAGTATTTTCTAATCAATGAATCATCCCCATACGTATCATAATACATGAAGGGTAATACCACAAAGGTACATCCCCATTCGGGAGATTCGGCAAAATCACTCAAATCGGACTCGAACACCACATATTCCGGAGCTGTGGTAGGAACCGCGCCATTGGCATGCTGTGCATCGGCTATGTTCTGAAGAGTCTGAGGAACAAAGCCCGTCAAATCATAATTGTACAGTAAACCGGGACCGCATAAATGATCCTGTTCCAGCCAGCCCAGTTTCTCCCGGTGCGGACAATCCGTAAACACAGACTGCATGTTGCTTCGCACCGCTTTCTCTATCAATCGGTGGGCATCATTGAAGATGCGATTGGAGCATTCGAAGGTGGATATTTTAGGAGCCGAGTTATAAACAAAGCACGACTGTATCTTCTGGATCACCGGAAGACGGAAGGGGTTCTTCTGCCCTTTCAGCACAGCGCCTTCCACCTGAATATACCGAAAGCCATAGTAAGAAAAACGAGGATGCCAAGTCTCCACTCCCTCCCCTTTCAGGGTATACTCATAATAATGTTGTCTGCCGGTCTGACGCTGATTGCAAGCTCCCTCGTCCGTCAGGGATTCGGATACAAGCAAGGTTATTTTCTGCCCTTTCTTTCCACGGACGGTAATTTCGGGGAAACCGGCCAGGTTCTGTCCCATATCCAGCACAAAGGCAGACGGGTCCACCGTCCGTTTGGTTGACTTGCAGGCGGCTGTTATCTGTTCAGCGGTGAGCTTGGTCACTTTCCGGATATCATAACGCTCCATGATCTTTACCGGTTGCGCTATCTGCGGACGAAGCACCCCTTTGGGGGCTTCCTGAATCACGACAGGATGCCAATCCTGCTCTTTAAAACCGAACATGTTCCAGCCTTTCTGCTCACGGCGAGCGTCATAATCTTCTCCGCCATAGATGCAATTGAACAGTACGGGACTGAAATCGTACTTCCAGTCCTTTCCGGAAACAATCGTTTCACTGGTTCCGTCTTCATAATTCACCACCATTCGGAAACGAAGCGTGGGGGCGCCGAAACTGATTTGCAATTTACGATAGCGGCCGCCTTGCACATTGTAAAATCCATTTCCCAGCAGGACTCCGATGGCGTTACCTCCTTTCTTCACTTGCGAGGTGACATCATAAGTATTATAATAGACACTTTTGTCATAGTCGCTCCAAAGAGGGGCAAATTCGCTGTCTCCCACTTTTTCTCCATTCAGCGAAAATTCATAAAAGCCCAAGCCACATACATACGCCGTGGCGTCTTTCACTTTCTTTGCCACATGGAACTCGCGGCGCAGATAAATACTTTTCTTTGCCAAAGTATCCACAGCAGCCCAAGCGGCCTTTGCCTCAGGCTTTTTCAGTTCACTGCCATGATATTTCCGGCCTTCGGGGATGCGGGCATCCTTACGGGTAATAGCCCCAATCCATTCACTGCCGGCGAAAGCCGCTTCGGAAGTCAGGATACTGAAATCAGAGGGGGCACTCCATGCCGAAGGCGTATCAGCCTCATCCCAGACACGGACACGCCAAGTATAATGCCTGTCCTTCTCCAAGACCGCATCCGCACAGGAAACCAACTGGCTTTGAGCGGATTTTACTTTACCGCTGTTCCAGACTACTTTTCCTGCCCATACATCCCGAATCTCTATCTCATAAGCAGTCTGCCGCGTGCCATTTTCCGGCGAACTCATCTGCCATCCCAAACGAGGGGCATCAGAGGTGGTCACTCTTCCTTCGCGCATCTCACACGTCAGACGGGTAACAGTTATGTCCTTCGCCTGCACGGTGAAAGACATAACTAACAAAGCGGCTATTAAGATTTTTCTGTAATTCATTTTTCTTTCAACAGTCTGTTTATTATCTTAAGACATCCCCTTTATTCAAAATTATAGCACATTCTCACAAAGGACACGGGTCAATGTATCGGAGTGTCCCACTTCCTTTCCATCCACATAGATATGCAGACCTTTTCCACGCTGGTAACGGCTGCCGTCCTTATCCCACAAAATAGTGAGGTTACGGCCATGGTACAACACATTATCCAAACAGAAATAATCCCATTTTCCTTCGGGAATCAACGGATTCACCTCCACTGTGTTATCCATGCGCGGACGGAGTCCTATCAAACCGGTAATCATCAAATCATTAAAAGTAGAATGATTGTAATAACGGCTGCGTTCCTGATCTCCTTTCAACCAATAACCGGTCACCTCATCCAGATACTCGCCTATGTAGGGGCGGCCACGATGATGCTGCGACTCCACATAGCGTTCCATGTGATGGAAATACACGCTGTCTGTCAATACAGTCTGAGGATAATTATTCATGAAATTGGCCATTGCGGTCAAAGTCTGTGCAGATGCAAACGGCCAGATAGCCCCATCCCATTCACACTTACCTACGCCATGCGTGCGGAACTCAGGATGACGGCGCTCGGCAGTGGTAAGTCCGTAAGGTGCGGAAAAACCTTTCTCGTCCATCACTTCCTTCCATGCCACAGTGTATTTGGAAGAAGCATCCGGCAAATTGAAATACCAAGGGATATAGCCGATAGCCTCGCGTACCTCGGCGGACGCATCTCCACGCATCGTTTCAAAGAAATGATGGTCTGTGTTCCACAACTTATCCTGTACCAATGTTTTAATGGAATCGGCTTTCAATCCATATTTCATGGCCATGCCCTCATCTCCTGTCATGATGCCGATAAGAGAGAGTGCTTTGGCATTGCCATACATATAACTGTTGATAGTGGGACGGGCATATTGCTTACGACGGCCTCCGCTGATGGATTCTTCCATACCATCCTGCACATCTCCCTGCCAATAAAGTCCATTGGGCAGGCGGTTTGTCTTTTCCCAACGGGCATATTCCGCTTCCAAATCCTTTACCATATCCAACAAAAACTCCTTGTTTCCATCGACCATGTAACGTCCCAGTACCGCATCCGCATTCCACGAGCTAAACTTGGTCATTTTGGCCATCGGGCCTCCTTCGTTACCCCGATACCAAGTATGGATAATCTGATTCAAGTATTCCGGATTACGCAACCAGCGGCTCTCATAAATATGATGACCGATGGCACAAGCTATCAGATTGTATTTATCGGCATACGAACGGTTTACCAGAAATTCGGTCATACCATAGCCCACCGGAGTTTCCTTGATGTGCTTGCGCAGCGTCCACCAACGATAATAATACATTTCCTCGAAGTTCTTTTGAGAGCACTCGAAAAGAGGAATGTTTTCTTCCATCCATTGAGATGCACGGGCATTGGGAATAGCCTGGGCTATATTCTCATCCTCCATGCTGTTGAAATAATCCACATAGGGCTTGAAATCCTTATATTTCAAGAAAGCCGCACCGGCATCCTTATCAGCAGAAGCCGTCTTAAAGTTGGCTATACGATAGGTGCACAAGGGTTCCTGCTCACCCGCATCCGGCAGAATGCCATACCAGTCCGCCGGGGTATCCACCGTAGGATAAGTCCGTTGCGCTCCGGTCCGGAACATCACTCTCTCGATGGCCGGAACGGGCGCAAAGAACATACGTTGCCCCACTTTCTTTCCATCCACATAGACAATTACCATGCGGTTGGCAACAGAAAGCTCCACTTCTACCTTATACGTCTTGCCCGGTTCATACTTCAACAAATTACCAAACCGCGCACCTCCTTTGGCACGGAAAAGTCCATCGGGAGTCAGTTCCAGACGGGAACAGGCAATGCCGTTTTCATCCAGAAATTCTATCTGCAAAAGTCCTTTATCGTTCTGTTCCGCCATCAGTTCGAAAGATACTTTCAGTTCTTTTGTAGCAGGTATCTTACGCTCCACACGGGCATAATCGAATAAGTCCTTGTCTTGCAGCACCAGCCATTTTCCATCCAGTGATACGGGAGCCCACTGCAAGGAATACAAATTCCAGTCGGTCAGTTCGCTCAAATCTTTGTAGCCGGCAAAATCGTCGTCAGCATGCTCGCTGGCATGTGCGCGGACAGGCACAGGAATATGAGACACCCACATATCCTCTTTATTCATACTGTAAGTCACCCATAAATCACCATCGGGAGGAGTCCCGTTACCTTCCTGAATACCCCGTACATACTGAGGACCGAATGATTTATAATTACCTCCGTAACGCATCGGTGTAATCTCGCCGTGCACCAGATTCAAGGTCGTATATTCCAGCCCGTCCTTACTGAGCGAGATAGCCAGCGGCCAGCGAAACTCGGAAGGATTATACACCGTGGCGTATGTACCGTCACTCAAACGCTGCCCCCAGATCTTCGCATTACTGTTTACGAAACCTTTCGCACGTTCCACCGGTTGCGCCCATGTGTTCCCGCCATCCTCGCTGATGGAAGTCAGGGCATGTTTCCACAGGCTTACCAAACGGCCGTCGGGCAAGGTATAGTCACAATACGCTTTGTATTCTTTGTGTAAAGGAATCAACGGGTCATTGCGGTCGGCTTCCTCCACCCACTGCATACGGTAGCGGGGATTATCCAGAATCTCCTGACAGGCTTTTACAAACTCCTTGTCTTTACTCCGTTTAAAATAAGGATAAGAGGTATTCTTTTCATTGAACGCATGGTTATAATAAATGAAATAAATGGGGCCGAAGGAACCGTCCTTTTTAATTTCGCGAACCACACGGCCTATTCCGTTCCCGTCATTCGGATCATCTTTCTTGTCCAGCGCCACGCCATAGTTTCCCATGGCTATCAGTCGGCCGCTCTTTGACACATAAAAGCCTACACGCTGATGCATGATGGCATCCAGATCTTTCGCCTTGTCTGTGCGTCCGGGCTTGGTATAGCCATCGGGAACCCGGTAGATAGGGAAAAGGGTCACCGGGTTTGTCCAGTGATAACCGTCTTTCGAGGTCATCAGGAAAGTTTGTGAGGGAGGAATATGCTCGTCCGAAGGATCGGAAAGATAATGCATATAGAATTGTCCGTTCCAATAAGCCAACATGGACTGATGATTGTATGTCCATCCATTGCCGTTATCGGGTGCAGGATGTTCCCGGTTGGCACGCATCACCTGAATATTGTGTACCCCTACCACGGGTGACAATTGCCCGTCATGACAGGTAGGGTTAGACAGCTCCGTGCCTGTATAGTGTACTCTATCTTGCGCCGATACCGAAAGTGCCAGCGAACAGGCTGCTGCAAAGGTAAAAAGTTGTTTCAGTTCCATTTATTTACTTCTATGTTGTTTTTCCATTTATTAAAATGAGGTTTCTCTTCAGCTTGATTGACCTGCAAACAAGCAAAGCTCTACAAAACTACGAATTTCTTCGTTTCCCGATAAAAGCTCCGGGCTTTAAAAAAAGACGAAAGCACAAAGCAAATGTACTCTATAAAATAATGCTATTTATAAAAAGAGTCTTTTTGTTAATGAATTTGCATAAAAGAAGCTTTTTTACTATATTAGCAGCATGAAGTTAACAGTTTGATAACTTTTCTACGAGAAATATGTTATTTATAGTATTCACTTTCTTAACAACCGTTTGCTTATGAAACAAAAGAATAAGATGTTATCCACCCATGGCATTAAAACACTATTCGAAACCCGATTAACCCAACTCACTTCATTGGCTTCAGAAAGCCAGGATGAAACAGCTTTCAAAAACAAGCTGAACGATTATCTATTATCCGGTCCTATTTACAATCCTGCTGCCGCAAGGCAAATTAAAAGACTGATAGATAACGATGGAAAAACCATTTACGAAGCCTCTACAGAACAGGAGATTAAAATAGAAACCATCTCACTGCTTTGGAAGTTTTTAACGAATCGTATCATCAATGAAGAGATTTCCGTTGATTTATGGATTGACCTGTATCACCAGTTCGACCGGCTTTATCACGAAGAAGAGGAGCTACCTGATGAAAAACAAGTGCAACAGTGGATGAAACGCTGGCCCAGCGGACTGAATGAGGATGTCCGGGCTATCCGCCGACAAAACAAAGAACGTATCATCTCCCTTCTTATCCAGAAAATAGAAAACAGACACGCACCCTCCAGCCGCTACCTTTTTCCCGAAGGAAGCACGGAAGAGGACAAACGCCGGCTGGTCTGCCAATGGTGGAACGAAGCCCGTTTTCATCTGGCAATGGCCGTAAAAAACCCTACCGAACTGAACCGGATGCTAGGCAACTCCCTGTCCGAAGAAACCTTGCAGCTTTATCACAAAGCACGCAAGAAAGGAATGCCTGTCTTCATCACCCCTTATTATTTGTCATTATTGAATCCTACCGGAAAAGGATATGATGACGAAGCCATACGCAGCTATATCTTGTACTCTTCCCAATTGGTAGAAACTTACGGTAACATCCACGCATGGGAAAAAGAAGATGCAGTAGAGGACGGAAAGCCCAACGCTGCCGGATGGCTGCTGCCGGACGGACACAACATTCACCGCCGTTATCCCGATGTGGCCATTCTTATCCCCGACTCGATGGGACGTGCCTGCGGCGGCCTATGTGCATCCTGCCAGCGCATGTACGACTTTCAAAGTGAACGTCTGAACTTCAACTTCGAGGAATTGAAGCCGAAAGAGAGCTGGGACAAGAGGTTGAGAAAACTGATGGAATATTTCGAGAACGACACTCAGCTCAGGGATATCCTGATTACAGGAGGCGATGCATTGATGAGCCAGAACAAGACCCTGCGCAATATACTGAAAGCCGTCTACAAAATGGCTGTCCGCAAACGGAACGCAAACCTGCACCGCGCCGAAGGAGAGAAATATGCGGAACTGCAACGAGTACGCTTGGGCAGCCGGCTCCCGGTATATCTGCCCATGCGAATCAATGACGAGCTATTGGAAATCTTACGCGAGTTCAAAGAAAAGGCATCTGCCGTAGGAGTCAGCCAATTTCTGATTCAAACGCATTTCCAGACTCCGCTGGAAGTAACACCCGAAGCGCGTGAAGCTATCCGCAAGATACTGGCAGCCGGGTGGACTATCACCAACCAGTTAGTATATAATGTGGCTGCTTCCCGTCGCGGACACACCGCCAAACTGCGCAAAGTATTGAATGGGCTGGGTGTACTATGCTATTACACCTTCTCGGTAAAAGGATTTGAGGAGAATTATGCCGTATTCACACCGAACAGCCGCTCCTTGCAGGAGAAAGAAGAGGAAAAGGTATGGGGAAAACTCTCCGCAGAGCAAGAAAAGGAGTTTTTGAACCTGTTGAGAAACAGTAAAGACCGTGCGGCAGCCGTACAGCGTTTCTGCACCTTCCATCAGATTCCTTTCGTAGCAACAGACCGCAACGTACTGAACCTGCCGGGTATAGGCAAGAGCATGACTTTCGTAACTATCGGTATGACAAAAGAGGGAAAACGGATACTGGAATTTGACCATGACCCAACCCGCCAGCATAGTCCGATTATTCATCAGATGAAAAAAATATACATCAAGGAAAACAAGTCTATCTGGCAATATATGCTGCAATTGCAGGAAATGGGCGAGAAGAAAGAAGAATATGCCAGTCTGTGGAAATATATGGAAGGAGAAACAGAACACCGCTTCCCCTTATATAATTATCCCGATCCGGGATTCCGGATTACAGAAAAGTATAGTCACTTGTCAGTAGTTGATAATAAATCAATCTGCTAATTTGTCAATGTGACAATGTGCTAATGTGCCATGTGGAACAAAGCGTAACCCATTGACATATTAGCACATTGACCAATCAGCAGATTATTCAATTCGTAATCTTGATCCCCACAAAATACGTTCTAGGCTGTGTAGGCCCATAGAAATAACCCGAGTCACGATAACCACCTTTGTCCAAATCCTTTTGGAAAGCATTAAAGATATTCTGCACTCCACCGTTCAATTGCAACTTGATATGGTCATTCAATACAAACGTATAATTCAGTTTCACATTCAAATCAAAGAAATCAGGAGTATGCACCATTTCATCTTTAGCGATATATTGTCCTATATATTCCTCGGGCAACTCTGTCGGTGCGAAATGCGGCACATGCATCCGGCCTGTGTACACACCGGACAAGGAGCAGTCGAAATTCTTGAACGGAGCAGATGTCAATGTGAAATAACCGTAATAGTCAGGAGTACGGGGCATCCGCTTCACCGGCGCTACCTCAGGATTCTCACTCCATGCCTCCAGCTCAGTATATTCGCTGCGCTGCACCGTGAAGCCCACCTGTAAAGCCGCATCACGTCCATGTGCAATCTTTCCGTCCAGATTCACGCCATACACACGTGCCCCGTTACCGTTACGACGCTCCTTCACCTTGTTACCATTCTGGTCATGGCCCATATCCTCCAGTACAAACACGTCATCCAATCCGGTATAGAATCCTTCCAATAACAAATTGGTCTGGAAATGACCGATATTCGCCGTCCAGTCAATGGAGCCGCTGATGCTGTTAGAATGCTCAGGCTTCAGCCCTTCCGCCAACTTGATAAGCACGCCCTCACCTCCTACTGCCGTAACGTGCAAGTCTTCATCATAAGCCTGCGGCGCACGGAAACCGGTGGACCAAGTGATGCGCGCCTGTAGTTTGTCACTGGGCTTATAGAGCAGGTTCAGACGGGGGCTGAAGATGGGATTGTCAATCAGGTTATGGTCATCCAGACGGAAGCCGGCCAGGAATACAAACTGATTCATTTTCCATTCGTTCTGCACAAAAGCGCTGGCAATGCGCACATCCTGTTTCATATCACGGTGATAACCGGTCATAACATCGTGCAGGGAGTTGTTCTGATACTCCAGCCCGGCGGTAAAAGTAGCAGGAGAGAATAAAACTTTCTCAAAATTACCCACATACATGCCGCCTGCCACCCAAGTCAGATCTTTCGTCTTTCCGTATGCATTCGCATCCTGTTGCGCACCATAATAACTGTTACGGTCGGTATGCTGGATGGAAGAATAGAAAGAAAGCTTATGCTTGTATTCTTTCCAAAACAGATCATAACTCAATCCGCCACTATTGATAACGTGCTTGGTCTGTTCGGTGATATCCGTTTCGTGCGGCTGCAAATCAAATTTATTCCCTCCGCGGCGGAACTCATTCGTGGTATGATATTCCAGACTGATACGGCTGAACTGCGTAGGACGGTAATAGGTGCGCAGCCCGAATGTATTCATATTCAGCTTTCCCAACTCCGAGAAACCGTCCCCGTCCGCATCATACGGATTACGGTTCCGATAAGACTGATACAAAGCGATGCCATACGTATTGTCTTTTGACACCAAAGAGGCATTGGCTCCCATATACTGTTCCCACACCTTGCCGTTCATATTGGACATTGTTGAAGAAACCTGAAATGAATTGTTGATGGGGTCTTTCGTGATGATATTGATGGTTCCGCCCACTGCATTAGCACCAAACAAGGCCGACCCTCCTCCGCGGACAACCTCTACACGCTCTATCATATTCACCGGAATCTGCTCCAAGCCATACACACCGGACAGAGCACTGACTACCGGACGGCTATTGATAAGAATCTGAGAATAAGGCCCTTCCAGCCCATTGATACGCACTTGAGGGAAGCCGCAGTTCTGGCAGTTGTTCTCCACACGCAACCCCGACTGGTAATTCAAGGATTTAGCCAAATCGGTAGAATTCACCGATTCGAAAAGCCTGGCATTCATCACATTGACTACCACCGGAGCCACCTTGCGACTTGTTTCATTGCGATTGGCCGATACGACTACCTCGTCCGTCATAATACTTTCGTCACTCATCAAAAAATGAACATCTACCGTGAAGTCGTTACTGACGGTCACTTTCTTTTCCTGTGTCTCATAGCCCAGTAGCTGAACTCTCAATGTGTACTTTCCTGCCGGAACCTTCTTGAAACGGAACTCCCCGTCCTCGTTACTCACCGTACCTTCCCCGGTTTCCACAATCAATATGGTAGCATACGGAAGGCTGTTCTCCGTGCCTTTTTCCACTACATGACCTGAAATCACATTTCCTTCCTTCACAGGATTTACATCTTCTGCATACGCATGGATACCCGCACCCATCACCATGAGCACGAGTAACAGAATATATTGTTTCATCTATTTTTTCTATTACTAAAATGTTTCGGTTTATTCAATTAAAGAATGTGTGCAGCTCTACGGCAAAAGCACATCCGCATCTGTTGAACGGATTATCCGAATGTATCCCGTCAACAGATATACCTTATGTTTCAGCAATAAAAAGGAGGAGCGCGCAAATGGATACATTGCGCACAAAGCACTTTCGCGCGGAAAGTATTTGTCTTGTATTCCAAAACATACAACACAGGACGGAATACAGTCATCTCTGTCTGCCCCCCGGGCTCCAGAGTCTGGATAGTGCTCAGATGAGCAATTGAGATTACCTGTCCTGTGGTATGCGTATGGTGTTTTTCGGACGAAGGATGAGAGTGCACAATCATCACCCCGTTCACAATATGAACGTGGGTAAACAAAGTGATGCTTACCTGATACGTTAAAAACAGCGCCAGCAGTAATAACGGGGCTACTATGTACCTTCTCTTGCTCAACTATTTATTTCTTTTCCTCGCCAAACAACAATTGATAGTCTTTTTTCGCGGCAGGCACAGTCCATTCCTCCGGAATAAACTTCCACTGGTGCATAGCATGAGGATGCAGCACTTTTTCCTGCTCAATATATTGCATCAGATAATAACGCAAATCCTTATCGGTTGCAAAAATAATACGTTTTGCCAAATCTTCCTTGGAAATTCCAGCTCCAAGAGTCAGTAAATCTCCGCCACCGTTCCCACGGTAAGAATTCAAAGCCACTTTATAAACCTTATCCATACTGAAAGGAGTCCCGTCCGACATGCTCTGAATCGTGATTTTCTCTCCTGCCGGCTTGGTCACGTCCACCGTATAATTAATGCCTGCGGCAGAGTCAAAGTTAAAGCTGAAATTCTTGAAATTAGCACGCTTCCCCTTCTCCACCGGCTCCTTGAAAAGCATCAGGTGGTCCTCGGAACTCTTCATCTGATTAGTCCAGATGGCGTATGCCATTTCCAGAAAATCTTTAATTTCCTTGCCCGAAAGTTCCATCACATACAGCATGTTCTCGTACTTGTACAAATTGAACATATCACTCACATAGATGTCTCCTTCTTTAATCTCTGCCCGGAAGGACAACGGAGCACAGAAAGACACTTCAGCACCCGAAATTTCCAATTGCAACTGATGAATCAGGTCTATGAAAGGAGAAGAACCGAAATAAGCATCCTTCGCTGTGATGGTACGTGAAATTGTACCGATTTTACGGGATACAAAGTCATTTACAGCCTTGTATTGAGGGGCAAACTTATCCATAAACTCCCGGCTGACAGGATACTTGTTCATATCCGCCAATCTACCTTCCACCGACTTCTCCACTACTTTCCCATCTTTCTTTGTTACGGTCAGGGTCACATCCGAAACTACATTGGCATTGTTTGCCGGGTCAATGACCAGCACACTGTCTCCTGCCACATTCTGCACCTTTACACATTCCCTAGTATGGTCGTGCCCCATCAGCACCACATCAAAGCCCGGAACCCGTTTGGCTACATCCATAGAGGCATCTTCCACCACCTGTCCCAACACGTTGCCCGACTTTCCGGCATGAAACAATCCCACAATGACATCAGGATTCTCTTTTTCCTTTATAATCTTCACCCATTTGCGTGCGCAGGGCTCCATTTCCTCAAAATGCAGACCACTCCATAATTTCTCCGGCAACCATGAAGGAATGGCCGGAGTAATCATACCCAGAACCGCTATCCTCACTCCGTCGCGCTCCAACACCTCGTAGGGTTTCAGATAAGGTTTTCCAGTGGCATTGTCTATTATATTAGCCCCCAGTACCGGAAAATCGCACTGTCTTATCCAACGGTCGTACACCGCATGCCCCGTCTCTACATCATGGTTACCCATATTACCTACCACATATCCCATATAATTCATCATATCCGCCGCAACATGAGTAGACACGGTATCCATAAAATTATAATAGTAAGCTGTAGGCTGACCTTGCAGGATATCCCCATTATCCATCAACAGGCAATTATCCCCATATTTCTCACGCTGTTCTTTCACAAAGGAATGAACACGGGCAAGACTTCCACTCCATTCTTTCCGTTCGATAAAGTTATACGGAAAGAAATTCCCGTGCACATCACTGGTTTCTATAATCTTGATAACCACTTCTTCCTGATTATTGGATGCAGACAACTGCATACCTGCCCACAACAGCAGGGCACTGATACATATTCTATATTTCATTTCTCTATTCTTTATTCTTTTTTAGTCAAAGGATGCGTGAATACAAACCGGGCGCCTTCGGTATAATCCTTGTCCACCCATATCTTACCTCCCAGATTCTCGATTATCAGCCTGCTAATGGCCAATCCCAGCCCCGTACCTTGGGAATATTCATTCAATTTCTCGAAACGTTCAAATACCTTTTCACTCTTATCGGGCGGAATACCGCAACCGGTATCCGACACTGACAATTCCAACTGCTGATGCTGTTTGTCTATGGCAACCGTCAGTTTGATAGAACCGGACGGAGTAAATTTTGCGGCATTGGACAGCAAATTAATCAACACCTGCTTCAGACGCTGGGCATCCGTCTTGACAACCAGCGAAGGCACAGGAGTTTCAAACAGAAACAAAGCACTGGTCTTGCGTCCATACTCCACTGTAGACAAAGCCGTCTGACACAACTCTACCACATCACATTCTTCCCATACGAATTTTATCCTTCCGGATTCCATGCGCGAGATGTCCAGAATATCATTTATGAGGTGCAACAACAAATCGGAATTCTTCTGAATGATATCACAATACTGCTCTTTCTCGGCAGGAGAGGAATCATCACTGACCAACACGCTGGAAAATCCCACAATGGCATTCAAGGGAGTGCGTATTTCGTGACTCATATTGGCCAGAAAAGCCGTCTTCAACCTGTTGGATTCCTCCGCTTTCTCCTTGGCTACCAGCAGTTCCTCGCCGGATACTTCCAGATTATGTTTCAAGTGGTTGATACGGATAATATAATATATGGCTATCAAGAAACAGGCTATCAGGAACATGAACGCCGAAACAACCCCTATGACCCAATATTTATACTGCTCATAAAACGAAGGAGTCTTGTTCACCAACACCGCTCCCTGAGGAAGATTCAATGAATCCAATTTGAATTCATGCAAACGCTTTATATCAAAAGTATAGTTTCCGGGAATAGTCAACAAGTCCACCCCTTCTCTATCCCCTTTATCCAAAAAATCATAAGTAACCGCGCCTATATTCTTTCCTACCGCATGGTACTCGGGAGTATATCCTCCCAATGCCCAATGTCCCAGCCCCACAGATGCAATAGTAAACACAGGCAGGGTGGGATTCGCATCGCGCAGCATATAAGTCGTATTACCAATAACATAACTCTCCGTACAGTCTACACGCCATGTTCCCAATAACACACACGTATTTTGAGGCAACCTGCGCATCCTTTCACTCACTTCCATAAAGGTTTCTGTACGGCCGTCCAGCCAAATTGTTTCTAAATCGGGGTACTTCTTCATCTCCTTTTTAACCAAGGCTTGCATAGACAACCCGCCATAGGTATTATCCGATATAAATGCCACACGGCGCATATCAGGATAAAAACGACGCATCAGCTTTATGTTTTTATCGACATCATATTCATATACATAACCGGCAACAATATTATAATCACTGAAATCCGTATAAATATTCTTACTTTCAGGTTCCCATACCCGCGTGTCGATACTATCATCGGGCAATACCAGTCCGTTGACACTGACCATGCCACAGATAGACGGAGTCTTTTTAGCTATCTCTGTGTCTTGTGAGATATAAGCCGACCATGCCTCCTGCCCCAACAATATAACCAGTGACGGACGGTTTTTCCCCCTTATACTTACCAAGGATGGAGGCCATACGCGATTTCCACAGATAGGCCTCGGACAAATTCTTGCAGTTCATACTCTCTATGATCGGAGTATACTTGCCGCCACGCTGTCTGTATTCATCCATAAAAGCAGACAGGTTGTCAGAAATACTACGCGTTTCGGGATTATAAGAAGTGACAATAAGGATAGGCCCTTCCGAGGTCGTTTCCGCCTTCACAGGACACAGAGCAACCACAGGAAGCAGCAGGACTAATAGCATAAAAAACCTGAATATGATTGCCAATCCCCTCATTTCCTTTAGAATAATTTCTAAAAATTCGCTGCAAAGATAATAAAATAAAAACAGAACACAACCAATTGGCATGTATTTTGTTTCTCTTAAAGCAGATGAAATTTAACAAATATATAATATGGCTTACATAGACTATTACAAAGTATTGGGAGTGGACAAAAGCGCCACCCAAGATGATATCAAGAAGGCTTTCCGTAAGCTGGCCCGCAAATACCATCCTGACTTGAATCCGAATGATCCTGGAGCCAAAGATAAGTTTCAGGAGATAAATGAAGCCAACGAAGTACTGAGTGACCCGGAAAAACGTAAGAAATACGACGAATACGGGGAACACTGGAAACATGCCGACGAATTTGAAAAACAAAAGCAACAATATGGAGGTGCTGGTGGATTCGGAGGGTTTGGCGGAGCCGGAAGCGGATTCGGTACGGACGGTAACGGCAGTTACTGGTATTCCGGCAATGGAGGAGAAGAATTCACCGGTGCACATTTCGGTGGCAGCGCAGGTGGTTTCTCTGATTTCTTTGAAGAACTGTTCGGGCATCGTGGCGGTGCAAACGGCGGACGAAGCGCCGGATTCCGTGGACAGGACTATAATGCTGAATTACAACTTTCATTGCGTGAAGCCGCCGAAACACACAAACAAGTGCTTAATGTAAACGGAAAGAACATACGTATCACTGTTCCGGCAGGTATAGCCAACGGACAGACTATCAAATTGCGTGGTCATGGTGCACCGGGGGTAAACGGTGGTCCTGCAGGCGATCTGTACATCACCTTTGTCATTCCAGACGATCCTGTATTCAAACGTTTGGGAAATGATTTATATATCCATGCTCCGCTTAGCCTCTACACCGCCGTACTGGGTGGTGAAGAAACCGTGGACACACTGAACGGCAAGGTAAAACTGAAAGTAAAACCTGAAACCCAGAACGGAACCAAAGTCCGTTTGAAAGGCAAAGGCTTTCCTGTTTACAAGGAAGAAGGCAAATTTGGCGATCTGATAGTAACTTATAATGTCACCATTCCTAGCAACCTGACCGAACATCAGAAAGAGCTGTTCCGCCAATTAAAAGATAGTAGCAATTAAAAAAAGAGAAGGATTATGCAGACCGATTTAATTATTATCAACGATTTTTGCGACCGTTGCCATGTGGACCCGTCGTTCATTATGGAACTGGAAGAAGACGGACTGATCGAAGTCCGGGTGATTGACGAGGAACGCTACCTCCCCACATCCCAACTAGCGGAACTGGAGCGTTACACGCATTTATATTATGACTTGTCCATCAATATTGCAGGAATCGACGCCATCCACCACATGCTGGAACGTATAGAACTTCTGCAACAGGAAGTGCGTTCATTGAGAAACGAACTGGAATTCTACCGCTAAAATCCGTGTCCGGAGAGGGAAAGCGAAAACTGCACCCACTTCTCTTTCCGGCACTGTTCATTTACTTTTATATTTCTGTTTTTACCGTTGTTTCTATACGATAAGCAGGAGTGCCGAACCGATCATCACCGATTCTCTTCTCATTATTATATATACCAAGAAAAAGTAATGGGCTGTTCCGCTCTTTCTTCGTTTTTCCATTTATTTTCTTACTTTTTTCCGCTTTATTATCCTACGTTTAACCTAAAATCACTATCTTTGTAGACTTAAAAGCAGCCGGCCGGTCTGCCGCTGACGCCGTAAGGCGAAAGAGGAAAGTCCGGGCAACGCAGAGCATCCTACTTCCTAACAGAAAGCTATCCGTAAGGGTAGAGTAATGCAGAAGAAAATAACCGCCTCCACCCGGAGGTAAGGGTGAGAA
>OHVM01000158.1_pt1 | contig 36004 bp, 53 predicted proteins | sample 1579431 | NCBI WGS metagenome assembly OHVM01 (sample SAMEA3882524, study PRJEB24775) | human gut metagenome | biome: human-associated habitat; feature: intestine environment; material: feces | place: Netherlands | collected 2009/2010 | reverse complement strand
CTCCTTTATAAGTTCAAATTCTATGTCGAAGACGGGCTCGTAAATTTTAAGGTCAGTTTGTCGTCCATCTATATTAGATGTGATGCTTTTTATTTTTCCGTAAATTCGTTTTTTTTTGTCAGTTTTTCGCGGATAACCGCAACAAAAACAGATTTTATTATCAAATCTGAAATCTTTATTAATCCCGTCAATGAAATTAAGCTTTACAGCATCTGCATAAGGCTTGGGCCATAACATTAAATCACCCCTAAACGGATTTAATCTTTTTCTCCAATAATCTGTCATCCGCCTATACTCGTGCGTTTTCTCGCCTGATTTTATCTTTTCAAACCACTCTTTTTTAACGTTGAATGTTAGCATTGTTCAGTTCCTTAATCTTTTTTGCCAAAAGTTCTAATACCGAATTAACATTGTTTTTAACTAAAATAGCGTTTTTGTGTGTCCTAACAGTAGTAGGAGAAATATTAAGTTTTTTCGCAATATCCTTTACTGAAAAGCCTTCAATTATAAAATTATATATTTCATGCTCTCGGGGCGTCATTGCACAATTTAAGTATAATTCAGGTTTTCGTTTGATTTTTTGTGTAAGAAAATTTCTTCCTGCAAAGTCTCGAATTGAATAAATGCTGCGATTTAACTGTTTCGCAATATTTATAACATTATCTTTTTCTCCAGTATAGTTTTCTTTTATAAATTTGATTTCCTCTTTACTAAATTTTTTTTGAATTATAATATCTTTCATTTCTCCTCCAATAATTCAGGATTTTCATAGATGTTGCCGATGATTACACTTTCATTAATAGCAGCAGGTATAAATATATTATTCTTATGGGCTTCGTCATTAAGGTATTTAATATTTTGCAAAACAACACGTCCATAATTTTGTTTGTCGGTTTGCATAATAACTTTGCATATTTGACCCCATTTGTTTTTTACCAAATCATCGAAATAAACAAGTTTGCCGTTTTTGTCGCGTAAGCCCGTGCATTGAAGGGGAATAAATCTTTGCGGAGTTGTAAATACAAAATACATTAAGCCGTATCGCTGTATTTCGTTGCCTTCTTCACGAGTGCAATTAAAAGCTATTTGGCATATACAATCCCAATCTAGCATTACACGCTCTTTGGTATCCCAAAATCTATAATTTACTCTATCTTGCATTTTCTTCCCCCTTTGCCTTGCTGATGATGTTGAGAATTTTATATAAATTGCTCTGCAATGGATAAACTTTATTACTTTTCACAATTACTTGAAGCATTTCCTCAATCTCATCAAGAGCAGTTTCAAGTTTTCTATTTTCTGTTGTGAGCCTGATAGATTTTTTAGCAAGTTCTGCTATCGCTGTTGTGTCTAAACCTTTGAAATATTCATCCTGAAAGGGGGCAAGAGCCTTGCGGTAGCGGTCTGTTAAATCTATAACTTCTGGTTCGGGCGTTGGCAATACAACGCCTCTAGTTAATGTCCTTAAGGTATCTTTCAACTCCTCACACTCCTGCTGTAACTCACTATTAAACCTATCTTTATTATCTAAATCGTCTAATAATTGTTTTGTTTTCTCAATATAATAGTCAAGCTTAATTCTTAACTTTTCACATTCCTGCGTTTTGCGGGCGAGTTGCCTTAGAATATTTTTAATTTTACAAGTTTCAAATTCTTTACATTTTTCTGATACAAGACACGCATTGATGAAAACGCCGTCAATTATTATCTGTTCTTTATCCATTCTTTAAATCTCTTTTCTTTTTTCATTAATCTTTCTGTTCTACTTTGGAAATTGCAAATCTTTTCCCAGTATTCAGGCAGGTATTTTCTATAGTTTTCTAGCTCTTTTAAATTTTTATTAGAACAGCACCAGCAAGAAACTCTGTCTAATATGTCATATAACCTTACTCCGTTTTCTTCCCAATAAAAGCCTTTTGAGTAACAATATTCAAGACAGTCTTTTTCTGACATACCCCAGTCAATTAATGGGTATCGCTTATTAATATTCGGTTTTACTCTATGCTGTTCATCAAATGCAATTCCAACTAATTGAATTGCGTTTTTGCAATGTTTGTTGAGTAATTGTAGTTTTTTAGCAGTACCCCAGCGACATCGACCACCACACCACGAATACCCTACTTTACCACTATTTACTTTATGCTCAAACATATAGTACTCAAAAGGTTTATCGAAAGTTAGTTTAGTATATTTAATATTTTTTTCTAATAGCAACGGTATTATTTTTTGCTCAATGTCATAAATTGCTTGAAACTCCATACCCGTATCAACAAAAACAACCTCATCTATATGTATATCAAGTTCTAAGTATTTAAGAAGCATTGCTAGACTATCCTTACCAAAGGATACGCTAGCTACTATATGTTCTTTATCTGTCATTGTTGTTTATCCTTCAATTTGTAGTACATTGTCATTAGATTTTTATTCCGGAGCTTTTCTGCTTTACATTGGGATTTAAGCTCATTAAGTTTCCGAACTAAGTTATTGTTGTCTTTCTGTAAATCTTTGTTTTGCTGTTTTAATCCCTCATTTTGAGATTTTAAAAGGTTGATTTCTTGTATACTAAGCATTTTTATATCTCCCTTAAAGTCAATTGTTTTGCTGTTTTCACGTAGGGTTTTGCACTTACTTTTTCCAACTCGGAAAGTGCCTGTCTGTTCCAATATAGGATTTTATCTTTGTACTTGTTGTTTTTTTCTTCTTCAAAATCACTTTCAAAGCCGAAAAATTCGTCAATTATTTCAGACCATTTCCATTTTTCGATATAGCGTAAAACAAGGATTTTACGATAATTCCATTTTTTTATACGGGCAATTTGGGTTTTAATTATTTCTTTTTCAGGTTTAAGCCAACTTTCATAGTCAGCAAGTTTTGTATTTATTTTTTGCAATGTCATTGCATAATGTTCTTCCTCACTGATTTTAGAGCCGTTACCGGATGTAACCTTTATTTTTGAGTAGTCTATGCCACGTAATGTGCTTATTCTCTGAATGATATTTGCCTTTTGATTTAAGAGATAGTTATATTCCTTTTCTATTTCTGAATAATTGTCAAGCCTCTCTACCGTTATAGGTTCGTACATAGTGACCTCTTCTTATCTTATTTCATAATATTTTCTCGATATGCCCAACTAACAAGATGAGGACGGTTTACTGTCCCTGTTTTTATCAAAAGATTGCCAAAAATATTTCTGATTGCTGAATATGAAGAGTTTAAACATTCTGCAATTTCTTTATCGGTATAACCTGCAGCTATAAACTCAATTACTTTCTTTTCTTTGGGGGTTATTGTTGTCTTTCGTTTTTTCTCTTCCATTGGTTTATTTCCTTTTGTTCATAACAAACTTTTCTGTTCTGTAGTTGTATCTTTCCATTGTGTATAATTTTGCATTTCTGTTATTATGACCTCTATTCGAGGCTTATACTTATCGTGATAAACGCGGGAGCCATCGTGTGACGCAATAATATCTCTGCAATCATCTACAATTAAACCTGATTTAACTGCTGCATCATCTATTGCATTTAAAAGATTTGGTAAATCTATCCGCCTTTTAGTTTCTGTGAAAAAAGTACACTGCATATTGACAGGGTAGTTTATAACCCCTGTAGTATTTTTTACGTGTTTAAGATAAGGCAGACAGGCTTTTTCAAATTCCATATATGACTTAGAAGGAAGTAACACGGGAAATTTACCCCGCATTACTATCTGCCCGTTATTCTTCTTAGTGCGTGGCACTACAGGGATTGTAAACTCTATCATTCTTATTTCTCCTCTGTGTTATCAACAACAAGTTTCATTTGTTTTGTCCTTGTTTCGCCGTTAATATATGCTTTTGCTTTTTCTATAACTTTGTGTAATGCTTCTTCATCTTTACCGGAAATGCAAAATGTATTTTCATAACCTTCTTTGTAAATCGGTAATAACGGAGTTGAAATATTAATTACTGCATTATTTTGATCATTAAAAGCGTATTTAACAGAATACAAAGCCTTTTCTAAAAAATCTGATTTTCCGTAATCAAACCTTATAACATTCATTGTTATCTTTGATGTTTCTGATGCTAATTTAGGAATACAACTTGTAAAACCTGTTACCGCGTTCTGAAAAGCTTTTGAAAATTCTTCTGTAATCTGGTCTTTACCTGTAAAGTTTACTTCCTGTGCGGATAAGTCATTTGACGTTTTATAAAAAATAGTTGCGGTATTGTCATTATTGACTTTTACCTTCTGAATAAACATCAAATTCTTGCTTTGGGTTGTGCTCTCTTTTTCTTTTGCTGCTGTTTGTGCCATTGTTTTAACCTCTCTTTCTAATTTTTTGTGCTGTTTCTTGCAATAGTTTTAAACCTGCTTTATCTTCTTCTGGTGTTGATTTTTCAAAATTTTCAGGCGGCGGAATAACCTCTTTTGCTTTCTGCCGCTCAAGTTTTTCAAATCTTTCTTTTTCTTCTTTGAGAATGTCGAGATAATCTCCATTGTCAATTATTTTTCTGACATAGCCTCTAAGATTTGTTTTTGCTAATTTGTTTCTTTTTACATAATTTTTTAAAATTTGTCTCTCATCATCAGAAATTTTATTTTTTGAATTTTTCTCTATAGATGATGAGAGATATATATATTCTTTAGTATTATATATATTATTATTCGTTGTTGTTACTTGCTCCCCTTTTTGTTTGTTATCTGGTATGGTATCTGCCTCATTTTTTCGTATGTTGATTGCCTGCCATAAATTGTATTTTTTTACCGTTATTACTGTATATTGGTTTGTTGATTGATATTCAATATCGTTTGTTGATTGGAGAGATTTTAAAGCAGTTCTCGTTTGTTGAATGGTCATTCCATTAGCTGCCGCAAGCTTTTCGTAACTTGTTACAAATTGTCCTCTTTTTATTGTTAAATCTCTCCATTGTTTTTGCTTTTCGTTAGCTTTTACAAGGCAATGTATAAATATTTTGGTTACAAACGGATTATCGTACCATTCCCAATCTTCTATTGCCCGAAATAAACGAATGTAGCCACGTTGTATATCCATTTTTTTCTCCTTCCACAGGTAAGGCGGGGCGGAATTGAACCGCCCGTATTTACTTAATTAAGCTAGCTCTACCTAGACCTTAACCTGTGTCGACATTTGCATTAATTAAAAACAATCAAGTCATCAGGTAAAATCAGTTTTTCTAACTTCTTTGTCGCCCTGCAATAATCACAATGCCCGCACCTTTTTGGTTCTTCATTAAAGTTTTTGACATCGATTATTCTCTGCATCTTCCAACGTAACTCTCTACGTTGGAATTCAAGTTGTTCATCAGGGATTAATATGCAATCCAAATCTGGATAATCCTGTTTATCTACCGCGGCAATTATGCAAGGTAATGTTTCTCCGGTGTTTTGTCTTACTATCTCCTGATAAACTCCAAGCTGTAAATCGTAGCCCCATTTTTCAATAAAGCTTTGTTTCCAGCCGTTTTTATATGAAACATCTCGGAGCTTTTGAACAACCTTCAAATCAACAATAGCTTCATGCAGAATATAGCTGTCCATTTTGATTTTCCATTTTGCCCCGAAAAGCTCGCCTGTCATTATGACCTGCTTTTCGCCTGACATACATTTCATAAAAAGTTCGTCCTTCGTAACTTTTTCTATGATTTTTTCAGCAATCTGATATTTTGAATTAAGCTTTTTTGAATATAAAAATTTTTCAGGAGTTGAAATTGTTTCTTTGTATTTTGCCTTTACATCCAATGCTTTTGTAAAATATTCAGGGTGTTCTTCCATAACGTTTATATATTTAGGATTAAGACATTTCTTTTCAACAAACATGTCAGGATGATTTTCTATAAAATCCTCTAATGTTCCCTCAAAGTAGCTGTCAACGTAAGAGCCGATTAACATCGGGGTTGTGGGCGGTTCAACCCACTCACCGTTAATTTTTGCCATTGCATAAGCTTCGCATTTCAAAAAATCTTTTACTTGTGAAACGCTGAAATATGCCTGGTTAGCCTTTTGTGAATAGTAATTGTCGTTATTCAACTTCATTTTTTTCACCGTAAATTTCTTCTAGCTGTTCCAGCTCTTCTTGCGACGGTTCATATTGTTTTTTCTTTCCGTCTTTGCCTGGTGATTTTAACTTAGCTTCGGTTTCTTCTTTTTGTTTTTCTGCCGCTGTCGGGACTTCAAAATATTGTTCAACTGGCGCAAAATTATTTTTGATTGAGTTGTAAATACTACCCAAATCGACAATATTTTTTGCAATAAAATTGTCGCATTTTGTTCCAACACGTTTTTCAATCATTTCTTGAGTAACACCTAACTCTTCAAACATTTTCAACATATCGGTTACCCGTTCTTTTAATGGTTTTGTGTTCGAGCCAATTAATGTTTTTTCGCATTCGTTCAAGAAGTCTTCAACAACATCACCCGGTAAAATTTCCAAAAGTACGGCTCTTTTCCGTCTTGCACCGTCATTTGCAATACGCTCGTAAATATCTCTTGGGTCAGTTAATATTGTATTACCGCCGTTTTTTGTGTATCTTGTATGTGGAACTTTAAAAATTCTTTCAGCTCTTACGTTGCTTTCCAAATCCCAAGCAAAAGCAAGAACTTCTGATGTATGATCTGCAGTATTCTGACTTAGTTCTTTAATACCGTAAGAAATATTCCCCCAGTATTTTGCAATTGCTTCCGCTGCTCTGACAGACGGTCCTTTAATCTGCTGTCCGCCTCTGGGATAACAATAAGTCGCTTTTTCTGCCAATGTCAAACGCTTTGCTGCTTCCATTATCTTTCTTTGAGCCTGCATTTCGTTTCTTGGAAACTGGCGAGCCATAAAAATGGCACCTTGTACTTCTTGTAAAGCTCTTGCTTTTTCAATTTCCTGACCTACTGTCGGGAAATTTGTTGTTTGCACTTTTTCTTGTTCTGTTAAATAATTCATTTTTTAATTCCTTTCTTATTTGTAAAATTCAAACCAATCTTTAGCGTATTCAAACTCTTCTTTGCTTATTTTTCCGTTTTGAAATAAAGTTTCGCAATTATCTAAAGAAAGAGAGCTTGTCGCCAAAAGGCTTTCAAGCTCCGTATCATAGTTATGTGGATCAAGTTGTAAGAAGTTATCTTCATAAGCCATTTTTATCTTGCCTCAATCAGTTTTTTGTACCATTTATTTATACTGTTTTCTTTTTCGCATCTTTCTATATCTGCATCTGCAAGCATAAATGCAGGGATAGAAACTTTACCTTGATTAATTGTGTTGTAATAACCAATAAGTTTGTCGCGTAAGCATCTCTTGCGCATTTCATAAGTTTGTTGTTTCAAACCTTTTAAAAAGCTTATTACATTACCCATCTGTCTACCCTCCTAAAACCATTGCTAAAAAACTGCCGAATAATAGTGTTGTAGCGAGAAATTCGGCGAAATTTTCTTTTTGCATTTTTCAATCCTCTTTGTTAATGTTTTAATCCTTCAAAAGAAAAACGGGGCTGTAGTCAAGAAGCAAATGATGAATAATTTCACGAATTATAGGGAACAGCCCCGAATAAATCTCTTTAATTATTTTGAAAAAAAGCTTTGAAGATCGAAGATCCATATTGTCCTTTTGTGGCTTTAAAAACTTCTTCAAGTGTCATTTCAGATTTATACTTATCTTTATTGTTTTCAAGATAGTTATTAGTCCCAAAGCTGCAAGCTCCTGTTATGGTTCTGTATGCTATTACCCAAAACTCAAGGGAGTTTTTGCTATTAAGTTTCAAATTTTTATATCTGCTTGTATCTCTATCAGATGTTTTAAAAAGCCAGTCAAAATATGCTTGTTTTACTGTGTTACCGTGTGCATAAATACCGTTTTTAGAAAAAATATAAGCTCTTGTATTAGCAATTTTGACAGTTAAAATATTTTTATTCTGTTTTATTACTTCACAAAATATGCCATCAATTTTTCTATATTTACCGTTTTGCCAAGACAATTTTGACATAATATAATTTTTATGCTTGATATAAAAGTCGTTCTGGAGTTTTTTAATTTTACATCTTTCATTCTTATTTATTTTTGTACCGCTCAAGTCCAAGTACCCTCCAACCGTCAGGTTATCCGGTAAAGAGCTTATGTTTGTATCGCTCAAGTCCAAGCTATCTCCTACTGTCAGGTTATCCGGTAAAGAGCTTATGTTTGTACCTCTCAAGTCCAAGTACCCTCCAACCGTCAGGTTATCTGGTAAAGAGCTTATTTTTGTACCTCTCAAGTCCAAGTACCCTCCAACCGTCAGGTTATCCCCATTAACTTCGTATTTAATATTGGTTTGTTCTAAATAATCTTTAAAATCCATGTATTCTCCTTTCAAAATCTCTTTAAAATACCCTGCGTTTCCACAGGGCAAGGTGAAAAGATTTCCGATTTTTACAGATATCGGGAAACTGTGCTTGGAGGCGAGGTAAAACTTTCAATAAAAAATTGCCATTAAGGCGGGTTAAAATCTTAAGATGATATTTTATATATCCAAGGGGTTAAACTCGCAAAATTGCCCCTATTCTGCAAACGTAGGGTTAATTTTTCGTTTATCTCTTTCACGCATTATGCGAGCTTGTTCTTTTTTCTTTTCGAGATGAAGTAATTCTTTTTTTGTCAAATTACTTGTCGGAGTTTGTGCATCGTAATCAATACCTAAATTTTCAGCACATTCTCTGCAATATTTCCAGTCTGGCGGGGTGCTTTTGGCATTGGTCAAATCCTTATCAATCCAGCCATTGTTGCATTTCTTATTTCTGCAAAAATGCATTACATAATTCATAGCCTCTCCTTTCTAAGTTCTTAAGGCAGCTGTCAAGGATTACTTGACAGCTGATATTAAAAACTTAGTTTCGCTTGTGCCAAAGTAATGTCGTTGTTAGCCTGCCTTTGCGAAGGGCAGGGGAGAGCGCATTACGCACATTATTCAATTGTTATTCTGCCACGCTGCTTACAGCTTTCAGCCCGATTAAAAAGAGTTTATGGCTATACGCTCTTTAGCCTGAAACGGTCGTCCTACTCTGCGTCAGTCGATTTCTGCTATTCAGTTTTCAATGTGCTCTTACACTTCATAGAAAAGCATGGAATTTATACTTTCCATGAAGTTGAGAACTTTTTAGTTCTTAAAATTCTGGAAGAAAGGAGGAATAGGGATATGACAATCAAAGTAATAAGTTATGATTTGCATGAGCCAGGTCAAAATTATGATAATCTTATTGATGCAATAAAATCCTATGGCTCTTATTGCAAAATCAATGAGAGTGATTGGCTTATATCTACGGCAGATAGTTGCAGCAACATAAGGGATTTTCTGAAACAATTTATTGATACAAATGATACCTTATTTGTTGCCGAACTATCTTCTAACACCGGGTGGTGGGCATCATACAACCTTAGAAAAGGTGCCGTAGAATGGCTTAATAGTTAGTAAATAAAACTAAAAAGCCTTCTTTTTTATAGCGGCTTTCACAGCTGTGTTCTTTGCCGTCAAAGCTGCTAATCATAATCTTTTCACCGTCTAATGATTGTATTTTGAATACTTCTGTAGATGGTTTTTTTTTGACTAATTCAAGAATTTTTCTGAATGTTTCCTGCATTACTCTCTCCTTTCTATTCAGTTGTCAAATGTGCGGTTGTAAATTTTTGCATAGCCTAGCCAGCCTTAAATAAGGCTCTTTTCAAGACCTTCTTTAAAATCTAACCCTTTACTATGCCGTTCAATCTGCCTGTTACCCTTGCTATGCTTTGCAATCCCGCTTTTTATGGTTGGTCGCCTCAACCCGCTTAACATCAGGTAATATTTTCTTGAACATACGTCAGGTTTGAAATATATTTAGTTAATCGTTTTGTTATTTCGTTATTGACAAATTTAGTATAACGCATATTGAATAAAAAGTCAAGCAAAGTGAATAATATATTATTCAGATAGGACAAGAATGAAAACCAATAAACTTTTATTGAAATTGAATGATACATTAGGATTTACACCAAAAGCAAAAGATTTTGTAAAAATATTAGATTTTGCGAATGAACAAAGCTTTTATAGCAGAGTAAAACGTAACAGTGATTTCTCAGATGAAGAAATAGAAAAAATAGAAAAACATTATGGAATTTCATTAATCGGTAACAATTCTGATGATTGCATCGAAATTGACCATATCCATATAAATCCTTCTTGTGGAAAAGGTACTGTTGTTTTAGACGAAGCAGAGGTTACGCCAATAAAGTTAGGTACACAAATGATACAATCTGTATTAAAAATATCTCACCCACATAACCTTAAAACATTCAAAGCTTGCGGGGATAGTATGGAAAGTATAATTGAAGATGGAGATATGCTTCTTGTAGATACAGGAAGAACGGATTTTAACAACGGTGGAATATTTTTGCTTACAATTAACAATGATTGGTTTGTAAAACGACTTAGAAAGCGTTTATCTGGGGAGTTAGATGTAATTTCTGATAATACAAAATATCCAGTCGAAACTTTTAAACCTTATGATGATATTGAAATAGTCGTAAAAGGCAGAGTTGTTAAGAACTTAAGCAGAGGATTGTAAAAAAAGGAGTAAGTATGTATATTATTTTAAATCTTATTGTTGCAGGAGTTAATTTATTTGGCTTATTTTTAATTTTTAACGGGTTAACAATACCTACTGAAACAAGCATACATCAAATTTATACACAATTGATAATTTTGACTGGAACAGTTTTATTTGCTTGTGGTTTAATCTGTGCAACTATATTGCATTTTACTCCAGCTATTAAAAATATAGAGAAAAATATAAAAGAATTAAACGTATTATCAAAACAAGTTTCTAATGATTATTTATATGATGAAGTTGAAGAGGAAGGATAAAATTATATTTATTAGTTACTAAAAGGAGATTTATATGATAGTTTTTATTGTTGTTTCAGTAATATTGTTAGGTCTTTTAATAAAATTTTTATTAGATTATTACAAACTTGTGGAGTAAGTTTATGTGATATAGTTTATGCCATGCAAACACTTTTATATCATGAAAAATCATGATATACTAACTTAAAATAAGGTCTCATAATGAGCATTAAAAGAGTAATATTATGAAATTAATAAAAAAACTTGGAAATATAGTTAATTATGATAGAATTGGAAATTGTTTAAAGTTTAAATTCCTATGTTTTAATATAAATTTTAAATCACCATTTAAGAAAAAGAATTATTTTATAAGTTTAGGATACAACTGCTTTATACGTATGATCTTTACCAGATATGGGATAAAACCGCGTAAAAAAGATGGTGAACTAACTTGCCCTTTTGATTTATCTGTTAGTCCGCATAAATCTGTAGCAGAGTTATTAGAGAATAATTTTGTGGATATTTTAGACAATATTGTTTATAATAATGAATACAATTGCTGGGAAAATAAAAAATATTCCATTTTATACCTGCATTATAAAGATGTAAACTTAGACGGTCTTAAAGAAAAAATAGAAAGGCATGTAAATAATTTTAGAAACCTTACAAATACCTCTTTAGATATAAAATATTTTATAACTTGCTACAATAATGAATTTTCAGTTGATATATTAAATAGGATTTACAACGCATTATTAAAACTACGAGGGGATAAGCGTTTTAAATTTTATGTTTTTAATTTTATTGATAAGCATTCTACAGATAAGAATATATTAAGTTTAAATAAGAATATTCTTTATAAAGAATATGATGTTGGTGATATTGTTGAATTTTATAAAAACTGGTACTTGCCTAAATATATCAAACCAAAGATTTTAAAAAAAATATTTAATGATATAAAATAACAATTTTAATTTACTAAATTATGAAAGAAACATCATTGCTCAATAAGCTACTAGTTATATCTTTATTCCTTTTTACAATTGCACCGTGTTATGCAAAGCGATTACATCCAGAAGCAGAATACCAAAAAGCTTGGTGCGACAAACGTGGCGGTCTTATGGAATACAAATTAAGCGACAAAACCCGTGTTGATTGTTTGCTCCCTAATATGGCTGTTGAATTTGATTTTGCAAACAAATGGGCTGAATGTATCGGTCAGGCAATTTATTATGGTCGACAGACAAACAGGCAGGCAGCTTGTGTTCTCATTATGGAAAACGGAGAAAAAGATCTTAAATATCTTTATCGTTTACGCCGTGCTGCTTACAAAAAAGGTGTAAACCTACGTACATTCACGATGAAGCCTGAACATTTATGTATTCCGGTGAATAACAAAACTAAATAAATGTTTTTGTTGTATAATATTCCCGAGAGTAAGATATAAAAGAGAGAATTTCGGGTATAATATTCTTAGCTGAATGTTTATTGACGGATTTTTTAGAATGGTGGTATAATAAATAGAGGTTACAATTATGAGTTGCACTGTGGCAAAACCAGATTTCCAAAAAGCAGAAAATTTAGCTTCTGAGATATTAAAAAAATATTATATTGACCAACCGCCTGTTGTTGCAAAAGAATTAGCGGAAATTTATCGCTTAAATGTTGTTCCCGTTAACTTTGCACAAATTAATCCTAAATATAGCAGTATATCAGGATTTATTGATATTCAGACTAACAGATTATTTGTTAACTCAAATGAAAGTGCAGTAAGACGTAACTTTACTATAGCTCATGAATTAGGTCATTATTTACTTGGGCATACTTCCAGTTCTGAATATGCAAATTTATTATTCAGGAGACCTTTAGAAGAACAGGAGGATCCTATTATAGAACAGGAAGCTAATTGTTTTGCAGGGAATTTATTGGTTCCTGAAATTTTTCTAAAAGAAGTTATACAAAAATATCCTTTTGCAACTAATTCTCAATTAGGAAATATTTTTGGCGTATCAGATACGGTTATTAGAATTAGAAAAAAAATTTTGGGAGTTTAGATGGCATTGAATAATAATGAAACTCACAAGCAAGGGATGCAACAAGTAATTGATGATATTGATAAAGCTCAACTACATTGTCCCAATTCTGATAGTGCAGAAGATCAAGAAATAAAGACTTTAAATGATAAAGAACAAGCTGAATTAGATCGTTTTAAAAAAGATACAGATTTAAAAAAAATATTAACTATATTTGTTATTGCATTTACTTCAGTTTGGTCTATTGCTATTCTTGTATTATTATATCTTTTAGGCTTTCATAAAATATACATTACAGATGCTGTAACTATAACCCTTTTAACAGAAACTCTAATAACTGTTTTAGGGTTACCATTAGTTGTTACATCTCACTTTTTTCCTAAACAAAAATAATTTAAAAAAATTATATTTAAACTATCAAACGAGGCAATAAAGCCTCTTTTTTTATGCACAAATTCCTCAAAAAAAACTCACACCTACTCACACTTGTTTACACCTTGAAAATGAGTTATTGTTAGAATGTGAAAGTTTTGTGATTAACACTTGAAATTTTTTAGGAATTAAGCAATAATATATTTGTTAGTAACAAAACATTAAAACATTTTATTGCTAACAAAATTTTATGATTTACGTAATAAAAAGAGCGTCTGCTCTATAACAAACGCTCCAAAACAAAATTAATTTTTGACGACAAAAAATGGGGAGCGTCCACAAAAGTAAACGCTCCGGGGTGTATCAATCTTTAGACAAGATTAATACGGATATAGCTATTACAAGCAGTGTCAGTGCAAGTAATAGCTTTTTTATTGAATTAAGCATTGTTTCTCTCCCTTCCTGCCCCTAAGTCTGTATAACAACGTGTGTGGCTTGGGATGAGGCATGCTTAATAATTTGATTATAACACACATTTAAAATCATATTAAAATCAATCCTTAAATTATCTTACTCTCTAAGCCTCTTCGACTAGCGGCTTTTTTATTGGGGAAATTATGGAAGATATTAATAAACTTATTGCATTACTTATAGCAGTAAAGGGCTATGCCAAAAATATTCATTATAAAGTACATGGTGAAGCGTTTTACGGGAAGCATCTGTTTGCGGACAGAATTGCCGGTGCTAATGACGATGATGATGAAATCATTGACGGGTACATTGACCTTTTAAAAGAAGTTTGCATTTTAGGACATGGATTTGAGCCGTTGTCAACAGAAGAATATTATAACAATTCTCTTGAGTTGTTCCCCGAAACATCTGAAAATGACGACCAGTTAAATTTTGCTAATATGCTTACATTGATTATTCAAACACTTGATTTTATTGAAAATCTTAAAGACCTGTCAAAAGGCGATGAAAACCTCATCGGAGCTATTGCACAGGATTTACAGCAGAATGCAGGATTGTTAAGTTTGCAGGTGAAGGAGTAAAATATGTCAATAGCATTAACTACAGATAATACCTTTAAAATCAATGGCGATTTTATATATGACCTTTTACAGTTGGCAGAAAGTGTCCAAAAAGACAACGTGACTTCACTTCTTTTATTGAGTGGCAAAATTGCCCAACGGATGGGAAGTTATGATTTGAGTAAAAATTTATTGCCCACTAGCTCAAGCCCAGAAACTGAATATAAAAACTTAAGCACAAGAATATCAAAATTAGAACAATTTATGTTTGAGCAGAAGTATGGTGATGGAACTATAGAAAAACCTAGAATGTTTTAAAGGATTAACCTATGGCAAACTCTGAAAATTTGAAACCGATTAAAAAAGGCGAACTAAGTAAAGAAGAACTAAAGAAACGGCAATCAAACGGTGGTAAGAAATCCGGCGAAAAACGCAGGGAACGCAAAAAATTAAAAGAATTGCTGGAACTGGCTTTACAAAGTACTGACGAAAACGGCGAGCAGAACGATATCGCTATAACTGCCGCGATAATTAAAAAGGCAGCAAAAGGAGATGTTAGTGCATATCTTGCTATACGCGATACACTGGGTGAAAAACCCGCGGACAAACACGAACTCAAAGGCGAGTTTAAGCAAAAGGCAACACTGGAAGATATAAAGAATTTGAAAAAAATGTTAGATGAATGATGAAAAATTACAAGCCTTAATGAATAATCCTGTTGTTGCAGGGCAATTATTAAGGACAAGTTTAAAGCTTTATATCAAAGTTTTTCATTATTACCTTTACCGCAAAGAGTTCATTTTCCAGCCGTTTCACGAAATTGTTATTAAAAAGCTTGAAGATATAGCGTTCGGAAACAACACAAAAAACAACCTTTACATTGGGATTGCGCCGCGTTTCGGTAAATCAGCAATAGCACAGTATTTTACAAGCTGGAGCTATGCACTAAATCAAGATTGTAACTTTCTTTATACATCATACGGCGACGACCTTGTAAATGAGTTTTCAAGCGTTATCAGAAGTATAATAAACAGCCCTTTATACAAACAACTTTTCGGTGTTAGTATTTCAAGAGATACAAACGCCAAGGACTTATGGAAAATCACAGGCGGCGGAGCATTAAGGGCAGCGCCTTTAAAAGGTGTAATCACAGGTTTCGGAGCGGGGATAGTTCAGGATACATATGGCGGGGCTATTATTATTGATGACTTTTTAAAAGCTGCTGATTACCGCTCACAAGCAGAAAAAGAACGGGTTATCGATATATTTGAGAATACTCTCAAATCCCGCCGTAACAATCCTAAAACGCCGATTATAATTATTGCACAAAGGCTTGCAACAGATGATTTAATCGGGTATTTACAAACCAATCCGCAGGCTGATGAGTGGGATTTTTGTATAATCCCTACAGCAGATGAAGAAAAACAGACATCAATCTGGGAGGATAAGCTGCCCTATAGCGATTTAATGAAAATGAAACGGATTAATCCGTTTCTTTATTATTCACAGTATCAGCAAACCCCGATTGTAATAGGTGGCAGCGTTATAAAAACAGAGTGGTTCAGATACTATCCACTTGACGTTAAGTATACATACAGACGTATTTTTATAACCGCTGACACTGCAATGAAAGTCAAAGAACATAACGATTTTACTGTCTTTTTGGTTGTAGGAATAACAGACAACGGGAAATTACACGTTCTTGATATGTTACGGGGCAAGTGGGAAGCGCCGGATTTACGAAAACAACTGGTTTACCTTTGGACAAAATGGAATAATCCGCAAATGTACGGGCTTAATTGTTCAGGGGTTTACATTGAAGATAAAGCAAGCGGAACAGGGTTAATTCAGGAATTTAGCACGAATACAAGTGTTCCTGTGTTTGCAGTTCAAACTGATAAAGACAAATTAACACGTGTTGAAGCAATGTTACCGCACCTTGAAGCAGGTAACATTATGCTTCCTGCTGATGAAAATTATAGTTCTAACCTAGATGTAATAAGCGAATGTCAGGCATTTACACGTGATGACAGCCACAAACACGATGATATTATTGACGCCCTCTGTATAGCAGTTCAAGAGGGATTAGCACAGTTAGAAGTCTCTATTTTAGACTTTTTTAGGTAATTTATGACAAATAAAACCAACAAATACCGAAAATATGTCAACAAAAATAGACAGGTGCAAAAGATGCATAAAGCTGTTAATTCTCTGGAAACTGCTTTGCGTATTGGCGGCAATGCGTGGAACGACAGCCTTAGCACCTGGAATGCCTATACAAATATAAAATATGACCTGATTAGCTGGCAGCAGTATTTAATCAATAATCTCTATAAGACTTATGGTATTCTTGCAACAATCGTGAAACAGCCTGTTGACGATGCGTTCAGAAACGGAGCGTTTGAACTTGAAAGCGACACATTAAGCGCAGAAGAACTTGAAGAACTATACAACACCCTGATTATGAACGGGGATATGCTCGCTTTCAAAAAAACAGGCTATTGGGCAAGATGTTTTGGCGGGTCTGCGCTTATAGCGCTGACAGGAGATTTGAAACGCCCGCTTAATAAAAATAAACTTGAAGGGCAGCCGCTTGAATTTCTTGCTGTTGATCGCTGGAGATTACAGTATTCTAAAAGCAATATAAATATTCCTGACGGGATTTTTAATATAATTCAGACCGAAAGAACAGAAGCGAATACTCTAAATCAAATAGACTATTCCAAACTCAAAATAATGAAAGGTGTTGAAGCCCCTTTTATTATTGAGCAGGAATTACAGGGCTGGGGAATGTCTGTATTTGAACAGATATTCCAGCAATGCTCACAATATTTTAAATCACAAAATGTAATTTTTGAACTTCTTGACGAAGCTAAAACAGATATTTTAAAACTTTCAACTCTTTCTGCAGCGCTTTCATCTGCAAATGGCGAAGTAGCTTTACAGCGTATGGTTGATATGATTGCACGCTGTAAAAACTACAAATCGCAGATAACCCTTTCTACAAGCGATGATTACGAGCAAAAACAAATAAGTTTCAGCGGATTAGCTGAAATTATGAAAGAAATACGCATACTGATTTCTGCCTGTGCAAAAATGCCGATTGCAAAAATCTGGGGTGTAGGTTCAAGCGGTTTTTCATCAGGAGAAGATGATCTCGAAAATTATAACGCAATGGTTGAAAATGAGGTCAGGGAGCCTATGCTACCCATAATAAAATGGGCGATAGATTTAAGATGTATTCAGCTTTTCGGACGCAAAATTCCTGACCTGCGGATTATCTGGAAGCCTCTGCGTGTGCTTTCTGCTATTGATATGCAGAATATTGATGACCACAAAGTCGCTAATGCTTTGCAGCTTTTTGACCGTCAGTTGCTTTCACCACAAGAGGTTATGGAGTATCTGAAAAAAGAAAACATCTTTATTATGGATACAAAAGCAATTAGGGGCGAATTAGAGGATGAGCCCCTATTTAATAACCAGTCACGGGATACAACCAAACTTGTTGATATTACAAAAGAATGATAAAAATCAAAGATATTAAAAACAAAAAAATCTACGAGAATATCATTTTTAAACAGTTGTTCAGCTATCTTGATGAAGGCATATTTAAGCCTCTTTTTGAGATTATGAATTACAACCCTGCTAAGGCACAGAATGACTATAATCCCATAACAGAAGCTTTAAAATCAGGTTCTGTAATCTACACAGATGAGGGATTTAAGGCTAAATATAAGTTTACCAACACGCAGGCAAAAGAGTTTGAGCGTTGGGGAGCTAAGTATAACAAATGGACAAAGACTTACCAGATACCTTATAACAATATTCCGAATAATGTTCTTGTCGCCTTATCAGAAAACCAGATAAAGCAGCAGGCGCAGATTACGGCTGTTCAAAATTTCATCAAAGAACTTGATGCAAACCTGCCATATATGATTGACACAATGCTGTTTGACACACAGGTTGAAACAATTCTTGATGACGCAGGTAACACTTTAAAACAAAATACAAAAAAGCTCAATGTAATAGTGCCGGAGCTTAACAAAAGCCAGAAACAGGCTATTGCAAGGGATTACACAAATAATATGCGTTTCTGGATTAAAGAATGGGCAAGCGAACATTTAATCCCTGAAATGCGTCAACGAGTTCAAGAAGCAGTATTAGCAGGTTACAGGGCTGATTACGTTCAAAAAATGCTTGAAAAAGAATTCGGGATAGCAAAACGCAAAGCAAAGTTTTTAGCCCGCAACGAAACCGCTATAATGCTTGCCGAATACCGTAAAACAGAATATCAGAAAATGGGAATTAACCATTTTATCTGGTCTACAACAATGGATGGCAGGGAACGAGAATTGCATAAAGAACTTAACGGAAAGGTGTTCAGGTTTGATAACCCGCCTGTAATAGATGAAAAAGGCACGAGGGGGTTACCTGGAGAAACATATAATTGCCGGTGTCATATTATCCCCTACATACCGAACTCCCCCATATAGGTAAAAAAATGAAAGCAATAAACAAAGTATTTTTAGGACAGGAAAATAAAGGACGCGGAAGATATTTTAAATCCCGCTTCATAGAGGCAGGACTTGTACAATACGATTTTGGTTTGTGTCTTTTACCAAAGGAAAACCTTGATAAATTCGTTCAGGGATTTGTAGGGTGTCCTGTAATTATTGACCATAACGAAGTATACGACGATAACGCAGAAGATTTACGCGTAGGGACGGTTTCGCGTGTATGGTTTGATGAGACAGACGGTTATTACTGGTGTGAGGGGATAATCTGGGATGAGCGGGCGCTTTATTTAATCCTTAATAAGGGCTGGTCTGTATCGTGCCAGTACGATATTACAGAAATAGACGAGCAAGGCGGAGTACATAACGGGATAGAGTTTGATAAAACAATCTTAAACGGCTCTTTTGAACACCTTGCGCTCGTGGATGCGCCGCGTTATGAAGCTGCTCTTATCGCTGTTAATTCTGCCGGCAAAAAGAAGTTTTTATACAACAAAGCGGTAAATTCAGATTTTAAAGAAGAAGAACACCCGCGGGGAGATGACGGGAAGTTTACTGACGGGAATAATACAAGTTTCTATAATGAAAATTCAAAAACAATTGAATTAAAAGGCAATGAGCTTGGTTCTACTGATGAAGAAATCAGAGAGAATGGGCTGAAATACTTTAAAGAGAATTATCAGGGCAAAAAGTTTGATAATCCTGAGCTGAAAGGTATTTTATTCAGCAATCCAGGCATAAAGAAGTTTTACACAAATAGTGCAGATATACACAAAATAAAAGCAATACCGGCATTAAAAGATATTATTGAAAAAGGGGAATATCAAGGTTCGGAAGATTTAGCACACCCGAGACAAGACGGAATAATTAAATTTCACCGCATAAATCATAATGTTTCGATAGACGGACACAAAGAAAATATGTCTGTACTAATCGGAGAAGATAAAAACGGTAATAAGTTTTATAACTTAAATCATAGAACTTATACAGCAGAAAACTCCTCAAGGGGTGAACGCGCTATAGGCGTAGCCAATGAAGAGTTTTCTATAAATATTATAACCAATCTTACACAAGATTTCAACCCTGACATTACAAAACATAAAGCACAAAACAGCAAGGAGACAGATATGGGAATTATTGAAGATTTAGAAAAACTAATCCTAAAGGCAAGAAATAAAGGAGAAAACATGAAATCAAAAAATGAAGATGTAGACAAACGTAAAATTTTACGTGAAGCTGATGCAATTGCCATGAAGCCGGCATCAGAATTTGACGGTGGCGAAGAAGAAAAATTCAGAACGCTTACCAAAAAACTTGAAGAGTTGAGTTACGACAAGTCCGAAACAGGCACAGCTGATAACAAGGCTAAAAACGAGGATGAGGACGACAAAGACAAAGAAGAAGCAAAAAACAAATGCCGCAACGAAGAAGATGACGAGGATGAAGACGAAGACAAAGAAGATGAATATGACAAATTAAAACGTGAAGTCGATGATGAAGCCAAAAATAAGGCTAAAAACAAAGCTCGTAACAGTATCAGCGACTTTAAAAAGTCTTTCTATGACTATAGCACAAGTGATTATGGCACAGGTTATATCTCACAGAAAAAAGCTATAGAACTCGGTAAACAGATTTTCTAAATACAAAGAAAAACAAATAATTACGCATTTCTCAGACAGTGGAGAAATGGCGGCATTGAAGCTCTGCGGGAGCTTCTTTTTTTTACAAAAAATTCAAAATAAGGAGTTAAAATATGGCAATTTCATTAACAAATTTTAAAATTGAACAAGTTGACGGAGGTCTTGCCTTGCTGCCTAATCAGCCGCTTTTACAGGGCTGCCAGGTATCAAGTGCACAGTCTACCGCATTGAATGCAGGCGACATTGTAACTATTGACGGAACAAACGCAAAACAAGGAATTATTACCGTAAAAAAAGCAGCAGTAACAGATACCCCGTTAGGTATAGTTTTGACAGATCCTATCAAAACAAGTTTTGCAGCACTGGATAGAGTTTCAGTTATTCCTGTTAACTGCTATTGCTACAAAACAGCGAATGCAAATATAACAGCCGGCTCAAAACTTCAATTTACAGCAGAAGGTAAAGTAGCAGCAACAACAACAGCTTCAAACGGTTATATCGGCATTGCATTAACTAATGCTACCGCCGCAGACCAGTTAATTATTGTACAAGTTCAGCCGGGTATGGAACCCGCAGCAGCTGCAGCGTAGGAGGAGAAATAATGACTAATAAATTAATTTTTGATGCGGATAATTACGCACGTAAGACATACAAAGCAATCAACGCTTTATTTGATATTCCTGGACGAGGCATTATTCAAACAGTTGATACATTAACAGAAATTGTTGACGGAGCTGTTGATGCTAAGTATTATGAATTAGCCGGACAAACACCTTCCGACTTTATAAACATTGATGTAGGACGCGGAGCATATTCAACCGGATTGTTTCAGTTCACAACTGCTTATGTTGGCGCAACATTCAAAGAATGTTTGATTAATCCGGCATCTAACGCAATTAACGCTAACGCTACTTCTTCAATTGCGATTGATGGCATAACTATTCCTAATAACTTCTATGCACAACGCTACGCTGTCAGACAGGAAGCTATTAAAATGGCTGCAAGAAATGCCGTTAACTTTGATATTGTTGAGCAGAACGAAAAAGCAAGAGCTAAGACTTACCAGCTGGGCTTCCAAGAAACAATGTTTTTAGGACTGGGCGACGGCAGAACTTACGGGCTTTTAAATCAGCCTAATGTTACGGTCAATACATCATTATTACCTACAGCACCTGAAAAAATGACTACCGAACAAATTAAAACATTTGCAGCAACTGCACTCGCTACATCATTTGCAGGCTCAAATTATACAATTATGCCTAACAGATGGTGTATGCCTACAAGATCATTTATGGCTTTAGGAATTCCTTACGGTGATACATTCGGTATGCCGACAGTCAAGGAAGTTCTGGAAAAAGCATTTAAAGAAGCCGGCGCACCTGCTGACTTCAAAATTGTACATACTGTATACAACAATACAGCCGCTTCAAACGGTAAAGGCAGACACGTATTCTACAACACTGACGTTGATAACATCGTAATGTGTGCTCCGCTTGTTTATACACCGCACCCATTATATGCTCAAGGCTCATTGGACTTAATTTCTGATGCAGAAGCACAATTTACAGGTGTATGGGTAAAACGTGAAGGCTCAATTTTGTACGCAGATGAACAAGCTTAAGGAGAAAATTTATGAAACTATACAATAAATCAACGCATCCTTTTTCTCACGCATATTTGAATGAAGAGAAAGAAACTGTTTATTTCATTTTGAAGCCGCAGAAAACATTGGATGTCCCTGACGATATAGCTGAACTGTGGTTAAAATATGACGGAGTAGAAAAATATGTTGCTCCCGAAGATATTGAAAAAGCCGCAGCAGAAAAAGCCAAAGCAATGGAAGAAAAAATCAAAGCTGAGGCTAAAGCAGAAGCGCAGGAAGAAATCGATAAACTAAAGGCTGAACTTGAAAAAGCCAAAGCAGTAGCAAAAAAAACAGCTAAATAAACCTCCCTAAGTCGCATAGAAGTAAAGAAGAGGATGAAATGAACAACGATATTTTTAAAACTGTAACAGTAGAACAATTTAAAGCATATTTTTTCAGGGATTTCTCTTTTTTACCTCTCTATGTTGAGGGGCAAACCTACTGGAACGGGGATATTGTTTATTACAATAACAATTTCTATAAATCACTGATTGACGATAATGCAACGTCACCTGACAACGCTGAAAACTGGCAAAAGGTCAAAGGGAACATAAATGATTACGTTCAGGACAAAGATATAGAACGTGCTATGTCACAGGCACTCTCAACGGCTAATGCAAGGTTTGGGATAAATGATGATGACAAAATAATGATTTATCTTCATCTTGTGGCATTTTACCTGCAAATGGACTTAAACACTGCATCATCAGGCGGGGGATTTGTGGGGATAACGACATCAAAGAGTGTCGGAGATGTTTCGGAAGGTTACACAATCCCGCAATGGGTAACAGATAATCCGGTATTCAGCATATTTACACAAAACGGTTTTGGGCTTAAATACTTATCTTTAATCCTTCCTTATATCTCGTGCCCGATACTTTTCAGTAGAGGAGGAACAACAATTGGCTGAACAAGACAGCAGTATGAAGTTTAGTAATAAAAATCTTGATGATATTATAAAAGCTTTACGGAAAAAGATTATACTGCGCATCGGGATTATGGGAAGCGACGCGCAGACGGAGCACGAAGGAAGCGGATTAACTAACGCACAGTTAGGTACAATACACGAACAGCCAGACAATGACGGCAAGAAAATTCCGAAACGTTCTTTCTTGTTAGAACCTTTACAGGAAAAATTAAACCTTACAACAGATGAAAACAAATATTTAAGGAAAGAATTATTTAAGCGTTATTTTGATGATAAAGCCCCTGAAAAGTTTTATAAAGCGCTTGAAACTAAAGCACTGCAAATTATAGACCAGGCATTTATGACAAATGGATATAACAAATGGACTTCATTGTCACAAGCCTATTTAAAGCGCAAAATCAATTCTGTTAAATCTAAAAAGAAACGTGAAGAATACGCTAAAAATAACAAGATACTTGTTAGCAGCGGCGACTTAAAACGTTCTATAAGCGGTAGGATTATAAAACAGCAATGATAAACACTAATTCAAACCTGCCTAATATGTCAAACACTATTAAAGGCTGGTTTTTAAACATAAGTTTTGAATATGTTGAACGTTATCAGGACGGGGCAGACTGGATCGAAGGCACACCGCAGATTATAAACACAAAAGGTGTTGTGCGTCCGCCTTCTGACGAGGACTTAAAGATTTACCCTGAAGGCGCCTGGTCGTGGCAATGGCTGCAAATCCACTGCCTGCCAAATGCTGATATGGCAACAAATAATTATGTAATCTATGACAATGTCAAATATAAAATTATGCAAAAAAAGGATTACAGAAAGTACGGATATATTCGCTATACCCTTCTTGAAGCATACAAAGCGGACGAATTAAGCAATGAGTGACACACTAAATCTTTTAAAACAACTTATTGATACACAGCTTAAAATGCCGAAAGGGCGCGTATGGGCGGCTAATTCAGACAATTCCCTACCGAAAGACAAAAAACTTTTTATTGTTCTGAAAATTGATGAAGTAAAGCCGTACGCAAATAATCTTAAATATGAATACACTGCAGAGGGTGTAAATGAAATATTAACCACAAGTGTAGCGGAAGATATAACAATAGCCTTGCTATCCCGCAATACAGAAGCAAGGGACAGGGCTTATGAAATCTTACAGGCTTTAAGTTCTACATTATCCCAACAATTACAAGAAAAAAACAAAATGCATATTTCAAGGCTGGGGAATATCTATGATGCCTCGTTTCTTGAAGCAACAGCATTCTTAAACAGATATGATATCCGTATCAGGGTTATAAGAAGTTACCAGAATATAAACCCTGTGGACTATTACGACAAATTTTCAATACCTGAAATTCACCTGGAAGCATAACAAAGGAGTATAACAAATGGCAAATCAAATTCCTATAAGCTATGTTGTTAATGTCAGCATAGCTGAACAGCCTGCGGGTTTAGCACCCAAACAGCTTAGTACACTACTGATTTTAACCGATGATGAACCGGTGTCACCATTATCAGGAGATTATATTATTGCACGTGCTGCAAGAACGGTTGAACAGAATTTTGGTACAGGGAAAGACAGTACCAAAATGGCGCAGATAATATTCAGCCAAAATCCAAATATTTTAGCAAATAGCGGCTATGTTATTGTTGCACCTTATACATCGACAAGTGAAACAACAGCGCAAGCAATTTCAAGATTATCAGCACAGATTTACTTTGAGGGTATTTTAACCACAAGAGAATTAGACGATGAAGAAGCCGGAGAAGCATCAGCAGCAGTTGAGGCAACAGCTGACCAGATATTTTTCTTACCTTCATCAGATGTAAATGCTTTACAAACAGCTAACGGCTTATTTTATAAATTGCAAAGTAATACGCAGACAAAATGTCTGCTTTATACTTATGGAGCTGATGAGGATACGAAAAAAGCTAACGCAAAATTATTTGCCGCAGCTTACGCCTCACGAGGTTTATCTGTAAATTACAGCGGTTCTAATACCTGTATTACAATGAATTTGAAAGACTTAACAGGTATTGAAGCAGATACAAATATTACCGAAACCATATTACAGCAATGTGCAGATTTAGGTGTTGATTGTTTCCCTTCTATAGCCGGACTTGCTAAAGTTATTTCAAATGCAGGCAACGGTTTATATTTTGACCAGGTAGCAAATAGAATTTGGCTCACAAGCACTATTCAAACAAATGTATTCAATACCCTTGCGACCACAAGAACCAAGATACCGCAGACCGAGCAGGGTATGAACCTTTTGAAATCTGCAGTATATGATACTTTTGACGAGGCAGTTACAAACGGTATGATAGCCCCGGGACAGTGGAATTCCTCCGACACATTCGGTAATTTGGAAGATTTCCACAGGAATATTCTTGAAACAGGGTATTACATATATTCAACCCCTGTTGTGGAACAGGCACAGGCTGAACGGGAACAGAGAAAAGCCCCGCTTATTCAATGTGCAGGCAAAGAAGCCGGTGCAATTCATAACAGCGATATTATGATTTACTTAGAAGCTTAAGGAGATAATAAAATGGATGCATATACAGGACAAGACACGATTGTAGTTGAAGACTATGACGGGAAATTTACATTAAGCGACTTTGCAGATGGTACAGTTGCAGAGGTAACAGCACCAAACGAAGCATCAACCACAAATACAGGATATAACGGAAATTCCCTCGGGGCACATAACGAACCCGGCAGACAACGTCAGGTCACATTAAGGGTCGTAAAAGGCTCTGATGATGATAAGAGATTAAACACATCTTATACATTGTGGCAAAACAGAGATTTACGTTTTAAACCGCTAAAAATGGACTTTACCAAACGTGTATCACATTCTGACGGTTCAGTAACTAATGAAACACAGCAATGTTTCTTTGGGCTTCCTGTTAACCCGCCTGTTCCAATGGTTGATACTACAGGGAATACAGACCAGGTTGTATCAGTTTATACGTTCAGATTTGGCAACAGTAAGAGGACATTGTAATGCGTAAATACAAACTAAGCAGCGGGAAAATTGTAGAATTTGAACTTGCCCCGGTTGAAACAGGGTTAAACCTTTTCAGAACTGTAGTAAATGAAACCAAAGGCACAGGTTTAAAGCTTGAGATTGAGGAAAGCGATACGGTCTTTAATCTTATTTTCGGGAAAAACGCAGATGCAGCACTTGCAGTAATGGGGTCTGAAAATGTCTTTAATGCGGTTTGTGAATGCTGCACAAAGGTTAAATATGATAATAAACCCTTTGCACTTGAAGTATTTAATGACGAAAAAGCCCGTCAGGATTTGCTCCCTGTAATTCAGCTTGTGGGGTTAGAGAATTTAGCCCCTTTTTTTCCAAGTCTCCGTTTAGTTTTCGACACCCTCATTTCAGACCTCTTGATGAAATAAGACTGCCTGAGATAGATATAAAACTAAACTGGGTGGATTACTGGGCGATAAGGCTTTCTAAAGCAGGCTACGCCGATGTTAACACAATCAAAATGTACGATGCTGAAACATTCTTAAACTTAATTCATTATGAAACATTTATGGTTGAATACGAACGTCAGGTAAGGGATTTAAACACAGCGGATTTTCGGTAGGGTGTAGCCCGTAAGTTTGAACCGGACATTACTCCGGTGAAAACACGAATAATCCAAGACAGGGCAATTAAAAATGGCAGACAAAGGACAATCTAAAGGCTTAGGCGAATTATTTGTAGAATTCGGGCAAAAGGGCGGTTCAGGGCTAATGAAAACTCTGAACGGAATTTCTGCTCAGTTTTTATTGACCAAAAACAGCGCCCAGCAAGCCGTTAATATGGTCAAAGATTTCAGTAAAAATGCGCTGAATACAACTGTTGCCTTGGACAAATTCAATTCTACTACAGGAATTCCTTTAGATAAATTACAAAAATGGAACGTTTGGTTAAAGCTTAACAACTATAGTACAGAACAATTCTTAGGTAATTTAAAATCGCTTCAGGAGAATATGCTTGATGTTCAAATGGGACGTGGGAATTTAAAAGGTTGGACTTTACTTGGGCTTGACCCGCATAATTTTGATTTCAAAAAACCTGAGGAAGCACTTGCAACTATATTAAAACGATTACAGCAAGTAGACGAAGCAACAGGCGCATATGCACTACGTGAAATGGGCTTGTCGCAAGATTTGTTATATCTTGCAAAACAGCGTAATGACCAGTTTGATGAACGGTTATTATTATCAGATAAAGAACTTGATAATTTAAGAAAACAACAAGCCGGTTGGAATGCGTTAGGTGCAACCTGGCAGGCTGCACAAGATAAATTCATTGCTAATCAACAGTGGATAAATAATTTACTTGAAATTACAAACAAACTCTTAAGTTACCCATGGCAGAACAAAGAAGAACAACAATATACAAAAACTAAAACTAAAAATTTTGCTATAAATACAAATAATTCTTTACAAAGTTGGATTTGGAAGGATAATTTTATAAGCGAAAAACTGCCGGCTCCGTTGAGAGCGGCAGCCTTTGCACAAAGTTATTTCCTGGAAAAATTCAAATCACCAGCACCCAAAAAGCCCAAAGAAGAGCATAATATAACATCACCTATTAATACACAAAACAAAAATAATTCTTCGGGAATAACCAATCGTGGGACAGTTGGTAACATAATGCCTCAGCCAATGCTTGTGCCCTTACCAGAGTTAGATAATCAGCTTTCTATCCCTGAAAAACTTCCACCGGTACCGAATAATTTAACTTCATATAATACAAACAATGTAATCAATATAAACCAGACAATCAACAGTGCAGCTGACCCTGTACTTGTTGCGAATGAAAGTACAGACAGCATAAAACGTAGTCTTTCGCAGATAGAATTAAGTAACCCGCAGGTAGTATAAAATGGTATTTAATGCAACAGCAAGTTATTTTGATTTAATCAGCAAAGCCGTACAATTATCATCTAAAGATTATTGGACAAAACTCTGTCAAGATGTTTTGAATGATGATAGTGCTATTGTTCAAATTCTCGGACAGACAGGCATCGCAGGGTTTAAGTTTCATATTCAGGAACAAGAACGCATAGAATTTGATAGCGAGATAACAACGCATTACGTTGAGGATAACAGACCTGTTCAAGACCATATTGCACATAGACCTGTAATGATTACCGTTAAAGGTTTACAGGGCGAATATTTTCATTCTGTTAATCCGATAGAGGACACTCTTGCGCTTGTTACTCCTACAATGTCGCTAGTAAAACAGTTTGTACCTAAAGTAAGCAATTTTGTAAAACAGCAGAAGTCAAAAAAGTTAAAAGAGGCAAATACCCAAAATAATAAACAGAGTTTTGTCAGTAAATATATAAACAATTTTAATAATGTTGACTTGTTCACTATATTCCAGGATTTGTATAAGCTTAAATCAGCGCAAACACGTACTTATTACTTTTTTAAAGCATTATATAAATCAAAAGCATTAATTTCTGTAGAAACCAGCTGGGAACGCTATGACAATATGGTTTTGAAGTCAATGACCCCTTTACGAGATAATTCTCTTGATATAAGTGATTATACCTTGACTTTTCAGCAGATAAACTTTGTGCAAAGTATGGTTCTTGATTTAAAAAATACAGTCGGCAGAACACGCCAGCAGATTGCACAAACCCAAAATAAAGGGACGCAAAAAGGTACTTACAAGCAGACAATACCGTCTACATAAGGTTAAATAATGTATCAAATATCATCTCTGGATAATTCGCCAAAACAACAGATAAAAATTCCGCTTGAAAATAACCAGTTTTTAACTATATATCTTGAATACAGAGCAAACCAACAAGGGTGGTTTTTCAATTTTACTTATAATGAAACAACCTACACAAATTTACGGCTTGTCACGGCTTACAATATGCTGCGTGCATATAAGAGTTATCTGCCGTTCGGCTTGCGGTGCGATACCATTGACGGGCTTGAACCGACTGATATAGATGATTTTTCAACAGGATATGCAAAAGTTTATACCCTTACATCAGAAGATGTTGAAGCGATAGAAGCTAACTACTATGAGAAAATTTAACAGGAATTACAAAATAGTTTTTGAAGTCGGGTATAGAAAGGATCTGCTTGAATACGTTCCCCAGCAGACAATAAAAATTCAATATCCGTTTACCTTAAAGTTTGATGTTAACAGGGGCGTATGGTCTGATGCAAATACCGGAAATTTTCAAATTTATAATCTCGGTTATGATGTCCAGGCTCTTTTATGGAAAGACAGATTTGACCAGACAAAATATGTTACAATGTGGCTATATGCAGGTTATGAAAATATAATGCCTCTTATTTTTATGGGTGATGTTCAGGAATGTACAAGCTACCGTAACGGTGTTGATTTTATAACGGATATTCAGGCAACAGACGGCGGGTATCTGTTCCAGTATGGATTTGTAAATAAAACATTTTCAAAAGATACAGATTTCAAATTTCTGATACAGGAACTTCTTGCGGGTGTTCCTACCTGTAAAGTCGGATATATAACCTCTAACGTAAAACAGATGAGAAAACGCGGCAGGACATTCATTGGTCAGACAATGAAGCTACTAGAGGCGTACGACTTTGACAAAGTTTTTGTAGATAACGGAGAATTACATATCTTAGGTGAAAATGATGTTATTCCGGGTCAGTTAATGGTATTGAATGCAGACAGTGGTATGATTGGTACCCCTCGCAGGGGTGAAACAACTCTGAACGTTGACACAATTTTTGAGCCTCAATTAGTTGTAGCTCAAGCAATAAGCTTGCAAAGTAAACTTTATCCTTTCTTAAATCAAAACTATCAAATTATAAGATTGCGCCATTACGGCACAATCAGCCCTGTTGAATGCGGGAATTTATATACAAGTGTTTCATTATCCCTTGGAGAATATCCGTTTAAAGAACTCGAAAAGCAGGTTGCAGCTTATATAGGCGAGACAACCGGAAAGTGGTCTAAACCGGTTACAGGGGCTAATGTAAGAATAACAAGTAGTTATGGCTCTAGACCAAGACCACAAGGAACAGCCGGAAGTACTTACCATGAAGGCATAGATATTGGGGCACCTTACGATACTCCTGTCAAAGCACCGGCTAACGGGATTGTCAATTTTGCAGGTTCTGCGGGCGGGTATGGGAATGCAATATATATAGATAACGGAACTATTGAGGGCAAACGAGTAAGCAGTCGTTACGGCCACTTAAACCGTTATATTGTTGCAACAGGTTCACAAGTAACACAGGGACAGACAATAGGTTATGTTGGTTCAACAGGGAAGTCAACCGGTCCGCACTTACATTTCGAGGTAAGAGAAAACGGGAAAGCTGTTAACCCTATCAGTTATATAGGAACATACTAATGACAAGACAAGTATCAAAAACAAACCCTACACTTGAATATACGTTATCAGTCGTTCAGCAGGCAGTAATGAGCAATCTCAACTGCAATAATATAGGCAGAATAGTAAAATTTTACCCCGAAACATTTACTGCAGATGTTGAGCTTATGCAGCAAAAACAGTTTTATAATACCAATTATGCTGCTCCGTATCTTGTAGATGTGCCTGTTATTGTAATCGGCGGAACAAACAGCGGAATTACAATGCCAGATTATGAGAGCTGTTACTGCCATTTAGCTTTTATGGACAGGAATATAGATGCCTGGTATGAAACAGGTGAAGCATATGCACCGGATGATGCCAGAATGCACGATTTTTCAGACGCCGTTGCATTCGTCGGACTTCACAGCCTGCAAAACCCGGTTGCAAATTATGAACATGGCATACTTAATATCTGGAACGGCACAGAAAACGGAAGCTGCAAAGTTCAGTTAAAACAAAACAGTTTTAACGTTAATGTAACGTCAAGTCCTACGGAAGGTGAGGAAGAAGATGCCGTAAATTCAACTTTTACAATTGACGATAAATTCAAAATGGCAAATGCTTCACAGGATTTATTAACATTGATAACAAATCTGTTAACAGTCTGTGAAAATATAGCGGTAACACCCAATACAGGTGTGATAACACCGCAAAGTAAACAGGCTTTTACTGATTTAAAAACAACTTTTGCGGAATTATTAAAATGAGCATACGAAATTTAGACGAAAATCACGATTGGACATTTGGCGCAGGACGGTCAAATTACCTGAATTATAACGCAGAAATCGGATTAAATATAAAAACAAGACTTTTATCATTTCTTGGAGATTGTTTTTTTGATACAGATGCCGGCATAGACTGGTTTAATCTCCTGGAATATAACCGCTCGGCACGATTACAAAGCAGTATTGAAAAGACTATTGCACAGACCAAAGGGGTCGTAAAAGTCAACAACATTGATGTTCTTACAAACGCAGACAGAACACTTTCTATACAATACAGTGTTTCAACGATTTACAGTACGGTTTATCAGGGACAGGTAGAATTCAATTATGGCAGCTAATTATTTTTCACAAACAGGGCTTGTTATACAATCATTAGAAGAGATTATAACAGAAATTACCGGTAAATATCAGGGAATTTACGGTAATGATATAAACATTGACCAGAATACACCTGACGGGCAAATGATAAATCTGCTTGCGCAGATGAAAAAAGATATTCTTGATTTATTAGTGCAATACAATTCTAATATTGATGTTGATCAGGTTCAGGGAATAGCACAGCAAATTTTATACAAGCTTAACGGGCTTGAAATCAAATCTTATACTTACAGCTACGTAAATGTAAAGGTGACAACAAGCGGTCCGACAAATCTTCAAGGACTTGACAATAATATAAATAATTCAGACGGTACCGGCTATACAATTCAGGACACAAACGGCAACCGCTGGATTTTGGCAAACAGTGTAACAAATCTGAACGGAACAGATGAATTTCCTTTTAGAGCCGCGGAGTTGGGGGGAATACAGTGCCTGCCCAATACCGTTACCTTACCGGAAACAATTGTCAGCGGCGTTGTATCTGTATCAAACCCGGCAGCAAATTATATTACGGGCGATACGGGGGAAAGCGATGCTGAATATAGGCAGCGCAGAAATAAAACTGTAGCTTTGCCTTCCCAGGGCTTTGATGAAAGCATAGAAGCCCAGCTGTTAAATTTAGACACTGTTACACAAGTTAAAGTTTATGATAACAGAAAACCCGTAGAAGTTAACGGTATCCCCGCGCACACAATATGGGTAATTGTACAAGGCGGACAAAACTCTGAAATAGGCAATATAATTTATGCTAATATCCCGCCCGGAATACCTATGAAAGGTTCTATTGAGGTTTTAGTATCCAAATCAAACGGGGAATTAACACCTGTTTATTTTGACCGTGGAACAGCTCAGACATTATATGTAAAGGCTACAATAAAAAATCTTGAAACAACGGCATTAGATGAAACCGATATCAAAAATAAAATGTCAGAAAATTTAACTTACAATATAGGAGAAAATGCTGATACTGCAACAATAACTTGTGTTTTAAGAGATATATTAAATAACACCGGTATCCCTTATGATGTTGAAGTTTCTACAGATAATTCTAACTGGCAGGAAATTGTTACCCCTACCAGTTTAGACAACTATTTTGCACTTGCAGCAGAGAATATAACTTTAACGGTAGAATAATAATGTCATATACAGATGAAGAATTAAAGCAGCTTGTAGAGGAAGTTGCAACAAATTATGCTGATTTATTGATTTTACAATATCGTGCATGCCCTAAAGCACGCGCTACAATCAAAATGTTTGTAGAAGAGCTTTTATGCAACGGTTTGATATTCCAATATGAGAATATATTAGATCTTGATACTCATTTTGGATTTATTCTTGATTTAATAGGAAAAATCGTAGATTGCCCGCGATATATTCAAGGGCTTACGCTCACAAGAAATTATTTTACATTTCATAATGATAGCAAAAACATAGGCTACTCTAAAATAAATGCTCCTGCAAACGGTAGTTTTAAGACTATTTACAACAGTCTGCTTTCTAAATATGAACTTAATAATAGCGATTACAGACAATTAATAAAGTTCAAAATTCTCGTAAATTGTCTCAGGGCATCACAAAAAGATATAGATGACGCTATTTATACACTATTTGGTAATGATATAGTTTTAAGAAATAATTTTGATTTAACAATTACTTATATTGTCGCAAATAAACTCTTATTATCATTACAGGCTGCATTAAAATTAAAATATTTTCGTGCCCCTTGCGGAGTTGGGTTCGAATATATACTGGTAGTTCCGGAACCGACAAAAATATACGGATTTAAGCGAATAAACAGTTACAAGAGCCCGATTGGTTTTTCACGTGTAAACGCACCAAAAGAGGCAAGCTTTTTACGCATATCTAATGTGATTAATATCAATGCAGCTTAAGAAGAAGGAGATTTAAATTATATGGCTAAAATACCTAGAATTACACAAAAAATCTTTGCTGAAAATGCAGGCAGTAATGAAGTAACAGCATTTGGAACAGCAAAAAACGGCGATGATGCCGAATATACAAAAGATGTAAGTAAAATTCAAACTGAAACTTTTACACAAGGGTGGGAGCCTGCGCTGTTAACGGATGATGCGCCATTTATGGAAGATATGAATGCTGTTTTACTTGCACTATCACAGCAAATAGCATACCTGTTTCAAGAGGGTAACGCTGAGTGGGATAATCAGACAACTTATTATAAGTTCTCTATTGTCAAAAAAGTTATAAATGAAGAATTAAAACTTTTTTATTCATTAACAGATGATAATATTGGGAATGACCCTGAACAGGACACTTCTGGCACAAATTGGAAACAATTGTCTTTCGGAGAAAAAGCACAGTATGCAATTGGTGACCCAATAATAACACTTTCAAATACCTTAGGAGATAATGAAATATGGCTTGAGGGTGGAACTGTATCGAGAACAACATACGCGGAATTATTTGCAATTTACGGAACAACTTACGAAGCAGGTGACGGGTCGACAACTTTTGTTCTGCCTGATTTTAGAAACCGTGCCATCTGGGGTTCTAACAATTTCGGCTATATAGCAGCAGGGCTACCGAATATCACTGGAAAGGTAAGCAGATTTTTCGTTCTAAACAATCAGCCCTCAGAAGGTGCTTTATATGGTACCGGTTTAGGGGCTTCCCCTGTGAGTGGAGCTGGAAACGCTAGTTTTACACAGATTGACTTTGATGCATCAAAATCAAACAGTATATATTCAAATGAAGTCAAAACTGTTCAAACGCCTTCAATAAAAGTAAGAGTAAAAACACGATATAAATAAGAGGAATTTATGAATATTTACAACTATGATGAAAAAACAAAAGAATATTTATCTACAACAATAGCAGAGGCTGACCCTGAGGAAACAAAGCTTAAAGGGAAATTTGTTCCTTTGATACCGGCGAATGCAACTCTAATTGATCCACCTGAATACGGGGAAAATGAAATTACAGTATTCAAAAATGAAAATTGGGTTGTCCAACCTGATTACAGAAAAAATTTCTATAAAGTTGACGATAATTTAAGTGTTCAAGATATTAAAACAATCGGAGATCAAGAAGGCTACTACATTGTAGATAAGACTACAGGGAATTTGATAAAACAAAATCCTGATAAATACAAAATTGTGGATAATCAGGTTATTGCAAAAACAGATGAAGAATATCAGGCAGATCAAGAGGAAATAGAAAAAAACAGAATTGCAATGCTTAATTTGACTGCCGCAGATGTTGAACGTGCTATTTATAAAGTTAAAGAAATGGACTTTGACGATGTTGTTTCACTTGTTGAAACTCAATCTTTATCGGAAGATGATAAGCCATCAATTGACATAAAAGCCTTAAAAATAGAACTCCGTGCAAATAACTTTTACAGAGGTAATCCTTATATAAACACTGTCGGTACACTTCTGGGCTTTAGCGAAAAGCAAATGGATGAGTTCTTTGAAACAAATGATTATACAAAGCTTTTAGAAGAATAAGATATTGAAAAATCGACAAACCCGTATGATTGTAGTAATATAATCATGCAGGGTAAAAGATGCTCTTTTCGAAACGGAACAACCAACACAATTGTTTAAGTCTCGGGTTGGTTCCCGACTAGAAAGGGGGCTGATATGGATAAATTCAATATTAGTTTATTACTAATTTTTTTGATTTTGTACATATTAAAAAACGGCTCTTACCTGAACAGATAAGAACCGTCTAAGTCTCTAAGGGCATCTGGCAGTCTGGTAAACTGCCACCCTGTGTTTATATTATTTACTATTTTCTCCGGTTTGTCAAGTGTAGACAATTGAAAGAATTAAGGAGGAAATTATGGAAGAAAAAAAAGGCGTTTCTCAAGAAGCAAAAACACAAATAAAAGACTTGTGGCTTGATGTTGGAGAAAACGTTGCAGCAAAATGTTATGTAAAATTAATTGACACTATTGATATTCTTGCAAAAGATACCGATAATATTGCAGCAAAATTAGCAGTAGCAACAATGCAGGCAATGCAGCCTGTTGTAATATCTTTGCTGGATTTAATCGACGGTGTCAAAGGCGATATTGAGGTTGAGGCATAATGTTTGACATTTCAGACGCGATAAAAGCAGTTGGAGAGGCTTTTACGAGCCTTTTCAACTATTTTAAAACAGCTAAGGAAGAGCAATGCGAAACACAGATTGTCAAGGATAAAAAACGTCTTAAAAGAGCCACAAATGTGGCAGAAGAAGCGTTCAGACTGATTGATGATAACAAGCATTATCTGCCAGACAACGTTGTGAAAAAGTATGAAAAATTACGCAAAGAATTTGACGAGAAAGACTAATGCAGGTAAATTACACAAGTTTTGATAAGGCTATAGGATACGATTACAAAAACAAAAAGAAACCGTTTTATTTGATACAGCCTGTTTATGTAATTGTCAGCTATGCTAACAAAAAAATTTATTTAAGGCTTGAGGATCCGAATTTTATATCTGACGGGTGTACTTTGTGGAAAGTATT
>OHVM01000123.1_pt1 | contig 40755 bp, 40 predicted proteins | sample 1579431 | NCBI WGS metagenome assembly OHVM01 (sample SAMEA3882524, study PRJEB24775) | human gut metagenome | biome: human-associated habitat; feature: intestine environment; material: feces | place: Netherlands | collected 2009/2010 | reverse complement strand
TCCCCTGCTGCAAAACGGCATCGTCGATTTGACGGGCGGCGTAGGCTACCTGACGAGCTATTGGGTGATCGTAGCCGGTCTGGCCTATATGCTCTACTATGCGCTTATCGGTTCGAAGAACGTCAACAAGGATATTCCGGTGGACTAATGTTCCGGTCGGAAAACGAAAAATCCCGGCGCCGAGTTTGCGGTGCCGGGATTTTTTTGCTGTAGCCGGGGAGGGGCGGCGGCTGTTTGCCGGGGACGGGGGCTTGCAGAGGAAGGGAATGCTTAATCCGGCCGGCGGAATGGCGCGCAGGGATGGGCCGGAGCCGGGGCCGGAGCCGGGAGCGGAGAAGGGGCCGCACAGGAGCAGGAATGCGGATGCGGAGAGCCGCCGCAGACGGAGAGATGCTGGCGGCGGGGAGATGCAGGTGGTGGGGAGGTCGGGCAGGAAACTGAATGGCGGGCCGGAATAAGAAGCGGAGGACGGGGCGGGCTGAAAGGGACGGGCGGCGGCTTCGGATGGAAGAGACGGCGGATAAGAGAAAAGGCAGCCCGAACTGAAAGACGGCGGCTATGAATATGAATAAGAAACAAGTGATGCGCTGGTGGGCGTCGGACTGTGGGCCTGAGAGGGACGGACTGCGGGACGGAATGGAAAGAACAGCTGGTTGAAGAGAAGGGACGAAGCGAAGGGGCGGAATGAAAACGGAACGGGGTGCAGGGTGCAATAAAAAACAGGGAAGCCGGAGCTTCCCTGTTTTTCTTGCTGACCGTCCGGATTATTTCTTGTCCGCGCTGGTCATGCGCTTCTCCTTGATGCGGGCCTTCTTGCCGGTCAGGTCGCGCAGGTAGTAGATGCGTGCGCGACGAACCACGCCCTGCTTGTTTACCTCGATGCTCTCGATGTGGGGCGAATAGAGGGGGAAGATACGCTCGACGCCGATGCCGTTGGAGATCTTGCGGATCGTGAACATCTTGGTCTTGCCCGTACCCTTGATCTGGATAACTACGCCGCGGAAGCTCTGCAGGCGCTCCTTGTTACCCTCGACGATCTTGTACGTAACGGTGATCGTATCACCGGCCTGGAACGACGGAACATCCGTCTTGGTCCACATCTGCTCGTTGACGAGCCGGATTACTGCATCCTTGTTCATTGTTGCAACAATTTTTTTGATGATTTCTGCGTTCAACATTATCGCTGTGTTTGCCTACCATGCAGGGATCTTACTCTGCAATCCTCCGAAAATCAACGGATTGATGTTCCCGGTCGTGGCTTCGCACCCAATATAAGAGGTTGATACGGTCCGCAAATATAGAAACTTTTTCCCAAACGGGCAATCGGCTGTCTAAAAAATAGATGACTCCGCAGCCGGACCGATTGTGCGGCGATGCCGGCTGCGGCGGGTGTGGGAGGTGAACGGGTTTCATCTTGAATCGTGTCGGGAGGTGCGGATTGCTTCGACGGGCGGTGCGTATGGATGGCTCTCGAACTTTGAGGCACATGGTTTGCGGTTAGTCTGCAACTCCCTGCCCCGATCCTTTTTGTTTACAATGGAATTTTCCGACGGGATCGGCATGCGGGGAATTTCCCGGGTGCAGGGAAGGAAGTATGTATGTTGTATGGAATATGGGAGGCGGTTCGGACATTCTTTTCGAACGAGTTCGACGAATGTCGCCCGCCTTTTTGTATATTTGTTGTAATCAGGTAGGTTTTATTTGACTATCAACAGATTGGATAAAACTCGCACGAGAACGGGCAATGGATAAGAAAAAGCCGGACTGTTCCGAACCGCCATATTTCTCATGCTTTCAAATAACTCTTTATCTCACTTGCAAAGATAACATTTCTTTCTGAAAAGGCCATATAAACGGCTGCAATCTTACGGAATAAAAACATATCGGGAAAAACGAGCATACCGTAGCCGAGTCCCCATAACCACAGGCAAAGGTAATTCGTGTTCTTCCCGTACAAGCAAGGCCAAGCCCTTCGGGTTCGTGGAAAAAATCATCCTCGCCCCGGAGGGCTTGCGGTATTTTTTCCCGAAGCCATGCATGTACGGAACACGACCTTTTTAGGCCTGTAGTTATGGGAACTCCGGCCCCAGAAGCCGGACTAACAAAAAATCAAATGTTATGTTACAGGCAACAAAGAACAAGTACACGGTGGAAACACTCAAACCACTGAACATTCTGTACGATCATGAACACTGGTTGACACAGCAGGACGTGGATATGGCCAACGGCTATGTGGAACTGATAGAAAGGACACGCTCGGAAAAGACTCCACAGATAGGTGACAGACTCATCTATGTGGACAGATACGGGAAATATTACGGCAATGCCCTTATTGAAAACAATGATGAAGAGAGCGGTCGGATTTCCATCTGTGAAGAACCTTATATTCCCTTTGTATGGGAGCAGGACGCCAATATCCGGCTGAGCGTCAGCGGAGGGGCCTTCCACCATATTGACCCCAAGCAATTGAAATTCGTCAGATGGACGGAAGGTGCATTCAAGGACTGGGGAAACTGCGGAGCGTGTGCCAACGGTGCCGTCACATTCACGGCAAAAGTACCGTTATGGTCCTATTCCGAACCTGATCCGCTCTACGGTGATTTCACCACGGAAACATGGAGACAATATTATTTGACCAAGGACACGGGTCCGGACGCACGCAACCTGTACCAGGGCTACGACATAGCTTTCAGGACCGAAGAGAACTTCCGGCAGTTCCTGAAGGACTATGAAGGGACTGTGTTCAAGGGCAACTGGGAAAACCAGATCGTACTCTGGTGTTTCCGACATGAAAACCGGTTCCTGCCGCAGCACGAATGGGACAAGATAGATGCCCCGGCCATGGAACGGCGTCTCAACTTCCATCCCGAACAGGTCAAGCTGGTCAAGGACATGGACAGCCACATCACCTACTGTTACCGTATCAAACCCGAAATTGACAATCTCTAAAACAATACAGTTATGCAGACAACAGCAACAAGAACAGCAGGCAGCCACACTGACCTGCTTACAGGTATCCTGAACGTGCAAGTAAGGAACGAGGACAAAATTACAGAACAGGACCGGCAGTATTGCCAGCTACAGCAGGACCAGCTCTACAGGACACTTGACCGTATCGACCGATGGTATGACATCTTCAAGGAAGAAGCGGAACGGTATCGGGAAATCAAGAGCTTCAAGTATGAGGATAACGGTAAGGTCTCCATACGGAATTTCTATTTCAACAACAGCGGGGAAGATGACTATACCCACAACGAATTCAAACCGTTTGACCTCATCAACGAGCTTGCGGACAACAACTGCAATGCCAACGCGAATTTCGCGAATCGAATCATTTCCTATTTCAACAGGACCTACAATGTAGATGTACCCATTCCTGTAATCGACGAGAAGGCCATGCGCATGGGATTCCGTCCGGTCTACCAGACTTACGTGGACATGGTCATCGAACACCTCGGCGGAAAAAGTTTCCGTGAGACCGCAGAGGAAGAACTGCTGGCCCGTTTCCTGAAAACGGTACAGCCTTCCCGCTGGAGCAAGGTGAAGCCCGAACTGAAAAAGGACAAGATAACTTTCCCTGACATCGTGTCCTGGGACAGCATCCATCTGGAATACCACAAGGAATATGAGTTCTCGTATGACTGCGGAAGGAAATTGGACATTTTCTGCGAAGGTATCGCATACGGGGCGGATGACGTGATAAACGGTTCAAGCGGTATGGTCATCGGCCTTAACAGACGCGATGTGGATATAACCGAATGGTACAACCTCACCCTGAGCAACGCAGAACAGATCAAGTTCTACAAGAACGGACGCATCGACGTACGCTTCAAGGACAGCCAGGCCGCAGAGAACTGCTACAGAAGACTGCGGCTGGATGAAATCACACTCAGAGAAGAGTGATTCATGAAATACTTATTCAGACACCCCGTAAGACATCCTTGCGGGGTGTCTTCGTTTCCAACCATTAAAAAAGAAAAGACATGTATGCCATCATACCCCAACAGATTCCCCAGGACAGGCGTGCCGAGATCAACGAGAAAATCCTTTTCGCCATAGACTCCGGCAAGGACCTCGTCCCGAAGGAAAGCATCTACAACTGCTACACGGGAATCGGAGGACTGCACAACCTCAGGCAGTCGGATTTCACCAGCTACCATGAATACGCCGAGGCCAAGAAGGAATTCGAGATGGGCCAGTTCTTCACACCACATGACATATGCCGGAGCATGGTGGAGACCCTTTCTCCTACATCCACGGAAATGGTGCTTGACATGTGCTGCGGCATGGGCAACTTCTTCAACCATCTGCCCAACCTGCACAACGCCTACGGCTTCGACATTGACGGCAAGGCGGTGGCCGTTGCCAGATACCTCTACCCGGAAGCCCATATCGAGAAATGCGACATACAGCTGTACAATCCCGAACAGCGTTTCGACATCATTGTCGGAAATCCGCCCTTCAACCTGAAATTTGATTACAGGCTGTCGCAGGAATTCTACATGGACAAGGCCTATGACGTGCTCAACCCTGCCGGAATCCTGATGGTCATCGTCCCTCTCTCCTTCATGCAGAACGAATTCTGGGAAAAGACCCGCGTGGCGAAAATCAACTCGAATTTCTCCTTCATCGGCCAGACCAGGCTGGAACATTCAGCCTTCTCTACGGTGGGCGTGCAGAATTTCGCAACAAAAATCATGGTATTCCTCCGCCGTTCCCTCCATATTGAAATGCAGCCCTACAACGCGGAAGAGTTTGTCAGCATGGATGAGCTGAAGAAACGCATAGCCGAAGTGCGGAAAATGAAACACCGGCTGCGCCTCCAGCTGATGCGGGAGTGCAACCATATAGACAAAGAAGAGCTGGAACAGTTCGAGTACAGGCTCGCTAAATACATGTACGAGCTGAAAGCCCATGCCGTGCTGAACAGGCATGTCGAAAAGGCGGAGGCGCTGGTGTCCAAATTCCGCAACCAGAAACCGCCGGAAAATGCCACCCGGGAACAGATAAAGGAATGGGAACGCAAGAAGCTGACCACCGGCAAGGTTCTCGGCATCATCCGCAGGTACATCACCTCGCAGAACGTGGTGCAGCGCAAGGAAGTGGCATTGGTGAAGACATCCTACGGCTTCAAGCTGAAGCAATATGCCCCGCGTCTGCTTGACAAGGTCACGCACAAGGCCGCAGGCATCAACGACCTCATACTCGGAAGGGCCGAACTCCCGATGCCGGAAAACGTCACGGAAAAGAACATGCGGCAGATCCGTGCCGCCAGTAAACTGATACGGCGCAAACAGAGGCAATACGAGACCCAGAATCTCCAGTTTGCGGAAATGCGCGAAGATGCCGGCCTGAAGGAATACCTGGACCGCACCACATTCATCAACAAGGACGGTGAAGTCTGCGAATTCACGGACTTGCAGAAACACGACCTGAACCTCGTGCTGCAGAAACGCTACGCCCTGCTGAACTGGCAGCAGGGTTCAGGCAAGACCGCCGCCGTCTATCACAGGGCGAAATACCTGCTCAAGTTCAGAAAGGCAAAGAACGTCATCATACTTGCCCCGGCCATCGCCACCAACATGACCTGGATACCGTTCCTTACCATAAACAAGGAACGCTTCCGTACAATACAGACCGCCGGCGACCTCAACAACATACCGGAAGGGACATTCATTGTCGTCTCCACCTCCATGCTCCGGAAACTGAAAAGAGGACTGATGCGTTTCGTGAAACGCACTTCCGGCAAGCTGTGCCTTGTCTTCGACGAGTCAGACGAAATCACCAATCCCACATCGCAGCGTACAAGAAACATCCTGTGCATATTCAGGAGGCTCAGGTACAAGATCCTCGACACGGGAACAACCACCCGCAACAACATCGCGGAACTGTACAGCCAGTTCGAATTACTCTACAACAACTCCGTAAACATGATATGCTGGAGCCCGCAGGTCTACCACGAAAACAGGGACCACGAGATAGAGGAAGAGAACAACCCGGATTACGGAACACCGTTCCCCGCCTTCAGGGGGCATGTCCTTTTCCGTGCCTGCCACTGTCCGGGGAAAGCCACTGTATTCGGCATCGAGAAACAGAACCAGGATGTGTACAACAAGGACGAACTCTCCGAACTTATCGGCAAGACGGTCATCACCCGTAAATTCAGGGACTTCGCAGGAGAGAAATACCGGATACGGACACATACCGTCCGTCCCTCGGAAGGAGAACACGAGGTATACCGTGTCATCATCGAGGAATTCTGCCGCATCTGTGAGCTGTACTACAACAGCACGGGAGACACGAAAAAGGATGCAGGACTGAGACTCATGAGGCAGATCAAGCTGCTTATCAAAGCCTGTTCGGTACCTCACCTGATAGAGGGATATTACGGTGACAGTTATCCTTCCAAGACCCGCTATATTGAAAGGCTCATAAGGACAATACCGGGTAAGGTTGCCATCGGATGTACCACATTGGCGGCCTTCGACCTCTACGAGAGCTATATCCGGGAACATTTTCCCGACAGACCTGTATTTGTGGTCAAGGGAGATGTAGCCTTCAAGAAACGGCAGAGCATCGTGACCGAATTCGACTCCACCATCAACGGCATCCTGATATGCACACAGCAGAGCCTGAGCAGCTCCGTGAACATACCTACCTGCAACGACGTGATACTGGAATCCCTGCAGTGGAACATCCCCCGTATGGAACAGTTCTACTTCCGTTTCATCCGTCTCGATTCCAAAGAAATGAAGGATGTCCACTACGTCACCTACGAAGATTCGGTCGAACAGAACCTGATGGCACTGGTACTGACCAAGGAGCGTCTGAACGAATTTATCAAGACCGGTGAGGTCAAAGAACAGTCAGAAATCTTCGAGGAGTTCGACATCACAATGTCTGTCATCGACAGCCTGCTCATCCGCACGCAGGACAGTGAAGGCAAAATACACATCAGCTGGGGAAGCCAGCGCATAACAGAATAAATATGAACCGTATGAAGAAGACCGGGAGTTCCATTCCCACCGACAAAGGTAAGCCGCGTCCCCATCGGCTGAGCAAGGTCAGGCCGCAGGCGGTTTTCAGGAAAATCATCCTCGCGGAGCTGCGGTATTTTCCCGAAAAACCCTGCACAGCCGGGACACGGCACCTTGTCGAGGTCGGTGGAATGGAATCCCCGGCATCCACATACATAAAAGACAAGTAATATGGATCTGAACAATGCAGAGATTGCCGTGACCACACAGCATCTCATTGACATAAAGGATTACAGGGACTACTGGCTGCACCTGTCCGACTACAGCGACATGGGCGAGTTCCTGAGTGCCTGTTCCGACCTGTTTCCCGGGGAAAAGGAATCGGAATACCGGTATCCGAAATGGGAAAACATTCCGGACACACTGATCAGCCGTGAATGGCTCTGTCCCAACTTCTTCGAGATCAGGGATGCCCTTGAAAGGCTCGAAGAGAAAGAAACGGAGTTTTTCATAAGCTGGAGCAGAAGTTACGGATATGACATCACCACGGATGACCCGCACATGATGGTATCACACTACCATGACCTGTACGGGGATACCGTCACGGAAACGGAAGAAGACGCGGACACGGGAGAAGATGCCCTGATATACACGGGCGTATCAAGCTACTACTGCGACATGCTTCCATTCCGTTACGAAATATTTGATGACAATTATGACTAAAAGACAAAAGATATGGAAATCAACTTCAAAGGACCTGTAATGCCTATCGACCCATACTCGCAGCTGGCATTCGTGGAAATACTGAACATACTACTGACGGCGGGACACATCGTGGACGTGAACCGCTTCCTCATAAGCAGGAATGTCAATCCGCAGTTCGGCTCACTGTCAGGCTATTTCAGATGGTCGTTCGCCGGAGACCATTTTACCCTCTGGCAACGCACGGACTACAATTCAACGCTATGTTTTAACCACAGGATACTCGATCTGCCTTTCGGTGTCCTGGCAGCAAAAGACAGCGGGAAAGACAAGGAAACGGCAAACTGAAAATGAAACGATATGGAAACTACGGTAAAAATACCCAACCGGGAAATCGCGCTCGCGGCATTTGACAGGCTCCGCCGGGAAAAAAGGAAGGATGCCGCACTGAGGCTGGCCGGGTGTATGCTCAGAGGGACATACATATCCCTCGGCATCGGTGATACCGACTGGGAAATAGACACCGCACTGCACAAATGCGGCGGTGAGCCTAAAACCGGATACGGTCATATGGCACATTTCCACTTCGACGGCGAGACGGAAATGGAAACAGAGAAATATGAAAGGCTCAAGGAAGAGAACGAATGACAAGGGAGCGGCCGAAAGGTCGCTCTTCTCATTTATAAACGACATGTACGGGAAATAGAATCCTGCCGTACACAGGTAACAGAAATGGAAGAACAGGAAAGACTGACAATGGAATTCGTGAAATCGCTCATGGACAAGTCCTACACGCTGGTATGGGTGGACTACAACGACAATCTCGACAACTGTCGTGACACCATCCAGAAGTGTCTGGAAGAAAGGAGCTGTGAAAGTCTGTGGGAGAAAGTGGACGAATGGTACGGTGACGCCGAATGGGAAGCTGTCCGTGAAATCGTCTCAAAGCTGAAGGATGAATGTATCCGTTTCCATGATTTCGGGGAAGAGGAAGTGGACAAGTTCTTTCAAGAACACGAAGACGAAATCAGGGAAGAAATCTATGACAGAAACGACTCTGACACGCTGAAAGAACTTCTCAAAAACACGGATGACATCCCCGTGCGTGTCGAGATGCTGTCAAACTACGACTGCATCAATTCCAACTGGCTGGAATCGCAGGAAGGATACCGGTACAAGGAATCCTATTTCGGGGATATGATAGACGCGCTGAACCTCAATCCAGCCAAAGTGAAGAAAATGCTGGTGGAGAAAGGCTACACGGTATATGGCCGGTTCCCCGACAAAAAATACAGGGACGGCAAGGAACAGGTATCCTATGAACAGTTCTACCATGAACTCATCAACTCCTGCTGCGGTGCCAACCTGCTGACCTATATCGGCAAGGTAAGCCTGCAGGAACTTTATGATGCCGGATTCTCGCTTGGGGAAGTCATTATTCCCAAAGGCAACTGCTGCGGCATCTTCAGCTCCATGTACGGCGGTGGAAGTCTCCTGGAAATGGAACTCCTGAAAGATGTCAGACTGAAACTGGAAGTCAGGGACTATCACGGATTCCGCTTCCGTCTTGACAGCGAGAACTCAAAATATGAATGCTCCATCAAGCATGTGTACGGGGTATGCGATTCCTTCTTCGGAGAAAAGATAGGTCTTGTCGCTTCATAAATCAAGTATGGTCACTTAAAGATATCAAATCATGGAAAAGAAATATGCAATCATCCTATTCAAGGGAAAAGAATACCTGTGCGGACACGAAGACGGCTGCCATTACGATGTGTCCTGCCCGGTGAGGACATTCACTGAAGGAGAAGACGACTTCAAAATTCAGGAATCCGGGAAAAACCGGTCTGAAAGGACATTCCGGTACCATGAAAAGGAATTCAGGCTTGTCACCGGCTTCTACCCGAACGGATGGCCGGTTCTGAGTCTGGAATCACCGGACAACGGGGAACTATACACGGTACTTACCGTCAATCTGGAAGACTCCCCGGCATTCGGGATTCCCGACCAGGCATTCATTGACATAAACAACAATCCGGAAGCGATGGAATTCCTCATAAGGAACAGCCTTGCCGAAGATACGGGATACAGACGCAAAAGCGGATGGGTGGAATACCCGATGGCCAAACTGAACCTGGCTGAACTGTACCGGTTGTCACCGGAATCATTCGAGAACCAAGAATAAGAATCAACAATAGAAATCATTAACCAAATCATAGGAATTATGGCAAAGTACGATGTAAGAGTAAGGTACACCTTCGAGGGTACCTACAAGGTCGTGGCGGAAGACCGCGACGAGGCGGAAAGAATTGTAACGGAAGACTGCGGTCTGGTATTGGGCGGAAACATCCACACTACCCGCGATGATGACGAGGTGACAGACTGGAGATTCGGCAGTCACCCCGACATGCAGATCCTTTCTTTCAGGGAACGGGTTGGCAAAGGCAAGGTCAGATACACGTCCATGTGTTTCAGCGACAGGATTGAAGAACTGAGAAAGGACATAATCGAAGCCATCAGGCAACTGCTCGATGCGCACGGCCTGAAAAAAATCACGTTTACCGACAACGAAGAAGACCCTGTATGGATCATCTGGTTTGACGATAATGCAGAACCATACGAGTGTTATGTTACAGGAATTGAGGTTACTGACAAGCACATTACCGTGTTGGCAACAATAAAGGACAGTATGGAAGAGGTTTTCTGTCAGAGTCCTTTCGAACTCGGAGCCAGCAACATTGATTGGCTTAATCAAATGTACGAAGCAGTAAGGCTTCAACTTGAAAATACAAAAGGAAACTCTTGAAACGAAAGACAATATGGCAACAAAAATCAATATGGACAGATACGTCTGGGAAGGATGGACTGTCGGAGCGTTCATCAGGGAACTGACCCCGCAGGTGGAAATGATCATGAGCGGGCAAAGCTGGAGGGAACCTTTCAGGAACAAACAGGAACTGGCGGACTGGTGCAGGGACAACCAGCCCTATTACAAGAAAAGGATCCCTGAAGTGAACAGCTATTTTGCAAGGATGTATAACCTTAAATAAAAACAACATTATGAAATATCAAGCGGAAAATGCAGTCTCCAGCTTCTTCTACTATATGTGGAATGCCTGGTGCGAGGAAGAGTGCAGGACAGTATTCAAGGAAATGCACCCACACTTTTGGGAAAAATGGTCTCTGATGACGGACAAGGGAATATTCGGAGCAGCCGAACGGTTCTATGCGGAATTGACGGACCGTTACAGGGAAAAGCTGGTGGAACGGGCCGTCAGCCTGTATGACGGCAAAGCCAGGCGCAAACATCCGGACGATTCCGAAATCAAGGTGTGCAGTGATTGCGGTTCAACAGAGATTGAAATCCAGGCATGGGTGGATGTAAACACGAATGAATATCACAGTGACGTGGACGATGACATCTGGTGTTCCCGGTGCGAGGACAATGTGGAGACCTGCTCCAAACAATCCTTTCTGGAAAAGATGCAGGAATGGTGGAAATCCAACAGCACCGATAACCTTGAATACCTGACCGGATTCAAGACATCCGATTTCCCTTCAGCCAATTCCGGACAGACATTCGCCGAGGCCGCCGACGAATGGTGGAACGACAAGAACTATGACGAGAAGAGGAACATATACCTGACAAACAATTAAAGACAACGGCTATGGCACGGAACATCATTGACCTGATCTGCAACTCATGCAGTTGCGGCAAGGAAGAGGCACAGGAATATTTGGACGACGAGATAAGGAACCTGCAGGAACTTCAGGCAGACAACGACCTGAGAGGCGAAGACTTCGAAATCGCGTGCAGCAACCTCGGACTCGACCAGGACTGGCAGATATATTTCATCAACCGTCTTGCAGGACTTTAATATCTACAACTATGACTTATTTTCAGAACATACAATCACTGGCGGACCTGAAAAAGGAATACCGCCGTCTGGCAATGCTTCACCACCCGGACAAGGGTGGTGATACTGCCCTCATGCAGCAGGTGAACACCGAATTCGGAAAGCTGTTCGAGGTCTGGAAAGACAAGCCCTGCGTTTCCACAGCCCCGACAGGCTACGAACACGACTTTCAGGGTGCCACCGCAAAGGAATACACCGAATACGTGTACAATGAATACCGCTGGAAAGGGCGCAACTACAACGGGCAGTCCGCGCCGGAAATCACGGAACTGGTCAGGGCATGGCTCAAGGAGACCTATCCGAGATACACCTTCTCGGTCCGCAAGGACGGATACAGCTCAATCCTTATCCGACTGATGAAAGCAGACTTCGAGGCTTTCACCAGAGAGTCCGGAAAGGTACAGGGAGACATCAACCACTACAACATCCAGGCATCGGACAGTCTGACCGACCGGGCCAAGGAGGTGATGACAAACGTCAGGGATTTTGTCATGTCGTACAACTTTGATGAAAGCGACCCCATGACCGACTATTTCCACACCAACTTCTACCTCACGCTCGGAATCGGCAGCTACAGACAGCCGTACCGGATGGAACTGCCGAAGATTACGGGAAAAGACACTCCTGAAGTGTTCAGGTATCCTGAAGGACCTGCACACAAGGCTATGCGACAGGCACTGGGCAAGGCGCGTTTCGGCTTCATCGAGAGCCGGAAGCATATCGGGGAAATGATACTTGGAGAAGACTTTTACGGCTCACAGGGAGAACATTATTTCTGGCCCAAGGAGTATTCAAGCGCGAAGACGGCACAGAAACGCATCGGAAAACTGGAGGCAGCCGGAATGCACTGCGAACTGACAGGCTGCAACGGCGGATACATACGCCTGCTCGGATATACTCCGGAGACGGAAAGCAGTCTGGAACGGGAAAGGCAGGAATATGCCACGGCATACCGGAAGTGGGTGTCAGAACACGGCATATCCCCAAATACGGGAACAGTACACCAGAACATTTCAAATCCAATCAGACAGATACAATTATGACAAACAGGGAAATCATCAGAGAACTGAAACGCTGCGGCTACAGCCGGGTGGACATTGATACGGACAGTAGAGCCGCAAAGACTTTCTACACCTACCGTGGCGGGCTTCATATCAACGGTACGGAAGATCTGTCATTCCATATCGTACCGCCACAGGACAGTCTCGGACTGGGACGGTTTGCAATATGCGCCACCCGTAACGGGGAAAGCTCACAGCTGGGGACAGACCAAGCCCCGTTCTTTTTCCGGTGGCTGCTTGCCTTCCTCAAAGGTGAGAGAAAAGAGAAAGAGATAATAGATGAAATAATCTACAAAGCGGATTCACATGAAAACGGCACAATTTAGCCATAAACCTAATAACACAGATATAAGTTTGATGGCCCTGAATTTTTATTTTCCTCCCTGCAAAGGTAGTCCCGTGTCCAACGTACCCGGACAAGGTCAGGCCCCTATGGGGTTGGCTGAAAGAAAATCATCCTCGCCGGTGGCTGCGGTATTTTCTTTCGCCAAACCTTGCGGGTACGGTCACGGGACAGTCAGGCAGGTGAAAAATAAAAAATACCGGCTCCCGGAGCCGGACGTGTTTAACAGATAAAATACAATGAGTCATGAAAATCCTGAATGAAGAACATTTCCAGAATGTAAAGCGTTACGCCGAATCCATCGGTGACACATCACTCCAGAATTGTCTGGACAGACTGAAAAAATGGGAGGAGAATCCAGACCATCCAAGCGAAATCTCGCTCTATTATGATCATGCCCCGTACTCGTTCGGCTTCACGCAACGCTATCCAGACGGAAGCATCGGCATTGTAGGCGGTCTGCTCTATCACGGAATACCCGACCAATCCTTTGCCGTGACACTTGAACCGTTCCACGGATGGCAGATACATACCTAAAAAAAATAGACAATCATAATATTAACTTTATAAAATTCAAGATTATGGAAGCAATGGCAGTATTGGAAAAACAACAGCAGTTTGATTTTCAGAACAACGGAATCGAAGTAATGAACTTCGAGACTCTCCAGCGTACCTACAAGGAGAATGATATCTACGGCAAGCCTGTCCAGGGCATCTATCACTACCAGGTCCTGCAGCGTATGATGGACATTTGCGAGAAGTACAACCTCGATTACGAGGTGGAAGAAATCTTCGCGGCACAGAACAGGAACAAGACACAGCCGGGAGTAAGCATTCTCCCGCAGGTGGAACAGACACTTGGTGAAAAAGCAGTGGAAGCCCACATACTCCGACGCATCTTCGCGACCATCCGGATCAAGGACTGGGAAACGGACGAGCTGACAACTACGCTGGTTGTCGCCTATCATCAGGACGGCATACAGGCTGCCATAGGCCCGTGCGTGAAAGTATGCCATAACCAGTGTATCCTCTCGCCGGAAAGGAGCATCTGCAATTACGGAAAGAACAAGGTGACAACGGAAGGGGTATTCGAGACGGTGGACGGATGGCTGGCAAACTTCGAGGTGAACATGAACGAGGACATCGCAAGAATTCAGCGACTGAAACGCAGAATCGTCTCACTGGAGGAAGTATATATGTATATCGGACTGCTGACAGCGTTGCGTGTCTCCCATGACAGTTCGGACAGGAACCTGTCATCCTCCGTGGAAACCTACCCGCTTAACCAGAGCCAGATTTCCATCTTCACGGAAGAGGTGCTGAAACTGGTCCGCGAAAAGGGACAGGTTACCGCTTGGGACTTGTATAATGTAGCGACTGAGATATATAAGCCGGGCAGAACGGATTTCCCGGCACTGATTCCGCAGAACGGAGCAATGGCGGAACTCCTGCTTTCCCGTCTGCCGGCAGAGATGGAAATACAGGATGCGGTTTTGATAAGTTAACTCAAACTAATCACAACAGTTATTTGGAAAAACAAACGTAAGTAAGGGAGAACCTGACGGATATAGCCGAAAGGTTTTCCCTATTTTAATTAATCTATGATTCAGAAGAACAAAAAGGTTAATCCAATACAGTGAATTTGTGGATTATGCGTATCTTTAGGGCATAATAAAAAAACATATAGAAAATTTATGAGAAGAATATTTTTCGTTACTTCATTGATTCTGCTGTTGTGCCGGGTTGCAATGGCAGAAGAAATCAAAAATTATACGCTTGACATCAGCAAGGTGAATCAGGAAGCCTCCAATCTTCATGTCGAATGTTCTTTCTCGCTGGATTTCCAGGACAAGGACAGCGTATTCATGAATTTCGGGGGCGGTCAGGAGTTCTCCATTGACAACTTTAATATCAATAGTGGAGATTTTGAATATGAATTGCATAGGGAATCCAAGAGTATAGTGTTCCGGAAAGTGTCTTCGCAGAAAATATCCGTCAGCATGGCCTACAACTATACAAACCTTTCCTCATTCTTCATTTATGGGAAAGGAGATGCGGAATTGTGGGAGACAAGTTTCGGAGAATATTTCTATCCTTATGTGCCGAATACCTTCATGGATGTAGCCTTGAATGTGGAAACACCGGATTCACTTTCCCTTATCTGCTCATATCCGCTGGATTCGGACGATACCATGAAGTACAGCGGCAAATTCAGCCGTATCCTGTCGCAGTCGTTGACGCTGGCCTTTATACGCGATGAAGCTTATCAACAGACAGATGAATACATCCCGGGCAAGCTGTCTATCTACCAGATCAAGGACATGCAGTGCGGCAAGGAGAGATATGACGAACTGCTTGCACTGACTGAAGCCGCTATCGTATTCTTTGGCAAAGTCTATGGAGAAGACTATATTTTCGCAGAGCGGAATGTGACGACTCTTCCCGTGTATCTGTTCCATAACGGAGAAGGGTTCAGCAACAGATACAACATAGGTTTCATCTCCGCTTCACAGGAGAAATTCTCCACAAAACCCGACATATATCCGCCGATGCACGAAATCGGACACCGGTGGCTTGGAGAATGGACGCTGCTCATTGATGACGGACAACCTGGTGCCTATTTCATCAAAGAGACACTTAATGAGTTCATGACCCTCATGTTTATCCGGTATGTCTGTGGCAACACATACTACGAAACCCAACTTGACTGGTGCAAGGCGGAATACGAGAAAATCAAAGGGACCCCGCAGGATGAACCTATTGTCAATGTCGTGACAAACAACAACAATACCGTGATTTACAGAAAAGGCCCTCTGGCGCTGATCCGTATTGCGGAACAGATAGGATACGGTGAACTGATGAGCGTCATATCCGGATTCTATAAGGAGTATGCGGGAAAGTATCCGTTGAAATATACGGACTTCATCAACATGGTCAATGAAAGCCATGCAGGAGTTGGAGATCAACTTGACCTGTTACTGACAGCTCAATCATTATAATGGAAATAATATGAAAGAAGAACAACCCCATCATCATACAAGCAATTACGACCGATTCATGTCCGGAGAATATTGCAACAGTCTGAACCAGGAGGTACTTGAAATGATTTCTAATACCAAAGCCTGTCTTGCCAGACTTGACAGCCCGGACTTGGAAGATTCTGAGAGAAGCGGTATTTTAAGAAATATGCTCGGGAGCATAGGTCTGAGGTCGTCTGTAGGTCGTAATTTCTTATGCCAGTGCGGAAAGCATATTTTCATTGGGGATAAGTCTGTCATCAATGACAACTGCACAATGATGGACGAGAATCATATCCGTATAGGGAATCAGGTTCTGATAGCCCCCAATGTACAGTTCTATACGGCTACACATCCGATAGACTACAACGAAAGATTCGTCGAGAACTGGGATGAAAATTCGGGCGAACTATTTTTCCGTACACGGTCTCTTCCGATTACCGTAGAGGACAATGTGTGGATTGGTGGCGGCAGTATAATTCTGGCAGGCATAACAATAGGAACAGGAAGTGTGATTGGTGCCGGAAGTGTCGTGACAAAATCAATCCCGGCAAACTGTGTAGCTGTCGGGAATCCGTGCAGGGCAATCCGATACCTGAAAACTGACTATAAAATCCGGATACTTGATGAAAAGGATATTCCACAGATGAAGGACTTGTTCCGCACGACCGTGTTAAATGTGAATTCAAAGGATTATACAGAAGCAGAAGTGATGGATTGGGTATCATGCGGGGACAATGAGGTGCGATGGAAAGAACTCCTTGTCAATAATCGATATGTCGGGGCATTCAATGAAGATAATGTTCTGGTCGGCTTTTCGTCAATGAACAAAGACGGTTATTTGAATTCCATGTTCGTGCATAAGGATTTTCAGCATAAAGGCATTGCAACGCAACTACTCTCGGAGGTCGAACGAATTGCCGTGCAATACGGAGTTGAATATATTACATGTGAAGTCAGTTTGACCGCCAGAATCTTTTTTGAAAAAAAGGATACGAAATTATCAAAATACAGAAGTACAAGGCGAATAAATTGGAACTGACCAATTTCGTAATGCGTAAGGCGTTGAATTATGAATAATCTTAGTTTACCTATGTAAGGTTTCAAACAGTATGAAGAGTTAATTTATAATATCAAGTAAATTAAAATTAGTATCACCTAAACAAATCATAGAATGAATAAACGATTCATAATAAATTGCCTACTTCTTTTGTCTTGTAGTGTTTCTTTTGGGCAAAAATTAAGTCCATACCAGCAAATGGCCGATTTTGACACTTTATGTGCAAAATTAGAATATGTACACCCGGATCTATATCTCTATCAGTCAAGAGAAGAGTATGAAAACTACAAAACCAAGATAAAGTCCTCCATGACTGATTCTATCAGCATATCAGACTTCTATCTGAAAATAGCACCTTTTGTGGCTAATATAAAGGATGGCCATAGTATGATGCTGCCTCCTTTTACCAACGACCTGATTGCTAACGCAAAGAAAGATGGGAAGACAATGCCACTGAGAATAAAAGCATCCGGAGATTTCTTTATTGTAGATTATCCGGTGATTGATAATTCCGGGGTATGTGAAGGTGATACAATTCTCAGTATTAACGGAATCCGTTCAAAAGATATACTTGGACGGATGTATAGCCTTTGGGGGTCGGAGAAAGGTAATGGCATAAAAGAAGGCAGTGTAAACGCCTATTGGTCTCCATTGTTGTGGTACATGTACAGATGGGGCGAGTCGTATGAGTTTACGGTAAAACGTGGTGATAAAATGGAAGATATATATTTGGAAGGAATTCCGCAAAGTGTGGCCATAAAGGTCATCAAGGAGAGACAATCCAAGAAAAGACCTGAAAGTTTCAGTTGCAGTTTCTCTTCCGATTTTACAAAGGCAACTCTCACCATTCGCAATGTATTCCAGGAAACCGAACTAAAGGCATTTTGTGATTCAGTATTTAAGGAAATAAACCGCAGAAAAATACCGGAGATAACCATTGACTTACGGAATAACACAGGCGGTTCAAGCAAGTGTGTTGAAAGGCTTATTTCCTATTTCCCGCATCCGGACTATTCGCTATATTCCAAGAGTCTGTTGAAGGTAAGTTCATATTCCAAAGCCTATAATAAAGGCAGGCATCCGGAAATATTCAGGCAAATCTGCAATTTGCCGGACGGAGAACTTTTTGTAATGGAAGATACTCCAGTCAAGAGTAATTTGAAAGAAGCGGAGTTGTATCATGGCAAGACTATTATTCTTGTGAACAACAAGACTTACTCTGGTGCATCCACTTTGGCCCATACGATGGAGAAGTTAAGCATCGCGAGAGTGGAAGGAGAAACAGGATGCCCTGATGTATATTTCGGCAACTATCTGCATTTTACTTTACCAAATTCCAAGATAGATTATTATATCAGTTTCTCCAAATTTTATGAATAAAAACAGTTGACAAAATGAAAAAGATTATTTTAGTTTTCGCCTTGTTCATAGCTTGTCTTTGTGCAAAGGCACAATCTATTATTCCACAGGTCAATGAAAATGTGGAACTTATGAGTATCTTATCCCGTATGGCTGGTTTCCCTGAATATCACATGGATATGGCAGGACAATACATAAAGGACATGGACAGTTATTTTAAGGATAATACAGATCATCCGTCTGTCCAGTACATGAAAGGACTTAGAAACAAGTATGGTATCTCCTTTGATGCTGTCATGTCAATGGCAATACATCTGGACAACCGGGACGGTACATTAACTTTGATAGAAAAAGATATCCCAACTTTAGAAAAAAGATGGAAGAATGTGGATAAGGATGAGTTTTTGTCTTATCTCAACAGCTTTTATAAGGACACAAACTTCAATGAATTTTTCAAAGCCCATAAAGACCTTTATAACAGGGGACTTAAATCTTATCAGGATAATGTCATAAAACATTTTGATATAGACTGGTATGCCGATTTCTATGGCAATGAGCCCCAGGAAACTTTCTCTGTAATAATAGGATTCTGTAATGGCGGAGGCAACTATGGCGTAAACAGACAGCTGACAGGCAAAATGAAGGAAGTCTTTGCCATTGTTGGTTATTATGTAGATAAAGAAGATACACCTATGTACAACAAGGAATATCTTCCTACTTTAATCCATGAGTTTAACCATTCTTTCATCAATCATTATCTGGATGAAAACAAATATCCTGATTTTGTAAAAGAATTGGAGCCAGCTGCCACAGACTTGTTCATGTCCTCTCGTTGGAGTATGGCAAAACAGGCGTATGGTAATTGGAAAACCGTCATAAATGAATCACTTGTCCGTGCCGCTGTTATCTGCTATATGCTGGACAAAGAGTACAAACCTGAAGATATAAGAACTGAACTATTGGAGCAGGCACAGCGTAATTTCAGATGGATGCCTGAACTGGTTACCCTGCTGAGAAAATACGAAAAGAAACAATCAAAGTACGGAAATTTTGAGAATTTTTATCCAAATGTGATAAACTTCTTCAAGAAATATGCTCAGAAGGAAAATGAAAGATTTGATGTGTTGAAATAAATAATGTCAATACCAACTCCTTTTCCGATGGTGCAGAAGACGACGTGCTCGGCTTAAACGCAATGGAAAAGTTCTCCAAAGTGATTATCAACTTAAAGGATATGTATATGGAAGCTATTCCATTTACAGAGAAACAGTAAACGCATTATATTTCATAGAGTTTAAGGGAGAATATAACGGAAATACGCCGAAAAATTCTCCCGATTTTATTTTATCTATGTTCAGAAGAACAAAAAGATTAATCTAATGCAATGAATTTATGGTTTGTTGTATATTTGTAGATGATAGTATTTTAAGAAATGTAATATGAAACCTATAACAGCAATAACAGTATTTTTCTCTTTGATGATTCCATCATTGTTCCTGAGTTACGGCAACTATACAACCGCGAAAGAACATATTATAGATGATGTCAACCAGGCTCTGGCCCAGACTATCCTATACAAACAATCAGACCGTATTACGGCTGACACGCTGAAAGTGTACAGGTCAAAATTAAAAATTGACCAGCTGAAGAAAACCTCCTATCTGGCAATGTGCACGGAGGAAACAAGCAATGTATCCTTCTGCAGTGATACCATGACCTATAAATGCGGCGAAGAAAGACTTCATGTAAGGGCGTATCCCAACTGCTCCAAAGCAGCAGTTTTCAGCATGTCCGAACAGACAGTTCCCGGCATGTTGTTTATCGCGTCAGTACTATGGGGAATGTTCTCTATGTTTTACCTTAATCACAAGAAATCCATATATCCAAGCCTTCAGTCCGACAATCAGTCTATAGTTTTCGGGGATATTGTGTTTTCCGATTCACGTTCGTTGTTCTACAATGGAAACAACGAAGAGATTCATTTCACGCCAATGCAGTATGCGTTCATGAAAATCCTTATCACCAGCGAATGCAAAAAGGTGCCGATCAATGAAATCTGCCAAAAACTATGGCCTGGTAAGGACAATTCCAAAGAAACATTGTACACATTGGTCCGCCGGTTGAAGCCTGTCGTCGAAAGCAACAGCAACGTGCGGATAATTTCGGATAAAGGTGGTTATTATTCTCTCAAAATAGAAAACTGATGACTTTCAGTCAATTGTCAGGCTGATGTCAGCAAAATGTCAGCCGTTTTATAGCTGCTTTTTCTTGTCGAACATTACTTTTGCACAAAAAACAGCTATTCGTCATGAGAAGATTGAAACTTATTTTTTTGCTGCTTTGCAGTATCGTGTGTACAATACCGGCATGGGCCCAACATACCGTCAAAGGTGTTGTGAAGGATTCCAGGGAACAGTCTGTAACCGGAGCCTCAGTGGTAATCAGATCCAAGACGGATTCCCTTTATTACAAAGGAGGAACCACGGATGGAGAAGGTCGATTTGCCATAGAAGGACTGAAGTCCGGAGATTATGGTCTTGAAATTTCTTTTCTGGGCTACTCGAACCATTATCAGGATCTGAAACTGGACAAGACAACCGATTTGGGAATAATCCACCTGCAGGAAAGCTCCATGAATCTGGAAGAGGTTGTCGTAACTGCAAGCATGGTGAAAAGATTTGCCGACAAGAAAGAATATAAACTGACCAATGTCGAAAAGGGGCAATACAGCAGTGCTCTGTCCGCATTGGAATTTCTGCCCAAGATACAGGTTCTTGACCAGAGTGTCTCGTCGGTTGACGGCAAGGCGGTAAAGATCCTGATCAACGGGGTTCCGTCGACTCCGACTGACCTTTCAGTCATATCTCCCGAGAACATCGCAAAAATAGACTATTACACACAACCGCCCATCCAATACTCCAATATGGGATTGGGAGCGGTCATAAATGTAGTGACCAAGGAAAAACAGAACGGAGGTTCTGTCGGCATCAATACCCAGAATGCCGTGACTACAGGCTTCGGCAACAATGTTGTCAACTTCAAATACAACTGGGGAAATTCGCAGATAGGCGTAACATACAATATCAATTACAGAAACTACAATAAAAGGATATTGGATGAAGAAATGGCATATTCTGTCGGAGGAACAGATTACCAAAAGACAAAAAGCGGACGCAACAGCCCGTATGCCTATGAACAGCAGATGGCTGAAATCAGTTTCAACAACTCAAAAGCGGACAACTATCTGTTCAGTGCAAAACTGTCATTCAACTCCTTGAACCGCAGACGTTCCTCGATACAGGACATCACGTCAAGGATAAATGACGTGGAATCCGTCAAAATCGGTGAAAGCTCGGACAAAGACAAATACATCAGTCCGGTTATGGATATGTATTTCAGCAAATCATTCGGTTCCAGACATGAACTGATAATGAATCTTGTCGGTACTTACTACAAGTCAGACTATGATTATGAATACAAGGAACTCCTGGATGAAAAACCGGATTTTGAAACGGCAACGGTAATCAACACGGACAAATACTCAGTTATCGGCGAGGCGCTGTATAACTATAAGATGAAGACGGCAAACCTGTATGTTGGAACCCGGTATATGTACAACAACAGTATCCAGAACAATCTGCCTTCAAACAACCGGATAACCACCAATGAAATCTATTCCTATCTGGGCATAACCGGGATGCTGGGGGAAAGATTCAATTACAGCATAAGCGCCGGTATAAACAACAATATATTTACCACCATTGAGAACAAGACCTACAACTTTACCTATTTCCGCCCACAGGTGAAATTGGGATATTTCATAGACCAGAGTTCGGATCTGATGTTCAATTACGAGGTGAACACCGAAAACCCGTCGGTATCTTCGCTCACTTACAATCCTTATTTCAAGGACCCCAATTATATATTTGCTGGAAATCCGAATCTGACCCCGAGCAACAATCACGAACTGTCGCTGTCCTACTTCAAAGGCTTCAAGAAATTCATAATCAATGCAGAAGTGGGATATTCATATACAAAAGATGCCATCGCACCGATTTTCCAATCGGATGATACAAACATCATTGAAACATTCGGCAATCTGGACAACGCCCAGAACATGAAAGCCAGCCTGTTTCTGCAGTGGTACCCGTTTTCAAACAATATACTCAGACTGAGACTGTATTCAGAAGTGTTCCATCAGATAAACAGACTGGGCGATTCACAGTGGAACCATACGGGCTATTCTATCATTCCGTCAATATACCTTGCATACAATAAATGGGGATTGCAGCTGTTCTACCAGACACAGAAGGAATCACTTATCGGACAGACAACGAAAAACATACCAAGTATGGCATCGGTAGAACTGTCCTACAAGCCAGTCAAGAACTTGACCATCACCGGAGGCATAAGATACCCGTTCTATGATTCATGGAAACAGGTTACATCCGTATCAGGGACACCGCTTCTGCAACGTACAGAAACCGAAAGAATCATCAACAACGCCAATATGGTGTATATAAACCTTGTTTACAACTTCTCATTCGGAAAGTCCAAGTCAGGCGTGAAACTGAAGATGCAGAATAAAGATAAAGATTCAGGAATACTGAACAGAAATTGATAGACTCAAGAATAGTGAAAAGGGAGAACCAATCGGCTCAATGTCGAAAGATTCTCCCTTTTCTTTTACTCTTCAAAAAGCAGTATATATTCCACCTTCCTTCTCCGCTCAATACTCGGCACAACCTTGCCTTTGTAACACCGGAAAGAAACATACTCCTTATAGATATTCCGGTCACCTGCCTCCAGCTTCTTCAACAATTTGCTTTTGGGCATCTTGCCGTAACCTTTCAGACGGTATGCCCCCACATTATAGCTCAAAACAGCGGCAATCAATGAATCACGTCCCAGATAACTGAACATACGGCACAGTTTGCGTAAATCAGCTCTCAGGATTGAATCACCCTGTTCTTTTGTAATGTCATTGGTCAGCCTTTCCCCAGGAAGGACCTTATGCCCGTACCCGACATAAGGCCAGTGTCTTTTTTCTCCATGCCAGCCCTCGAACCGCTTAATGCACTCGATGGCAAGGCTGAACCTGTCCTGGTTCTCCTTTACCGGATTTTCCGCCCGCAACGGTATGCTCCCGAAGCAGATGATGGCGAAAAACGCCGCAAACAATCTTGCTCTTATTCCCATAGGCAGGTCAGGTTCATTGTGATACGATGACGACAGGCAGTTCCTTACCTCCGGAGGTAACCACGGTATCCTCGTCCTCCGTCTCATTGTTGAAATCGAAGGTCAGCTGGAAAAGCTGTGCCGGCTCGCTGTTGTCCTCAAAATAGATGTCGATACTCTGCTGGTCCTCACACTCCGAGGTGTAATAAAGGCGGAACACCTCCCTGTCCAGGGGATAACGATCGTTGGGCAGCAACACCATCCCGTCGTCCATGCGCAGCTTGCCTTCACCGTCCGGCTGGAAATAACGGATGGTATATCGGGCGTCGGAGAACCGTCCTTCACGTTTCAGTTCACAGCGGATTTCCACGGTTTCACCCTTCACAATACGTGTGGGAACCGGCATCGTCTCCACCGTAAATGGGTAGGACTGCTGCACGTCAAGGTCATCGCTGCACGAGGTCAGCATACCAAAGGTCAGGCCCATCAGGGCGCATACAAGGGCATACAGCCCTTTTCTGTTCATAATCGGTTTCATATTCATTTCTTGTTTTAACGGTTTATAAAAAATTACTGTTCAGGCGGAAAATTACTTTCCAGGTATTCGTTCAGGTCCTTGCATCCGGCATACAGGTCGGAACAGTCGTCAATCCTGTCACCGTAGCGTTTCCGGAGGACGGCCAGCGTCCTTCTTCCGGCATCATCATTGTCCAGATAGCACCGGATCTTCCCGTAATTGTCCAGATAAGGAAACGAGCGTTCAAGCAGGGCCACCGAATTGAGGACCAGATAATCCTCACCGCGGCTGATGCCGAGTACCTTCCATGAAAGAAAGTCGATAAAGCCCTCAAAAAGGTTGCAGGTAAGCGATCTGTTGCGGATGACGGAGATGTCCTTGGGCGGCAGGCACCATTTCATGAACCTGGTCCGCAGCTCATAGCCTCCGCCCATGTTCCTGAAGCCGACGGCGAAATACCGCTTGCCGTACAGCCGGAACCGTACTTCCTCGCACTCCGTACGGGCGATTTCGGCGGGAATGCCGCGTCCCTTCAGATAGCCGAGCAGGACATTACAGTGCAAGGGACCGCAAACCACCTCCTCAAAGCGGGAAGGCTCCTTGCGCCTTTCTGTCCTGACACTTTCCTTTTCTCTTTTCTGTCCGGCATATTCAGGTATTGTGCCTCCATATACTCCGGCGATGAACCTCGCCTGCGCCATGAAGCCGTCACTTCCTGAAAGTTCCCCCGCAAGGGTGAAGATGTCGCCTCCATGCCCGGTACCGAAGTCATGCCATACACCCTTACGGGTATTCACATGGAACGAAGGTGCCCTTTCCTCACGGCACGGGGAGAGATACCAGCATTCGTCGCCATGCCTTCTTACGGGCTCATGTCCCAGACGGGACAGGAATTCCTCAATGGGAATGCCTCTTATCATCTCTATATCCATAGGCGTCTAATTGATGATGAAACGGACTCCAAGCCCGAACTGTGTCGTGAACTTTCCCAAAGAACTGCCCCATAGCACTCGTTCGCGCACATGGGCAAGCAGCACGATACGGTCCGTCACATAGCTTTCCAACTCCAGCGTCAGGGCTCCGCCATAGACGAAGGCATCCCGGTAGGAAAGCATGGAACCGTCATACAGAACCTTTTCTCCCCAGTTCAAGGTCTCATATCCCACCAGGGCGGAACCGCCAACAGAAAGGAAGAATATCTTCGCCGGGTCGGACAGGAACTTCAAGTAGTAGCCACCCTCCGCAGTAAACTGGGCCCGTGGGACGGAAGTCCCGCGATAACCGTAGTTCTTCAGCAGGTATTCCACACCAGCCACCCAATGGTTGGCCCTTTTCGTATATCCCGAAACGGCAAAACCCGTGTACCAGTCAACCGGTGATTTCAGGTTTCCGGCAAAGCCTCCCCTGAGTTCCACGCCCTTCATTCCGGGAAGGTAACGCTGGGCGTATGCCTGCCCCGATGACAGGGCAAGCGATACGCATACGGCAAAAAGGAACAGATACTTCTTCATGGTCATTTCACTTTAAGTTCATTGATCACCCTCGCTCTCACGATGTCCTCACTCTCCACGGTGAAGGTCTGGTGACGGCCTCCGCTCTTCTCGTGCATCTCCACCACCAGCATCTTGTCGGCGGGAATGGTGAACTTGTCAAAGACAAAGACGGTACGCTCGTCCTTCTTTCCGGCGACAGCCGTGGCATAGTTGTAGGCACGCAACGGAAATATCACCTGCTCCTGGATGGCCGTGCGCTTGAGTACCTTCTTGTCCACGATCTTGAACGTCACGAAATCCACCTCATAAGGTACGTTCGACGTGTTCTTCACCTGGGTGTGGAAATAGAGCAGCCCGTTGTGGGTATAGAGTCCGCGCAGCAGGTACTGGATGCCGAACGCCTTGCTTCCGATATGCTTGATGTGGCGTCTGTTATCCTTGTGGATGGCCTTGGAAATAAGGTGTACCAGCTTGGGCGACTCGCTGCCGAGTTCCTTCAGGTAGATGTCAAGGGCATTGTTCGGGCGGTTCACCTCGCTGCCATCATTAATAAAATCGGCCATCTCGATGTTGAGCAGCAGAGGCTCGTCGGCATACTTCACATTGAAGGTGTAGAAACTTCCGCTTTCGGTAATCACCGACATGTTGGTCTCCTCACGGAAGTTCTTTCTGGTAGCCTTTACCCTGATTACATTCTCTGAACCGTCCGCCTTGCCCGCAATCAGATTCGGAGAACCGAGATCCACGTAACGGACAGCCGAGGGAAAGATGATATGGGTCGTCTTGTCATACGTCACTTCCAGACCGTAAGGCGGAATCATCCGGTCAAAGGTGAGCTTTCTGGACAGCCCGTGATAGAGGTCGCCGTCCTCCTGCTGCGGATAGATATCCGCCTTCAGGGTCAAATCGTTTACGGCCGTGGTATCAGCCGACTGTGCATGTGCACTTGCAACGCCGCCTGCGAGGGCAAGCATCAAAAGAATCTTTTTCATGTCTTTACTGTTTTAATGGGTTATTGATTGTTGTTCTGATAAAGCATCAGTCCGTAGCCTGATTTGAGGTGTACCTTCTCCTCGCGCATCTTTTTGGAGATGTACTGCGACACGCCCTGTATGGCCCCTCGTCCAAGCTCGGAGAGAAGCTGGTCGCCTGCCGACTGGTTGGTGATGGAGATGGTCGTGCCGAGATTCTGTCCCATGTTGGCGGCCACTTCCCTTACCGCATTCGCCTCCGTCGAACCGGGAATGAATATCCCGTCCTGTCCGTCACTGTCCAGCACGGTCAGTTCCACGGGAATGACATTGCCGTCATATTCGACCTGCAGGATTTCAATGCCAAGCCGCTCGCCCTGGATACGTCCCTCACCGGTCAGCAGGGTATTGCGGGGAAGCACGTATCTTCCCACACGCATGGCCTCCAGCAGCCTGAGACGCACGCTTTGTCCGCTGATAATGGTCTGGTCGCCATGCACGCAGGCCCGTATGGTATTCCTCGCCATCTGTGTCCCGGCACTGCCCACAGCCGTATGGAAGCCGGCATCCGCACCGGAAAGCAGCCTCGCGAACTGTACCGAATCGGTAAGAGGCTGAGGAAGGGACGACACGACCGGAGAGGACACCAACCCGACGGGAACGGCTTTCGCCTTCCTCTCCCTTGAGGGACTTTCCGTCTCCTGACTGTCCGCTGTTCCCGTGCTGCCGCCCGAAGGCATATATCTGGCGGCAAGCTCATAGGACTTCTCCAGCAGAGCCACCTGTTCCTCGTAGCTCGGTCCGGCCGTCTGCGCTGCGGCAGCCTGTCTGAGCTGTTCCACCTCTGCTTTCAGGGCTTCCTTTTCCGGGTCTTCCTCAGGACTCTCGTAAAAACTGCCGAGAGTGGCGTTGATGTCGTTGTAAGCCGAGGCTGAAGAGGCGAAGGCTCCCGTCCTGCCGTTTCCTCCTGAATTGTACGCACGGCTTTCATTTTCACTTGCAATGTCCTGCGCCGGTTCTGTTTCCGGGACATTATCCTGTCTGTGTCCATCGGTCAGGGCGGAGAAATCGGCCAGCGTACGCTTCTTCTCCTCCTGCCGGCGAATCATGTCTGCCTGCTCATAGGCAGCCATCTTGTCCGCCTCTATACCCGTACCTTTCGGATCGGGAAGTTCGGCATTGAAGCCCGTCTTCCTTTCCGCCTCCTGCCTGTCTTTTTCGGACGGGGCGAAAATTAACCACATGCACCCGAGGAACAGCAGGAACATGCCTGTGAAAACCAGATATTTCCTGATTTTCTGCTTCTGTTTCAATTTTTCTGCATCTGTACTCATAATCTTACTTGTTGAACTGGTTAAAAAACTCTTCCATCTCACGGACTTTCATATCGGAGAGGGTATCCGCAGGCACAAAGTCGGGAACCTCAAGTGGGGTTATCCTGATGATGTCCTGCCGGGCATCCTCCCGTCCGATGTCATAAATCGCACGGAAAATCATGTAGAAATTCACCAGCGCGAAAAGGGAAACCATCACGATGACGGCGATTGCCCTCTGACGGGGTGTGAGTCTGTCACAAAGGCCGCGCAGCCTGCCCCCGATACATTCCTTGAACTTTACATACATTTTTCTCATACATACATTGTTTTATCTGTCATACATTCTGATATCCCTGTTCTCCAGTACATGGAACCCTTCCAGGATGAACCCGTGCGGATTGTTGTCACTGCGGGTGGAATTCCGCAACCTGCCATGCGTGACAAGGCTGCGTTCCGTCACGCTCTTCTCACGGATGATGAAAAGGCGTGCGTATGTCATGACATCATACGGATAGGTGTTGAAGTCGCATTTCACGCTGTCTATCTCGATACGCTGGCTGACATTGCCCGAAATTATTCTATTGTAATAACCCTGTTCGGCCAGATCCCCGTAATGGGAATAGGCGGAACGGTCACTCAGGAACATGGCACGCTGCACGTTCCCCTCGATGGCACTCTTGTCAGGGGCCAGCGTGAAGAACAGCTCATGGAAACGTCTGACATGTTCCCTTGCCTCTACGGGACGGTTCTGCTCCAGGTCCTGCGAGAGGGCGAGCATGAGCGACTTCCCCTCATCCAGCACATAGATCTTCTGGCGCTGGGCTTCGGCAAAACTGTATGCCTTCCACACGGAATAACCCACAAGCAGGGTGCAGACACCCAGATAGACGATTCCGAACAGGCGCAGATGCCGGAAGCTGGTCTCGATATTTTTCAATGATTTGAATTCCATTCTTATTCGTTTTATGATTGTTACTTGATTAGTCTTCCGGCCACATTTCCTACAGTAGCACCTGCGGCACCGCCCACAATGGAGCCCGTCTTGGAAGCAGCCTGATTCACGTTCTTGCCGTAATTTCCCGCACCTCCACCGGCCTGAACAATCCAGTTGGCTACGGTCGGAATCGTGAAATACCCGATGATGCCGATAATCAGGAACGTGATGTACACGGCATTGGAACTGTCCGGAATGAAGTTGGGGTCGGACAGCTGCTCGATGTCCCTCTGAAGCATCAGGGTCTGTATGCGTGCCAGCACGCTGCTGAAAAGATCAGAGACGGGCAGCCACAGATAGATGCTGATATAGCGGACAAACCACTGGCTCAACGAGGCCTGGAAGCCATCCCAGCACGAAATGGCAAAGGAAATCGGTCCGAGAATGGAAAGGACAATCAGGAAGAATGTCCTTAGCGTGTCCACCACAAGCGCGGCCGCATTGAACATCAGTTCCAGCAGCTCGCGGAAAAAATTCTGCACGGACTTCTTCATGTTGTACATGGCACGGTCCACATACATACCGCAAGCCTCGATAGCGTCCAGGGCTCCCAGTTCATCCAGTTTGTTGTCAAAAGCCTCCTTGTCCACCAGGTAGGCCGTCTCGGGATTCCTCCGCATCGCCTCAATCTCCAGCTTGTCCTTCTGCTGTCGATACTCATTCATGTCAAAGGTCTGCGTCTCCAGAATCCTGTGCGTTCCGGTCACGACGGGTGACAAAATGCTGTTGAGCGTACCCAGCACGATGGTCGGAAAAAACATGATGCAGATACCCAGAGCAAACGGACGCAGCAAAGGGAACACGTCAATAGGTTCGGCCCTGGCCAGTGACTGCCAAACACGGTACGCCACATAAAAGAGGGCTCCCAATCCGGCAAGGCCCTTGGCCACGCCGGTCATCTGCGAACAGAGCGGCATCATGTCCGTGTACAGACTTTGCAGGATCTGGTGCAGATTGTCAAAATTCACAGCCAACAATACCATAAGCAATCCTCCTTGAAATTACCAGTAGCGTTCGTTGGGTGAACCGTACAGAGCCATCACGCGGTCAAGATCATTCTGTTTCTTGGCACGCAGGTACGACACGCCGATGTTCTTGTTGGTATAGTACTGCACCAGACTGCGGTATTGCAGCATGTCGGTATAACAGCGGTCGATGATGTCCATACGTTCCTTGTCGTTCATCGAAAGGCCGTTCTCGTTGACCACCGTCTTCAGGTCCGTCAGCAGATTGGCACTCTCCTCCAGCAGCTTCGTGTAGCCGAGGGCGATGGCACTCAGTTCCTCAGGGGTGAAATAAGGGTCACTGAGCATACGCTCATAACTGGTCACATAGATTTCCGTGATGTCGCCGACCATCAGGATGGTCTGCTGCACCTTGCGGGCATCGCGTACCAGATTCTTGACCTTCCGTAGGCCGTCATAATACTCCTTGCCCTGCTGGTAAATCTTTACCGTCTCCTGAAAATTCTTGACCATGTTGCTTGCCGTCGAGGAAGTGTGCACGATATTCTTGGCGGCATTGATGATGCCCTGGGCCAGATTCCCGGGGTCGGTCACTACCCATTGGGCGTGTGCCCTGCCTGCCGAAAGGAGGCAGATACAGCATAAGGCTGTCAGAATTCTTTTCTTCATGTCGTTAATCTTTAATGGTTGATAAATCTTTTCCGTTAGTTCAGAGTCCCATCTTGCGGCCTTTCGGCTTCGGACGGACGTTGATGTGCGGTTTTCTCCGCAGTGTTGTTTCCGAAGAGACCGTGCGGGCAGGCCTGATATTCCTGAAGAACTCGTCCGCATAGGGACGTCTGCCGGTCATCCTGACAAATCGGGCATCCAGTTCCCGGTAAGCCTTCTCCGCCTGTTTCCGTATCACATCCTCCGGACTGCTCCTGTCAATGCCGTATTTCACGAGAAAATCCGGACGGATATGTATCGGGTCATGTACGGAACCCGGCGAGGCGGCAATACTGCCCAGCCTCTCCAGTTCCCCGTTCAGCTTGTCAAGGTATTCAGCCGGAGGACGGGGACACACACTTTCAAAAATCTTCTCCACCGCGTGTGTCAGTCTTGCATCCACCTCCAGAATGTCGGGTACTTCCCCCGTCTGCCTCTTCCGCAGGTATTCGTCAGGAGCCATCCCTTCAAGCTGATGGAACAGACGGTAATCCTCCGTGAGTCCGTAATACTCCTGTATGGAAAGAGGAATATTCCAGCCCTGCATCAGGGACCAGTAGAGGGATGACACGACCTCACGGCGTTTGCTTTCATTAGATTCCAGATCGCTATACATAGATTCAGAAGTTTAATGGGTTGATAAATGATTTCACTTTTTCCTCTTGCTCTCGGCCAGCTGCTTGATTGCCAGCTCGATATTGCCACCCAGCTTCCGGGTAAGCCGCATTACTTCAAGCTTTTCCGTTTCCTCGGTCGTATAGGTGCAGTACTCTTCCGGCGAGACCTCGGTGGCATAGACCGCCGACTGTATTCCGCCAAGACCTATCCACACTTCCTTGTACTTGCGGGACGGGCTGTTGGCCATGTTGATGGAGAGAATCTGGGCACGTTCCTTATCGGTCAAACCCAGCAGGGACTGGATTTCATCGAACTTGTTGACATACTTCCTCTGGTCCAACAAAATCTTGCAGTCGCTGTTGTTGATGATGGTTCCCTTGACGATGGGTGACGAAATGATGTCTTCCACCTCTTGGGTAACGACAACAGCCTCTCCGAAAAACTTTCGGACGGTCTTGAAAAGGTAGCGGATATAGTTGCTCATATTGGCAGATGCCAATGCCTTCCAACATTCCTCAATAAGTATCATCTTTCGGATACCTTTCAACTTTCGCATCTTGCTGATGAAAGTTTCCATGATGATGATGGTGACAATCGGAAGCAGCACCTTGTTGTCACGGATATTGTCCAGCTCGAAGACAATAAACCGTTTGCCAAGCAAATCAAGCTGTCTGTCGGAATTCAACAGGAAGTCATACTCGCCACCCTTGTAATAAGGTTCCAGTACATTCAGGAATCCCCACACGTCAAAATCCTTCTCCCGTGTACGCTTGGTCTTCAGGATTTCCTGATACTCGTCGCGGATGAACTCATAGAAGGTGTTGAAGGACGGAACCACGGTACTGTCCGTGCGTATCTTCTCCAGAAAGAGATTGACAGCGTTGGAGAGTGCCACCTCCTCGGCACGTGTCGGCGGCTCGTCATCACGTTTCCACAGGGTAAGGATAAGCGTCTTGATGGACTCCTTCTTTTCGATATCAAAAGTACCGTCCTCCACGTAGAAAGGATTGAAGGCTATCGGATCGCTCTCCTCATAAGTGAAATAGATGCCGTCCTCGCCATGCGTTCGGGCATGGATAAGGCTGCACAGTCCCTGATAGGAATTTCCCGTGTCCACCAGCAGCACATGCGCTCCCTGTTCGTAATACTGGCGCACCATGTGGTTGGTGAAGAATGACTTTCCGCTGCCCGAAGGTCCGAGGATGAACTTGTTGCGGTTGGTAATCGTACCGTTCTTCATCGGCAGGTCGGAAATGTCCAGATGGACAGGCTTTCCGGTCAGACGGTCCACCATGCGGATGCCGAACGGCGAGAGCGAATCCTTGTAGGACGTTTCCCCGATGAACAGGCACAGGGCCTGCTCGATGAAGGTGTAGAAGCTTTCCTCTGACGGGAAATCGCCGGCATTGCCGGGGATGGCCGCCCAGAAGAGTGTCGGCACATCAACCGTGTTATGGCGGGGCTTGGCCTCCATCAGGGCAATCTGGCTACCCACATCATTCTTGATACGCTTCAGCTTCTCGCGGTCATCGCTCCATGCAAAGACATTGCAGTGCGCACGGATGGAAGTGAGTCCCTTGCTGTGCGCCTCGTTCAGGTACTCCTCAATCCATTCACGGTTGATCTGGTTGGAACGGCTGTAACGGGACAGCGAGTGCATGTTGCGGGCGGTCTGCTCGAACTTCCTCAGATTCTCCGCCGAATCGTCTATGAAGAGATACTGGTTCACGATATGGTTGCACGTGAGCAGTATCCCTATCGGTGCGGCAAAGGACAGGCGGCAGTCACTGCGGTCCGTGGACAGCCGTTCATAACGGCTGTCCGTACCCACGGATGACGGCAAATCCTCTGTTTCAGAAAGGGTATGCAGGCAGAGAACATTGTCGCCGACCTTCATTTCCCCGGCTCCGAGAGTGATGTCCTGCAGGCTAGTCGTATTTTCCTGCGAAAGCGAAAAATACTTTTCGATAATGCCCGCGGAGGTTTCCGTACCGGTAATCTCTTCGTCCGTCAGCCTGACCATGCGAACCAGGCCGCTGTCGTTCACGATACGCTCGAACTGCCCGCAGCATTCCAGAAAGCGTGCGACGGTATCCTTGTCCTGCATCTCCTTGGGGATGATGAACCCGCGCGTGAGGGCATTAAAACTGCTGGTCGTGCGGCTGTGTTCCTTCGTGGTCTTGGTCAGGAACAGATAGCAGGTATGGTTCAGGTACGGCCGCTCATTGAAATGTCTTTCAAAACTGCGGCTGAGGAAACTCAGGTCATCCCGGCAGATATCAGGTCTGTAGCTCTCCTCGATGAAGATGTCCTGCTTGTGGACAATGCTGTAGTTAGGCAGAACCCGGACAGCCTTCGCCCATGTGGAATGGAGGGCCTCGTACTCGGCGCGTGTCAGCGTGAACACTTCCGGCAGCTCCACCCTGTAGGCCACGGTAATGTCGGCATCCTTGCTGATGATACACCCGTGCTCGACGGCCATCAGCGGAAACCGGCTTTCCAGTGTGGCGGCTTTCATTACATTTCTCATACATTTCGTTTTTTCGGGGTTGGACAAATCAACCGGAGGAAACCCTTCCGGCTGATGATGTAGCGGGGATGGCGGCGCAGCGCCTGCAATTTCATCAGTCCCCATTCACCGTATTTCGCGTTCAGGCGGAAAGTCACCCAGACAAGCACCGAAGCGCAGATGACACCGAAACCGATACATACCCACTGGTCGATGCCTGCCATGTACATGACGACAAACAGGACGAACAGGGCGAGCAGTCCGCCGGCGAAGATGAACAGGTACTGGCTTTTCAGCCCCTTGAACTCAGGGCTGCGGCCGATTCCCTTGTTGATAGGATACTCCGCCATAATCAGAGGAAGAATGAGCGTAAGATTGTGGCGGCTACGATTAAAAAGATGCAGGCACCGAACCAGCTGGCTGCCGTCTTGGAGGTGTCGGGATCTCCCGAGGAAAACTTGGAATAGACCTTCACGCCTCCGATAAGGCCGACCACGGCTCCGATGGCATAAATCAGTTTGGTTCCCGGATCGAAATAGGAAGTGACCATGTTGGTGGCTTCAGTGATACCGCCGATACCGTTACCCTGGGCGAAAGCCCCTGTCGTTGCAAGCAGCATCATGGCTGCAAAAAAGAATCTTTTTTTCATGTGTCGAAACTTTTAATTGGTGAGACAAAAAATGATTTCGACCACGAATATATAACGCTTAATTCATTGATTTACAACACTGACGATGCGTGACATCGGGTGTCATTACGTTACATCGGAAAGGGATTTCCAAACGATATGAAAAAGAATTTTTGGCAGCCGCTTGAAATAAGGGAGAATATAAAAACGGGCACTCTCCATGAAAAAATAAAAACGCTGCAACTTGTCAGAATCAAAAAAGCGAAGTCTGAAAACCGGGCGGCTTTCAGACTTCGCTTCATGTCATGTGAACGCTGTTTACTCTGCTGCTGAATCGGAAGAGAAGACACGCTGTTTCCTCCGTTCCTCCTTTTTCTCTTTTTGCAGCTTCTTTTTGAATTCCATTTCCTTCAGAATCTGTTTCAGCGGCCTGACAGTTTCAGGCTGATCGCGCTTGAACCTCTTGAAGTAGATATTCTCTATGAACTGTGGAAGCGGAGCTTTCCACGGCTCCTGTCTGTGGTTATCAATCTTCCCGAGTTTGTCAGGATTCAGACCAAGTTCACGTGCCATCTGCACATGCCTGTCCGACAGACGGTGACGCTTCTGGGCAGCCATCCATTTTTCCAATATTGCTTTTGTTACTGCCATAATCATTCATTTTTTGCAAAGGTACGAATCTTGCCATTATGATAACGATATGACTATTTGTATTTTATCCGACGTCGTTTTCTGAAAATGAAGAAGGCACGCCGATATCACATCGACATGCCCCCAAAAATATGGCAACAAAAGAAACTATTAAACGAATTTACCTATATCGAAAACTTCTTTTTTCTTCGGAGTACCCCTGCGTCTTAAAAGCGGGTTTCCGGCTTCATCCAGATATTCGTTGAGCAGATGCCCGATTTTATGCTGGCATCCGATTTCGTTTTCAAGAAGATTCAATATTTCCGTACCGGATAACTTGTGATAGATTGTCATGCTCGCACGAAAAGCCTTCTGTTCATCCCGGGTAGCGGAAGTCAGCACTTCCACAACATTATTCATTTCCTCGAATGTCATTGCCGTGTTGAAATCAGGATCAGGCTCCGCACCCACCGGAGCCATAAGTTCTTCCTTTTCCTCCTTGGTCAACCCTTTGTTTTCCTGTACCACATCCTCGGGATTGATTTCTTCATCTTCTTCTATAGGTTCTCTAACCAATGGTTCGGAATGTGTAGGCTTTTTTCTTGCCACATCAGGGTCTTCCAGATAGACGATTCTGGTCTTGCCAATCACGTCGTTATCGTCAACCTGAGAAGGCCGTTCTACAGTTACAGGCTTCTCCTGTACCGCTTTTGTTTCCGGCACATTTTTCTTACGCCTTGCCTTTTTCCTGGCTTTTTCGGCTTTCTTTTCCCTGTATATCCGATATTCTTTACGATATTTCCATAACTTGATACGGGCTATACGCATCATACGGTACACTTTCTCCCATGCGTCATACATTTGCTGACTGAAGATGAATATCCACAATCTGTATAATATGAAGATCGCGCACAGGACTTTGACTGCGAAATAAATTTTAATTTCCATAATCAGCTTTCTTTTCTTCGTACAATTTTATAATCTCGGGTGAATATTTTTTCAGATGCTCGTCCACAATATTATTGATGTAGCCGGACATGGTAGCTTTGGGGTCTATGACCAAAAGCATGTATTTGATTATACAGGCATTCTCCTGTTCTATACAGACCTGTGCCCGCTTTGCCAACGGTTTACAAGTAAGGTATTTTTCTTTGTAAATGGCACATCGTTCATCAATGCCGGGCGATTCTTTCTTTTGTTCAGGAAGGTTTACCGATTCCGCATTTTTCACAGCCTCATTTGATTTGACTGTATCCTTTTGTTTCAAGCCGGACTTTCTGCTGAAAGTCATTTGTACAAGCCTTGCAGAAGCATGAATGGCTATCACTAATACAAGAAATACCATGATAATAACGACTACAATAGTCATAGTGTCAAAAAAGTCTCCCATAATTATTTTTTATATAAAGGTTCATTATTGATTTGATTGTAATAGAGGCCGTCTATTTCCTCCTTATATTGCTCGAAATGAGCGGTCAGTACATTGTCAATGAATTTCGACATACTGATTTTGGGGGCTACAACCGATAAAAACTTCTGTATAAGCCGATAATTGTCGATACCGATATAAGCCTGCTGCCTTTGCAGAACATTTCCTCCCGAAAGGAACTCTTTGCGGTACGAATCCGTGACGTCCTTTCGTTTTTTGGGTTTGCCTGTACTTTTCTCAACAGTTACAGGTCCCGGATTGTCCGCTTCGCACTCATTCCCATCGGATTCATCAGTGGTTATTACATCATCCACGGATATGTCTTTCCCATAATTGGGTATATCCCCGGCCATAATGCCTCTGATCATCTCTTCGTTCACGGTTACTTGTTTTTTTGCCATAGTATTTATTTTTTGAATTTGACCAATAGTTCTTCCGCCAATTCTGTCAGCCCGCTACCCTTCAACGATTTGGCTGGAGGAGGAAACAAGGTACAACGAAAGAAGTTTCGGGTTGTCAAGGATAGTTCCTTGTTGTAGCGGTTGGTTTCTGGGATGATGGTATCCAATACCGTAAATTCCAATTTTTGCATGATGATATTGTAAGCGTCGAAAACTTCCGTGGAAGCGCGGGCATCTTTACGGGTCCAGAAAAAGAGGAATTCTCGCAAGGGAGCTTCCTTGCTTGTCTTGGCATAGTCCCATACGATAGTTGAGAACGAAAGACTGCTTTGCATTACAATACGGTCAGGAATAATCGGGGTTATCACATAGTCCATGTTCACGATGGTGTTGATTACGCCGGAAGAATTCACTGTTCCGGGCAAGTCCACGATAATCAAATCGTAATTCCCATTATTCATAAGTTTCTCCGCGGCATCACGGGCATTTTCCGCTTTTGAACCGACAATCGTATAGGCTTTCTTCCGGATACGTTCGTACTGGGATTTCAGCAGTTGTTTGAAATAATCACTGTTTTCAACTGTGCGCATGTCCCTTTCCTTCATACGTACCAGACTGTACTGCGGATAATCACAGTCGATGACAGCTACATTCAGTCCTTTCAGGTAATGATAATACCCGGCAAGCATAATCGTCATGGTCGATTTTCCCACTCCGCCTTTTTGGTTGCAAACGGCAACTAAAACTGTGTCTTTTTTCATTTTTCTTTCTTTTTTATAGTTAAACATTAATTGGATTCAGTATTCCAGTAAGTAAGGAATGACTGGATATATGCCGTAATACGGTATCTGATCCATTCAGTCTGACGGTCATTACTGCACATCACAAGTCTGTCAGACATTCCTTACTGCCTGTGTGCAGTACTCCATTCGTGCATCATTCCAGTCATACATTCTCTCATCCAGACAGTCAGTCAGCAGGTCCTTCACACACTCTTTACCGCACATATTCTGTCGTTCATGCCGCAAATAAAAAGGAAAATTTTCATACCGGCACTATGTTTCGGGCGAGGTGACGACCCGTGTCATCAAATGACATCTTGTTACATATAATATACTGTTTTACAGATAGATATACCGCCGTAACTTTGCTACCGACAACGGAATGGATGCCGGATGGAGCTATCCCCGAAGCTGAAGAATGAGGCTGAAGGTCAAAACTCAATTTGACTTCAGGCAAATTCATGTTCAAGCGAACATAGCAAGTTGTGTTTTGGGCAGCCCGAAATGATTCGGGCATCCCAAAACAAACTTGCCACTCGCCTGAAGGCTCGGGAGGGATTTCCTCCAAAGTCGGAAATCCATGACGGAAAATCAGAAACAGAAAATCTCAATGCGTATGGAAGAAAACAGTAAAAGAAGAACAAGAAGAAGCACGGGCAGAAAACCGAAGACCGACCCGGCAGTATTCCGCTACGGTATCAAACTGACCTCGGAAGAGAACGGAAATTTCGAGCTGCTGTTTGAAAAATCCGGGATGAAACAACGGGCAAAATTCATCAAGGCGATGATTTTCGGACGTGAAATGAAGGTCGTCAGAATCGACAAGGCGGCGATGGACTACTACATCAGGCTGACAAATTTCTACCACCAGTTCCAGGCCATCGGCAACAACTACAACCAGACGGTGAAGGCTGTCAAGTCCAATTTCGGCGAGAAACGGGCGTTCGCCCTGCTCCGAAACCTGGAGAAAGCTACCATTGACCTGGTGGTACTGAGCAAGCGAATTGTCATGCTTACCCGGGAATTCGAGGAGGAATACCTTATAAAAAGAAGGAAGGAGGAGCAGCAAAATGGTGGCTAAGATCAACCGGGGGGTATCGCTCTACGGGGCGGTCATCTACAACCAGCGTAAAGTGGACGAGGCAACCGCCCGTATCATCGCGGGCAACCGCATGATTACCGACCTCAGCGGAAATCCCCACAATGTCATGCAGCAGACGCTGTGGGCTTTCGACAGCTACCTCGCCGCCAACAGGAACACGGAGAAGCCGGTACTGCACATCTCCCTGAATCCCTCGGTGGACGACCGCCTCACGGACGGGCAGTTCGCGGAACTGGCACGTGAGTACATGCAGAAGATGGGCTACGGCGACCAGCCCTACATCGTTTATCTGCACGAAGACATTGACCGCAGGCATGTCCATATCGTCTCCACCTGCGTAAAGGAGAACGGCGAGAAAATCAGTGACGCATACGAATGGAACCGCTCGATGAAAGCCTGCCGGGAACTGGAAAACAAATTCGGGCTCAAACCTGTGGCAGACAAGCGGAACGAACTGCTGGCACCGTATCTAAAGAAAGCGGACTACCGGGACGGGGACGTGAAACGTCAGGTCGGCAATATCCTCAAGAGCGTGTTCACCGCCTACCGCTTCCATACATTCGGGGAGTTCAGCGCCATGCTCTCATGCTTCAACATCGAGGCCAAACAGGTTCGGGGAGAATTTGAAGGCTCACCCTACAACGGTATCGTATATACCCTGACGGACGATACGGGCAGGCCGGTATGCACGCCTATCAAGTCCTCGCTCATCGGCAAGCGCTTCGGCTACGAAGGGATAGAAAAAAGGATTGCCGTAAACGTCCGTGACTTCAGGACCCGGAAGTGGCAGCCGAAAATCCATGACACCGTCGCGCTGGCCATGCACGGATGCCGTGGAAACCGGGAAGACTTCATCCGGCTTCTCGGGGAAAAGGGCATCGATGTGGTGTTCAGGGAAAACGAGGAAGGCCGCATCTACGGTGTAACCTTCATCGACCACAAGAACCGTGAGGTATATAACGGCTCCCGTCTGGGCAAGGAGTTTTCCGCCAACGCCTTCGAACAGCTTTTCAGCAGGCCGCAGGAATTTCCGGAACAGGAAGCTCCCGGACAATATGCCGGCACACGGGAGAGCCTTTCCGACAGCATGGAAAGTACCATCGAGCAGGCTTTCGGGATATTCAGTCCCGACATCAACGGGCCGGACCCGCAGGAGGAGGCACTCGCCCGCAGGCTGCAACGCAAGAAAAAGAAGAAACGCCGTTCACGCGGCATATCCTGATTGTCAATTACCAACCATCAAAATTTTTACAGTTATGCAACAAGAAGATGATTTGAGAGGACTGGCCAAGGTCATGGAGTTCATGCGTGCCATTTCCATCGTGTTTATTGTCATCCACGTCTACTGGTTCTGCTACGGGACATTCGTGGATATGGGTATCAACATCGGAGTCGTGGACAGAATCCTGCTGAACTTCCAGAGGACGGCAGGACTGTTCAGCAACCTGCTTGTGACGAAAGTGTTCGCCTTCATATTCCTGGGCCTTTCGTGCCTGGGTACGAAAGGGGTCAAGAACCAGAAGATGACGTGGCGGAAGATATACGCCGCTTTCCTCGGCGGCATCGTCCTTTTCTTCATGAACTGGTGGATGCTTGATTTGCCGTTCAATCCTACGGTCAATGCCGCCATTTACACGGTAACGCTGACCGCCGGGTACATCCTTCTTTTGATGTCGGGCGTATGGATAAGCCGTATGCTGAAACACAACCTGATGGAGGACGTGTTCAATACCGCCAACGAGAGTTTCATGCAGGAGACACACTTGATGGAAAACGAGTATTCTGTAAATTTGCCGACCAAGTTCGTGTACCAGGGCAAGGAATGGGACGGATGGATCAACGTTGTAAACGTTTTTCGTGCGTCCATCGTGCTTGGAACACCGGGCAGCGGGAAATCCTACGCGGTGGTAAACAACTACATCAAACAGCAGATCGAGAAATCCTTTGCCATGTACATTTATGATTACAAGTTTCCGGATTTATCCGAAATAGCTTATAATCACCTGCTTAAACACAAGGAACATTACAAGGTTAAACCGGAGTTCTATGTCATAAACTTCGATGACCCCCGACGCTCG
>OHVM01000111.1_pt1 | contig 43235 bp, 30 predicted proteins | sample 1579431 | NCBI WGS metagenome assembly OHVM01 (sample SAMEA3882524, study PRJEB24775) | human gut metagenome | biome: human-associated habitat; feature: intestine environment; material: feces | place: Netherlands | collected 2009/2010 | reverse complement strand
CTATCATCTTCATATGCCATCTTATTTTTTAGAGACATTTACTGAATATCCCTATTATAAAGTGTGGTTAATGCGTTTGCAATATTAGCAGGATTCTTCCAACACCTTTGTAGGGATATTCAGTAAATGTTCCTAAAAACTAAGATTGTGTCACAAATCCATTGAAATAGTATATTCATTTGGGAACTTGTTTTAAATATAATTTTTGAATCTTGTAGACAATTCCCATCTGGTTTGAATTGAATTTCCGTGCAAATATTTTATTAGAGTTAATAAGCGTCTGATAATCATGGTCTTGCCATATATAGGGGCTGCCATGCTCCCAGTCAATTTCCCGCATACTACCGGTATTGGCATTGTTCGTACAATGCATTCTTTCTCGAAAAGGAGAGTTCCATAAAATAGTTTGAATGAATATTTCATCTGCGCAAAGTGTATATTTCATACGATTTAATACAATCTCTTTGTATTGTAATAGATACTTGACTGCGTTTTCGGTAATACTTATCCAATTTCCTCCTTTTTTAAATTCAAAAGTTTGTTTTCTGCGATAATGGCTTATTTTCTGTACTGCTAATATGAGGTTTCGGATTAATGCTGTAATTCCATGTAACAGATGTTCCTTATCTTTTAACCTTTTTGTAAAAAAATAGTATCGGAATACTTTGCGCTCCAAATCACGCTGATGAGCGGCATCCTGCCAAAAGCCTACAAATTCTTTACCGGCATTCTGCTGGAAAAAAGCATGAATGTAATCTTGGCTTTTTATGGGCAAATCCGTTCCGGATAATAAATGATAATAAGCATAGGGACCGTGTGATAAGGCCGTTTCAAAGAGAAGATATTCTACTTGTACTTGGCTGATATCACCCCAATATACTTTGATGGGATTTTCTATTAAATAAAAGCCGGCTTTCTGCATTTTGACTTTTTTTATTTGCTGAAACAGTTCTGTAGCCCGTTTGTCAATATGCAAATAAATGTCATTACGTTCATCGTCCAACATGGAAAGTAGTACCTCCAGTACCGGATATTCATTGTGGGCGATAATCAGAAATGCATGTTTCATTATATATCAGGTTTTAATCTTTTAAAGAAATTAGGAATCGTTACATCCGGAATAATGAATCCGTCTTTGCGAAGTGCTTCAAAATAAGCACTGCCGATAACACGTTCATATTCAGCCTCTAGTTTTCCTTCTTTATGTAACTGATAGAAGTAGCGCCAGTGGCGACCTCCGTGTCTGCCCTTGTGTTGCTCCAGTTGCTTGCCGCCATTTATCATCTTTTCCATAAACTGCTGCTTGCCGCGTATATTGTAATGATATACATGGATATGGCTGTCGGCAGAGTTTTGTGGGAACATGGTTACTTTATGGTTTCCCATTGAAATTTGCAGGTAACCGGCAGTCCGGTGAATGACTTTTTTGTTCTGACGCTCAAACAGCGAATAGAGTGACAAGTCATATTTTTCAGGTTCGGTTACCGCTTTTACAGTCTTATCCCATTGCCAAAAGGGCTTTTCTTCTTCAGGATAGACACTTCTCATTTCACAATTCAGCACATTGGCATTGGTGGCATATAATTCATCTTTCAAATTGCCGGTAGGGGCATACCATAATTCGTCGGCATCGGCATTGATAATCCAGTCGGCCTTATAAATGGTTTTGGCTTTCCAAATCATACGGTCTACCCAGTCCTTTTGTTCATAGTTGGTAGCCTTTTCTTCTATCACTTCTTTAATCCACCCTTTTTGTTTGTATTTACGGATAATGTCCGGAGTTGAGTCTGTGGAGTTATTATCAGTAATGATAAACCCGTCCACTCCCATCGCTTTATGGAACTGTAAATTCTCTTCCAGCATCCCTTCTTCGTTTTTTACCAGCAATGTCATGAATAATTTGACTTCTTTCGTTTGTTTAAAAGCCAAAGGAAATTCGGATATAACGTGCCCTATTTTGGATAGTAATAAATTGCTCATAAATAACCAATGATTATTGATTTCTACCTGTCATATTAGAGATAATTAATACTATTGTCAAAAGAATTTGTTTTATTCTGAACTCATTATAATAGATAACGTAATCCTTAGTTTTCTCATAATATTCTGATATTTAATTATATAACAAATTTACTCTTTTTCTGTAAATATAGTATATAAATGCTAGTTTATTATGAAACATTAACTGGTAAGGGCGTTACCGTTTTTTAACTCATAATTCCAAGTTTTTCATGTATTCCGTCGCAATAGGCTTTCCATAATCGGGGTATATCTTTCCATTGATAGGCTTTTGCAAACGGACTGGTGAACAACGCGATGAAAATATATCCCATTACTCCGTTGAAGCCGCGAAGATATTTCACTGCTATGTTGCGTCCGTAGTGATGGTTTAAATAAGTTGAATTACGGATCTGATAAAAGCGTTTCCACTTTTTCTTCTTGCTTCGCTCATTCCATGTGTCGTTGGAGAAGAATTTCTCTTTATCCATCAGGGCATCAGGTATATAGAGTATTTTGTACCCTGCCCGTATGGTGCGGAGACAGTAATCTGTATCATCACAGAAAATGAAAAGGTCTTTATTGGGAAGACCTATCTTCTCAACGACTTCGCGGCGGATGAACGGACCTTCGAAAGCTGTTCCCATAATTTCTGTCGGTGAGGTGATGTGCCGTCCTGCCAGTTTCTTGCTGTACATGGATACAAAAGGATTGCTCAGGTTGTATGCCTGGAAGTCATGGGTGAATATTTCTCCTTCGAGCAACCTGCGAGGGGCCAGTATGCCGATATCTTTCTTGCCGGTATACGGCAAGAGTTGTTCCAGACAGTCGGCCCGCGGAAATACATCGTCATCCATGCACCAAATCCAGTCGGCACCCGCCTGATAAGCGTATTGTATGCCTGTATAGAATCCTCCCGCACCGCCCACATTGGTCTGATTGATTACTGTCAGCCCTTCCTGTGCGGCAAGCCATTCCGTTGTACCGTCCGTGCTTCCGTTATTTACTATTACAATGGAAGATATCGGCTTGTTTTGTTGCAGACAACGAATATTTCTTTTCAGAAGTTCCATTCGGTTGTAGGTTACAACTACGGCTATAATGTTCATGATGCATTTAGTTTTTAGTAAAGGTTATCTATTTTTCCCGGCTGTACGCTTCTATAGGCTCTCATGAGCTCAAAGCATTTTTCCACATCAAAGTTCCGTGCCTTGGCATATTCTTCTGCCATCCATCGGTGCATTTGTGGAGTTGCCGGCAGGCGTTCAAAGTTTTTGCAGCCGGTCTTCATATCTATGGGGCCGATGTACATCCGGTTCAAATCGACAATTTCTATTGTTATGCCATTGGGAGTTTTCTGAAACAGGATGTTGGCACGTCCGTAGTCTTTGTGGGCGTATCCGTGTTCGTGAAGACGGGCGGTCACTTTGCCTATGGCGCGGAATACTTCCTCGGCGTAGTCGAATTGCTGTGTGAACAGGTTGTCGTAAATGTAGGGGCAGGTGGAGAGGAGGCTGATATAATAACTTTTATCGAACAGCAGCCCTGAACGTATATTCATATATCCCACCGGTTGCGGAGTGCCTACACCTATTTTCAGCAGCATTTCTGCATGGTCGTAAGAGCGTTTTGCCTTGGATGGACGAAATATGCCATATACAAATCGGTTGATAAGGTGGGGGCTGTGAAAGGATTTGATAACATATTCTTTGCCATTGTATTCCATTTTCCGCAATTCATTGCGCCCTTGGTGAATAACAGTACCTTCATTCCTTTGGAAACGTTCGGGAATGGATACTATAAATTCTTCCAGATTTTTGAAATCAGGGTGAATCACTAAGGTGCGGGGATGAAACAAACGCTCTGTCTTGCTCATATCATTATAATAGTGTTAAATTTTGTCTAGTCCTTTGGTATATTTCAACCAGTAATACTTTAAAGGATTCTTGTATTTCAGTTGTTTCCACGGACGGCTGCTATGGGGCCTGTGCCATACGGGCAACGTGGTGAACAGGTAGTTTTGGAAACCTCGTTTCAGTGACTCGTGCGAGATGGTCACATCATACCAGTTCTTGCTTGGGTCTAATGTTTGAAAGTCAAATGCTTTCAGCAGTCCGGGGGTGAGTAGTGAACAGCAGAAGCTGCAATGCTTTTTTTCCGGGTACACTTGATTCTCGTGTCCCTTGGCGTGTAGGTAGGGGTAATTGATTACGCCTTTTTCATCGGTTGTCACAGCTGCTGCAATTCCGCATTGTTTCTGTTGCAATGCTCCATTGTATAGTGATTGCAATGTGTTTTTTTTGACAATAACATCCGATTCCACAATCAGTAATCCTGCATCTGCTTCGATGGCTTCTTTTTGTGCTGTTTGTAACACCAGTAGATAGTTGGGAGAGGGGTGGTCGGTCAGGTCTGATAAGTTGACCAGACGAAAATTCCATTGACGGGCGGCCTCTTCCAGCCGATGGGTATTTTCTTCCGTGCTGAAATCGTTATAGACAGTATAAGTGAAAGGAACCAAAATATCCGATTCCATGATTGCTTTTACGGTTTCAAGCGTGGAGTCAATCGAATCTTTTACGGGTGTTATGATATGAAGGCACTTCATTGGTTTGTTATCTATGTTGTTTGTCAATTTAGGAATATCATGCAAATTTAGCGGAAAACCTTGGGGAGTCCAAGGATTTCCTTTTATTTAAATGTCTTTTTGCATAAGGCGAGGGCGGCGGCTACGGTATCGTCCATGTCGGCGTATGCGTATTGTGCCAGACGGCCTCCGAATAAAACGTCTTTCCGCTCAGAGGCCAGTTTTTTATATTGGCTCATCATTTCGGTGTTCCGCTTGTCGTTTATCGGATAGTAAGGTTCTTTGCCCGGCGCGAAATCATCGGGATATTCATACGTGATTACAGTGGTGGGCTGTGTGCCGAATTCAAAGTGCTTGTGCTCAATGATTCGGGTATAGGGTACCTCACGTTCTGTATAATTGACTACTGCGTTGCCTTGGAAATCCTCTGTTTCCAGCTGTTTATGTTCAAAGCGCAGGCTTCTGTATTCCAGATGTCCGCATTGGTAATCGAAGAACTGGTCTATGCATCCGGTGAACAGGATATTGTCTGCCAATGCGTCCAGTTCATTGCGGTTGCTGAAATAATTGGTGTTGAGACGAACCTCGGTTCCTTCCAGTAACGCATCGATAAGGGCGTTGTATCCGCCTTTGGGGATTCCTTGGTAGCTGTCATTGAAATAGTTGTTGTCATAAATGAAACGGAAAGGAATACGTTTGATGATGAATGCCGGTAATTCTTTGGCGGAACGTCCCCATTGTTTCTCTGTATAACCTTTGATAAGGCGATGGTAAATGTCTTTTCCACATAGCTTTAATGCTTGCTCCTCCAGGTTGGCGGGGGTGGCGATATGGTCAAATTCTTTACGTTGCTCTTCTATCTTGGCCTTGGCTTCCGCCGGAGTCTTTACTCCCCACAGCTGATAAAAAGTGTTCATGTTGAAGGGAAGATTGTATAATTTCCCGTCAAAGTAAGCCAAAGGGGAGTTGGTGTATCGGTTGAATTCGACAAAGCTGTTTACATAGTCCCACACTTCTTTATTGTCGGTATGGAAGATATGTGCACCATATTTATGTACATGGATGCCCTCTATATCTTCACAGTAGATATTGCCTCCGCGATGATTGCGCTTGTCAATTACCAGGCAATGTTTACCTACTCGTTTTGCCTCGTGGGCAAAAACGGCGCCGAACAAACCGGCACCTACTATCAAATAATCATATTTTTCCATAATCACTTAGTTTCTTCCTGTTGTCTGCGCAGCCACTCTTCTTTGGTTCTTTTCCAGCGGTTATGGCTCCAGAGCCAATATTGGGGATGCGCTTTTATTGTTTGTTCCAATTCTCGGGTAAACAAATCGGTCAATTCAAAATCGGGTACTTGCCGGGGGGTGTCGCACAATGGTTTGAGCCGGCAGTGGTAGTATCCTCTTTTGACCCGTGTTACGTCAGCATAATAAATCAAGGCGTCCACTTGTTTGCCTATTTTCTCCGTACCGATGAAAACCGGTGTTTCTTGGTTTAGAAATTCAGTCCAGTGATGTATGCTGTTCCACTTGGGTGCTTGGTCCGAAATAAATCCGATAATTGCCTTTTGCTTTGTCCGTTTCAATTCAATGATGCGGCGCAAAGTCGTTTTCATGGGGATGCATTCGCCTCCGAACTGGTTGCGTAATCTTAGAAATAGTTTGTCGAAAGCCTGATTGTACAGTGGATGATAGATTTGTCCGCAGGATATGTCTTTGGAAATCCAATAAGGCAAGGATGCAATCCATTCCCAGTTGCAATAATGCCCTAAATAGATAAAACAGAAGTCTTTGTTCTTTTTGTTCATGCTTTCCACTATCTCGTCCAGTCCTTCAAAAGTCATTCTTCTCATCAGTTGTTTTTTTGAAATGGAGAATAACTTGAGCGTTTCTACTATATAGTCGCAAAAGAAAGAGTAAAATTGTTTCTCGATTTGGACAATCTCTTTTAAATCTTTCTCGGGGAATGAGTTTGATAAATTATTGCGTATGATTTTACGTCTGTAGCGGATGCAATAATAGAGCGGATAAAAAAGAAGATCGGATATGAAATATAAGAATCGCAAGGGTAGAAGCGAAAGCAAATACCACAAAAAGAAAACGGAATAATATATGAGATTTATTTGTTTCATTTAACTGATGACTTTGTTTATGTGTTCTATTACCATTTCGGGAGTTATGCCTTGCAGACAGGCATAATCTTTTCTATAACAGTGCTTTTCTCCGGATAAGGAACAAGGACGGCAGGGCAGGTCTATCTGTATTGTGTTTGCCGCAGACTGATTCCATCCTGCAAAGCCTGCACAGGGATGCGTTGCCCCCCCAAATGGATACAACCGGGATGTTCACTAATGATGCAAGGTGCATATTGGCGGCATCCATTACCAGCATGACGTCCATATTGCTCATGAGGGCCAATTCCATATTTATGGTTAGTTTGCCGGCTGTTGAGATGACATTGGGGAAATGTTGGGCCCATTCTTCCAATACTTTGATTTCTTTTTTCCCGCCTCCGAATAAGAAGATTTTTGTATGGTCGCGTGCAGATAGATGTTTGAGGATCTGCTCTTGCTTTGACAACGGATAGATTTTGCCTACATGTGTTGCAAAGGGAGCGATTCCAATCCATGTTTCTTGGTTCTTCTCACCGGTTAACGGAGCCAGGCTGGAAATATTGCCTTTATTCTTTCCGAAAAGGGAGAGGAAACTTAACCGGATGGGGTAACCTATCTGACTGAGCGTATGGGCACAGCGCTGAAAAAAGGAGTCTTGCTCTGTATATATTTTATGTTTCCGCCGTATCAGTTTTTGCAGTTCCCGCCTGTTCTGCTTGATGTGGGCTGCTTTTATGCCTGCCAGACGAAAACGCCAGCAAAGAAAACGGCTGCGGAATGTGGGCTGGAAAGCGGCTACGGCATCAAATTTTTCTTCTTTTAAATCATTGTACAGCCATCCCAGACCCATTAATCCGGCATGTTCTCCTCTGAAATCTGCCCCACGGAAAATAACATTGTCCGGCACATTCTCGAATAAGGGGGAGAATGTGTCTATGCTCAGCACCATGATTTGATGCTGGGCATATTGCGTAGCCAATGAGTGAATGACCGGGATTGCCATTGCCACATTATTGATGGATGAAAAGCAGATTACAAGAATCTTGGACATAACAGCTGTTTTATTGAATGTACAAATCTATGCAAAGTTTTCTAATCAGCCAATTATTATTCGGTAAAAGTGTCTACCTTTGTTCCCAAGCAAGTTTTTGAAAGATGAAAATAATTGTAGATAATAAAATACCTTATATACATGAAGCTGTCGAACAGATAGCCGATGAAGTGGTGTATTTGCCCGGCAGTGGTTTTACCGTCGGGGATGTACGGGATGCTGACGCATTGGTGATCCGTACCCGTACCCGTTGTAACCGTGAACTGCTGGAAGGAAGCAAGGTGAAATTCATTGCTACTGCGACCATCGGTTTTGATCATATTGATGTGGACTATTGTGATGAGGCGGGAATTGTATGGAAAAATTGTCCCGGTTGTAATGCCGGCAGTGTGGAGCAGTACCTGCATTCGGTATTATTATTGTTGAAACGCCGGAAGGGGGTGAGATTGGAAGAAAGCTGTCTGGGGATTGTTGGGGTAGGACATGTGGGAAGCCGTATCCAACGTATGGCGGAGGCATTGGGGATGCGGGTCTTGCTGAATGATCCTCCACGTGCGGACCGGGGGGAAACGGAATTTGTGGATTTGTCTGTACTGGCAAGGGAATGTGATATAATAACCTTTCATACTCCGCTGAACAGGAATGGGAAATATAAAACGTTCCATCTGGCGGATGCGGATTTCTTTGCCGGTTTGCAACGGAAACCTTTTATTGTGAATACTTCTCGTGGAGAAGTAATAGAGACATTGGCTTTGCTTGATGCGCTGAAGACAGGCCGGATACGTGATGCGGTTATTGATACGTGGGAAAATGAACCGGATATTCACCCGGATTTGTTGCAGAAAGTTTTTTTGGGAACCCCTCATATAGCAGGGTATTCAGCTGACGGAAAGTCGAATGCTACACGGATGGCATTGGAGGAGCTTTGTAACTTCTTCCATATACAGGCTGATTTTAAAATAGTACCGCCCGCTTTGCCGTATATGGATTATTCTTCTGATCCGGAAGAGGCTTTTCTACAGGTGTATGATCCGACTCGTGACAGTGATGCATTGAAACGGCATCCCGAAGAATTTGAACATTTGCGGGGGAATTATCCATTGAGGCGTGAAATTTCTTTTTTACCGTAGGGGGACATTTCAATGTACCCCTACGGTGGCCAGAACTTTTAGTCTGCTTTTGCTGTTTGCATCTCTTCTGCTACAATCTGTTCGCAATCTTCAATGCTGTATCCCGATGCGGGTTCGCTCCAATACCATAAGGCGGGAGCTTGTTGTAATGTATCCATAATCAATTATTTTTTAGATGGGTTATTCAATGTTATAGTTGTTTCCGAATGTTGGTTGCCGCCCAGAATACCTGTTCCTCCCTCCACATTGCTGTAAACCCGTAGAGGTTCGGCTAGTCCAATGTTACCCAAGCCTCCTTCTAACGTGCTTCCGGCAATTTTTTGTAAGGACAACAGGTATAAAAAGTAGGATTCGGAAAGGGAATAGATGGAAATGATTCTTTGTTCTGTTTCGTCTAACTCTGCCGTTGTCTCTTTTATTTGTAAAGTATAGGTTTGTCCGTTAATGCTTTGGTCGGTAAAGAGGGCTCCTCCTCTTTTTTCCAATCCGTTGAATGCCATACTTTCGTCCAATATGGCATCCTGTTCCTTGAATACAGGATCTATATAATCTATTTCTGTTTCGTAGTAACCGTAATAGCCCGTTTTTATTTGTGTGATTTTGGCCAGATAATAATTGTTCTTTTCCGGAAATTCATCAAACGTGACTTCATAGTATATTTCAAAATAGTCGGAAATTGTTCCTTGATAAACTCCGTTACCTTTTTTAATTGTATGACTGGCGTTTTTTATAGCTACTTTCTTTGGTATGATATCTTCTGCCGTTACCGTACCATATTCGGGGGTGGATGCAACAATTTTTATCCGGTCTCCTTCTGCCGGGATTGTATTTGAAAGGAATAAGGTATCCGGCTGGTCTGGGTTCCGGGGATTATTCAGTGTTTTCCATTGCATGGTTTCTATGTATTGATTGTTGATATAGAGCTCCACATGGGCGTGAGGGAGATTGACATAAGGCTTCTTGTCTGGATAGAACCAGGTCCGGGTGATGGAGGCCATTACCACTGTGTCGGGGGATACTACACTGTTTATTACCATTTTGGGCGTAGTGCGATATTCGTCCAAATCTATTTTTCGATAACAGGAGGTAAGGAACACTCCTAGAAGTAATGTATATAGCAGATGTTTCATAATCATTTAAAATTTATAAGTGTAAGAAACTGATGGTATAATGGGAACTATGCCCAGGGTATAGAAGCAGTCGTTATTATACCACCATCCTTTGCGTATGCTGACGGGTGCCATGTAGGAATAGACATTGTAGATGCTGATATTCCATATTCCCATCCGGTTTTTTTTCTTTGGCCGGTAAATATTGATGCCCAAGTCGAGTCTGTGATAGGCGGGAAGTTGGAAATTATTACGTTCTGTATAATAGTCTAATCCGCCTGGATCTATATAAGGAGGAACCAGGCTGCCTCCCGGAAACGGATGTTGGGGAGAAACGGCCTGGTAGTTTTCGAAAGAAACCGTGAGCCGGTTACCGGTTGCGTAGGTCCAGCTTCCGGTCAACTCCAGTTTGGGCTTGATTTTCCAATTGGCTATTATATTGAATTTATGCCGGTTGTCGAATTTGGCAGGAAAACGCTTGCCTTTATTTATCTCAGTGAACTGTCTGTCATTCCAGCTTAGAGTATAGCCTGCCCATCCGGTTATTTTCCCTTTTTCTTTGCGGGCAATAAGTTCTACGCCGTAAGAACGTCCTTTTCCTTGAGTCAGTTTGTCTTCCCAGCTGGTGGAAGGAGGGAGAAACTGGTAGTTGTCTTTATAGTCCATCAGATGTTTCATCCATTTATAATATCCTTCTATGGAGAAAGAGTAGATTTTGTTGCCGGTGGTGTAATAAGCTCCTACAGCCAGTTGGTCGCTCTGCATCGGTTTCAGCTTGCGGCTGACCGGTATCCATGTGTCTGTGGGCAGGTTGATGTAGCTTTCATTGACTTGATGTACATATTGGCTCATCCGGGTATAAGAGGCTTTGAGGCTGAGTTGCGGATTGATCAGGAAACGACTGGAAAAACGGGGTTCCAGGGAAGTGTACGTTTTCCCGTCAATGGTGTATAGTCCGAGGTGAACCCCAGCGTTCAAACGTATTCTTTTGTTCATTTTCCAGTCTTCTTCCATATATATGCCTAATTCATGTGCAGGCAGGGCAGTGTCGTTGTTTTGTCTGGTCTGGGTGGTCATGCCATTGGAAAAATGCGATTTTTCGTCTACGGGATGAAAACGGTGGTAAATATAATGAGTGCCGAAATGCAACTGGTGGGAAGCATTGGGGCGGAAATCGAAATTGGCTCGTATGCTGAGGTCGTCAATGCGGTTCCGGGTTGAACTTTCCTGTGATACGTAGTTGGCTTCTGTTCCTTGGTAGTAGTCTCCTTTCAAGGTGGAAGAATAGTGGGTAAAGGCGGCATTCACATTACCGAAGAGTTGGTTGTTGAATACGTATGACCAGCCGGTAAATGCCATGATGTTTCCCCATCGCAGTCTGCCGGTGTTTCTGCTTTCATATCCGTTGTCACCTTCTCTTTTTTCTCCTCCTTTCAAAAAATCGTTTCCCCAGTAAAGACCGGCATATCCGCGGCTGCGGTCATTGAACTGGTGGTTGAGTTTAAAGTTCATGTCGGTAAAAGCGTATCGTGCCACTATTTGGGTTTCTCCTTTATTTCTGGTAGCGTTCCAGATGGCGATGGTTGGGGCTGAAAGCACGTCAATCCATGAACGGCGTAATGCAAAGTTGAATGAGGTCCGGTCTTTGACCAACGGACCTTCCAGATTCAGGCTGCCTGAGGTCAGTCCCAGCATGGCGCTTCCGTGATATTCTTTCATGTTGCCATCCTTTGTATGGATATCGACTACGCTGGACAGTCTTCCTCCGTAACGGGCGGGGAAGGCGGACTTAAAGAATTCTACATCCTTTACGGCTTCGGCGTTGAAGGAGGAAAACAGACCGCCCACATGGTTGATCTGGTATAACGGATTCCCTTCTATCATATAAAGATTGTCGTCTCCATTACCACCCCGCACATACATTCCTGCCAATCCGGCTGTGCCTGCCGATACACCCGGCAAGGTCTGTAGGGTTTTTATAATATCAGCTTCTCCGAATAATACCGGGGTTTGTTGGATCAGGTCTTTGTTGAGACGGGTATGTCCCATATCGGATGTTTGGACTAATGGAGAAGAGGTATATTCTCCGGTCACTACCACTTCGGCTAATTGCTGGTGGCTGTTCAGCAGAACCGGAAGCAGCGTGTCTTGTTCCAATTGTGTGAATGAACGGTGGAAACTGTCATAACCTACATAGGAGATGTTCAGGTATACATCGTTTCCGGCTTCCAGAGTCAGACTGAAAAAGCCGTCGGCGTTGCTGGTTGTTCCTTGATGGCTTTTGGCATCATAGATGGAGGCGCCTATAAGGGACTCTGAGGAGGATTTGTCTCGTATGAAGCCGCTGATTACAATGTTTTTCTGTTTTTTCTTGAGGATGATGTATTTGCCTGATTGTATATATTCTACGGGCAGTTTTTGAAACAGAATGCGCAAACAGTGGGATAACGGCTGGGCGGTTATTGTTATATCTATCGGTAACAGATGTTTTGTTAAGGAGGACTCATACGAAAAGGTTACACCTGTCTGCCGGGTGATTTCTGCCAAAACTTTACGGATGGGGGTTTGTTTCATATCTAATGTTACGAGGGGCTCATCATGTTCTGTTCCTTTTGCCTCAATACAAATGTGCATGAGGCAAAGGAGCAGAAGAAAAGAAAATTTAGAATGGAATTGCATCATTGGGTTATGTCTAGTTTCGTATCTAGTGTTTGGTTTATGATTTCAATTATGTCTTCTATCGGAGTATTGTCAAAGGTCGTGGTCAGATAATACTCTTTTTGTGGAATTCCGCCGATATGGACCTTATAGACTTCTTCTAATTCTTTTACTACCTTTTTCAAGGGGGCTTCATTATAAACAAACACGTGGGTCTTCCATGCAAAAGTGTTGGGGTCACTTTGTTTGTTTATTTGCATTTGTCCTTTTTGGTTAATGAAGGCATACATGCCTTTTGTCAGGATAGCCTCTTTTTGTTCTTTGTTATAAAAACGGACTTTTCCAGACTCTACGGTTGCCGAAGTCTGATTTGCATTTGCCGTTACTTGGAATTGTGTACCTAGTACTTGTATGTTTGCCAGTTCGGTCTGTACCCTGAAAGGACATTGTTCTTGATGTGTGACTGAAAAATATGCTTTTCCATTTAAAGTGACGTTCCTGTTTTTTTTGCCGTATGCCAAGCGGTCATACTGTAAGGCCGAATTCTCTGCCAGCGTAATATGGCTGTTATCCGGAAGCGTGACTTCTTTGACAGCGTGTGCGGATGAGGCAATGACAATCCAGTCTTGCCTGTCGTATATCCACCACCAACTGAATCCGGCTATCAGGAAAGTGACAGCAGCGATAGTTATCAGTCTATATAATAAGATAGAGTTATTTCTTTGTTTGCCGATACCTAGTTTTTGCCAGGCTTGTGTTGTGTCCAGCCTGTTTTCCCGATAGAACCGGGCTACAAAACGAATATCTTTCTCTTCTTTCTCCATGCGATCTTCTTTCTTTTTATTGTTAAGACAGGGAAAAGACAAAATCCCCCTATTCGCTTGCCGATTTTTTTATCCGAAGAAAAAAGTATATATTTTAATGGCTGTTTCTCGTAATGTTTTCAGTGCCTTACTGATTTGATGTTCGACAGTTTTTATAGAAATACCCAGTTCGGTGGCAATTTCCTGATAAGTAAGGCCGTCACGTTTGGAAAGCAGAAAGATCTTTTTCCGTTCGGTAGGAAGGTGGTCGATGGCTGTCCATAAACGCGCATCACGTTCTGACCGGATGATGCGTTCTTCTTCTGTTAAATCTTCCAAGTCTGTCAGTTCGGTTGTTTCACAGTGTGTTTGTCGGTTGGTTATCAGTGTGAGTGAGCGGTTACGTACAGTTTGGTACATATAAGCTTTCAGGTTTTGAATAGATGTGCCTCCGACAAGCTTCTCCCATACATCAGAGAAGGCTTGTTGGACGATGTCTTCTGCGTCATCCAGATTTTCAGTATAGCGCAGGGCATACATATTCAGCGGACGGTAAAGACAGCGAAATTGGTATTCAAATTCCTTGGGTGATAATTGCATCCTGTGTTTTATTCTTTTTTGGAAGGCAAACTTACGGCTTTTCTTTTATTTGCCAAGCAACAAGAGATGAAAAAGTCTTTAATTTCATTTAGTAATGATAACAATTCGGGTGCGGGAGGTTATTGTATCGGCTTTTCGGAGGTAGTCATAAAATAGGGCAAACCTCACGGTCTGCCCTATCCGAAACTTTAATATGGAATACCTATTGAAACAAAAATCACAGTCTTTACCTTAAAATATTGCCTTTAAAAGTTTCCTTTATCAGCATTATCCCACCAAAGATGTGTACCGCCTTTGTCGCCGGAAATACCGAATTTGCTGGAATTTTCTTCGTCCAGAAGCTTGATTCCGCCTTCTACTCCCTTAGCGTTGGCATCATAAGCCTGGCTGCTATAAATTACGCGGCGCACACCTTCTTCTGTGTTTACGGCTCCATTACTTTCATTGACGAATGCAGGGAAGAAGCGTGGATAGCCGGTGCGGCGTTGTTCTGCCCAGCCTTCGGTGGATAGAGGGAATAGGGCGAGCCATTTTTGGGTGATGATTCTTTCCAGCTTTTCTTCGTTGCTTGCGCTCTCATCCCATTTTACACTTAATTTATTTACAGCCGGAGTGCTTAATTCGGCTTTGATGGGATCTGTATAGTCTATTTGGGTGCTTGTTCCGTTGATGTAGGCATCTACTGCTCCTTCCGGATATTCTTTGATTCCGGCATAAGCCCCCCGATAAGCTAATTCATTAGTCATGGAAACACGGATTCCATTTTCATATAGGTTCTTTACACTTTCACTGCCGATATCCCATCTTAATTTTGCTTCAGCCAGTAGGAAATAGGCTTCCGCTGCTTTCATGATGGGCAGTGGCATGGAATAAGAGGAACCGTTGTTTCCTTGAATCCAACCGGAGAAGTTACCCCAACTGTTTGGTTTGGCAGGCAGGCCACTGGCAAAACGGATACCCAGGTATTGACTATTGGCAGCTACTGTGGTAGTACCGGCTTCGTTTTTGATATCTCCGGTATTCAGGGTCATATATAACGGTTGGCGCGGATCTTTGGTTCCACTCATAATAGTTACCAGATTGGCATTGAATCCACAATCACCCCAATTGAACATCAGCCACATTTCATTCTCAAGACTTTTATCGATCAGAATATCCTTGTTGACTGTTGCCAAAGTGTTTTGGGCAGCCTCGGTAGCGATTGCCTTAAGGTTCATTCCGGCGTTGCCGGCTTCGGTTTCCCGTTTGGACAGGCGTAACGCCATGCGTAGTTTCATCGTATTGGCTATTTTTACCCATAGGTCTTTGTCGCCGTTGCACCAACAGTCAAAGGATTTCAATTTGGCTATTTCATCTGCTCCCATGGCACTGATGTCAGTAATGGCTGTACTCAGATCTTCAAGCATGGCTTTATACAGGTCTTTCTGGCTGTCGAACTCGAAATACACTTCGTTTTCTCCCGATAGGATGGAGCTGTAAGGTATCGGTCCGTAGGCATCTGTGGTCATCAATGTTCCGTAAGCCTGTACGATACGCATCACGCCTGACAGGCCTCTTTCACCACTGGCGTCACATTGTGCGATGATGCGGCGGGTGTTATTGAAAATATGGAGATAATAGTTTTCGTACATACCACCGCTATGTCCCCGGTTCTCTCCCATATCACCGTTGGTGAAGTTACCGTTGGGAGTCATAAAATAACCTCCATAAAGGTCAATAGTCAGGTTGGTCCAAAACTGGAACATATTTTGCTGAGGAGGATAACAGTAGGTCATCGGTTCGGTACATTGTGCGGCAAAAGGAAGGTCTGCCGGATCTACCTGTATGTTACTGGTATTCAATTTCTCGAAGTCGTCTGTACAGGAAGAAAAGATGTTTCCTGTAGTCATGGGGATTGCCATTAAGAAGGCGTATGTTAATATCTTATTCCGTTTCATAGTTTCAAGCATTAGAAGTTAAGTTTTAAATTAAGACCAAAGCTGCGTGAGGTAGGCAGTGCAAACATATCTACACCTTGTATTCCATTACCTGTACCTGCCGATACATCCGGATCCATCGGGGCGTCTTTATGGAAGAAAAACAGGTTGCGGCCGATGATGGCTGCTGTCAGGTTCTTGCCTGCACCCAGCAAGTTACGGAAGGTATAACCGAAAGTCACTTCACGAAGACGTATATTGGTAGCATCATAAACATAGTTTTCCACAGCGTATGGACTGTTGAAGTTGTTGTTACCGGTGGTACGATAGTACTTGTCGGCATCAAATTTTACTCCGTCCACTGTAATACCGCCGGCATCACGGGCTTCACCTGAACGTTTCGATACGCCCCATCCGTCCAAGGCGGCTTCGGTCATACTAATCACTTTTCCACCGAATTTAGCATCAATTAGGAACGATAGTGAGAAGTCTTTGTAGCGGAATGTGTTTGTCCATCCCATATTTACTTTGGCATTCATATTGCCTGCGTATTCCAGTTCGTCCATAGAATCACCACTTACGATAGGCTCTCCTTTTTCGTTTTGCAAGGGTTTGCCGTTTTCATCACGCATCAGATGACGTACATACAGATCTCCGTAGTGGCCGCCTTCTTTCAATATAACTTTTGCACCTCCGAAATCGGTCAATGTCAGTCCGTTGGGAAGGTCATCTACCAATTCTTTGATTTTATTATCATTATAAGAGAAGTTCAGGTTGGTACTCCAGCTGAAGTTGTCAGTGAACTGCTCGTACCATCCGATATTGAATTCAAAGCCTTTGTTTTCTACATTACCGGCGTTTACATAACGGTTTCTCAAGCCTGATTCGTAAGGAGCCGCAACGGAGAAGAACTGATTTTTAGTGTTGGTTTTATAATAAGTCAGGTTGATATTCAGTCGGTTCTGTAAGAATGTACCGTCAAAACCAATTTCTAAAGAATGGGTTTTTTCCGGCTTCAATGTTCTGAACGGAGCTTTGTCGGGGGGAGTGATGGCACCTTGAGAACCTAGAGAATAGAGCAGATTACTCATGAATACAGGTACGTCATTACCTACGATAGAATAGCTTGCACGGAATTTGAACAAATCAATGTTCTTACCCATATCTACAAATTTGTTCAGCAGGACACTACCGCCAAAAGAGGGATAAAAGAATGAACAGCTTTCTGTGAAAGCCAATGCCGAAGACCAGTCATTACGTGCTGATATATCAAGGAATATGCCTTCACGGTAACCGAGTTGTGCGGTGGCGAATACTGAGTTCAGCCGTTTTTGGGTCATCCAGTTGTCATCTTTGCCCACGGTGGACATATTGCCATAATAGTTGTTCGGAGTAAAGATGTTCGGATAAAAAATGTTTCCGGAACCGGGCTGTGAGAACTGGGAACCCTCGCCCCATAGGTCTACATGAGAGGTTTTGGTTTTTGTAAAACTGGAACCTGCGGTAGCGGATAGAGAAAAATCATTGAATGTATGGTTGTAGCTTACTAAAACATCGCCATAAAGTTGGTCGCTGAAATAGCGGTTGTCTTTCATGCGTCCCATCGGATAAAGGTTTCCTACGCTGGATGCGTAAGCATTGTGTACCCAGTGTTCTTCTCCTCTTTCGTAACGCATACGTCCTTGGATATTCAGATCCGGAGTAATGTTCCATTTGATGCTTCCGCCGAATTCATAGCGGTTACGGTCGGTGATAGGGGTCTGTCTGTTCAACATCCAATATGGATTACCGAATTGCTGTTGTTGTGTATTTGTCCAGTTTTGGACATAGCAGCCTCTTGCGGGATCATATACCTCGAAGTTCTCTTTATAGCCATTCCAGTCTTCTCCTCTAGGGAAGAGATAAACACCGGTCAGCGGATTCCATAAGTAACCGGCAGCTGCCTGATTGGTGATGTGCTGGTTGGTAAACTTGGCCGTGAAATCAATATGAATGTCTTTCAGAATATTGAAACCTACTTTTGAATTCAAATTGTGGCTTCGGTAGTCATTCTGGGGAGTGATGCCTTGTGAATAGACATTGGCATAGGAAAAATAAGATTGGATATTTTCATTGCCTCCGCTTAAGGAGATGGAGTTATTCGTTGTAAATCCGGTACGGAAGAATTTTTTTGCATAGTTTGGAGCTTTGCTGCTTAGTTTCTCACCCCAGCTGAAAGTACCGTTGTCGCTCATTCCATAAGTAGTCTGGAATTCGGGTAGCACCATTGGGCTCTCCATCGTGGTGTTGCTGGATACATTAACGGAAACTTTACCCGACTGTGCTGATTTGGTGGTAATCATAATGGCGCCATTGGCTGCTACCGCACCATAAAGCGCTGCTGCCGATGCACCTTTCAGCAAAGTGATTTGGGCGATGTCGTCCGGATTGATTGTAGACATGGCGTCACCACCGTCTCGCTGGCCTCCGTAGTTGCTGTCTACTTGTGAGTTGGTGATATTCATCATGACAGGAACTCCGTCTACTACTACTAACGGTTGGTTGTTACCGCTGATGGACTTATTGCCACGGAACAGAATCTTGGAAGAACCGCCGGCTCCGGTTGAGTTCGGTGTGATCATCATACCGGCACTTTTACCTTGCAGGGAGTTAATCATATTGACGCTCTTGATGTCATTAACGTCTTTACCTCCTACTGTTTGCGCAGAATAGGTCAGTGTTTCGGATTGGCGTTTAATACCCATTGCCGTTACTACGACTTCACCCAGTGTTTCTGTATCCGATGCCATTTTTACGTTGATTACTGTACGTCCGTTTACAGGTTCCTCTATGGTTTTCATACTTAAATAGGAGAATACCAGAATGTCTTTGTCACCGGCTTGCAGGGTATACTTTCCGTCGAGGTCGGTCACTGTTCCGATAGTTGTACCTTTAATTAATACGTTTGCGCCGATCAGAGGTTCGTTAGCGTCTTTATCTATTACAGTACCGCTGACTGTATGCGTTTGTGCATACAATGCTGTTACAAACACTCCCAATAGGAATGTCAGGAAAAAAGTAAAAATTCGTCTCATAAGGTTAGATTTTGAGGTTCGTTCTTAATTAGATTTTTGTTTTCAGATTAAATAATAGGTTTGTTGATAATTGGGCATGTTTACCCAATGGGTTTGATTTGATAGTTTTTCGCATAGGCATTCAGTTTAAGGTTAACTTATCAAGGTTTATTTATTAAGGTTTCTGTTAATCTCTCTTTAAGTCGGTCAACATTATTAATACAAATATCATAACCGGGTTACTAAACAAAAACTTATATTTTTTGTATTTTATCTCATTCTTGTTTTCTTATTTTGAAATAAATACTTATGTTTGTGTAACCTTAAATTAAAAATGACCTATGAACCTTAATGATAACCGCTTAATTATTAAAACCTTGAAGTCGGGAGATCAAAAAGTATTTTCCCTGGTTTATGCTTCTTATTACAAGCCGCTATGTTTGTTTTGTTCCTCGTATGTTTCTCTTGAAGAGGCTGAAGAGATAGTGCAGGATTTGATGATGTATGTGTGGGAAAAACGTGAGTTGCTGGTAGAGGACTTGTCGCTGAAATCTTTCTTATTTACCAGTGTCAGGAACAGGGCATTGAATTCAATCACCCGTTCCCATATTACCCGTCAGGTATATGAAGAATATCAGAGCCAACAGTTGAAATCTCTGCCGGCATTGGATTCTTGTTATGGCACGGAGTTGTTTAATACCTATATGGAAGCCCTTCATTCTCTTCCTAAAGAACTGCAAAGAGTATATGTTATGAGTCGGTATAAACAACTGACCCATAAAGAAATTGCTGACAAGCTGGAGGTGTCGGTGCAGACTGTCAATTATCGGATAGGCAAAGCTCTTCAGTTTTTTCGTATTAGATTGAAAGATTTTTGCCTAGAATAGTCGCTTCAATCACCCGAGGGAAATATTCGTATTCCAACTGGTGCACCCGTATTGCCAATGTATCTGGCGTGTCAGTGGGCAATACCGGACAGGTGGCTTGGAAAATGGTATTTCCTTCATCATATCGTTCATTTATATAATGGATGGTGATGCCGCTTTCCTTTTCATGGGAAGCTATGACAGCTTGGTGCACGCGGGAACCGTACATACCTTTACCACCGAACTTGGGAAGGAGGGCCGGATGAATATTTACTATTTTATTCGGATAATCATGCAAAATGGCATCAGGTACTTTCAAGAGGAAGCCTGCCAGTACAATAAAGTCAATATGATATTGGTGCAGTATTTCCAGTGCTTTCCCGTCGGCAAAGTCTTGGGCTGTGAGGATAAGTGACGGAACACTCAGTCTTTCAGCTCGCTTGAGTACACCGGCCTGTGCTTTGTTGACGATAACCAATGCTACTTCAGCTGTTCTTTTCTCTAAAAAATACCGAATAATTCTTTCAGCATTCGTGCCTTCTCCTGAAGCTAAAATTGCGATTTTCTTCATGATGTTCTCTATTTTGGTGCACATAAAACAAAAAAATGTGCAAAATTCTGCATTTATTTGCCTGAATATTTGCTCAGCCCAAGAAATATTTATTCCTTTGCAACCGCAAAGAAAATAAAATAATTCAATTTATTAACTAAAAAATTAAAGTTATGTCTGAAATTGCATCAAGAGTAAAAGCTATTATCGTTGATAAATTAGGTGTAGAAGAATCAGAAGTTACAACAGAAGCAAGCTTCACTAACGATCTGGGCGCAGATTCACTGGATACTGTAGAACTGATTATGGAATTCGAAAAAGAATTCGGTATTTCTATTCCTGATGATCAGGCTGAGAAAATTGGTACAGTAGGTGACGCCGTTTCTTATATCGAAGCTAACGCTAAGTAATTATCCTTATTTTATAATATGGAATTAAAAAGAGTAGTAGTAACAGGTCTTGGTGCTCTTACTCCTGTAGGTAACAATGTTGCAGAAACATGGGACAACCTGGTGAAGGGGGTAAGCGGGGCAGGACCTATTACTCATTTCGATGCGTCTAAATTCAAGACTCATTTTGCATGCGAAGTGAAAAATTTCAATGGAACTGATTACATTGACCGTAAAGAACTTCGCAAAATGGATCTGTATACACAGTATGCCATTGCAGCTGCTAAAGAAGCGGTGGAGGATTCTGGAATGGACCTCGAAAAAGAAGATTTGAATAGAATAGGTGTAATTTACGGTGTAGGTATCGGAGGTATTCATACTTTTGAAGAGGAAGTAGCTAATTATACACTGAATAAAGATACTGTCGGACCGAAATTCAACCCATTCTTCATCCCCAAAATGATAGCTGATATTGCATCGGGACAGATCTCTATCATGTATGGTTTCCACGGTCCTAACTTCACAACAACTTCTGCCTGTGCATCTTCATCAAATGCTATTGCCGATGCATTTAACTATATCCGTTTGGGTAAAGCAAATGTAATTGTGGCAGGTGGTGCGGAAGCTGCTATTTTTGAAGCTGGTTTGGGCGGTTTTAACGCTATGCATGCTTTGTCTACCCGTAATGATGATCCGGAACGTGCATCCCGCCCGTTTAGTGCAAGCCGTGATGGCTTTGTGATGGGTGAAGGCGCAGGCTGTCTGATTTTGGAAGAATTGGAACATGCAAAAGCACGTGGTGCCAAGATTTATGCGGAACTTGCCGGTGTAGGCGCTTCTGCCGACGCTTATCACTTGACAGCTTCTCATCCGGAAGGATTAGGCGCTAAACTGGTTATGTTGAACGCATTGGAAGATGCGGAATTGAAACCGGAAGATATTGATTATATCAATGTACATGGAACTTCAACTCCTGTAGGTGATGTTTCAGAAGTGAAAGCTATTAAGGATGTATTTGGAGATCACGCTTATAAACTGAATATCAGCTCTACTAAGTCTATGACAGGACACTTGTTGGGTGCTGCCGGTGCGGTAGAAGCTATTGCCAGTGTATTGGCTGTGAAGAATGACATTGTTCCGCCCACTATCAACCATGAGGAAGGTGATAATGATGAAAACATTGATTATAACTTGAACTTCACGTTCAACGAAGCTCAGAAACGTACAGTAAACGCTGCATTGAGCAATACCTTCGGTTTTGGTGGACATAATGCATGTGTAATCGTAAAAAAATATGCTGAATAATCGTGTTTAGCAATATAAAGGATAGGATAAGACTTCTTTTTCGTAAGGATAGGGAGTCTTATCTTCGTTTTTATAAGATGCTTGGATTCTATCCCAAAGACATTAGCATCTACGAACAGGCTTTGCTTCACAAATCTTTATCAGTGAAGTCTGAAAAGGGGCGTTTGCTTAATAATGAGCGTTTGGAATTCTTGGGGGATGCTATTCTGGATGCTGTGGTGGCAGATATTGTTTACAAAAGGTTTGAAGGAAAGCGTGAGGGTTTTCTCACGAATACCCGCTCTAAAATAGTGCAGCGTGAAACATTGAATCGTTTGGCTATAGAGATTGGTTTGGATAAGCTGATCAAGTATACGGCCCGCCAGTCTTCTCATAACAGCTATATGTGCGGCAATGCATTCGAAGCATTGGTAGGTGCTATTTATCTAGACAGGGGATATCGTGCCTGTAAATATTTCATGGAGCATCGTATTATTGGGCCTTATATAAATTTGGAGAAGATTTCCCGTAAGGAGGTAAACTTTAAATCCAAGTTGATAGAATGGAGCCAGAAAAATCGTTTTGAGGTTACCTTTGAGCTGATAACCCAATCACACGATCAGGGATATAGTCCGACTTTCGAGAGTGAAGTTTTGGTGGAAGGTATTTCGGGAGGAAAAGGAACCGGTTATTCTAAAAAAGAGTCTCAGCAAATGGCTGCGCGTGTGGCTTTGGGAAAAATAAAGAATGATTCCGGCTTTATTGAATGTATTTTTGCGGCTAAGACTGCCCGTGAGCTGCCTCAGGAGGAGGTAACGGTTTCTGATAGTAAGCCTTCAGACAGTGGGGCCGTTACTCCGGATCTTTCTTTGGAGGAGATTAAGAAAACGGATGTGGTCGAGCAGATAATCAGTGAAGCGGAAGAAAAGGCTTTTAAGGAAAACGCTTAGCGGATTTTATTGATATTGTTTATAATTTATTAATTAGCTATTCCGGTGGTTTGGGATATGTCCGGCAGGAATACATAATACATTGGAATATGCCCGATTACATCAAGAAAATGTAGTCGGGCATATTTCATATACTGACGGGAATTAGATTTCATCAGGCCACGGGCAGGGTTTTCCTGTGGCTTTGAATGTGGGACGTTGTCCTCCTGTTGCTCGCAAATAGTTCCCTAATTCCTTGGAGAGCCGTTTTACGATGCCGGGATGTTGCTTTGCTACATCATTTTTTTCACTGATATCATTTGGTATGTTGAAAAGTTCTTTTTTACCGGTTTCATAATAATAGATTAGTTTCCATTCGTCTTTGCGGATAGAGCAGTCCAGATTGATGCCTGGTCCGTCATTCCCCCAGATATTAGGGAAATTCCATACCAGTGCGCGTCCTTTGGACGGGTCTCCTGTACCTTTCAGCAGGGGCATAAAGCTGATACCGTCTATAGGGTTGACTGTCTTATAGTTTGTGATACCCGCCATTTCAAGTATGGTAGGATAAAAATCTTCAATTATAAGATATTTGTCACAACGAGTATTCGGGGTGACTACTCCGGGCCAGCTTACAATCATTGGTTCGCGTATTCCTCCTTCATATAAGGAGCCTTTACCACTGTTGAGAGGAGCGTTTTGAGTGTGAATTTGTCCGTCGCGCCATCCGGGTTCGGCAGCTAGCCCTCCGTTGTCACTCATAAAAATAATAACGGTATTATTTGCTTCATCATTTTTTTCCAACCAGTTCATCAAATCCCCCAGACTTTTATCCATTCCTTCAATTAAGGATGCATATGCGGCTTCTTTGTCACTAAGTCCTTTTTTAATATACTTGGGGAAGAAGCGCATATCTTTGTCAACAGGAACGTGGATGGCATAATGTGCCATATATAGATAAAAAGGTTGATTGTATTTTTTTGCTTTGTCCAATGCTTTGATAGCTTCTCGTGTCAGGGCTTCTGTAGCAAATATACCTGTTCCCCAATAATCTTCCAAGCCGGGGATAGCCATTAGTGAATAGGGTTTTCCATCGCGGGTGTGCCCGTAGTTCTGTTCGCTCAGATAAGTAGCCAGACCACCGGCGGCATGTCCGGCTATATTTACTTCAAACCCCCAATGGGTAGGGTTCTCTCCCGGTGTGTCAATAGAACCGAAATGAGCTTTTCCGCAGTGGATGGTATGATAACCGTTCTGTCTGAGTAACTCAACGAAAGAAGTGCCGACAAAGGTATTGGACGTTCCTGTTACTTGGCTGACTCCGTTGTAGTTCCAGTCTGGTAATTGTATTGTATTGCTTGGTCTGTCGGTAGCTTTGTTTTTTTCAAGCGTCCAGTTTGTTACACGATGTCGGGTGTTGTTGGCACCCGTTATCAGACTGCAACGGGTAGCGGAACTGATATTGCAGGCGTATGCCTGTGTGAACATCATCCCTTTTTGGGCCAGACGTTCCATATTGGGGGTTTCATAGGTTTCGTTATAGTGGGTTTTCTGTGTCCAGAAAGGTAAGGATGTATCTTGCCAACCCATGTCGTCCACCATAAATAAGATGATATTGGGACGTTGTTGGGTTGTTTCTGAAGACATTTTTTCTTTTGCTTGCGTCGAGATTCCTGTTAAGGAAGCGAGAGCGAAAGATACAAGTAGTTTTTTATTCATATCGGCTGGTTTTATAAGTTATTTTTCGATTACAATTTTTTGGGGGGTATCTATGGAAATACTTCTCAGTTCTTGCTTGCTGGAATTTTCTATCCATACTTTTAGTGTACCTGTACATAGTACGTTCAGCTCCAACCGATTCTCTGTTAAAGAGATAGTTTGGACGGTGCTCGGGGATAGATATTTTTCCTGTACGCCAATGACTGCCCATCCTTTCCGTATGGGGCAGAGATGAAACAGTTTGTCTGTAAATCCGATAAGTTCGAATGTACTGCTGTCTGATAGTTCTTCTGCCTTTTGTGATTCCCAATTATAAAGCAGCACGCGTTCTTCGGGGGTGGCAGACATTTTCTCAAAACTGTTCCGAAGAGAATAATCTTCTTTTTTTATAGTGGCCTGGACTTGCTGATGTCGGGGGGAAACATTCAGGTTGTAACAGATTAATGTCATTGCTCCGTTGCCTGAGGGAGCTGCTACTCGATACGCTTTTCCACTCCATAATGGATTGGTCAGTATAGATTCCGGCATAGGTACGGCAGGAGCTTCGGGGCGGAACAGTTTGCCTTGTTTGTCAATTAAGGGAAAGATGTTTTCCTTGATAAAGTCCCCGGGGGCGTCCGACAGGTAGACCGGACCTCCGGAAATAGCCTTGGAACGTGCCATCAAGGTGCCGCAAACGGTATCGCAGGAATGAAACATATCATGGTCGGGCCATACGGTTTGTCCTAGTAACAGGGTATTGGTATAAGACTGGAATAGATGTGATTTTGCCATATCCTCATCATATTTCTTATAGTCTATGCTGACACGGGTGCTGTTGCTGTATGACGTATGGTCGGTATTGATGATGTTCTGTGCCATACAGTTCATTAATCCCATATTTTGCCGGTGGATCTCGGCTTCCAGGCTTCGGTTACAGTCGGTTGCCTGGCGGATACTTTCATGCCCTCCCATGTAGAGTGGCAGCGTAAAAGCTTGGTTATCTACTTTCAGAAAATCGAATCCTTGTTCTTTTAAGGTGCTGACGTAGTAGCGATAGAAGGAACGGATGCGGGTGCTGTCCGTTCCTGGCAGAAGGCTGCCGGCGTGTGGGTATAGGGCTTGTCGGACGACTTGTGGAAATCCGTTTTCGGGGGATAATCCCATCCAGTATCCCGAAAGGCTGTACCACAGTCCGATCCATTTGATTTTATTTTCTTTTTTGTATGACATGATTTTTTTCCATCCCGACGGGAAACGTTGTTTATCCGGTATGAAACCGGTCAGTTGCCTGTTCTTGTGGGCGAGATGACCGTCGTCAATCAGTACATACCGGATAGGAATACCGGATGCCTCTATCGTTTTCATATCGTTTATTACCTTGGATTCGTTTATATCATCATGATAATGTTCCCATGTACACCAACCGAGATAGCGGAAAGCTTCGAAATATTCCTTGGCTGTGCGGCTTTTTAAGTCGGCGGCTTCTGTATTTTTCATCAGCGCTTGATAGGCTTGCCGAATGGTTGAATAAATATCTTTTCCTTGTCGGATGAGTAGAAGAGGGACTTCCGGTTTCAGATAGTCTTTTCCTAAAGTGGATACATATAGGGTGACAGAGCCGTTATCGTTTACTTGCAGCCAGCTTAAACTGTTACGGCCGGCAATGGCTTTGGCAAACAAGTATTCTCCGTTTGTCAGTTCCAGCAGTAATGCATCTCCCAACGTAGATGGGGCTGCATTGGAAGGTATTCCCGGATAGCGGGTGTCGGTTAATTCTTTTAAATCGTTGAACACCCAAGGTAGGAGCCGGTTGGTATTGTTGGGCCATTCAAAATCTCCCGGACGGGAGTCTCGGCTGAAGAAAATACCTCGGACGTACCCGGGTAACCGTACCGGACAGGCAATAGTCTGGGTTTGTCCGGGTATGGATTTCTTATAGGGTATGGGAGAAGAAATGGAAGTTAAATCAATCGTATCTGTCATTGACAAAGCGTTTGTGTTCTTGAATGACTTTCCTTTTTCATATGTGTAATCTGTTTGCCCGAAGGATTTCGGACAAACAAATACATTGCAAATCAGGATACAAATGAATATTGCTTTATATTCTCTCATGATTTTTTATTTGAGGGTTACGTTATAGGCACTGAAATGTCTGATTTCGGGTAAGGCAACGGATTGGGTTACGGTGAGGCGCAAGGCGGTGGTTTCTACCGGTTCGAAGTGTGCAATGCGTTTGTGTCCCACAGACTCGCCGGAGCACACTGTCTGCCATTTTCCGTTGACTTTCGCTTCTATCTTGTATTGGCGTATTCTTTCGCCTTTGGCAATGTCTTCTTGGATGATGCAGTAGTTGACCGGTTGTTTTTCATTCAGATTCAGCGTAAGCCGTTGCCTCCGGCCTTGGGTTTCCGCCAATGGTGTACCAAAGCGCCGGTTTATTTCTTCTCCCCATTCTTTTAAACGCTGTTCGTCACCTGCCGGCAATAGCCCATCAGGATCGGGGGTCAGCCCGATGATTAACGTAGCGTTGCGGCCCACTGATTTTTCGTACATATCCATCAACGTTGTCAATGGATAGATATTATTCTCGTCATCGGGTTCCCAAAACCATTCGTGGCGGCCGTTGGCACCACGCAGGGGGCTGTCTGCCATAGCCGGTACCCAGTATTTGCCTTCGGGATCACCTTGTTTTAATAAGGCTATTTGGTCTTTTTGGCTTTCAATACGTTTATGATGTGAACAGGGGGCCGGAAAAGTGGACCAGCAGGGGTATCCCACTGTGCCGGTTTCTGAACCTCCCCAGCGGAAATCAGCACGGTCTATGTTGTGGTAGAACAGGCAGTTGGGTTGGTATTTATTGACGATGGGTTCCACATCAGGACCGTCACCTCGTGGGTCATCGGCTCCGCCATCAAACCAAATCATATATAAATCTCCATAGCGGGTACAAAGTTCTTCCACCATTTTCTCGCAGAAGCGTTTATACCACGCCTGTCGGTTGGCGGCAAATTCTCCGTCATCGGCTACCTTGAAATTATGGATACCCAGAAGTGAATTCCACCGGATGCCTACATAGATGCCCGGCTGGATACCATACTTACGGCAGGAGTTGACAAAGTCGCGGACAATGTCTCCTTTGCCGTCACGCCATTTTACAGCTTTCAGGCAGTATGGGTTTACGTCACTTTGCCACAATCCGAAGCCGGTTTCATGCGTGGCTGTGAGTACGGCGAATTTGCAGCCTGCGGCTTTGGCTGCCTGAATCCATTGGTCAGTATCCAGTTGGGTAGGATTAAATATATTATAATCTTCAATGGGGCTGATACGGTTATTGCCTTGTCCGTAGCGGATGCCGTCGAATACGTGGAGGTCATAATGAAATACGGCTCCCATTTCCGCTTCGTGCCATTTCAATTGATGCGGTTTGGGTACAATGATTTCCGGTTGTGCAACACTCAGTACACAGTTCATAAGGAAGAGAAGGAATGTATATAGTATCTTCATGGGTTATAAATAATTTAAAAATGGATCTTCTGTTTTTTGCAGCCATGTTTTTAATTGGCTTTTCAGTCGGTTTACCAGTTTGGGATGCTGCATAGCTATATTATTCATTTGATAAGGGTCTGATCTCCTGTCGAATAGAATAATCTTATCTACCTTTCCATCGGTTGCATGGATAGTAAACGTATGTGTGTCGGTGCGTAATCCCCGGTAGCCTGTTGCCGGATTGGATGACTGTATGTAATAATAGGGTTGGACAATGCGGTTGTTTTCTTTTCCGCAGAGGAGAACGGAAGCGAGGTCGAATGTTTGTACTTCTTCCGGTATTTGTTGCTGAAAGCCCATGATGGAAAGCAGGGTCGGATACAAGTCGGCAAAAGCTATCATGGTTGTTCGGTCGGTTTTCGGCTTTATTTTTTCCGGCCATGAGATAAGGACGGGAATTCGCATGGATTCCTCATAAAAGATATCTTTTCCGGCTTGTTCATGAGCCCCCATGCAGATGCCGTGGTCAGAAGTGAATACTACAATAGTATTTTTAAATAAACCCAAACGTTTCAATTCGTTGATTATCCGACCTATATTTTCATCGACTCCGGTCATGCAGGCATAGTAATTGCGGATATTGTTTCGGAAATAGTCACCCATTTCAGTGCCTTTGGCGGGAATGTCGGGACGGTTGGCACATAATGCCTCTACATTCAGGTTTTTATACATCTCCTTGTATCGGTCGGGCACCAACTCGTAACCGGTGTGTGGAGGGTTCATGGATACGACTAAGGCAAATGGCTGCGTTTTATCTATATGTCCGTTGAGGTACTCAATCGCTTTGTCGGCTTCATACTCCGGTCCCCATTGATTGACATAATAAAAACTGTCCCGGGGAGCGTCAGTGTCCCAGTACATGGGTTTTAAATGGTAGTCGTAAGTGCCATAAGCGGTCCAATAGTCAAAACCGTGCCGGCGTTCTTTTGGACACCATTCGTTCCAAGCAACTGCACCATGGTTGTTGTAAGTATCTATGTATGGTTCATAAGGAGCATCCAGATGCCATTTGCCGATATATCCTGTTTGGTATCCATTGGCTTTAAGTATATCACTCCAGCAGCGTGCATCTTGTGGAAGTTCTACTCCATAAGGAGCGTTGGCAGAATTGCAATTGCCTGTTACTTTGTTCTTATGCGGATACATGCCTGTCATCAACATGCCTCGTGCCGGTGAAGATACGGGATAGCTGCTGACAGCATTGGTGAAATTCACTCCTTCACGGGCCAGTTGGTCCAGGCAAGGTGTTTTGACAGGTTCTTTTCCGAGACAACCTAAAGCATCTCCTCTCCATTGATCTGCCATGATGAAGACCAGGTTAGGTTTTTCTTGAGCTTGAATCTGGAATACTGGACACAAAGGGAATGCCAGCAAGAATATATTAAGTCTTTTCTTCATAATCTGCAAAGGGTTAATAGAGGTTTCATCATTCCTGACTGATTGTGTTTTATTGTGTAATTGTCAAAAACTTAATTTAAAAAGCTCTTATTTTAAGCGTTGATAAATAGCATCAGCAAAACTTCATCATTAAAACAAAGATATTCATATAATGTGAATATGTTATGGGAAGGTAGGAAAACTTTTCGGAAACTTTCCTTTTCCTTCCCATAAATGCTTGTTATTGTTTTGAAAGCTTATTCACCTTCAGGTAAAGTTCCATCATTTCTGCTCCATCCGGGATTCTGATAAATGGTAGAACTTTCATATTCGTTAGAACCCGGAACAGCGGTAGTCAGGCGGAATTGCTTGTTACTAATAGGATACAGGTATTTGCTTGTATTCCAATTTAGTCCACTGAAACCAATATTAGCAGCATTTTTACGATAAGGTAATAAATATTTTCCTTCTGCATATGGGTCGGATTTTGCTGAAATATTGGCTGTCTTGTCTGTTACGCCATATTCTAAAAGTGTTATTTGGGGAATTGGGGTTACAGCGTCTTCGGCTTGAGGGTTTGTATACAGTTGATACATGCTATCCCAAAAATTAAATCCTTGCACATGCACATCTTTTACTTGATCCAAAGCGCGCCAACGTTTTAAGTCTGCCATACGGAATCCTTCTGATACCAACTCGACACGTCGTTCACGACGGATGTTGTACAGAGTTGTGTTTATTTGTTGACCGGCAGAATAACTTCCCCAATCTTGCTTTTCTTTACTTATGTCTGTATTGTTTATGGTCTTTTGATAGTCTGTACTCATACCGGCACGTGTACGAAGAGCTTTCCAGTATTTATCGCAGTTGCCACCTAGATTACCGTTTAATTCGTAGTAAGCTTCTATATAATTCAGGTAGGCTTCTGCTGCACGGAAGATTGGGCATCCTGTATAGGATTCTTTTGTTGACTGCATATCTCCGGATGTATTCAATCCTTTGCGCAGACAGTATCCGGTCGGATTACTATTTTCTTTTTGGGGCTCGAAAATTTCAGGGCGGTAAAAGTAGCCGTATCCATCATTCTTCTTTATCCAAGTAGCAAAATTGGGATCGTCGGATAACAGATCTCCGGTTTTTAAAATCGTCTGTCTCATGCGTCCGTCTCTGTCGGTAAAGATATGTTCGTATGTATCGTCTCCTTGATAACTGGTACTGGCATAAATAGGTAGGCCGTCAGCCATCAGATAAGAATCTACCATGGAGCGCGTATAACCTGTGTTACCTCCGCCATTGCGTTGTAAATAGCTTACAACAAAGTGGAAAGAAGTGGCATCTGAGTTGACACTATATTTACGCCATAATAAAATTTCATTTATTCCGCTTAAATCAATAGAATTAAATAGTGCGGCATAATTGTTGTGCAAGCTATGTCCTTGAGCTACGATATCAGCTGCTTCTATTGCTTGCTGTAGGAAATATTTAATTTCAGCATCGATGTCAAAGCTGAAATCTTTTAAATAATCCATTGAAGCACCAGGCCATCCGGGACCACCAGGAACAAATGCACTTCCTTTATGATATTTTTCCCATGTTGCTTCAAACAGGGCAGCGCGACTTTTTACTAATGCAGCGCAGTCTTTGTTTAACCGATTGCTTACGGGAGCAGTGGGAAGCATATATTCGTAGGCTTTATCTAAATCAGATAAGATAAAGCGTGCGACTTCATTGCGTGGACGCCGTTTGGAAGCTTCACGTATGGCGTTGTAATCATCCGGTAATATTTCAGTCAGAATAGGAAAATCACCTAGATTCTGCAATGCTGTGAGATAAATATAAGCACGGAAGAAATATACCTCGCCAATATAGTGTTTGATATTTGCGTCATTACCGGATATTTCTCTGTTGGTATATCGTTCGGTAACTGTTTGAATAAAATAATTAGCTGCACGTATCTTACGGAAATATTTATGCCATAAGTCATCATCACCGACATGGTACTGTCCTTTTACGAAAAGTTTACTTGGTGAGTCTGCGGTTTGGTCGTCTGTTCCGTTATCTTTTTGGAATAATCCTAAATTATAAGTGGCAGAACCATGAGATGGAAGAATATTGCCATATTCGTCATCTTTTTCGTCTTCACTGTCATTATAAAATTTGGCAGCATAAGCAGCCAGGTCTGTTTCGGAATAAAGATAGACATTGGTGCTGACAGAAGTGATAGGTTCGCAATCCAGATAATCATTGCATGAGGTCGTAAAAACACTTGCAGCGGCTATGAATGTATATAATAGAATCTTTTTCATATGTTTTATTATTTAGAATGTTGCATGTAGTCCAAAAGATATAGTTGTTTGTAGCGGATAAGTTTTTCCGGAATTCCCATCAGAATAACTTGAATAAGTTGTTTCTGGGTCAAAACCGCTAGGTAGGCTAGTGATAGTCAATACATTCTCGGCACTGACATATACACGTAATTTCTGCATATGTAGTTTGTTGATGATTTGTGTCGGGAAAGTATATCCTAGTTGGATATTTTTTAAACGGGCATAGGCGCCGTTTTGCAAGTAACGCGTTTGTACTTTTTGATTCATATCTTTGCTCATATACATTTTGGGAAAATAAGCATTGGTATTGGGACCAAATACAGAAGTTGTATTTTCTGGGCGATAATAATCCAAATGCTCTTTTAAGCCGGTTGATTGCCATTCTCCTCCCGAGATTCCCCAAAACATGAGACCATCCAGCCATAAATCGCGTTTTGCGACTCCTTGCCAGAACATACTAAAGTCGATACCTTTCCATTCAACTCCTAAATCTAAGCCAAATCTGAAACGTGGGGTGGAGTTACCAATAATTTTGCGGTCTCCCGGATCGTCTACTGTATTAGCTCCTTCGTTGATTACTTTATCTCCATTAAGGTCTTCGAACATAATATCACCTTCGCCCCAGCCTGAGCCCCATGAAGGGTTGTTATCTTTTGTCCATTCGTCCATTTCCGATTGGCTTTTAGCTATTCCATGAGTTACATATCCCCAAATGGCTCCTAATTCCTGATCTTTATAATAGGTGTTGAGTGATTTGGATTCGTTGGGATACTTGTCGACAAATGAGCGGGAATCTGCCATGTTGAAGCCTATATTATAATTAACTTGTCCTATTCTGTCACGCCAACTGGCGGCTACTTCCCATCCTTTGGTGCGTAAGTCTGTGTTATTGCTTGCCGGCATACCGATGCCATAGATAGAAGCAACTTCAGAAGCCGGACCGACCATATCCAATGTCTTACGGATAAAATAATCGAAATTTATGTTAAGTCGATTTCTGAACATTCCTAAATCAAAACCAATATTTAAGGATTGTACTGTTTCCCAAGTCAATGAACTGCTAATTGTTCCAGGCATACCGGCAACAGTTGGTTTAGAGTCTCCCATTAGCCAGCTTCCTCCATTGGGCTTGACTGTTTGCAATAAATACATGGGATAATAAGAATTCGTATTTTGATTACCTAGTGTACCCCAGGATACACGAGGCTTTAATTGGTTGATAATATTTTCATCTACCGGGAAAAAATCTTCGGCCGCCATATTCCAGCCTAAAGAAAACGAACCGAACAGTCCCCAACGGTCTTTTCGGAGGAAACGAGAAGAACCGTCATAGCGTAAGTTACCAGCAATAAAATATTTATTGGAATAATCATAGTTAATACGTCCAAAGAAACCCGCTGTAGCCCAAGTGTAAGCACTGGCTTCATTAATTTTATCTTCGCCTGTTGCAGTGCCGATTTCGGGTACTGATTCAGTAATGAGATCCATACGTTTTACAGAAAGATAACGGTTGTTGTATTTTTCTGTATTAACGCCTGCCATTACTTTGAATTGATGTTCGTCGAATGAAAAAGAATAATCACTATACAAGCTGGTTGTCAAATGATTGGCTTTAGTCCAATATTGCATAGCTCCGGTTTGTCCTACTGCGTATTCTCCACCGTATGCCAGTTCTAATGCTTCTCCGACTACATTGTGTTCATATACTTTATTCAGATTCTGTCTTTGTACTTGATCAATCAAGCGTAACCCTACATTTGCATATATATTCCAGTTTTTCAAAGGATGAAAAACAAGTTGTCCTTGCAGATAAACGTTATTATTACTGGTAATGGAACGACTTCCATTCGTAAGTTGTCCTAATTTTCCATTGCGCATATAGTAGCCGTTAGGATCTTTAAACGGCATTGTAGGCCATAGGCGTGCCACATCATGATAGAATAAGCCATTCATGTCGCTGTAAAGAGGGTTGTCTAATTTGGTATAAACATATTTAGTATTAACTTCTATATCCAACCATTTAAAAGGTTGTGCATTAAATTTTGCATTGGTTGAAATACGTTCATAGGAATCATTTCCGTAACGCAGATTACCGTCTTGATCCAGATAGTTGGTTGATACATAATATTGGCTTTTATCACTGCCTCCGTTGATATTCAGGTTATGCTCTTGAGACCATGCCCATTTGTAGTGGGTTTTGTACCAGTTAACATTGTCATTGGCTTTTTCATGGAATTGCCAGTTACCATTTGCATTGGCAATAGTGCTGGTTGTAATTTCACCATTCATGTATTGCTGGATACGTTCCATGGTATCTTCATCAAAAATAGCTTTTCCTCCTCCGTTAATACTACCTTCGTTAAAATAGTTAGCGAATTGGTAGGAGTTCATTAAATTCGGCAAATGGTTAGGACCGGCATAACGGGCATTTCCGGAATAAGAGATACTGGCTTTTCCTGCTTTACCTTTTTTAGTAGTAATCAAAATCACGCCGAATGCTGCACGTGAACCATAAATAGAACTGGCGGCTGCATCTTTTAATACGGAGATAGACTCTACATCATCCGGATTCAGATTGTTCATATTGCCTTCTATACCGTCAATTAAAACTAACGTAGCAGCTTTAGAACCTGTAGAAATAGTACCTGTACCACGGATGTTCACATCCATAGTTTGTCCTAATTGTCCTCCTAAGCCTCCAACAGATAAATTTAAACCAGGAACAGTACCTTGTAATGATTGGCCTAAGTTAGTGACGGGACGGGAATCGAGTACTTTAGTATCTACTGTAGCTACAGCGTCTGTCAGATTAGCTTTTCTTTGTGTACCGAAACCGACTACGACAACCTCATCCAACGTTTGTGTGTCTTCAGACATTTGAATGTTATACGAAGTTTGGTTTTCATTGACTTTAATTTCTTGTGTGATGTATCCGATAAAAGAGATAACCAACACATTTTCTTTTGAAACTTGGATTGTGAAATTTCCATCAAGGTCGGTCACCGTTCCATTGGTTGTCCCTTTGACAATGACACTGGCACCGATAATAGGCTCTTTGAGCTTTTTATCCGTGACTACACCGGTGATGCTGAATTGCTGGGCGTACAGGAATGTACAGTTGCAAAGCAATATCAAAAATAGAATTGAGATTTTTTTCATGCTTCTCTGTTTTTTAATTAGACATTAGGTTAATACATTGCAAATGTATGTTAATCAGTGATGTGGCTTAATACACGTTCATTTCATTCAGCATGCATGTTTAATGCATCTCTATATTTTTTGGTGAATCTTTGTTGTTATCTCTTTTTTATTTTATTCCTTTGCTACAGGTAATGAATTAAATATGAACCTTAAAATCTTATCACTGGTTATAATTGGAGTATGTATATTGCTGCCGGATGTGTGCTATGCTTTTTTAAGCAAAGATGTGCATCTGCTCAATATGCAAAACGGATTGGCCGACAATACCGTATCTGCTGTTTATAAGGATAAAGAAGGCTTCGTTTGGTTTGGAACCCGAAACGGGTTGAGCCGTTATGACGGTAGGCGGATTACAAATTTTGAAAGGAGTAGGAGTTATCCTAGTATTTCAAACTTAAAGGAGGTTTTTGACGGGGTGCTGGCATTTGTGGATAATGGTGTCTTTTCTGCATTTGATTTGAAAAAAGAACGGTTTTTGTCTGTGGTTTCTTCTTCGGGACAGGGTATTCCATCTCGAGGGATGTTGCAGAGGAATGATTCGTTGGTTTGGGTGATTTCCGGGAGTGAGCTGCATTTAATGAAGCGGTGCGCATCAAAAGAGGGTGAGCTTCGGCTCCGGGTTCAAGAAAAATATACAGGCTGGAATAACCAGGATAATCTTTTGGTTGCCATCACTTATTCTTCGGATAAAATCTGTCTGATTGATGAAAAAGGTAGAATTATCTTGCTGGATGCGACAAACCTGAATTCCTTTCGGGTGATTGACTTGGGGCGTACCGGTAGCCTGTCTGTAAATTCTGTTTTGTATGATGATGGTCGGATATGGATTTCTACAATTGCTCATGGGGTTATTTATTACAATGAACGAACCGGGAAAATCAAGCAGTTGACTTATCATGTGGCTCCGGTATCCGACAGACTTTCTCATACAGATGTTTTCGGTGTTATTAGATTAAATGAGAATAAATATCTGGCCGTAACGTGGAATGGATATACGGTGATGACAATAGATAAAAATAATCAGGACGAGATATTGACAGAAGTTTATAGTAACACTTCTTCTTTAATGTACCGCAATCTTGAAACGAGGATGATTGCGGCTTATTACGATTCACATGGTATTCTGTGGATTGGTACGGATGGTGGAGGAGTTATCTGGTCGGATTTGCGTATGCAGTTTTATAATTGTTTTTATCAGGACAGGCATAATGAGATTTGTTCTATTGTAGCGGATGACGATCATTATCTTTGGTTGGCAACATACCATAAAGGAATTATGCGGAGCCGGACAGCGTTTGGTACTTCAGAAAAAATAGACTTCTTTCAAGTAGGAGATCAAGATGTGAAAAAACAACAGACAGTGTTGTGCAGTCTGAAAGATGAGAAAGGGAATTTATGGTTTGGGAATTCAGATGGTTCATTGACCTGTTATTATAAAAAAGAACGCTCATTCAAGATATTGCGATTGATCACGGAAGATGGTGACCTTAACAAATCATCTGTCTGGGCCTTATTTCTTGATAGCAAAGGCCGTTTTTGGATTGGTACACATAAAGGACTTTGGTTATTCGACCGTGAAACGAACAGGGGTAAGAAGATACATTTCAAAGTATCCGGATTACAGAACTTGTCTCCTCTTTATATTCGTGCTATGGCTGAAACCGACGATCATACGCTTTGGCTGGGCACTGCGAATTATGGTATATGTAAAGTGATAAATGAAAAAGAACTGCAGACCGGCTATGAAAAGAAGTACGGTATGGCTGAGAATTCCGTTCGTTCATTATTAGCTTCGTCCGATGGTAATCTGTATGTCGGATACATGGCCGGTCTGGCAGTTTTCTCTCCCGGACAGGATGCGATAACTCATGTATATACTACCCGGGATGGATTGTGCAGTAACTTTATTGGTTGCATGACTGAGGATGCGGACGGGCAAATCTGGTTGGGCTCTAATTCAGGTATTTCCCGTTATAGCCGTCATCAGCATTTGTTTTATAATTATTACATTGCGGGCAGTAACCGTTCTGTCCTGCATTGGGAGGATGTCCTGTTTTGGGGAAATAATAAAAATCTTACTTATTTTAACCCCGATGACATTAAAGCGTTTACCACTTCCGAATCTGTCGTGATTACCGGATTGGAGGTAAATAATAAACCTGTAGAGATAGGAAGAGAGGTCAATGGGCAGACCATTCTTTCACAAAGTATTTTCTATACGCCTTTTGTCCGGTTGAATCATGCGAATCGTGACTTTGCGCTGACGTTCAATAACCTTTCTTATTCTGAAAGCCAGCAGAAGTATAGTTACAGGCTTCGTCCTTATCAGCCTGATTGGCTTGTGGCCAACGGAGGGGAAAAAGTTTCGTATGCTAACCTTCCTGCCGGGGAATATGTTTTTGAGGTGAAAAATATTTATCCGGATGAAAGAGACAGTAAAATAACCTCGTTGAGAGTAGAGATTTTGCCTCATTGGAGTGAAACTTTCTTTTTCCGCTTCTGTATGATGGTGCTGGGAGGGATAATAGTTTATATGGTTATGCAGCGTATTAAATTACGGCAAAAGAGGTTGGAGCACGAGTTGCGCTTGGAACATGAGATATTTGCTGCTACTGTAGAGCGTGACAAGGAGAAGCAGATTCGGATGGAACGCGAGAATTTCTTTACGAATGCAGCTCACGAGTTGCGTACACCTTTAACTTTAATCTTATCTCCCCTGCAGGAATTGTTAGGAACCGTCCGCCCTTCAGACACCGTCTATACTAAACTGGCTGCCATGTATCGCAATGGAACCTCTTTGCAGACATTGGTCGATCATTTGCTTTATGTGCAGAAGATTGAAGCAGGTATGATTAAACTCCGGATTTCGAAAGTCGATATAGTGGTATTGGCAAAGCAGATAACCGATCCTTTTCATGAACTGGCAGAAACAGAAGGGATTAACTTTACGGTTGAATCGCTGAATGAGCCACTTTTGCTATGGATAGACGTGGAAAAAATAAGTTCGGCTATCCGTAATTTATTATCTAATGCGTTTAAGTATACATCTCCGAATGGAAAGGTGATTTTTAAGATGAACCGTATCGAGATAGATGGATATTCATTTTGCAGTATAATCATATCGGATACAGGTAAAGGAATACCGGAAGAGTTACGGGGGAGGATTTTTGAATCATTTATTACCGGAGAAAATACACCTTTGTTTTCTAATAAGGTAGGTATAGGCTTGCGTATTGTTAAAAATACGATGGATCTTCATCATGGCACGGTGAATTTGGACAGTACTCTCGGAAAGGGTAGCACTTTCACATTATTGATTCCTGAGGGAAATGCACATTTTGCAGAGGACCGGTATGAGATTGTTGGTGCTCCGGAGATGGAGGAATATGCTCTTCCGTTACCGGTAATGCAGGCGGAAGGGCAGGAAGACAAGCCTTCGAATAAAAAAACATCTCTTCTTGTTATTGAGGACAATGAGGAAATCCGGCATTATGTCTGTTCTTTATTCTGTAAAGATTATGCCGTATATGAGGCGGCAAACGGTGAAGAGGGGGTTGATGTGGCAATGAGTAAAATTCCGGATTTGATTATTTCTGATATAATGATGCCTGTAAAAGATGGGTTTACCTGTTGCCGGGAATTGCGTGAGCAGCCTCGGACAGCACATATCCCTATTTTGATGCTGACGGCAAAGGCTGAGGATGCGGATGTGTTGCAGGCTTCAAAAATAGGTGTGGATGATTATATGATGAAACCCTTCAATCCGGAGGTATTGAAGGCAAAAGTCCGGAACCTGATACTCCAGCGGGAACGCCTGAAGAGGATATATACAAAGACGTTGATGTTGAAGCAGCAGGAAAGTGAACCGGAAACGGATGGGAATAATGCTCCGGATGATTTTATACAGCAAATTATTCATGTCATAGAAGCTAATCTGGCGAATGAGAACTTTAATGTAAAAATGTTGGCGGAGCAATTGAATATGAGTCAGCCTACCCTTTATAGAAAAATAAAGCAACGTAGCGAACTGTCTGCTATTGATATGATTCGGAGTGTACGGATGAGCAAGGCTGCCTCCCTTATTATGGAGAACAGGTATTCCATTCAGGAAATAGCCGAAATGGTAGGATATAGTGATACACGTACGCTCCGAAAGCATTTTACCGAGCAATTCGGAGTGTCTCCATCCAAGTATATGGAAAAGGATTGAATCTGCTTCTTATCCGAAGCAGATTCCCATCCGTTTGCCTTGTACAATCAGGTCATGGTTCTCATTGACAAGTTTTAATTTACCAGCCACTTCATTCAGAGGGATGGAGCCAATTTCCGCACCTTGCAGAGAGACCATTCGTCCGAATTGTCCGGAAGCAATCAGTTCTGTGGCATGTCCACCCATACGAGTGGCCAGATTACGGTCGTAGGGAGTAGGAGAGCCGCCACGCTGGATATATCCCAGTACAGTTTCACGGGTCTCGAATCCGGTTTCATATTCTATTTCTTGGGCTATATATTCGGCGGCTTTTTTGCCGTCCATGGTTTTGATGCCTTCTGCGACAACAACAATGGAATAGGGCTTCCCTTTTTTCAAGCGTTCAATGATGGTATTGCCTATATTATGAATATCATAAGACAGTTCCGGAATAAGAATCACGTCACCGCCTCCCGCCATTCCGGAATAAAGTGCAATCCAGCCAGCTTTATGTCCCATCACTTCAATAACCATGACACGTTGGTGTGAACTGGCTGTAGAATGCAGCCGGTCAATGGCATCGGTAGCAATGGTTACGGCAGAATCGAATCCGAATGAAACGTCTGTTCCCCAAACATCGTTATCTATTGTTTTAGGTACAGAAACAACGTTCACACCTGCTTGGGCCAGTTTGGCTGCGGTCTTTTGGGTTCCGTTTCCGCCGATACATACGATACAGTCCAGACCTAGATCATGGATATTCTTTAACATCAAAGCCGGTTTGTCCTCCGAGGCTGCCGACAGGCGTTTCTTGAATGGCTTTTCTCTGGAAGTGCCTAGTATTGTCCCTCCCAGATTTAACAAGCCCGATAATGATTTTTCTGTCAATGGTTCTACGTCATTGTCCAGCAGTCCCCGGAATCCGCTATGAATTCCATAAACTTCCATACCGTAATGATTTATCGCTGTTTTGCAAACTCCTCTAATTGTGGCGTTTATTCCTGGACAGTCTCCTCCTGATGTCAATATTCCTATCTTCATAGCCTTTGATGTTAAGTTGTAAGCGACCGTAAAGATAACAAAAAATAAAAGTAATGTAGAAAACTATAAAAAAAATAATGTTATCAGCCATTATAATATAGAAATAAGCTATTTTTGCAAGATATAACGAATCGTATACTAAGACAAATGAATTCTACCAGATTAATTAGTACGCTATTCAAGCCCAGACAAAAAGCGACAGCCTTGTATGCAACTCAGGCTGAGGTGCTCCAACATAAAGTGTTTTGCCGGCTGATGAAGGATGCGGCCCATACGGAGTGGGGATTGAAATATGGCTATAAAGACATAAAGAGATATCAAGACTTTCAACGTGTACCTATACAGACTTACGAAGAAATCAAGCCATACGTGGAACGGATGCGTCATGGAGAGAAAGATGTCCTGTGGCGTGGAGAAGTGCAGTGGTTTGCCAAATCTTCAGGAACAACTAATGACAAAAGTAAGTTTATTCCTGTCAGCAGGGAGGGACTTCATGATATTCATTATGCGGGTGGTATGGATGCAGTGGCGCTGTATCTCCAACAAAATCCTGAGAGTCGTTTTTTCTCTGGAAAAGGTCTGATTCTTGGAGGAAGCCATGCACCAAACTATAATGTGAAACGAAGTCTTGTAGGAGACCTTTCTGCCATATTGATTGAAAATGTGAATCCGTTGGTCAATCTGATTCGGGTGCCCGATAAAAAGATTGCGTTGCTGAGTGATTTCGAGGAAAAAGTAGAAAGGATTACTCGTGCCACAATGAATCAGAATGTGACCAATCTTTCAGGAGTGCCGTCATGGATGATGGCTGTACTGAAACATATTCTGGAAGTGAAGGGAACGGATAATTTGGCGGAAGTATGGCCTGATTTGGAAGTTTTTTTTCATGGAGGGGTTGCTTTTACTCCTTATCGCGAACAATATAAACAGCTTATTCGTAGCGACAAGATGCATTATATGGAAACATACAATGCCAGTGAAGGTTTTTTCGGATTACAAAATGATTTCAGTGATCCTTCCATGTTACTGATGATTGACTATGGGGTATTTTATGAATTTATTCCGATGGAAGATGTCGGTACTGAAAATCCTCATATTGTTCCGTTAACAGATGTGGAGTTGAATAAAAATTATGCGATGGTCATCAGTACTTCCTGCGGATTGTGGCGTTATATGATTGGTGATACCGTGAAGTTCACCAACAAACACCCCTATAAATTTGTTATAACAGGGCGTACCAAGCACTTTATTAATGCATTTGGTGAGGAGTTGATGGTGGATAATGCGGAACAAGGGTTGGCAAAAGCCTGCGAGGCGACCGGTGCACAGATTATTGATTATTCTGCTGCTCCTGTTTTCATGGATGCACATGCCAAGTGCCGTCATCAGTGGCTGATAGAATTTGCCGTTATGCCGGATTCTTTAGAGAATTTTAGTCGGGTTCTTGACACTTCTTTACAACAAATTAACTCCGATTACGAAGCTAAACGCCATAAAAACATTACCTTGCAGCCGTTGGAAATAATCGTGGCGAGACCTAATCTGTTCCACGATTGGCTGAAAGAAAAAGGCAAATTAGGCGGACAGCACAAAGTGCCGAGATTGAGCAATACGCGTGATTATATAGAAGAAATGCTAAGCTTGAACCAATAAGAACATGAATTGGAAAAAACATAAATTACCTGCTTTGTTGATGCTGATGATCGTGGTGTATTCCTGCGCAAGCATGGGAACACCGGATGGAGGTCCGTATGATGAGGAGCCGCCCAAGTTTATCAGAAGCTCTCCCAAGCCGTATGCAACAAACAATAAGAATAAGAAGATTGCCATTGAATTTGATGAGTTCATCAAATTAGAGAAAACATCGGAGAAGGTGGTAGTGTCTCCTCCTCAATTGGAACAACCTGATATTAAGGCAAGCGGCAGAAGAGTATTGGTTAACCTCATGGACTCATTGAAGCCCAATACCACTTATACCATTGATTTTTCGGATGCCATTGTGGATAACAATGAGGGTAATCCGCTAGGTAATTATGCTTTTTCTTTTTCTACGGGAGAAGCCATTGATACACTGGAAGTTTCCGGAAATGTATTGGCTGCTGCTGATTTGGAACCTGTCAAAGGTATGATGGTGGGATTGCATGCAGATCTGAGCGATAGCGCTTTTGTCAAGAAACCGTTTGACCGTGTATCCCGTACTGATAGCCGAGGGCGTTTTACCATCCGCGGAACAGCAATTCTTCTGCAATCGGAATCACAAGGCAGGAACCGAGCAGTTCAAACACAACCGTTCCCGCAAAAAAGGACTGGTTTGCCTCCTGAAACCCCTCCGACATCTGCACTAACGGCGTCATTGCAATGATGTTATTCACGGCAATGCCAAGTGTCGCTGCACCCACAACTGCCAAAACTGCGTCTGTGAGCCATTTTGTATCCAATTTTTCTTTTTCAGTTCCATAGACAACCTGCTCTGCAATTTTATCCTGCTTATAAAAACTCATCGTCGCCGGGATCGTTGCCGCCGAGCAGATCAGCTGGCGCAGCATATAGGTCTGTTGCCCATCCCCCAGAAAAAGTCCCAGTACGAAGTACATAAGGCTCGACACAACATAATAAATACCAATCGGATAAATGATCTGCCAGAGTTTAAAACCGCCTGTCGTTTTCATGATATCTTCCTCTCTATCGCATCTGCTGCAGTGCTTCCACAACCTCTGCCATGTTGTCGCAGACACAGTATGCCCCTGCACGCTCTAACAGTTCTCTTTTTCCAAATCCATAGGATACGCCGATACAGCGGATTCCAAACTG
>OHVM01000013.1_pt1 | contig 129211 bp, 109 predicted proteins | sample 1579431 | NCBI WGS metagenome assembly OHVM01 (sample SAMEA3882524, study PRJEB24775) | human gut metagenome | biome: human-associated habitat; feature: intestine environment; material: feces | place: Netherlands | collected 2009/2010 | reverse complement strand
AATCCGTATCTTCGAGTGCCCACACAGATTGTCTGATAAATTGTTAAAGAGCAGTGCCGCTTCGCTTTTTCTCAGCGGCGCGGGGTGTGCATAATACGCTTTCCCGCTACAGAGTCAAGCATTTATTTTTGCTTTCTCTGCCGGAATTCTCAGGAGAATCCCGCTGACCCGGCGGCGTGTTTGCCGTTGTTCCGTGTCAGTGGTGGCGCATTATAGGGAGTTATTCCGGCCTGACAAGAGGAAATTTAAAATAATTTTCTGACCGCGCATTTTTTATTCTTTATGCTTATTTCAGCGTCGGTTTGTCGGTTAAATGGGCGATTTCTCGGGCGAAATTCGCCACCTGCTCCCAATCGGTATAGACAACTTCTTTGCGCGTATCCGTTTCACCGCCTGACATCTTCATAATCAGCTTGATCATAAAACGGTCGTACCAGCGATAACGTGGGTAACGCAGCGCCCCGGCAATGACGGCACAGCGATCGGGACGCCATTGCGAGTTCATCAGAAACTTCCGCGCGTAGCTGTTGGTCTGTGGAGTACGCTTCTCCGGTTTACGCGCCACCAGATTTACGGAGTAAAAGGCACTCGGCATCGAATTCAACCGCGTCGCATGCTTTTTGACAAATTCCTGGAACGCAGAATGGTAGTGACCATAGCGAATAGAAGCGCCAATAACCACACGGTCATAGTTTTCCCATTGTGGTTCTTCAATGCGGTGCACATTGGCGACATCCGCCTGGATCCCCAGTTCTTTCAGTTCCGAAGCCAGGTAGGAGGCAATCTCGCGCGTTTGTCCGTCCCTTGTTGAGAAAAGAATTAATGTTTTCACGTATTACTCCATCATTCACGCCAGAAAGTCGGGGTAAAGAGCACCAGCAATGTAAAGACCTCGAGACGACCAAACAGCATGTTGGCAATCAGGATCCATTTAGCCACCGGGTTCATACTGGTAAAGTTATCAGCAACCACGCCAAGCCCTGGCCCCAGGTTATTCAATGTTGCAACAACCGAGGCAAAGGCAGAAAAGTCATCCACGCCCGTGGCGATAATCGCCAGCATACTGACAATAAACACCAATGCATAGGCGGAGAAAAATCCCCAAACGGCTTCGAGGATACGTTCCGGCAGTGCGCGATTCCCCAGCTTAATGCTATAGACGGCGTTCGGATGCACCAGTCGTTTCAGCTCACGGTTCCCCTGCTTAAACAGCAGCAGGATGCGGATCACTTTCAGGCCACCGCCCGTTGACCCGGCGCAACCGCCGATAAAAGCTGAACATAAAAGCAGTACCGGCAAAAAGAGCGGCCAGCGGGCAATGCTGTCAGTTGTAAACCCGGCGGTTGTCGCCATCGACACCACCTGGAAAAACGCTTGGTTAATTGTCATCAGCGCCGAACTGTAGACATTATGAAACCACAGTACGAGTGTACAAATAACCACCAGTGAAAACTGTACGCCGATAAACATGCGAAATTCCGGATCGCGCCAATAAACCTTCAGACTACGCCCACTTAACAGTGAAAAGTGCAGACCGTAGTTACAGCCAGAGATCAGCAGGAAGATAGCAATGATAGTGTTAATAGTCGGGCTGTCGAAATAACCGATACTGGCATCATGTGTCGAGAAGCCGCCAATAGCGATGGTCGCAAAGCTATGGCCGATGGCATCAAAGGCATCCATTCCAGCAAACCACAACGCCAGCGCACAGGCGACGGTCAGCAAGACATAAATCAACCACAGGGTTTTCGCCGTTTCCGCAATTCGCGGGCGCATTTTGTTATCTTTCAGCGGGCCGGGCATTTCTGCGCGATAGAGCTGCATCCCACCCACGCCGAGGATAGGCAGTATCGCAACCGCCAGCACGATGATCCCCATACCGCCAAACCATTGCAGCATCTGGCGATAAAAGAGGATGGCATGAGGGAGCGAATCCAGCCCCACCAGCGTAGTGGCCCCCGTGGTGGTCAGGCCAGAGAAAGATTCAAAAAACGCATCGGTAATCGTGAGGTTCGGGCTTTCCGAGAAGATAAAAGGGAGCGCACCGACGCTACCCAGCACGGTCCAGAACAGCACCACTATCAGAAACCCCTCACGGGATTTCAGTTCGCCCTTCTCTTTGCGGTTCGGCCACCAAAGCATAGAGCCAATGGCGAGGGCGACAAAAAAGGTCTGGGTAAAAGCGCGTCCCGCTCCATCCCGGTAGATGAGTGCTACCAGCCCAGGGATAATCATGGTCCCTGAAAATAAGATGACCAGTAGTCCAACGATTCGGGTAATGGCGCGAAAATGCATCTCTGCCGCTTCCTTAGTTCTGCAAAACGAAGTGGGGATTATTCTTCAATCGCTAACAATTGCAATGAACCACGGCTAAAATCCGCCAGCTTTGCGGAAAATTCAGCCACTTTCGCCGCCGGAAGCGCCACCCGCAGCAGAACGAATGCCTGATAATCACTGTTGATAATTTTGCCGTCACACTGCCCCAGCAACGCTTCAATGCCGGTTAACTGACTATATTCACATTGCAAAGTATATTCGGTTAATGGTGTCTTGCGTTGGGTCGTTAGCTGGCGCAGCGCCTGATTCACGCCGCCGCCATACGCTTTCACTAACCCACCGGTGCCAAGCAATATGCCGCCGTAGTAGCGCACCACCACAGCGGTAATTTCCCCGACGCCGCTGCCCATTAGTTGGGCGAGCATCGGTTTACCTGCCGTTCCCGCCGGCTCCCCGTCGTCAGAGAAACCCAGTTGTTGAGAATCATCCGGCGCACCCGCCACCCACGCCACGCAATGGTGGCGGGCATCGGGGTGTTCTGCCCGCACCGATTCAACAAACGCTTTTGCCGCCTCAACGCCATCGGTATGCGCCAACAGCGTAATGAAGCGGCTCTTTTTGATCTCTTCAACGACCGTGACCGGTGCCGCAGGAATTAACCAGCTTTCCATCACGCCAGTTTCAGATCCCGGGTCATGTTTTCCACGTTGTTTTCGTGAATCACCACGTTGTCTTCGATACGAATGCCGCCGAACGGTTTCAGTGCTTCAATTTTCTGCCAGTTGAAGTGTTTGCTGAACTGCCCTTCACGCCACGGTGCCAGAAGCGATTCGATGAAGTAGATACCCGGTTCGATGGTTAACACCATGCCCGGCTGGAGAATACGGGTGCAGCGCAGGTACGGATATTTTGCCGGTGCCGCGAGGTGCGTACCGCTATCATCCTGCATAAAACCGGCTACGTCATGCACCTGCAGGCCCAGCGGATGGCCGATACCGTGCGGCATAAACGGTCCGGTGAGATCGTTTTCGACCATCGCTTCTTCACTCATATCGGTGATGATTTGATGTTTACGCAGCAGTTTGGCGATGCGCTGATGGAACTGGATATGGTAATCCACATAGCTGACGCCTGCTTTCATGGTGGCGATCAGCGCCAGTTGCTCATCATTTACGTCTTTCACCAGCTGTGCGTAGTCGTTGTCGCTTTTTGCCGACCAGGTACGGGTTAGATCAGCCGCATAGCCGTTATATTCGGCCCCGGCATCCAGCAGGAAGCTGCGCATCTCTTCCGGTGCCTGGTGGTCCAGTTTGGTGTAATGCAACACCGCAGCGTGTTCGTTAAGCGCCACAATGTTGCTATAAGGTACGTCGGTATCACGATGACCGGTCGCGGTCAGATAGGCAATGTTGATATCGAACTCGCTCATGCCAGAACGGAACGCTTCTTCTGCCGCGCGATGACCGTTGACCGCCATTTTCTGCGCTTCACGCATACAGGCCAGTTCGTACTCGGTTTTGAAGGAGCGATAGTAATGCAGGTAGTCGATCACCCCTTTCGGGTTGATATTGCTGGCCTCAATACCCAGTTGCAGCGCACGTTCTGGCACCGGACCGATATAACCGATATTGCCGCGCGCAGCAGGCAACAGACTACCAATGCCATCGGCTTTTGGCAGCGCGATCACTTCTACATCTTCAGTCCAGAAGGAGTTCGGCAGCGGTTCGACGTTGTGCCAGTAATCAACCGGCAGATAAAACCACAGTTTCGGCTTATTCACGCCATCCACCAGCAGCCAGCAGTTTGGCACCTGAGTTACCGGCACCCACGCTTTGAATTGCGGGTTCACTTTAAACGGATAGGGATGATCGTCGAGAAAAACGTTGAACAGTTCGCCGGAGTGAATAAGTAACGCATCCAGCTTGAAGCGCGCCAGCGCATCGCGAGTCCGTTCCTGTAAGGTAGCTATATGATTTTTATAGAGCGAGGCCAGTGATTCCATTTTTTACCCTTCTGTTTTTTTGACCTTAAGTCTCCGCATCTTAGCACATCGTTCATCCAGAGCGTGATTTCTGCCGAGCGTGATCAGATCGGCATTTCCTTAATATTTTATTTGCATATTTTTAACACAAAATACACACTTCGATGCATCTGGTACGACCAGATCACCTTGCGGATTCAGGAGACTGACATGCTTTACAAAGGCGACACCCTGTACCTTGACTGGCTGGAAGATGGCATTGCCGAACTGGTATTTGATGCCCCAGGTTCAGTTAATAAACTCGACACTGCCACCGTCGCCAGCCTCGGCGAGGCCATCGGCGTGCTGGAACAGCAATCAGATCTAAAAGGGCTGCTGCTGCGTTCGAACAAAGCAGCCTTTATCGTCGGTGCTGATATCACCGAATTTTTGTCCCTGTTCCTCGTTCCTGAAGAACAGTTAAGTCAGTGGCTGCACTTTGCCAATAGCGTGTTTAATCGCCTGGAAGATCTCCCGGTGCCGACCATTGCTGCCGTCAACGGCTATGCGCTGGGCGGTGGCTGCGAATGCGTGCTGGCGACCGATTATCGTCTGGCGACGCCGGATCTGCGCATCGGTCTGCCGGAAACCAAACTGGGCATCATGCCGGGCTTTGGCGGTTCTGTACGTATGCCACGTATGCTCGGTGCTGACAGTGCGCTGGAAATCATTGCCGCCGGTAAAGATGTCGGCGCGGATCAGGCGCTGAAAATCGGTCTGGTGGATGGTGTAGTCAAAGCAGAAAAACTGGTTGAAGGGGCGATGGCGATTTTACGCCAGGCCATTAACGGCGACCTCGACTGGAAAGCAAAACGTCAGCCGAAGCTGGAACCGCTAAAACTGAGCAAGATTGAAGCCGCCATGAGCTTCACCATCGCTAAAGGGATGGTCGCGCAAACGGCGGGGAAACATTATCCGGCCCCCATCACCGCAGTAAAAACCATTGAAGCTGCGGCCCGTTTTGGTCGTGAAGAAGCCTTAAACCTGGAAAACAAAAGTTTTGTCCCGCTGGCGCATACCAACGAAGCCCGCGCACTGGTCGGCATTTTCCTTAACGATCAATATGTAAAAGGTAAAGCGAAGAAACTCACCAAAGATGTTGAAACCCCGAAACAGGCCGCTGTGCTGGGCGCAGGCATTATGGGCGGCGGCATCGCCTACCAGTCTGCGTGGAAAGGCGTGCCGGTTGTCATGAAAGATATCAACGACAAGTCGTTAACCCTCGGCATGACCGAAGCCGCGAAACTGCTGAACAAGCAGCTTGAGCGCGGCAAGATCGATGGTCTGAAACTGGCTGGCGTGATCTCCACAATTCACCCAACGCTCGACTACGCCGGGTTTGACCGCGTGGATGTTGTGGTAGAAGCGGTTGTTGAAAACCCGAAAGTGAAAAAAGCAGTGCTGGCAGAAACCGAGCAGAAAGTACGCCCGGATACCGTACTGGCGTCTAACACTTCAACCATTCCTATCAGCGAACTGGCCAACGCGCTGGAACGTCCGGAAAACTTCTGCGGGATGCACTTCTTTAACCCGGTCCACCGAATGCCGTTAGTAGAAATTATTCGCGGCGAGAAAAGCTCCGACGAAACCATCGCGAAAGTCGTCGCCTGGGCGAGCAAGATGGGCAAAACGCCGATTGTGGTTAACGACTGCCCCGGCTTCTTCGTCAACCGTGTACTGTTCCCCTATTTCGCCGGTTTCAGCCAGTTGCTGCGCGACGGCGCGGATTTCCGCAAGATCGACAAAGTGATGGAAAAACAGTTTGGCTGGCCGATGGGTCCGGCATATCTGCTGGATGTTGTGGGCATTGACACCGCGCATCACGCCCAGGCTGTCATGGCAGCAGGCTTCCCGCAGCGGATGCAGAAAGATTATCGCGATGCCATCGACGCGCTGTTTAATGCCAACCGCTTTGGTCAGAAGAACGGCCTCGGTTTCTGGCGTTATAAAGAAGACAGCAAAGGTAAGCCGAAGAAAGAAGAAGATGTCGTCGTTGACGACCTGCTGGCAAAAGTGAGCCAGCCGAAGCGCGATTTCAGCGAGGAAGAGATTATCGCCCGCATGATGATCCCGATGGTCAACGAAGTGGTCCGCTGTCTGGAAGAGGGCATTATCGCCACTCCGGCAGAAGCGGATATGGCGCTGGTCTACGGCCTGGGCTTCCCTCCGTTCCACGGCGGCGCGTTCCGCTGGTTGGACACCCTCGGCAGCGCAAAATACCTCGATATGGCACAGCAATATCAGCACCTCGGCCCGCTGTATGAAGTACCGGAAGGTCTGCGTAATAAAGCACGTCATAACGAACCGTACTATCCCCCGGTTGAGCCAGCCCGTCCGGTTGGCGACCTGAAAACGGCTTAAGGAGTCACAATGGAACAGGTTGTCATTGTCGATGCAATTCGCACCCCGATGGGCCGTTCGAAGGGCGGTGCTTTTCGTAACGTGCGTGCGGAAGATCTCTCCGCTCATTTAATGCGTAGCCTGCTGGCGCGTAACCCGGCGCTGGAAGCAGCGGCCCTCGACGATATTTACTGGGGTTGTGTGCAGCAAACGCTGGAGCAGGGTTTTAATATCGCCCGTAACGCGGCGCTGTTGGCAGAAGTGCCGCACTCTGTCCCGGCGGTGACCGTCAATCGCTTGTGTGGTTCATCCATGCAGGCACTGCATGACGCGGCACGAATGATCATGACCGGCGATGCGCAGGCATGTCTGGTTGGCGGCGTGGAGCATATGGGCCATGTGCCGATGAGTCACGGCGTCGATTTTCACCCCGGCCTGAGCCGCAATGTCGCCAAAGCGGCGGGCATGATGGGCTTAACGGCAGAAATGCTGGCGCGTATGCACGGTATCAGCCGTGAAATGCAGGATGCCTTTGCCGCACGGTCACACGCCCGCGCCTGGGCCGCCACGCAGTCAGGCGCATTTAAAAATGAAATCATCCCGACCGGTGGTCACGATGCCGACGGCGTATTGAAGCAGTTTAATTACGACGAAGTGATTCGCCCGGAAACCACCGTGGAAGCCCTCGCCACACTGCGTCCGGCGTTTGATCCCGTCAGCGGTACGGTAACGGCGGGTACATCTTCTGCGCTTTCCGATGGCGCAGCTGCCATGCTGGTGATGAGTGAAAGCCGCGCCCGTGACTTAGGTCTTAAGCCGCGCGCCTGCGTGCGTTCGATGGCGGTTGTGGGTTGTGACCCATCGATTATGGGTTATGGTCCGGTTCCGGCCTCGAAGCTGGCGCTGAAAAAAGCGGGGCTTTCTGCCAGCGATATCGGCGTATTCGAGATGAACGAAGCCTTTGCCGCGCAGATCCTGCCGTGTATTAAAGATCTCGGGTTAATGGAGCAGATTGACGAGAAGATCAACCTCAACGGTGGCGCGATCGCGCTGGGTCATCCGCTGGGTTGTTCCGGTGCGCGTATCAGCACCACGCTGCTGAATCTGATGGAGCGCAAAGACGTTCAGTTTGGTCTGGCGACGATGTGTATCGGTCTGGGTCAGGGTATTGCGACGGTGTTTGAGCGGGTTTAACCACTTGCCGGATGCGGCGTGAACGCCTTATCCGGTCTACCGATCCGGCACCAATGTAGGCCTGATAAGACGCGCCAGCGTCGCATCAGGCATCGTGCACCAATTGCCGGATGCGACATAGATCTAAATGCCACTGAATAAAGTTTTAGTTGCCGTTCTTCCCGCCTGTCAGGGGCGGGTTTTTTTATATCTCAGATAAATGCAAACGCATCGCCAAACAGGCGATCTTCCCGCGCATTACGCTCGCTGCAAAACAGGTCACGGGCAATTTTCGCCATCTCAAAACGTCCGGCAATATAGATATCATGCTCTGCCAGCGTACCATGATCCTGCAATACCGCCGTTAACACGGTGCCAGTACGCCCACGCCAGCCCGCTTCCGGTTGTTCAACCACCGGCACCACTTGTAGACCAGGATGCTTCAACGAAAGCGCCTCAAGCTCGCAGAGATCATACAGATGCTGCTCTTCACGCCCGCCCCAGTAAATGGTGATATCACGGTTTGGGTTACGCGCCAACGCTGTCAGCAAAATCGAGCGGGCATAAGAGAACCCGGTGCCGCCCGCAATCAAAATCATCGGACGCTCTTCATCATCGCGCAGCCACGCTTCTCCGTGGGGAATATCGACCACGATTTGATGATCTTTGAGGATGCGGTCCATGACTGCTTTCGCGTAAAGGTTGATTTCAGAAGCGCCAATATGCAGCTCGATAAACCCTTTTTCATCTGGCGTCGAAGCCATTGAGAACGGACGTTTGTCGCGCTCATCCATCACTACCATCAAATACTGACCAGCACGAAAAGAAAAGGCCGCGTCTGGCACGATGCGGACACGATATACGGTATCCGTGATAGCTTCTACCGAGGTCACTTTACAGCTTAAGGTTGTCATGCGCTTTCTCTGTCGGATCGATAAATAGGGCAAAACAAACGCGCATCAGGCGCTTTTACCGTTGTTAAAAATAGCCAGTTCATCCCAAATGGCGTCAATATGCGCGACAACATCTGGATCTTTTTTGATGGGACGTCCCCATTCACGCTGGGTTTCACCCGGCCATTTATTCGTGGCATCCAGCCCCATTTTTGAACCCAGCCCGGAGACAGGCGAGGCAAAATCCAGATAATCAATAGGCGTATTTTCTACCAGAACAGTATCCCGCGCCGGGTCCATACGGGTGGTAATCGCCCAAATCACATCGTTCCAGTCGCGGGCGTTGACGTCATCATCGCAAACGATCACAAATTTAGTGTACATAAACTGGCGTAAGAACGACCAGACGCCCATCATGACGCGCTTCGCGTGTCCGGCGTACTGTTTTTTGATCGTCACTACCGCCAGACGATAAGAACAGCCTTCCGGCGGCAGATAAAAATCGACAATTTCCGGGAACTGTTTTTGCAGAATCGGCACGAACACTTCGTTCAGTGCTACACCCAGTACCGCAGGTTCATCTGGCGGACGCCCGGTATAGGTGGAATGATAAATCGCATCTTCACGCTGGGTAATATGCGTCACGGTAAATACCGGAAAACTATCGACTTCGTTATAGTAACCGGTGTGGTCGCCATACGGCCCTTCCGGCGCAGTTTCGCCTTGTTCGATATACCCTTCCAGCACAATCTCCGCACTGGCGGGCACTTCAAGGTCATTGGAGATACACTTCACCACTTCGGTCTTGGTACCGCGCAGCAATCCGGCAAACGCATACTCTGAAAGCGTATCCGGAACGGGGGTGACTGCACCGAGAATCGTGGCAGGATCGGCACCCAGCGCCACAGAAACCGGGAAACGTTCGCCCGGATGCGCCGCACACCACTCCTGATAATCCAACGCGCCGCCGCGATGCGACAGCCAGCGCATAATCAGTTTGTTTTTACCAATTAGCTGCTGGCGATAAATGCCCAGATTCTGCCGCTCTTTATGCGGGCCGCGCGTTACGGTGAGCCCCCAGGTAATCAGCGGCGCGGCATCTTCCGGCCAGCAGGTCATAATGGGAATGCGATTGAGATCGACGTCATCGCCAGAGACGATTTTTTGTTGGCAGGGTGCACCACGCAGTCGCTTTGTCGGCATGTTCAATACTTGCTTAAACTGCGGCAGTTTATCAAACAGGTCGCGGAAACCTTTTGGCGGCTCCGGCTCTTTCAGAAACGCCAATAATTTACCAACTTCACGCAGCGCCGAAACATCTTCCTGCCCCATGCCCATCGCCACGCGCTTTGGCGTACCGAACAGGTTGCACAGCACCGGCATTGAGTAGCCTTTAGGGTTTTCGAACAACAGCGCAGGCCCACCGGCACGCAAAGTGCGGTCAGCAATTTCAGTGATTTCCAGGTGCGGATCCACCGGGAGCGTGATACGTTTTAGCTCACCCTGCTGTTCAAGCAGCGTCAAGAAGTCGCGTAAATCGTTATATTTCATGGCGTCCATTGTAGCCTCTTAATCTGCGCCCATTATACGGCGTTCATCTTTGCGATGCTGTAAATTTGTTAAATTAGCGTGAACTCTGACGGTATAACGCAAACCGGGGAATATAATTAACTTAGCGTAAAGCTTTTGCTATCCTTGCGCCCCGATTAAACGGATAAGAGTCATTATGCAATCCTGGTATTTACTGTACTGCAAGCGCGGGCAACTTCAACGTGCCCAGGAACACCTCGAAAGACAGGCTGTGAATTGCCTGGCACCGATGATCACCCTGGAAAAAATCGTGCGTGGCAAACGTACTGCAGTCAGTGAGCCATTGTTCCCCAACTACTTGTTTGTGGAGTTCGATCCGGAAGTGATTCATACCACGACTATCAACGCGACCCGTGGTGTCAGCCACTTCGTGCGCTTTGGCGCGTCGCCAGCGATAGTCCCATCGGCGGTGATTCATCAGTTATCAGTGTATAAACCGAAAGATATTGTCGATCCATCGACGCCGTATCCTGGTGATAAAGTGATTATTACTGAAGGCGCATTCGAAGGTTTTCAGGCCATTTTCACCGAGCCCGATGGCGAGGCTCGCTCCATGCTATTGCTTAATCTTATTAATAAAGAGATTAAGCACAGTGTGAAGAACACCGAGTTCCGCAAACTCTAAAACGCAATCCCAAACAGTGTTTTGACATTGGCATCCGTGGTGGCAGCCAGCCATGCGGCATCTTCTCCACGCCAGTGCGCAATACGTTGCAAAATATGGGGCAGATGGGCTGGCTCGTTGCGCCGGGATGATGGCTTTGGCGTGAGATCGCGAGGGAGCAGATACGGCGCATCAGTTTCGATCAGCAATTTCTCCGCCGGAATCAACGGCAACAATTTCCGCAGCTCCAGCCCGCGTCGTTCATCGCAAACCCAACCGGTAATGCCGATATAAATTCCACGCGCCACGCACGCCTGCATCTCTTCGCGTGTGCCGGTAAAGCAATGAAGAACCGCACCAGGCAGTTTATCCAGCCACGGCTCCAGCAATGTCATAAACCGCTCGTGGGCATCGCGACAGTGCATAAATACCGGCATGTTTAATTCTGCGGCAATGCGTAGCTGGGCAACAAAAGCGAGTTCCTGCTCTTCCGGCGTCGAAAAGTTGCGGTTAAAGTCGAGACCACATTCACCAATCGCCACCACTTCTGGCTGCGCGGCCAGCTCAATAATCGCTTCTTCAGTCACAGCTTGCCACTGGCTGCTGTCGTGAGGATGTACGCCCGCCGTTGACCAACAGGACGAATACTGACGCGCCAGCTTTTGCGCCTGCTGGCTTTCACGCAGATTGGTACCGGTGATGAGTAGCCCATTAACTCCCGCGTCAAAAGCGCGCGCTACAACATCATCACGGTCTTTCGCAAATTGCGAGCTGGTCAAATTAACGCCGATATCAAACATCCTGTACTCCATATGACAACCGCCCTGACGGGCGGTTGAATTTATTCTTCAGTTTTTTCGCTTTCTGCTTCAGCGTCGTTTTCCTCTTCCCGGTTTCGCCCTTTACCAACGTAAAAGCGTGAGAAGAAGACACCGATTTCAAACAGGCAGTACATAGGGATCGCCAACAGCGTTTGCGAGAAGACATCCGGCGGCGTCAGCAACATCCCGACAACGAATGCACCAACCAGCACATACGGGCGTTTTTTGCGTAAGTCTTCTGGCGAGGTAATCCCCATCCAGCACAGCAGCACAATTGCCACCGGCACTTCAAAGGAGACACCAAACGCCATAAACAGCGCCATAACGAAGCTTAAATAGCTCGCGATGTCGGTGGATACCTGTACCCCTTCCGGCGCGGTATTGGCAAGGAAGCCAAATGCCAGCGGAAAGACCACAAAGTAGGCGAACGCCATGCCGATATAAAACAGCAGAGAGCTGGAAACCAGCAGCGGCACCACCAGGCGACGTTCATGCTTATACAGCGCTGGGGCGATAAACGCCCACACCTGATAGAGAATCACCGGCGCTGACAGAATCAGCGACACCATAAAGGTCAGCTTGATCGGCGTAAAGAACGGCGAGGCCACGTCGGTGGCGATCATCGTTGAACCTTGCGGCAACTGCTTGATCAATGGCGCGGATACCAGGTGATAGATGTCATTGGCGAAATAGACCAGACACAGGAATATCACGATCACCGAGATAATGCAGTTCAGCAGACGCTTACGCAGCTCAATCAGATGCGTGATAAGCGGTTGAGTATCTTCTACAGACATGTTTACGGTTTATCACTCGACGAAGGGGAAGGTGCAGCGGTTTTCGGTTCAGCGTCCGCAGCAGGTTTTACCACCGGCTCTGGCGTAGTTTCTGGCTTCTGTTCCGGCGAACTGGCCTGCGTTTGTGCAGCAGCAGGCGTTACGCCTTCATGCGCAGTTTCATTGTCTTTCACCACCGGGTTATGGATGGTGTGCGCTTCATCGCTCGCCTTTTCAGGATCGTTTGCAACGTAGGAACGCTTCATCGACTCCGCAGCCTGGCGTAATTCATCCATCGACGCTTTCAGTTCGGGCGTCAGGTTAGTGAGGCTCGCCTTTTCAACCTTTTTCAGACTGTCCTGAAACTCCTGGAGTTTTAACTCCTGGGTCAGTTCGTTCTGCACCGTTGTCGCCAGTGAACGCAACGCGCGAATCCAGCCCGCTACCGTTTTTACCGCCACAGGCAGTCGTTGCGGCCCCAGAACGACGAGGCCGATGATGAACACCAATAGCAGTTCGCTAAAACCGATATCAAACACAGATTACACCTGCTCTTTATCGTGGCGCTTCGCGTCTTCTGTTTTAGCCTGTTCCTGATTCGTATCCGCCTGCTTATCGGCGATAGTTTTCGCAGTAAAATCAGCATCCTGGCTGGTTTTATCCTGCTTTGGTTCATCATCGCTCATTGCTTTTTTAAAGCCTTTGATCGACGCACCAAGATCGGAACCGATGGAGCCGAGCTTTTTGGTGCCAAAAAGCAGTACAACGATGACGGCAATAATCAATAACTGCCAAATACTGATACCACCCATACATGTTCCTCTGTGGTAGATGATGATTAAACAAAGCCGCATTATACGTTACACGGCCCGCCTTGAGCGATGAAAAAATCAGCGTGTTTTGCGCCAACCGACAAACCAGGCGATCAGACCACCTGCCATTAACCAGCCGGGCATCAACCCCCATTCAGGTCGGCTGACCAACAAGAATGTGCCACTTAATACTAACGTAGCGCCAATTCCGAGAAAATAACGCGATTGTCCCTGACGTACATGATTTGACTGAAGCTCGCGGGCAATCTTATCAACACTATGCTGTAAATACTTGCCCTGGCGCAAACTGTCGTAAACCAGTTCGGGCAGTTCTGGCATTTTTTCGACCCAGAACGGCGCTTTTTCTTTAAATGCTCTCACCAGCGCAGGAATACCGACCTGATCTTTAATCCACGACTCCAGGAAAGGCTTCGCCGTTTTCCATAAATCGAGTTGCGGATAAAGCTGGCGTCCTACCCCTTCGACGTAGAGCAGGGTTTTCTGGAGTAACACCAGTTGCGGCTGCACTTCCATATTGAAGCGACGCGCCGTATTAAACAGATTTAACAGTACATGTCCAAACGAAATTTCGGCCAGCGGTTTCTCAAAGATAGGTTCACAGACCGTACGAATGGCAAATTCGAACTCTTCAACGTTGGTATCTGGTGGCACCCAACCAGAATCGACGTGTAGCTCTGCCACTTTGCGATAGTCGCGATTAAAGAAGGCGATAAAGTTTTCCGCCAGATAGCGTTTATCTTCTTTGTTTAGCGAGCCAACAATCCCGCAATCAATGCCGATATATTTCGGGTTTTCCGGGTGTTCATAGCTTACGAAGATGTTGCCAGGGTGCATATCAGCATGGAAAAAGCTGTCGCGAAAGACCTGAGTGAAGAACACCTGCACGCCGCGTTCCGCCAGCAATTTCATGTTGGTGCCGTTTTTCTCCAGCGTCGCAACATCAGACACCGGAATGCCGTAAATACGCTCCATCACCATCATCCCTTCACTACAATAGTCAGGGTAAACTTCCGGGATGTAGAGCATCGGGCTGTCTTCAAAATTGCGTCGAAGCTGAATGGCGTTGGCAGATTCCCGCAGCAAATTCAGTTCATCAATCAAGGTCTTTTCGTACTCGCGCACCACTTCGGTTGGGCGCAGACGGCGACCATCCGGCAGCAAACGCGGCACCCAGCGAGCCAGACGGTAGATAAGTTTCAGATCCGCTTTAATGACCGGCAAAATATCCGGGCGGATAACTTTAATCACCACCTCTTTACCATTCGATTTCAATCGCGCGGTATGAACCTGGGCGATAGAAGCAGAAGCCAGCGGCTTGATTTCAAAATCGTCAAACCACGCTTCTACCGGCAAGCCGCCCATTGCAGCTTCAATCTGCTGCTTCGCCAGCTTGCCATCAAACGGAGCGACTTTGTCCTGCAATAACGCCAGCTGATCGGCAATATGCGGCGGAAAAAGATCGCGGCGGGTTGATAACATCTGCCCGAACTTGATCCATACCGGTCCCAGTTCTTGCAGGGCCAGTCGTAGTCGCTCACCTAAAGGTTTGTCTTTATGCCGATTTGGCATCCAGAATAATGAGTATCGCCATAGCCGTAGCGGCAGGGTGATACGCATTTTGGGGATCAGTTCATCAAGTCCGTAGCTTAAAAAAGTGCGAATGATGAAATATAGGCGCCGTACTTCACCTGGCGTCATTTAGCCTCCAGTTTTTCCAGCCGTTTGGTCAGGGCATCAACAGCACGCTCGACGGCAGCCGTCTCTTCCGCAAACCAGGCCACTTCAAGCGGACCGGGTGCCATACGCCACTCTTCAGTAATGGCTTCCGCCACATAACATTGCTGGCGCTTAATGCCGTGATGCAGGAACTTTGCGCCTCCGCGCAGGGCTTTGCTGATACCTTCAGCGGCGATATCACCGGTATAAGGGGCCAGCAGTTCCGCAGGGTCGAACTCTGCCAGATCTGCCAGCGCAACGAAGTTTTGCACCACCTGAATATCACCCTGCACTTCCAGCTCACCACTGCGAATCAGTGCGGCAAGCTGCTGGCGATCGCGAAGTTTCGGCAACACGCTGGCGTAAGCGATAACGGTGCAGTCAGCATCGCCTGCCCATTCGCCCAGTACATCGACCTGGCGTTCGCTGAACACCAGAATCAATGACGTCGAAAAGCCTTTTACCTCCACGCGCAGCACTTTGCCCAACAGACGCGAGCGGGCCGTTTTCAGCGCGGGTGAGCGATACAGGAAGGTGTTGAGCAGACTTTCAATTCCTGCCGTCACTAAAGGTTTAAAAGGCATTTCCGGTCTCCTGTCAGAACTTATAACCACGATGCAGCGCCACAACCCCTGCCGTCAGATTGTAGTAGTCGACACTTTCGAATCCGGCATCCTGCATCATGGTTTTCAGGGTATCCTGATCGGGATGCATACGGATGGATTCTGCCAGATAACGGTAGCTGTCGGCGTCGTTCGCGACCAGTGAGCCAATACGCGGCAGCACATGGAAGGAGTATGCATCATAGGCTTTGCTCAGCGGCTCGATAATTGGCTTCGAGAACTCAAGTACCAGCAGGCGGCCGCCGGGTTTCAGCACGCGATACATTGAACGCAGTGCTTTATCTTTGTCGGTGACGTTACGCAGACCAAACGAAATGGTGATGCAATCAAAGGTGTTATCCGGGAACGGCAGCGCCTCAGCGTTCGCCTGAACATACTCAACGTTGCCAATCACACCGATATTACGCAGCTTCTCGCGGCCCATTTTGAGCATGGATTCATTGATATCAGCAAGGACCACTTTGCCAGTTTCTCCGACCAGGCGAGAGAATTTCGCTGTCAGGTCGCCGGTGCCACCAGCCAGATCCAGCACGGTCTGCCCACGGCGTACGCCGCTGCAATCAATCGTGAATCGCTTCCACAAACGATGAATACCGAATGACATCAAATCATTCATGACATCGTATTTTGATGCCACGGAATGGAAAACGTGGGCGACCATATCCGCTTTTTGTTCCTTCGCGACGGTCTGAAAACCAAAGTGCGTCGTTTCTTGTGACTTATCCACCATCTCAATGCCTGCTCATCAAAAAATTGTTCCAGAAGTGTAACAGATTGGGCGTCGATGCCCTAGATTTCTACCCGGCTTAACTACCCCCAATGGGCTAGCGCGACTGCTGATTATATTCATCATCGCGTTGATAAGCTTCATCATTCGGCTGCTCCGGAACCGACCGAAGTCGATACTCTTCATCCTGGCTCACCGCCTGTTCAGCCAAATCCGGATTAATCTCGCGTTTAATTTCTACCCCTAAACCGCGAAACGCTTCTGCCTGCGCCAGCACATTTCCGCGACCTGAAGAGAGTTTTTTCATTGCCTGGCGATAGTTATCCTGCGCTTTGTCGAGACTTTGACCAATCGCGGACATGTCATCGACAAACAAACGCATCTTGTCGTACAGCTTGCTGGCACGATCGGCGATTTGCTGGGCGTTGCGGCTTTGATGCTCATAACGCCACAGGTTGGCGATAGTGCGCAGCGCCACCAGCAGCGTAGTCGGGCTAACCAGCATGATATTGTTTTTCAACGCTTCGGTGATCAGCTCCGGCTGACGGTCAAGCGCCAGTAAAAAAGCGGGTTCAACGGGAATAAACATCAGCACGTAATCCAGAGTTCGCAGCCCCGGCAGCTGTTGATAATCTTTGCGTCCCAGCAAACGGATATGGTTACGTACCGACGCGATATGTTCCTGTAGCGCGCTTTCGCGGGTGTAGTCATCTTCGGCGTTGAAATAGCGTTCATAGGCGACCAGCGTCATTTTGGCGTCGATCACCACATCTTTTCCCTGCGGCAACCGCACGATGACATCCGGCTGCATCCGCGAGCGGGCGTCATTTTCGATGCTGACCTGGGTTTCATATTCATACCCTTCACGCAGACCGGAAGCCTCCAGCACCCGCGTCAATACTACCTCGCCCCAGTTGCCCTGGGTTTTATTGTCGCCTTTCAGCGCACGCGTCAGGTTGATCGCTTCCTGGGCCATCTGGGCGTTGAGTTGCTGGAGGTTGCGGATTTCGTGAGTCAGGGTATGACGTTCTTGGGCTTCTTTACCAAAGCTGTCCTGGACCTGACGGCGGAAACCATCCAGTTGTTCACGCAACGGCGACAAAAGACTGTTCAGACTCTGGCGATTTTGCTCATCAACCCGACGATTACTGTGTTCAAAAATACGGTTGGCAAGGTTTTCAAATTGCTCACTGAGGCGCTGTTCGCTGTTGATCATCTGGCGAATTTTATCGTCAGCGTGTTGCTGTGCGGCTTCCATCCGCGTGGTCACTTCACGCAGATCGGCCTCCAGCGAGGTGTTAATACTTTGCAGGCTGCGCACTTCGTTATTGAGCAATTCACACTCTGCGCGCCAGTGCTCGCTTTGGGTAATTTGTTGTTTTGCCGCGCTTAACTCCGCGACCATCTCTTCACGTTCAGCTAATTGCTCGGCTTTTTGCTGCGCATGTTGATAACTGGCAAACAGCCAGCCAATTGCCACACCCACCAATGCAATAACTGCGTAAACCATGATTGAGAAATCCACAACGCCTCCTGACGCAACAACTTACCCGCACAAAATAGAATTGTGCTGTACAAACGTCCAGTTTGAAAGAAGTTTCCTGCGAGGCGCTACGCAAAACGATCGTTAATTTTCATTATTTTATCCCACAATATGAGATGGAGTTTATATTGTGGGATATATCACCTTTTCCCCACGTCATTATGTGGAACACTTCAGCAATATCATCAGGAGAAACGTATGGCAGAAACCTCTTCAACCACCGCAGGCGCACAAACGTTATTACGTGGACTGGCGGTTCTTAATGCTGTTTATAACGGCTGCCATGACCTAAAAAGTATCGGCGAGTTCACCGGCACGACCCGGAGCACAACCCATCGTTTAGTCACCGTTCTGGTGGAACAACGCTATCTGCGCCATGTCCCAACGCAGGGCTACCAACTGGGTGCCAAACTGATCGAATTTGGTGCCAGAGCACTGGAAAGCACCTCGCTGTACGAAATTGCCCAGCCCGTTTTGCAACGCCTTGCCCGTTACACCCTGGACACCGTGCATCTGGGGATCGTTGAAGGCGACGAAGTGCTGTATCTGGAGAAGATCAACAGTCAGCGCGGGCTGGAAATGCGCTCACGCCCAGGCCATCGCATGCCACTGGCAATCACCGGCATCGGCAAGGCATTGATCCTCAACCGAACAGAAGAAGAGTGGCGCACGCTGTTTAAGACCTGTGGTGATGAAACAAAACTGGGCACATTTATTCAGAACATGCGTCGTTATGCCGCCAGTGGTTTTGCTTTTGATCTGGAAGAGAACGAGCCGACTATCCGTTGCGTTGCAGCGCCGGTTTACAACGCCCGGGATGAAATTGTGGCGGCTATTTCTGTCGCCAGTACCACCACGTATATGTCGCTGGCGCGTCTGGAAGAACTGGCACCTTACGTCAAATCCTGTGCAGAAGAGATATCCGCTGAACTGGGCTGGGGTAAGCACGTCCGCAAAGATAAATAAACCATGATTAAAGGAAACGACTAATGCCGGGAGCACCCTCATTTATTGCCCTGGACTGGGGAACGTCATCGCTTCGGGCATGGCGTTTTGGCGAATCACCAAATCCACAAGAAAAACGTGAATTCCCCTGGGGGATCATGAAATTACCCTCCCAGGCAGCAACACGTGAGGACGCTTTCCACGATACGTTTTTACGTGTCTGCGGCGACTGGCTGGCACAAACCCCATGCCCGGTACTGGCTTGCGGCATGCTCGGCAGTGCGCAAGGGTGGCAATCAGCAGCTTATTTACCTTGCCCGGTCACTCTCGAGGGTCTGGCGAAGCAGTTGACGCCTGTTATCCACCAGCAGCAGACAATGCTGCATATCATTCCTGGCGTGATTAAAGAAGGTGAAATGCCCGAAGTGATGCGTGGCGAAGAAACACAAATCTTCGGTGCTATCTCGATGGAACCGGCCCTGCAAAACGCGATCCATCAGGGTATGCCAGTGCTGATAGGCTTACCCGGCACACATGCGAAATGGGCAGTAGTTGAAAACAACACCATTACCGATTTCCGAACCTTTATGACGGGCGAGTTATTTGATGTTTTATCCCGCCATTCGATTCTCGGTGCCACCATGCATCCTGGAGATGAACCGCACTGGGATGCCTTCACCCACGGGCTGACAGCAGCACAAGAGCATCATCAGACCGGATTATTATCGACGCTGTTTTCGACCCGTTCGCGCCTGCTGACCAGTAATCTTACGTCGTCCTCGCAGGGGGATTACCTTTCCGGATTACTGATAGGCCATGAATTATGTGGTCTGGCATCCAGTTTGCTACGTGATTTACCCGCCACAACACCGATCGCCTTAATCGGTAGCGCAAATCTGAACAGCCGCTATTCACAAGCATTCAGCCACGTTTTTCCCGGCAGACAGATACACGCCATTCCTAATGCCACTGAACAGGGATTATGGCGAATCGCCCACGCTGCCGGGTTACTGTCCACCAACGCCAGGGAATGTACCCATGCCATTTAATACGCTTTTGCAAAAAACCGGGTTAGTCGCCATTTTACGCGGCGTGAAACCGGATGAGATTGTCGCCATCGGTGAAAAACTGTACGCCGCCGGATTCCGCCTGATTGAGATTCCTATGAACTCGCCGGAGGCGTTGCAAAGTATCAGTATACTGCGCGACGCCCTGCCTAAGGACTGCCTGGTCGGAGCCGGAACTGTGCTTTCGGTAGAGCAGGTGGTTGCGGTTAAAGAGGCTGGGGGCCAGATTATCGTGATGCCGCATTGCGATACTGCGGTGATCCGTCGCGCCCGTGCGCTGGGTATGTATTGTGCGCCTGGCGTCGCCACGCCCACCGAAGCCTTTGCTGCCATTGAACATGGTGCTAATGCCATCAAGCTGTTCCCGGCTGAACAAATTACGCCAGAAGTTACCAAAGCCTGGCGTGCGGTTATTCCACAATCCGTTCCGATGTTACCGGTTGGCGGTATCACACCGGAAACCATGGCGCGTTATCTGAGCCACGGCGCAAACGGCTTTGGCCTCGGTTCTGCGCTATATCGCCCCGGCATGACGCCAGAGCAAGTCTATGAAAATGCAGTACTGTTTATGAACGCATGGAACAATTTAAATAGCAACTAACTGATAAATAAGGATATAAAAGCAATGATAAAACATCTTACCTTACCGAAAAAAATGGCTGCAATGGTACTTCTTGCAGGCGCTGCCCTCAGCATTGCGCCTGTACAGGCAGCCTCCTACCCAACCAAACAGATCGAGTTAGTCGTTCCCTACGCTGCCGGAGGCGGTACGGATCTGGTTGCCCGTGCCTTTGCTGATGCCGCCAAAAACCATTTACCCGTCAGCATCGGGGTTATCAATAAACCTGGCGGAGGCGGTGCTATCGGCCTGAGTGAAATCGCCGCTGCCCGCCCTAACGGTTACAAAATTGGTTTAGGCACGGTTGAACTGACCACCCTTCCCAGCCTCGGAATGGTGCGTTTTAAAACCAGCGACTTTAAACCCATTGCCCGTCTGAATGCGGATCCGGCTGCTATCACAGTCCGTGCCGATGCGCCGTGGAATAGCTATGAAGAATTTATGGCTTACTCCAAAGCGAATCCCGGAAAAGTACGCATTGGTAACTCAGGCACCGGAGCTATCTGGCATCTGGCGGCAGCTGCACTGGAAGACAAAACGGGCACAAAGTTTTCTCATGTCCCGTATGACGGCGCAGCCCCTGCCATTACAGGCCTGTTAGGCGGGCATATTGAAGCGGTTTCCGTAAGCCCAGGAGAAGTTATCAACCATGTGAATGGCGGCAAGCTGAAGACACTGGTAGTGATGGCGGATGAGCGAATGAAAACCATGCCTGACGTCCCGACGTTAAAAGAGAAAGGCGTTGATCTCTCCATCGGCACCTGGCGCGGCCTGATTGTGTCGCAAAAAACGCCGCAGGATGTGGTGGATGTTCTGGCAAAGGCAGCAAAAGAGACGGCTGAAGAGCCTGCATTCCAGGATGCACTGCAAAAGTTGAATCTCAACTATGCATGGCTTGACGCTGCCAGCTTCCAGACCCAAATCAGCGAACAGGAAAAGTACTTTGACGAGTTGCTGACTCGCCTGGGCCTGAAAAAATAAACCTGAGGTACGGTTGATGAACACAAAACAGTCTGTTGCTCAACTCGCCGTACCGCACCGCAAGCGCCTTTCATCAACGATGGTGGTGGCGCTGTTACTTTGTGTGGTTGCTGGCGCGGTGATGATTAATGCCGCTGATTTTCCAGCAACTGCCATTGAAACGGATCCCGGTGCAAGTGCCTTCCCTACCTTCTATGCCTGTGCCCTGATTGTGCTCGCTGTCTTGCTGGTGATACGCGATCTTTTGCAGGCAAAACCAGCCTCTTGCGCCAACGCACAGGAAAAACCGGCATTCAGGAAAACAGCAACAGGAATTGCGGCAACCGCGTTTTATATTGTGGCGATGAGCTACTGCGGTTATCTCATTACTACTCCTGTTTTCCTCATCGTCATTATGACGTTGATGGGCTACAGGCGATGGGTACTCACACCGGGTATTGCGCTGCTGTTAACGGCAATCCTCTGGTTGCTGTTTGTCGAAGCGTTACAGGTGCCATTGCCTGTCGGCACATTTTTCGAATAACAGGGGCCAGCAATGTTTGAAAGTGAACTTTTAACTCAGGGTTTTTCGACATTACTCAATAATCCTCAGGCGCTGCTGTTTGCCACTTTTGGGGTGATGCTGGGTATTGTGATTGGCGCTTTGCCTGGTCTGACAGCGACCATGGGTGTGGCGATTTTGCTGCCTTTCACCTACGGCATGGAGCCTGTTTCTGGATTGTTGATGATTTGCGGCGTCTTTTTTGGTGGCGTCTACGGTGGTTCTATCACCGCAATTTTGCTCAAAATTCCCGGAACGCCTGCCGCCGCAGCCACCGCTATTGATGGTTATGAGCTGACGAAACAGGGAAAAGCAGGGCTGGCATTGAGTGCCGCCACGTTCTCTTCCTTTAGTGGCGGAACGCTCAGCATTATCGTGCTGATGTTTCTCTCTCCGGTACTTGCCAGTTGGGCGCTGAAATTTAGTGCCTCGGAGTCCTTCGCCCTGGCAACCTTCGGACTGAGCATTATTGCCAGTATTTCCGGTGAGTCGCTGATTAAGGGGCTGATTGCCGGGGTTGGCGGATTGCTGATCGCAACGATAGGCCTTGATCCAATGGGCGGTTTTCCACGGTTTACAGGTGGATTTGTGGAGCTGATGAATGTGCCATTTATCCCGGTGATGATTGGTTTATTTGCTGCTTCAGAAGCATTCCGCTCTATGGAGCAAAACCAGCAAATTCGTCGGGGCGCGAAGGTGGCTATCGGCAGTCTGTTACTGCCCTGGCAAACACTACGCCGCATCGCATTAACCATTTTGCGCTCATCAGGATTAGGGGTTTTTATCGGCATGATCCCCGGTGCGGGGGCGGATATTGCAGCTTTTGTTGCCTATAACGAAACTCGTCGTTTCAGTAAGACACCAGAAAACTTTGGTAAGGGTGAAATTAAAGCTGTGGCCTCCTGTGAGGCAGGCGCGAATGGCTGCACCGGTGGCGCATTGTTACCTATGCTGACGCTGGGGATCCCTGGCGATGCGGTAACCGCCATCATGCTGGGCGCGTTAACGTTACAGGGAATGCAACCAGGCCCGCTGATGTTTACCGACCACGGTGATATGGTTTATACGCTGTTTGTCGGCATGATCTTCTGTTACTTCATGCTACTAGTTCTTGGACTGCTCTCTTTGAAAGTCATCGGTAATGTGGTGAAAATTCCCGGCAATATTCTCACACCGATGATCCTCGCACTTTGTGTGGTCGGGACTTATGCACTGAACAACAGCCTGTTTGATGTCGGCATTATGTTGATTGCGGGCGTAGTGGGCTATTTCATGCAGAAAGGGGGATATCCGGCGTCGCCAGTGGTCCTGGCATTGATTATGGGGCCAATGGCGGAAAGTAATTTTCGCCGTGCGCTGTCGCTTTCAGGGGGTTCACTCGACTTTCTGTATACCCGACCGATCACTCTGGCATTGCTGACTCTGGCAGCCTTTACGCTACTGACGCCAATAATCCGCAAAATAATGCGTTTACGGCGTCAATAACTGATATCGCTCCCCGAAGTTGGGGAGCGTTTTTTTATTTCAGCAGACGACGCGCCGCTTCCACCACGATTTTCACCGCATGGCTTTCGGTTTGTTTCATCGTCTCAGCATTCGGGATCTCTTGCTGGGTGCGGTTAACGATAACCCCCGCTACCATACCGGCACGCAGGCCCTGACTTGCACACATGGTCAGCAGGGTTGCAGATTCCATTTCATAGTTCATTACGCCCATCGCCTGCCACTCTTCCATAGAACCTTTAAAGTGACGAACTACGCGACCAGAGTAAGTATCGTAACGTTCCTGACCTGGGTAGAAGGTATCAGAAGAAGCTGTCACGCCAACGTGAGCCGTCGCGCCAATGGATTTCGCAGCTTCAACCAGCGCAGTCGTACATTCGAAATCAGCGACAGCCGGGAATTCCAGCGGTGCGAAGTGCAGGCTCGCGCCATCCAGACGAACAGACGCCGTGGTAACCAGGACATCACCCACATTAATATGCGGCTGAATAGCGCCCGTTGTACCGATACGCAGGAAGGTGCGAATGCCCAGCTGTGCCAGCTCTTCAACAGCAATAGAGGTAGACGGGCCGCCGATACCGGTAGAGCAGACGATAACAGGTTTACCATCCAGCTCTGCACGCCAGGTGGTGAATTCGCGGTGAGATGCCAGCTTAACCGGCTTATCCATCAGCGCGGCGATCTTTTCCACACGATCCGGGTCGCCAGGGACGATGGCAAGCGTAGCCCCTTGTAAATCGTTTTTAGTGAGGCCGAGATGAAAAACATCAGACTTGGACATATACAACTCCTCTGTGAATCGGTTTAGTCAGAAGAAGCAAAAAGACACTTTACCGAAGGGTTTAACATTTTTTCGTGATACTCATCACCATGACGAAAATGCGTTGCATAAATTTACCCACCAAAAGTGATGCAAATCACATAAATCACTCTTCATTCTGCAGGACTGCATAAAAGATGAGCCGATTCAGGCAATGTGATTTGTTGCATGCTGACTATAGTTAACATTGCGCAACATTTTTATAAGGGTACGGAGAATACCATGGCAACAACACAACAATCTGGATTTGCACCTGCTGCATCGCCTCTCGCTTCGACCATCGTTCAGACTCCGGACGACGCGATTGTGGCGGGCTTCACCTCTATCCCTTCACAAGGGGATAACATGCCTGCTTACCATGCCAGACCAAAGCAAAGCGATGGCCCACTGCCAGTGGTCATTGTAGTGCAGGAAATTTTTGGCGTGCATGAACATATCCGCGACATTTGTCGCCGTCTGGCGCTGGAGGGGTATCTGGCTATCGCACCTGAACTTTACTTCCGCGAAGGCGATCCGAATGATTTTGCCGATATCCCCACGTTGCTTAGCGGTCTGGTAGCAAAAGTGCCTGACTCGCAGGTGCTGGCCGATCTCGATCATGTCGCCAGTTGGGCTTCCCGCAACGGCGGCGATGTTCATCGTTTAATGATCACCGGATTCTGCTGGGGTGGACGTATCACCTGGCTGTATGCCGCGCATAATCCACAGCTAAAAGCCGCAGTGGCGTGGTACGGCAAACTGACGGGCGATAAGTCGCTGAATTCACCGAAACAACCTGTTGATATCGCAACCGATCTTAACGCGCCGGTTCTCGGCTTATATGGCGGCCAGGATAACAGCATTCCGCAAGAGAGCGTGGAAACGATGCGCCAGGCGCTGCGGGCAGCAAACGCGAAAGCAGAGATTATCGTGTACCCGGATGCAGGGCATGCGTTCAACGCCGATTATCGCCCGAGCTATCATGCCGAATCTGCGAAAGACGGCTGGCAGCGAATGTTGGAATGGTTTACACAGTATGGTGTTAAAAAGTAACGCCATAGTCGCTAAATCTGATGATTAAGCTCACACAATTTCAACGATTTTTTTAATCTCAAAACCATACAGCATCAAAAAATTTGTTGCTGTATGCCACTCTTTGACTCCCTTCACATTCGTCATCACACCACCTGCTGAATGCAAAAATTTCGTTGCTGTGCGGCAAACTTTTTTCCTGTTTTGTGCCGCTTTTCTCCTGAATACTCGTTCTCAGAACAACTGGATCGTTTAAACATCAGACAGGAGATTTACCATGACGCAATCCATTTTTCAGGCTCAACCCTTTGAATTACCTTTTGATCCGCGCACAACTGCACTGGTCATGATCGACATGCAGCGTGACTTTGTCGAAGCAGGGGGCTTCGGTGAGGCACTGGGCAATGATGTTTCACTGGTACGCACGGCTATCGCACCATGTACAGAGGTGCTGGCAGCCGCACGTCAAAAAGGAATTATGGTTATTCATACTCGTGAAGGCCATCGTGCAGACTTAAGCGACTGCCCGCCAGCCAAACTGACGCGCGGCGGAAAAACCTTTATTGGTGAACCAGGACCGATGGGACGCATTCTGGTCAGAGGTGAAGCAGGTCATGACATCATTCCTGAACTGTACCCGGTGGCAGGCGAACCGGTGATTGATAAGCCTGGCAAAGGCGCGTTTTATCAAACCGACTTACATCTGATTTTGCAAAACCACGGTATCAAGACGCTGATAGTTTGTGGTGTTACAACCGAAGTTTGCGTAACCACCACCGTGCGCGAAGCAAATGATCGTGGCTATGAATGCATTATCCCGGAAGATTGTGTCGGCTCCTATTTCCCGGAATTCCAGAAATACGCCCTTGAGATGATCAAAGCACAAGGTGCCATTTTCGGTTGGGTTACTGATTCCAAAGCCATTATTGCAGGTCTGGAAGGCTAACGCCGATGGTACAGGTTACGCTTTGCGCATCGTCGTTGGGATATCTTTTCCCGCAGAATGAAACGCAAGATTTACGTCTGCATAGCGCTTTTAAACATGCGGTAAATCTGTATTCAGACGCGGGAACATTCATCACTCTGTTGTGTGCGCAAACGTATCTGAATCTCCCTGATGCTGCCAGAGTCTGGCTACCTGAATGTTGGGACTGGCGAAGAGAGATTGCCCATTCAGATCCCATTCAGTTAACCCAAGGCTTACTGCGGACACCTCGATTTTGTGTGGCGCTCGAAAACGCAACGCTCTGGCAGTCGCCATTTGTGGGGAGAATGCTGACACTTGAGGCATTCCCTTTGGTTTTCCAGCACTACCCAACGATGGCATCGCAACGGCTTTTATTTTGTCTGGAACATAACGTTCAAAGCACATTGCACCTGCCGGATAGCCTCACGCACCAGGGATTAGCGATTATGGAACATCCAGATGCGCTGGAACGCCAGGTGCCACAACTGATCGGCTTTGGTAAAGGCTTAACACCCGATGGAGATGACTATTTGTTGGGCTATCTGGCAGCGCTCTGGTTATGGCAACTCCCTGCACCACTTGCCGATCATCAATACCGGTTGCAGCAGGCAATTGATCAACATGCGCACAACACCACGGATATCAGTCGTCATTATCTGGAGCGTGCGCTTCAGGGACATTTTTCAGAACCGATTTGCCAGTTACTCGCACAACTGGTTGGGAGCGCATCGGCAATGACAATCGCATCCTGTGCAGAACAGGTCATGCAATTTGGCGCAACGTCAGGAGTAGATTGCCTTGCAGGAATGCTGCATGGCTTTCGAACCCTGAACACCATGAATTGATTTCAACCTTTTCTCCCGTAGCCCGTTTATGGGGCTACACGGGGATGCTTTGCCCGAATTTTGCTATCGGGCGGAATGAAACAGGCGTAACAGCATGAAAGTTAAATATAAAGTTTTCAGTAATCTTTATCAGGACTCAGTTTCTCTGATGCAGATTTCCGCGCAAATCAGCAAGTTGCCCGGTATTCAACAGGCCTCGGTCGTCATGGGAACGCCCAATAATCTCGAACAATTGCGCGATGCGGGTCTGGGTAACGAAATCAACGCCAGTCCCAATGATTTAGTGATTGCAGTCATGGGTGAAGAAGATATTTGCAATGAAGCACTGGTACTGGCCCAGCAACGTCTGACCAGCAAACCCGATGATGAAACGGATAGTGGCATTAAAACACCGGAAAAGGTCAGCCTGGAAATGGCACTGGAAGCCGAACCCGAAGCCAACCTGGCACTCATTTCTGTACCGGGAGACTACGCCGCCGCCGAAGCAATGAAAGCGTTAAACCTCGGAATGAACGTGATGATGTTCAGCGATAACGTCAGTATCGGGCAGGAAAAATCCATCAAAACGCTTGCCCGAGAACGTCAGCGCATCGTAATGGGACCTGACTGTGGAACCGCCATTGTTAACGGCATTCCGTTAGGCTTCGCTAATGTGGTGAAACGCGGAGCAATTGGTGTTATTGGCGCGTCAGGCACCGGGCTACAGGAAGTGACTTGCCGAATCGACCAGCTCGGAGCGGGTATTTCTCAGGCGTTGGGAACAGGCGGACATGATCTCAGTGAAGAGATTGGTGGAATATCGATGCTCTTCGCTTTAGATGCGCTGGCGCAAGACGATGAAACTCGCGTGATTGTGCTTATATCAAAACCGCCTTCACCGATCGTTGCCCGGACTATTCTGGAGCGTGCCGAGGCTTGTGGAAAACCCGTAGTGGTGAATTTCCTCGGTGCGAATCCGCATGATCTGGCACGTCCCAATATCACCGCGGCCACCACACTTGCCAGCGCCGCCAACATCGCCGTGGCGTTACTGAATGATCAACCACTTCCGGCTGTCGAGACCGAGATTTCCTGCGACGATCTCACAATGTTACAAAACGCCTGCCAGCGTCTGCCAGCCCATCGCCAGGCGATACGCGGTGTTTTCGCCGGAGGAACCTTCTGCTACGAAGCGCAACTTATCTGCCAACAAAAGGGATTCAGCGCAGCTTCCAATACGCCAGTTGCGGGTAATCGTGCTCTGGCAAATATCTGGCAAAGCGAAGATCACACGTTGATCGATATGGGCGACGATGATTTCACCCGTGGCAAACCGCATCCAATGATCGACCCGACTCTGCGCAATCAACGTCTGCTCAACGAACTCAACGACTCACACACTGCCGTCGTGTTATTCGACCTGGTACTTGGTTATGGCGCTTCCACGACGCCTGCCAGCGAATTACTGGACCAACTTTCACACATCGACATGAATAACGCACCGTTGCTGATTGCGCACGTTTGCGGAACGGAAGCTGATCCGCAAATACGCAGTCAGCAGATAAGCGCACTACAAAATGCGGGCGTCATCATCGCCAGCAGCAATGCACAGGCGGCGCTATGGGCCAGCACCGTTGCACAGACTCAGTTGCAGAAAAAGGGGCTAAACGTATGAATACCTTATTTAATCAGCCTTTGAAGGTCGTGAACGCGGGACTACACAGTTTTGCTGACAATATTCAACATGCCGGGGGAAGCGCAATTGCACTCAACTGGCAGCCACCAGCACAAGGCGATATTGACGCTGGATTGGATCTGGCATCGTTGCTATGTCATCCCCTGGTAGAAAATGCCAACCAAATCGCCATGGCACGTTATCTCGAAGCACAGCCCGTGCTGGTGGATGTCATGCTCGCTAAAGAGGCCATTCCAGCAATGGCTGAACAAAAACGTATTTTGCACTCTGGCCCGCCGATTGCCTGGGAAGAGATGTGTGGTCCGGTAAAAGGGGCGATTATTGGTGCCATGCTGTACGAAGGTTGGGCCACCAGCCAGCAAGACGCTGAAAACCAAATAAACGCAGGCGAAATCGACCTTGCCCCTTGTCATCATTATCACGCGGTTGGCCCAATGGCAGGCATCATCAGCCCGTCGATGCCGTTATGGGTGGTAGAAAACAAAACCAACGGCCACCGTACTTTTAGCAATTTCAATGAAGGTCTGGGTAAGGTTCTCCGTTTTGGCGCCAATAACGATGAAGTTCTCAATCGTCTGGCCTGGATGCGCGATGAACTGGCTCCAGCAATGAAAGCAGCAATCGCACAACACGGCGAGCTGGAACTCAAGCCATTAATGGCGCAGGCGCTGCATATGGGGGATGAAGTTCATAACCGCAATGCTGCCGCTACCGGTTTGCTGATTAAGCGCCTGCTCCCGGCATTGCTAGCCTGCTCTCTTCCACAGGAACATATCCAGCGCGTCGTGGCATTTATCACCGGTAACGATCACTTCTTCCTCAATCTGTCGATGGCTGCCTGTAAAGCAATGATGGATGCCGCCGCCAATGTACCGTTCAGTTCAATGGTTACGGTGATGGCGCGTAACGGGGTGAATTTTGGTATTCGGCTTTCCGGTACTGGCGATCGCTGGTTCCAGGCTCCTGCCAATGCCGTTGAAGGTCTGTTCTTCCCCGGATTTGGCGTTGACGATGCTGCTGCTGACCTGGGTGATAGCGCAATTACTGAAACCGCAGGTGTGGGTGGCTTCGCGATGGCGTCGTCTCCGGCGATCGTCAAATTTGTGGGAGGCACCCCTGTCGATGCCACCAATAACAGCCGTCGGATGCAAGCCATCACCCTCGGCGGTAACCCCGCATTTACACTTCCAGCCCTCAATTTTGCCCCCACCGCAGCAGGGATTGATGCGCGTAAAGTGACCGATCGCGGCATTTTACCGGTCATCAATACGGGTATCGCCCACAAACAAGCGGGGGTCGGGCAAATTGGTGCCGGGATCACCACTGCGCCGATGGCCTGTTTTGTCGCCGCTGTACGTGCACTGGCGGAGATCGTCGCAAAGGAGAACCATCATGGTTAAGCCACTGGCTGTCGTCGCGGTTGGCGGCAATGCGCTCATTCAGGACGAGCAACGCAATAGTATTCCCGATCAATATGTTGCAGTGATGGAAAGCGTGCAGCATATCGTTGATATGGTTGAAGCCGGATGGGACCTGGTACTAACCCACGGTAATGGCCCGCAGGTGGGCTTTATTCTGCGCCGCTCTGAACTCGCCAGTAACGAAGTTTCTCCGGTTCCACTTGATTACGCCGTGGGTGATACACAAGGTGCAATTGGCTACATGTTCCAGAAAGCGCTGCATAACGAATTGGCTCGCCGTGGCATAAACAAACCGGTAATTGCCCTGGTGACACAAACGCGAGTCAGCCCACATGACGATGCTTTCGCCAGCCCCAGTAAACCAATTGGCGCGTTTCTCGATGAAGCAACGGCCCAACAACGCCAACAACAACTCGGCTGGACGCTGATGGAGGACGCCGGGCGTGGTTGGCGGCGTACAGTTCCCTCTCCTGCACCACTGGAAATTATTGAGCACGACACCATCGCTCACCTGGTGCGCCAGGGATATCTGGTTATTGCCTGCGGCGGCGGCGGTATTCCGGTGGTGCGAGACGGGCAACAACTGAAAGGTGTGGAAGCCGTGATCGATAAAGATCTGGCCTCCGCGCTGCTCGCCAGTCAGTTAGGCGCAGATCTGCTGGTGATCCCCACCGGTGTAGAAAAAGTAGCGATTAACTTTGGTACACCACAACAACAGTGGCTCGACGCTATCAGCGTTGCCGAAGCGCAAACGCTGTTGCGGGAAGGTCAGTTTGGTGTCGGCAGTATGCAACCCAAAGTGGAAGCCATTGTTGATTTCATCAATGCCAGCCAGCAACAAGGCAAACAGGCCAGCGGCCTGATTACTTCACCGCAAACCATAAAAGCAGCCCTGGCGCATCAGAGCGGTACATGGATAACCCTTTAATTCTCTGGAGAACACAATGACTACAACGCTTTTAGCCGTTAACGGAACGCTGATGCGCGGCCTGGAACTCAACCCAAATATGCAAAAAGCGGGCGGTATTTTTGTCCGTGAAGACCGAACTGACGCCCATTACCGGTTGTGGAGTATTAATGATCGCCATCCGGGAATGATTCGCGTGAATGAAGGAGGAACACACGTCGACGTAGAAATTTGGCAATTACCGCTGGCCAGTTTTGCCGCTCTGTTAATGAGCGAACCCGCTGGGCTGGCAATTGGCAAAATCAAACTTGCCGATGGTAGCGAAGTGCTGGGCGTACTGGCAGAAAACTGGCTGACCGAAGGCCAACGGGAAATTACAGAACTGGGTAGCTGGCGCAAATACACCGGGCATTTTCATACTGTGTAACGCGCATTTATAAAGGGAACATACTATGCGTAAAAAAGAAGAGAATCTGAATACGGCATCAGGATTGCGTATTGCCATGATTTTGCTGGGTATTGCCGTCACACCTGTACTGTTGTCATCCTCAAGCCTCGGCAATCAACTTTCCAGCAGCAGTTTAATTAGCGTCGTATTGTTAGGCGGCGTCATTCTGACCTTACTTTCAGCCATCACCATTAGCGTGGGAGAAAAAGCCCGCCTGCCAACGTATGGCATTGTGAAATATTCGTTTGGCGAAAAAGGGGCCATCGCCATTAACATTTTGATGGCGATAAGTCTGTTCGGCTGGATTGCCGTTACCGCCAATATGTTTGGTCATTCGGTACATGACTTACTGGCTCAACATGGACTGGAAGTTCCACTGGCACTGTTAGTGGCGGCTGGCTGTGTCATTTTTGTCGCCTCTACGGCATTTGGCTTTACCGTTCTGGGAAAAATTGCCCAAGTTGCCGTGCCGGTTATCGCGCTGGTGCTGTGTTACATCCTCTATGTGGCAACCCATACCGAAGTGGCAGTACCAGCGGCGATTGTGGAGATGAATACAGGTGTCGCCGTTTCCACCGTTGTTGGCACCATTATTGTGCTGGTTGCCACACTGCCTGATTTCGGTAGTTTTGTGCATAACCGCAAACATGCGCTGATTGCCGCAGGCGTGACGTTTCTGGTTGCCTACCCTCTGCTCTACTGGGCGGGTGCAACGCCGAGCGCCATTAGTGGTCAGGGATCTTTACTGGGTGCGATGGCGGTATTCGGTGCGGTTCTGCCTGCGGCGCTGTTGTTGATTTTCGCCTGCGTCACCGGTAACGCGGGCAATATGTTCCAGGGCACGCTGGTGGTTTCCACACTGCTTACCCGCTTTCCCAAATGGCAGATTACCGTGGCGCTGGGTATCCTTTCCGCCATCGTAGGCAGTATGGATATTATGGCGTGGTTTATTCCGTTTCTGCTGTTCCTGGGTATCGCCACGCCACCCGTTGCCGGAATTTATATCGCTGACTTTTTCCTTTATCGCCGTAATGGCTATCAAGAGTCAGTGTTAGCCCAGGAGTCACAGATTAAAGTGCTGACATTCGCAGCATGGATCATAGGCGCAGCGGTTGGCTTTATGACCGTAAAAGGCTTATTCACCCTGACGACGATCCCTTCGGTAGACTCGATTCTGGTGGCATGTATCGCGTATGCGATTCTCAGTCGGGCAAGTCAACACCGCTAATTCCTGGGTATACTCAGGCAATGATTACGGCTGAATCTGGAGAGATTCAGCCACTTTACCACTGACCAGGGAGCCTTATGTTCATCTCAGACGAAACGCTTCGTGTTATTCATCTGGTCGCCAGACACCAGAGCATTACCACCGCAGCCGAGCAGTTAAATAAAGTCCCTTCCGCCATCAGTTACACTATCAAGAAAGCGGAAGAGAGCCTGGGCGTTGAACTGTTCATTCGTAAGGGACGCTATATTGAATTATCGCCAGCGGGAAGTTACTTCATCGAACATAGCAAAACTATTCTTGGCGACCTGGAAGCATTAAAGCGCAACACAGTGCTGATTCACGATGGTATTGAGCGTGAACTGACAATTGCGGTAAACAATATTATTCCTGGTGATTTGCTGGTGGCATTTATTCGAGATTTTGAACGGCAATTCACATCAACAACACTGACGGTAGATCTTGAGGTATACAACGGCTGCTGGGATGCGCTGTACAGTAAGCGTGCTGATCTGGTCTACGGTGCTCCTCATGCAGTACCAAGCAGTGAAGGCATCATTAGCGAACCGGTCGGACAAATGGAATGGGATTTTGTCGTCAGCCCACTCCACCCACTGGCAGCGAAGCGGCATCCATTAGAAAACAGTGAATTGCGTCACTATCCAGCGGTTTGTATCCGCGATACCTCCGTTAACTTCCCCCCGATGCAAGCCTGGTTGTTGGAAGGACAAAAACCCATTTTTGTTCCTGACTTCGCTACGGCAATCGCCTTAATAGAACAAAACGTCGGTATTGGTTATATTCCACATCATCTGGCATTGCCGTTATTGAACAGCGGTAAATTGCTTAAAAAGCCAATGCGCGAACATAAACACGCCACCAAGTTATTTCTTGCCGCTCGTTCCGATGGTATGGGCAAAGCCTGTCAGTGGTGCATAGAATATTTAAGAAACCCACAATTAATGACACAATTTGTATTTAATTGACAATACAATGATAAAAATATAAGTCTTGCTTTAATTAGAGCACCCGTTTAAATTATTTTTGTGCAGTTGACGTAATTCATGAAAATTAACCGGTCTGTTAATCATTACGTTCACTGCACACCTTCATTTTTTTCACACCTATCCACGCCTGAAAACTATGTTATAATCAGCACTTTCTGTCAGAATGAAATTTACTAATTATGAATAACATAACCGTAAAAAGTCTGATTCAAAGCAATTACCCTACACTGCATCAGGCGGAAAAAAAGGTCGCTGACTATATTCTTAGCCACGCACATGAAGTCGTGAACTATAGTGTCACTGAACTATCAGAAAAAAGCCATGCCAGTGAAGCGACTATCGTACGCACCTGTAAGAAATTAGGTTATCAGGGTTATTACCATTTAAAAATTGCATTAGCAAAAGAAGTCATTAATCCTGACAATAGCTATCCTGAAAATACCGACTTCAGCGATATAACATCTTTGGCAACCTTCTTATTAAAAAAACAGGCCGAAGATTTAATACAATCAACGCAATTTTTTAATGCCGAAGTGCTTGAGTCCATTCTCAAACTACTTGCTAATTGCGATACTATTTTCTTTTTTGCTGCTGGAAATTCAAACCCTCTGGCCGTTTATGGTGCTTATAAATTCAGCCAACTCGGATTAAAAACCGTTGTTCACGTCAGCCCGGAAATGCAAATTAATGCGGCATATTCTATGGGGAAACGCGACCTGGCGATTGGTATTTCTAACTCTGGCAGCACCAACTTAATGGTCGATATCTTTAAAGTGGTGAAAGAGCGCGGTGCCAAATCCGTTTGTATCACTAACTATATTAAATCTCCGTTATCAAAACTCTCCACCCATCAACTCAATACCGCGGTCAGCGATAAAATCTTCTTTGAAGCCTTCGACTCCACTCGCGTTCCGGCAATGGGCGTTATTGATATGCTGGTGCTGTTGTTTATGTATAAAAACAAGGCGCATTACGAGAAATACCGCACCCGTGAAGAGTTTCTTGGCTCCCGTTTCAAGGGGTAAAAGGTCATCCTTTCACCCCTTGTGCAGGTTTAGCTGTTCAGTAGCTCACGCGCCTGCGCCAGGACATTTTCCGGCGTAAAACCAAAGTGTTTGAACAACACATTCGCCGGAGCAGACTCACCAAAGCTCGTCATGCCGATCACTTTACCGTTCAGGCCCACGTAGCGTTCCCAGAATCCGGCGATGCTGGCTTCTACCGCCAGACGTTTGCGTACAGCTTTTGGCAATACCGACTCTTTGTACGCCGCATCCTGATTATCGAAACGCTCGGTACACGGCAGGGAAACCACGCGAACTTTACGCCCTTCTTCCGTTAACGCTTTTGCGGCGCTGACCACTAACTCAATCTCTGAACCCGCAGAAATGAGGATCATCTCAGGCTGACCGTCACAATCACTCAGTACATAACCACCACGCGCAATCTCTGCCAACTGTGCAGCGGTGCGCGGCTGTTGCGCCAGAGGTTGGCGCGTTAATACCAACGACGTTGGGCCATCTTTGCGCTCAATCGCCTGTTGCCAGGCCACCGCCACTTCCACCTGATCGCAACCGCGCCAGGTTTCCATATTCGGCGTCAGACGCAGCGACGCCAGTTGCTCAACGGGCTGATGTGTCGGGCCGTCTTCGCCCAGGCCGATGGTATCGTGGGTATAAACAAACACCGAGCGGATCTTCATCAGCGCCGCCATACGCAGTGCATTACGCGCATATTCCATAAACATCAGGAAAGTACCGCCGTAAGGGATAAACCCACCATGCAGCGCAAGACCGTTCATGATGGCCGACATACCAAATTCACGCACGCCATAGGAGATGTAATTCCCCGCCGGATTTTCTCCGGTGAAATCAACCGATTTCTGATGGCGAGTCAGGTTAGAGGGCGACAAGTCCGCCGAGCCGCCCATCAGTTCCGGCAGCATATCTGCGAAGTGATTGAGGCATTTCTGGCTAACCTGACGGGTTGCCAGCGCCGCCGGATGGGATTGCAGATCGTGCACATATTTCTGCATATTCTCGACCCAGCCAGCAGGCAAATCACCCTTCATGCGACGAGTAAACTCCGCCGCCAGTTCCGGCCACTGCTTCGCGTAGTCGGCAAACAGTGCATCCCATTCCTGTTGAACCTGCGCGCCTTTCTCGGTCGCATCCCATGCGGCATAAATTTCACCAGGAATTTCGAAAGGGGCATACGGCCATTGCAGACGTTCACGCACCAGCGCCACTTCATCTGCACCCAGCGCCGAGCCGTGGCAATCGTGGCTGTTGGCTTTATTTGGCGAACCAAAACCGATAATCGTTTTGCAGCACAGCAGACTGGGCTTATCCGTGACGCTTTTCGCTTCACGCACCGCAGCATCTACCTCTTCTGGATCGTGACCATCAACGCCTTCAATGACATGCCAGCCGTAGGCACGAAAACGGGCAGCCGTATCTTCAGCAAACCAGCCTTCTACGTGACCATCGATCGAAATACCGTTATCGTCCCAGATAGCAATCAGATTGCCGAGCTTCAGCGTTCCTGCAAGACCACAGGCCTCGTGGGAGATCCCTTCCATCAGGCAGCCATCACCCAAAAATAGCCATGTGTGATGATCAACAATATTAAAGCCCGGTTTGTTAAATTCTGCCGCCAGCGCCTTCTCCGCAATCGCCATCCCCACCGCATTAGCTACGCCCTGCCCCAACGGGCCGGTGGTGGTTTCAACACCCGGCGTATAACCATATTCTGGATGACCTGGCGTGCGGGAGTGGAGCTGACGAAAGTCGCGAATATCATCCATCGACAGGTCGTAGCCTGTAAGATGCAGCAAAGCGTAAATCAACATGGAACCGTGCCCGTTCGACTGAACATAGCGGTCGCGGTTAAACCACTGCGGATTTTTTGGGTTATGACGCAGGTGACGACGCCAGACCACTTCGGCAATATCCGCCATCCCCATCGGCGCGCCCGGATGACCGGAGTTCGCTTTCTGGATCGCATCAACACTTAACATCCGGATGGCGTTAGCCAGTAATTGTGAATTCATACTTCAGCTCTCTCTGTCTGGCGGGCTGAAACCAGCCCGCTAATCTCGAATTAGTTAGCACAGGCCACTGTCATTTCTGTCGGGCGCGGTCTGCTCATTACGGTTTTGATTTCGTCGCGCAGGATTTGCGATTTGCCGCCAAATATCACCTGTACACCGCCATCACCCAGTTTCACTAAACCCGCAGCCCCCAACTCCTTCAGCCGTTTTTCATTCACTTTCTTATCGTCTACCAGCGCCAGCCGCAGGCGTGTTGCGCAGGCATCCACATCTTCGATATTGTCGAAACCACCTACTGCTTCGATGATTTGGTATGGACGTTCTTCGCGCGTTAATGTGGTTGCAACGGCAATCTCTTCATCCTCACGCCCCGGTGTTTTCAGATTCAACTTGCGGATCAGTACCCGAAATACGGTGTAGTAAATCGCTGCATAGCCCGCGCCTGCCAGGAACACCAGATACCACGGCGTGCGGTTTGGCATAACGCCATTCAGTACGAAATCAATAAGACCGCCAGCAAAAGGATGACCAATGTGCACATTCAGGATGTTCATCAGCACAAATGAAGTGGCATATAAGAAGATGTGAATGATGTAGAGAACCGGAGCTGCAAACAAAAATGCATATTCCAGCGGCTCCGTAATCCCGGTAACAAATGTGGTCAGCGCACCGGAGAGTAAAAGGCCTTTAATCAGCGCCTTACGTTCCGGTTTTGCTTCCTGATACATCGCCAACGCGGCGGCAGGTAACGCAAACATCATGATCGGGAAACGACCTGTCATAAACAACCCCGCCGTCAACGGAACACCGTCGCGCAATTGGGCAAAGAACACCGGAATATCGCCCGTCACCAGTTGCCCGGATTTGGTCATGTAGTCGCCAAAGTTGTAATAAAACGGCACGTTCCAGATATGATGCAGGCCAAAAGGAATCAGCGAACGTTCGCCAACGGCGTAAATAAAGGCCGCGAAGTTCGCGTTATGCCCACTGGTCACCAGCGTTGAAAGCGACGCCAGACCTTTTTGTACCGGTATCCACAGCCACGGCAATAAATAGCCGACAATAATTGCCGCCACCGCCGTAATAATCGGTACAAAGCGTTTTCCACCGAAGAAACCAAGAAACTGAGGCAATTCAATATTGTGGAAGCGGGTATAGAGCAGATAAACAAAGATGGCGACAATCAAACCGCCAAACACTCCCGTTTGTAACGTCGGTACCCCGAGGATCATCGCATAGTCACCGTTACTGGCTGCAACGGACTCCGCGGTAATGCCAAGTTGCGTTCCCATCGTGGCATTCATGATCATGTAACTGATAATCGCTGAAAGTGATGAAGAACCATCACCTGTCAGGCCAATCACAATACCGACACAAAACAGCAAAGGAAGGTTGGCGAAAATCAGGCCGCCGCAATTCGCCAGCAGCTCAATGTTAAATGAAATCCCGATGGCTAAAATCAAACCCGCCGCCGGAAGAATGGCGATTGGTAACATCAGAGCAGAAGAAAATTTCTGCAACTTCTTGAAGTTAAACAAGGATGTTATTTTTTTGCTCATTTTTATTCTCCTGTAGGGTATCGAGCAAATAACGGCGACGACTATTCCAGATTGGCGTGGCGCTTAAACAGTTCACTTTCCGGCGCACCGCTTTCAGCAGCCATCTTCATCACTAATGCATCGGCAATCACCAGCAAAGCTTGCTCATACAACGACGCCATCGGCTGTGCCGAGCGGAAAACAGAATCTTTTTGATTTTTGGAAGGGGCATTGATTTGCACGATGACGTCGACAAACTCGGTGATAGTGGCGTGTCGATTCGTGGTTAACACCGCCACAGCGCCGCCAAACTGACGTGCTTTTTTCGCCAGTGCCACCAGTTGTGCTGTCTCACCGGAAGCGGAAGAAACGATAAACAGATCGCCAGGCCCAAAGTTCGGCGTAATGGTTTCCGTCAGGAAGTAAACCTCTTTGCCCATATGCATCAGGCGCATGGTGAAGGCTTTCATGGAAAAGCCGGCACGCCCCAGGCCATAGCAGAAAACGCGCTGGCTTTGCTGAATAGCGTCGATCAATTTGGTGCAGTCATCCTCACGGATAGAGTCCTTAACGAAGGTTAATTCATTGATGATCTCAGTGATGTACAGCTTTGCGTCCATTTCACACCTCATGAAATAATTTTTCTAAAACACAAAATCTCATGAAATTTTATTTCATTCCAATGCATCAGTATGAAATGTGAAGCTAGTCACAAGAAAGAGAGTAGATTGTATATAACTATTTGAATTTAAGAATTATTTCTCTTTTTAAGAAAGATAAGCTTGAGGGGAAGGTGAAATCAGCCATAAAATTTTGCGGCTGTAACTGCCCTGTAAAAATCACAAACTGAACTCGTCTCTGGCTATACACCGAACAACTGATAACTCTTCATTGTTATAGATTATATTCATAACAAATATTAATCACTGCAAAATATTCATGTTTATTATTAATGATTACAGATTTTCCTCATGAAAACTGGTCTAAAGTGAAACATTTTATTTCCCATATTTAAATCCATTAACTTGAGGAGTAAATAATTATAAACAAATAGCAATATTGTTTATTTTTAAAACATCAAGCAATAAAGAGAGTTCATCAAAGATGAGTGATGAAATTTACCTGACCATAACCGGAGAACAACAAGGATGTATTTCCTCTCGTTGCGGAACGAGCGCATCAATAGGTAATCGCTGGCAGATTGGCCATGAAGATGAAATCTTCGCGTTCTCGCTATCTAATAGTATTACGAATACAGGCAAAGGGTCACAATTACATGGCCTTAGTTTCTGTAAGTTGATTGACAAAAGCTCCCCGTTACTTATTAACGCTATTAACAATAACGAGCAGTTGTTCATGGAGTTTGACTTCTATCGGATCAATAGATTTGGTCGATAGGAGAAATATTACAACATTCAACTCCGCGGCGCGCTCTTATCAGCAATCAATCACCTGTTTACTGAGAACAATCTGGATACAGAAACCATCACTGTCAGTTATGAATATATACTCTCCAGGCATCTGATTGCTAATACTGAATTTAGTCATTTGGCATTTCCCGATAACTACAACCGTCTGTTTATACCACGGCAAAAAACTAAAGATAATAATGGCCTCAAAACACTCAATAGTAAAGCGGTTGGCAGACTGCTTGCTGCTGGCGGCATATACAATGGGAATATCGAAGGATTCAGGGAAACAGCAAACAAGTTGGGAGGAGATGCACCTGCTGGTTACGATCAAGTTATGGATAACAAAGGGTTACTCATCGCTGGTGCTTCAATAGTTGCTGGAGTTGTTCTGGGAAGAATGAGATTCCCTGATTTGGAATCATTTGAGCATTTCGGAGCCAGAGGAGCAGTATCAGGAAGACCATTTAATCCCGACCTTGCCGGTGGTCCAATAGAAAACCTGACGATAGATGGCGTAACAATCAATAGGGAAGGTATCGCTATTGTTGAAAAGCATATCTCCAGATTTGATCATGATCCAGCTAATGATGTAATGATTTCAAGGCTAAAAAAAATAGCAAATAAAGAATTGCTTCCTGAAAAATACGATCTGAACTACTATACTCATGAATGCCGCGAGTATCAGCGTTATTGTAATTTAGGATGGGAAACAGGTGAACCGAATGGTTTAGATGGATATGAATTATGGAATAATGCACATACTGCAACTCTAGAAGACTTTAAAATTAAAGATACTGACTTATTTCATCCGGATGCAAAAAAATGACGATTACGATAGTTGAATTTAACGTGCTGAAAGTTATGGCTGAGAAAGATATTGACTGGAGCTGGATGGTGCTGGATCGTACTTTAGCTATACGAAATATTCCAGGATTTGGCAACGTAGCGAATATCGTAACAAAGCTGGTTAATCATGGGTTGGTTGATATCGTAAATGGTGAGGGCAACTCTAAACCACGCTACAGAGTTTCTCAATATGGATTGAATCTTATCAAAGAACAACAAGACAACCTCTTCTGATCCAGCCATTACAGGAGCATGATTTACATTGTGATCTTTCAATAAGATACTCATCAATTTTGGTACAGAATATCGTGATCACTAAAAATGAACTTAACGTGCTGAACGTTATGACTGAGAAAGATATAAACTGGAACTGGATGAATCTCGATCGCACACTATCCATAAGGCAAATACCAGGATTCGGTAATGTTGTTAATATTGTTAACAAATTAGCTAACGAAGGTTTGGTTATTATTGAGGATAGCGGGCATAAGTCTATGCCTCACTACCACGTTAGTGAAAAGGGATACAATCTCGTGCAACGTGAGAATAAATAACGTAGCGTTGATTACTGAACGGAATCACTCAAAACTGTGTTTTGCGAAAAAAACGATTCGGTTATTTCTACTCCTGAAGATCTGCTTCAATCTGGCACTCATGCAAAATGGCTTCCAGTACTGGAAGCCATTATCGTACTGCAATTTACAATGACTCGTTAATACTCATCATCCCCGACGCAAATTCTGCGCCGCCTGCACCATGTTCGCCAGTGCCGCGCGGGTTTCTGGCCAGCCGCGCGTTTTCAGGCCACAGTCCGGGTTGACCCACAGACGCTCTGCCGGAATGCGTTTTGCCGCTTTCTTCAGCAAGGCTTCAATCCATTCCACGCTCGGTACGTTTGGCGAGTGAATGTCATAGACGCCAGGACCGATTTCATTTGGATAATCAAACTCTTCAAACGACTCCAGCAACTCCATGTCGGAACGCGAGGTTTCGATGGTGATGACGTCTGCGTCCAGCGCCGCAATCGAATCCATGATGTCGTTGAACTCGCAGTAACACATGTGAGTGTGGATTTGTGTGTCATCTTTCGCCACGGCGGCGTTGATACGGAAAGCCTCCACGCCCCACTGGAGATAGGCATCCCAGTCGCTGCGACGCAGTGGTAAACCTTCGCGCAATGCCGGTTCGTCAATCTGAATGATGCCAATTCCAGCGGCTTCCAGGTCCGCGACTTCATCACGCAGCGCCAGCGCAATTTGTTTGGCGATGGTTTCACGGCTGACATCTTCACGCGGGAACGACCAGCAGAGAATAGTCACCGGGCCGGTCAACATCCCTTTCACCGGTTTATCAGTCAGGGATTGCGCATATTTTGCCCACTCCACGGTAATCGGTGCCGGGCGGCTAACGTCACCAATAACAATCGGTGGCTTCACGCAGCGGGAACCGTAGCTCTGTACCCAACCGTTTTGCGTAAAGACAAAGCCATCCAGATGCTCGCCAAAGTATTCCACCATGTCATTACGCTCGGCCTCGCCATGTACCAGCACATCCAGTCCCAAACGTTCCTGCTCAACAATGGCCTGCTTGATATGTTCCGCAATGCCCGTGCGGTAGTTATTGGCGTCGAGATTACCCTTTTTAAAATCCAGACGCAGGGTACGAATCTCCGTGGTTTGCGGGAAGGAACCAATCGTGGTGGTCGGCCACGCGGGCAGTTTAAAACGCGCACGCTGAGCTTCAGCACGCACTTCATAGACATTCGCACGCTGACTGTCCTGGGCGGTGATCGCCGCCAGACGCTTTTCTACTGCCGGATTATGTACACGAGTAGAGTGACGACGCGCCTGAATCGGAGCGCTCCACTCTGCCAGAGCTGCCGTATCACCACTGTTCAACGCATCGCGCAGCAATGCCAGTTCATGACATTTTTGCAGGGCGAAGGCAAACCAGCTTTTCACTTCTGCATCAAGACGCGTTTCCACGCTCAAGTCGATGGGGCTGTGCAGCAACGAGCAGGAAGATGCCACCCACAAATCGCGTTTGCCGACAATGTCCTTAATTTGCGCATATTTCTCGGTAAGATCGGCGCGCCAGACGTTACGACCATTGATAAGACCCGCAGACAGCAGCCAGTCAGAAGGCAGACGCTTGTGCAGTTCAGCAACGTCATCTTTACCATGTACGAGATCGACATGCAGACCCTGAACAGGCAGCGCAGTAATCGTGTCGAGGTTTGGCGTTACGCCTTCAAAATAGGTGGTCAGCAGCAGTTTCACCTGTCCCTGGAGCGCGTCGTAAGCGGGTTTGTATGCGTCCAGCCACGCCTGCGGCAGTTCCAGTACCAACGCGGGTTCATCAATCTGTACCCACTCGATGCCGCGTTTCGCCAGTTCTGCCAGCACTTGCTGATAAACCGGCAGAATGTCGTTCAGCAGGCTCAGGCGATCAAACTGTTCACCTTTCACTTTACCCAGCCACAGGTAGGTAATCGGCCCCAGCAGCACAGGTTTCACCTTGTGGCCCAGCGCCAGCGCCTCGTCCACTTCCTCCAGCAGCTGCGTCCAGGTCAGTTTGAACTGTTGGCCTTTAACGAACTCCGGCACCATGTAGTGATAGTTGGTGTTAAACCATTTGGTCATTTCCGCTGCCGCCGCAGGTTCGCCAGTCGGTGCACGTCCACGACCAATACGGAACAGGGTGTCGATATCTACCGAACCATCTTTGTTCTGATGACGTGGCGGAACATTACCCAGCAGCAGACTGGTGGTCAGTACATGATCGTACCAGGCAAAATCGCCCACCGGCAGCAGGTCGATACCCGCTTGCTTTTGTTGATCCCAGTGACGAGCACGCAATTCACGCCCTACCGCCAGCAGTTCTTCACGCGTGGAGTTCCCCGCCCAATAACTCTCTTGCGCTTTTTTCAGCTCGCGACGCAGGCCAACGCGAGGGAAACCGAGGGTGTGATTAAGAATTGTCATTATATGCCCCTTATGGAATTTTTAGTATTTAGCCGTCCAGATGTTTACACATCCATAATTGGCGGTTACTGTATATTCCTCAAGCGCAAATTATTCATGCCGAAGTGAAGGACTTTCATGATCGAAGTAAAACACCTGAAAACGCTACAAGCGTTGCGGAACTGCGGCTCACTCGCAGCCGCTGCGGCGACGTTGCATCAAACGCAATCCGCCCTGTCTCACCAGTTTAGCGATCTGGAACAACGCCTTGGCTTCCGGCTATTTGTGCGTAAAAGCCAGCCGCTTCGCTTTACACCGCAGGGAGAAATCCTGTTGCAACTGGCAAATCAGGTGCTGCCGCAAATTAGCCAGGCACTGCAAGCCTGCAATGAACCGCAGCAGACGCGCCTGCGCATTGCCATAGAGTGCCATAGCTGTATTCAGTGGCTGACGCCCGCATTAGAAAGTTTCCATAAGAACTGGCCGCAGGTGGAGATGGATTTTAAATCGGGCGTAACGTTTGATCCGCAGCCTGCGTTGCAACAGGGCGAGCTGGATCTGGTGATGACGTCCGATATTCTGCCGCGCAGTGGCCTGCATTATTCGCCGATGTTCGACTATGAAGTGCGTCTGGTGTTAGCACCTGACCATCCACTGGCGGCAAAAACGCGTATTACACCGGAAGATCTCGCCAGCGAAACGCTGTTGATTTATCCGGTGCAGCGTAGCCGACTGGATGTCTGGAGGCATTTTCTTCAGCCAGCAGGCGTCAGCCCGTCACTGAAAAGCGTCGATAACACCTTATTGTTGATTCAGATGGTTGCCGCACGGATGGGTATTGCCGCACTACCGCATTGGGTGGTGGAGAGTTTTGAACGCCAGGGTCTGGTGGTCACCAAAACCCTGGGCGAAGGCTTGTGGAGCCGACTGTACGCCGCCGTGCGCGATGGCGAGCAGCGTCAGCCGATTACAGAAGCGTTTATTCGTTCAGCGCGCAATCACGCCTGCGATCATCTGCCGTTTGTGAAGAGCGCGGAGCGACCCACTTACGATGCACCCACAGTGAGGCCAGGATCACCAGCGCGCCTGTAATAAACGTTGGCCAGTGCGGCTGTTGGTGCCAGATAGCCAGGTTTACCAGCAGCCCTGCCGGAACGTGCATATTATTCATAATGCCCAGCGTTCCGGCGTCCACCTGCGTCGCGCCGTAGTTCCACATAAAGTAGCCAATCCCGGAAGCCACCACGCCAAGAAACACCAGAATGCCCCATTGCAACGTGGTTTGCGGCATTTTCTGCGCATTTCCCAGCAAGAACCATGCAATCACTGCCACCAGGAACGCGCCAAGATAGAACCACGCAAAGGCGTTATGCTGCGGCATCGGGCGAGTTTCCATCAGACGTTTGTAACCCACCATGCCGATGGCAAAAGTGATATTGGAGAGTTGCACCAGCAATAAGCCAGTCCAGAAATGGTCGGTGACCTGATCATAGCGAATAATCCCGGCACCAATCACCGCCAACAAGGCGCTAAAAGCATAGCCCCAGCGCAGACGGCGCTTACTCATGATGTCATAAATCAGCGTGATGTAGAGCGGCGTCAGTACGGTGAACAGCAACAGTTCGGAGACCGTCAGGTAGAGATAGGCGCGGAAACTCAGCATATACATCACACCGAGCTGCATCGCGCCCACCAGCATATACAGGCCAACCGTTTTCAGGCTATTGCCACGGGTGCGCAGAAACGGCAGAAAAACGAGTGCCGCCAGACCAACGCGCACCAGCACCGCAAAATAGCTATCGACGTGCCCCGCAAGGTACTCGCCATAAAAGCTAAAGGAGAAGGCCCACAGAATCGTGGTGATGATAAGTAGCGCCACAATGGAAAACTCTTTGATTAACGAGTATCCATTGTAGCGAAGTATCAGGTTGACAACTGACCAAATAAAGAACAATTACGATAAATAGAGCTTACGCAGATAATGCGGCACTGCGTCTTCGGCGTTAGTACCAATCACTTCCAGCTCTGGATGCAGATCTTTCAGCCGTTGATGCGCGCTGCCCATAATGCAGCCTTTCCCCGCCATCGACAGCATTTCGGCATCGTTCATTCCATCGCCAAAGGCAATACAATCTTGCAGGCTGTAGCCCAGTTTCTTCGCCACCGCTTCCAGCGCATGGCCTTTTGAAACGCCGCCCGCCATCACTTCCAGGCAGGTTAAGGTAGAGAAACTGACATTGACGCGATCGCCCCAGCGAGCGTTAATCGCCTGCTCCAGTGGCAGAAGTTTTTCATGGGAATCGCAGGTGAAGAACACTTTGCTGACGCCTTCCGGCTCCAGCAATCCCGGCTCATACAGCGCATAATTGAACACCGCTTCTTTGAAAAAGCGCATCTCTTCCGGGCGATGGCGATTCATAAACCATTCATCATCGCGATAAACGTTAGTAATGATCTCCGGGTTGTCGTTGACCACGCCAAACAGGTCACTGGCAATGTCGCGATCCAGGTTATGAGCAAAAATCAGGTTGCCATCCAGATCGTGAACGCGCGCGCCATTGGAGGTAATCATGTAAGACTTAATCTCCAGATTATCGCGAATTTGCCCCACATCAACGTGGTGACGACCGGTCGCAAACACAAAGTTGATGCCGCGCGCGGTGAGCAGCTTCAGAGTTTCTTTGGCGTAAGGGGATAACGTATGGTCGGGAGAAAGTAACGTGCCATCTAAATCAGACGCAACAACCTGGTACATAAGAAATTTAAACCTCTGTAGAGCGGTTTCCGCTGGGTGAGTTATGCCTGTTGAAAAAATCAACGATAGCGTGGAGCGCGACTGAGCGCATTGCGTCCTTTTCAAAAAGGATCTCATGGTACGCACCTTTAATTACCAACGGCCGTCCTCCTTCGACAGGATGGCCCGCAGCGGTGCGTAGTTCACAAAAACGGTCGTGCATGCGGTTATCCACCACGCGTTCCTCTTCAGCTTGTAAGAGAAGCGTTGGCGTGGCGTCATCACCCGCACCGGCTAACACCTGTTCGCCAGCCAGAATACTTTCGCGTACCCAATGGTAGGTCGGCCCACCGACGCGAATCGTTGGGTCATCAGCATAGAAACGTAAGTTACGTCGATATCGCTGTCTGCTGTGGGTCAGTACGTTGATAGCAAACGGCAACGCGCGCCAGCGCCCGGTGCCTATCGCATAGCCATCACGGAAACGTGGATGCGCTTCGGCCCAGTTAAGGATCTGCCGTGCCATAAATGACGGCATACGAATCACAATCCCAAACATTGGCGCAGTTAGCGCAATGGCGTCACATACACCTGGATGGCGTTGCAGAAATAATGTGGAGATCGCACCGCCCATCGAATGTGCCAGTATATAGCGTTTACGCCACGGACCGGGCTGAACCTCCTGTTGCCAGAATGCCGCCAGATCATCAACATAATCATTAAAGCGATTAACATGCCCGAGATGTGGATCGGCTAACAGGCGACCGGAACGTCCCTGCCCGCGATGGTCGATGATTAAAACATCAAACCCCAAATGGAACAGGTCGTAGGCCAGTTCCGCATATTTTACGTAGCTCTCAATACGCCCCGGACAGATGACTACCACCCGGTCATGGTGCTGTGCGCGAAAACGGACAAAGCGAACCGGAATGTCATCCACACCAGTAAACTCTGCTTCATCACGCTGACGCCAGAAATCAGTCAGCGGTCCCATGGTAAAAGCAGCAAACGCGTTTTCTCTTGTTTCCCAGTCTTTTTGCTGCTGAAACATCGGGTAATCTGCCTCTTAAACCACGTAAAATCGTTTTTTTAAGCGTGCCTGACACAACGCTGCGACAGTAGCGTATTGTGGCACAAAAATAGACACACCGGGAGTTCATCATGACCTTAGAATGGTGGTTTGCCTACCTGCTGACATCGATCATTTTAAGCCTGTCGCCAGGCTCTGGCGCAATCAACACCATGACCACCTCGCTCAACCACGGTTATCGCGGCGCGGTGGCGTCTATTGCTGGGCTTCAGACCGGACTGGCGATTCATATTGTGCTGGTTGGCGTGGGGTTGGGGACGCTATTTTCCCGCTCAGTGATTGCGTTTGAAGTGTTGAAGTGGGCAGGCGCAGCTTACTTGATTTGGCTGGGAATACAGCAATGGCGCGCCGCTGGCGCAATTGATCTTAAATCGCTGGCCTCCACTCAATCGCGTCGACATTTGTTCCAGCGCGCAGTTTTTGTGAATCTCACCAATCCCAAAAGTATTGTGTTTCTGGCGGCGCTATTTCCGCAATTCATCATGCCGCAGCAGCCACAACTGATGCAGTATATCGTGCTCGGCGTCACCACTATTGTGGTCGATATTATTGTGATGATCGGTTACGCCACCCTTGCTCAACGGATTGCTCTATGGATTAAAGGACCAAAGCAGATGAAGGCGCTGAATAAGATTTTCGGCTCGTTATTTATGCTGGTGGGAGCGCTGTTAGCATCGGCGAGGCATGCGTGAAAATAATGTCGGATGCGGCGTAAACGCCTTATCCGACTTACTCTGATGACGCGTCTGGCATTAACGCGAAATAATCAAATGAATGCCAAATCCGGCAAATAACGCCCCGGCAAAACCATCAATCCACTTCGCCAGACGTTGATAACCACGGCGCATTTGCGGCAGAGCAAACAGGCTGGCAACGACGGTAAACCACGCCAGTGTTTCGACAATAATCAACGCGAAAATGCCCCAGCGTTCGGTGGTGCCGACATTATCACCGACAAACAGCGAGAACACCGAACCAAAGTAGATAATCGCTTTAGGGTTCGCGAGATTGGTCAGTAAGCCCTTAAGAAAACTGCGCCCGCTTTTCGCCAGTTCGACTTGTGGCGCAGGGGCAGAAACAACCTCTTTTTTCAGTGCACCACGTAGCATCTGGTAACCCATCCAGCAGAGATACAGGCCACCGCCCACCATAATCAGCGTATGCAGCCAGGCCATTTTTTCGATAATCAAATGTAGGCCAAGCAACGCAATCCCAGCCCAAACCATTACGCCGCAGGTAATGCCCAGCACGCCCATCATCGCTTCTTTACGGGAACGACTAACAGCGGTCTGAGAGACAAAAAAGAAATCGGGACCGGGGCTCATAAGCGCCACAATGTGCACCATGGCGACGGTGAGGAATAACATCAACATACATTAGACTCGCGGGGGAAACGTTTACGGAGTCTTCATCCTGGCACTTTTTTATGCTGCTGACTACTCTTCGTCGTCACCATCGACATGCGCACGAATCAGCGCCATAAACGGTTTGCCAAAGCGTTCCAGCTTGCGCATACCAACGCCGTTAACGCTGAGCATTTCGCTGGCGGTGATCGGCATCTGCTCCGCCATCTCAATCAAGGTTGCGTCGTTAAACACCACGTACGGCGGGACATTGCTTTCATCGGCAATCGATTTACGCAGTTTGCGTAATTTGGCGAACAGTTTGCGATCATAGTTGCCGCCGAACGATTTCTGCATCGCTTTCGGTTTGAGCGCCACGATACGCGGCACGGCAAGTTGCAAAGAGGATTCGCCGCGCAGCACCGGACGCGCAGCCTCTGTCAGTTGTAGGGCAGAATGCTGGGCAATATTTTGCGTCACCAGGCCGAGGTGAATCAGCTGGCGGATCACGCTCACCCAATGTTCATGGCTTTTATCACGGCCCATGCCATAGACTTTCAGTTTGTCATGACCATAGTCGCGGATACGCTGGTTATTAGCACCGCGAATCACTTCCACCACATAACCCATCCCAAACCGCTGATTCACACGACCAATGGTGGAAAGGGCAATCTGAGCATCGGTTGAACCGTCGTACTGTTTCGGCGGATCGAGGCAGATATCGCAGTTCCCGCACGGCTCCTGACGCCCTTCGCCAAAATAGTTCAGCAATACCAAACGACGACAAGTTTGCGCTTCGGCAAACGCGCCCATCGCATTGAGTTTATGACGTTCGATATCCTGCAACTGCCCCTGCGGCTTCTCTTCCAGACAACGGCGCAGCCACGCCATATCAGCCGGATCGTAAAACAGCATCGCTTCCGCGGGCAGGCCATCACGCCCGGCGCGTCCAGTTTCCTGATAATAGGATTCGATATTGCGCGGAATATCAAAATGCACCACGAAGCGAACGTTAGGCTTGTTGATGCCCATGCCGAACGCCACCGTCGCCACCACAATTTGCAGGTCATCGCGCTGGAATTTTTCCTGCACATCAGCGCGAACATTATTTTCCAGCCCGGCATGATAGGCCGCCGCGCTAATTCCCTTGCTTTGCAGGCGTGCAGCGGTGTCTTCTACTTTTGCGCGGCTGTTGCAGTAGATAATTCCCGACTTACCGCGTTGTTCCTGTACGTAGCGCATCAACTGATCGAGCGGTTTGAATTTCTCCATCAGCATGTAGCGAATATTCGGACGGTCAAAACTGCTGATTTGAATTAGCGGATCGTTCAGCCCCAGCAGGCGCACAATATCCTGGCGCGTGGTGTCATCGGCTGTGGCAGTCAGCGCCATAAACGGGAGCGTCGGAAAACGCTGACGCAGCTGACCGAGGGCAGCGTATTCCGGGCGGAAATCGTGACCCCATTGGGAGATACAGTGCGCTTCATCAACGGCTAATAACACCGGATTCCAGTGCGCCAGATGCTCAAGAAAGTTATCCAGCATCAGGCGTTCCGGCGCGATATAAAGCAGGCGGATTTGCCCGGTGCGGCAGCCTGTCATTACTTCAAGCTGCTGCTCGCGGGTTTGCGTCGAGTTAAGGCACGCCGCCGCCACGCCGTTGGCTTGCAGTTGATCTACCTGATCTTTCATCAACGAAATCAGCGGTGAGACAACCACGGTAAGGCCGTTTAGCAATAAGGCAGGGATTTGATAGCAAAGGGATTTTCCGCCACCAGTGGGCATGACGACCAGGCAATCGCGACCGGAAAGTACGGTGTCGATAATCTCTTCCTGGCCGGGGCGAAACTGTTGGTAGCCAAAGGTTTCTTGTAAAACCTGTTTAGCTCCGGACTCCAGATTCAACACTTCCGCCTGCGCCACATTCACCCCGATTGCCTGAAATAAAAACAGGCGCTATTTTCAGCGCCTGCGCGAGAAACTGCAATGCTTTTAGTCTCTGAGAGGGTAATCCTGGATGCTGGATTCCAGATTTGCCAACCATTCATCAAAACAGGTCGTTTAGCATAACTCCCACACCAACGCGGGTCTGGTTGAAGTTATAGTCGATGAGCGATTCGCCGTAACCGCTGTAAACCTGAGTATAAAGGCGCACATGTTTGGTGATCGGGTAGCTTAAGCCTAACTCCGCGCCGCCGTAACCGGTGTTCCAGTTGTACTGCCCTTTCGCGCTCAGTACCGCATCACCGAGGTGATAGCCGATTTTAAGCTGGTAGTAACCCATATATTTGGTGATGTCCGGGTTATCGTCCGTATTCCCCACCACATACCACGGCTTCACCTCTACCAGCCAGTTACCGTTTTCTGCCATCAGGCGGGTATAAAGGCGGTTCCAGCTGCGGGAAGTCGGGTCTGAACGCCCGTTTGAGTCGTGGTTGTAGCCCATTTCCACATCGCGCAGCGTCCAGCCAGCAAAGTTGTAATCCGTGGCAAAACCGAGGAACAATTGCGGTTCGTAGTTAGTTTCACGAAACGGTGATGACTCATCGCTATTAGAAAGCTGCCACCAGGATTTCTGTGTGTAGGAGGCGCCCAGTACAGAGTTTGGCCCCAAAATCCCACGCCACAGCGGAAACGCCAGGCTCAACTGGAACTTTACTTCATCCTTACGCGCGTTTTCCGCCCAGTCGTAACTGGCAATCGCTTCTTTATTCAGATCGCTGGTTTGGGTGTAGATGATGTAGTTGGTGTCATAAGGATAAAGGGTGAACGGATTGTCATGCTCCTGCAGCATATTGGCGATAATACTGCCACGCACCGCTGGCGCGTCATGCACCTCTTTCACCGTTGCCTCTTGTGCATATACTGCCATAGGCAACATAAACACCGGCAACAACCAGCCCTGCAGAGTCCGCATCGCTCGTGTTCTCCGTAACGAATTATTGATAAGGTGAATATTTTCTGCGGGCTATTTTACATACTTAACTCCATAGCCGTTAGTTATCCCTTCCTAAAGTGGAAACCAACAATAAAGAAGCATAAAATCAACATTTCATTAACTAATGAAGTGTAAGGATGTTATGTCTGCCGTACTGACCGCTGAACAAGCCCTCAAATTAGTGGGTGAGATGTTTGTTTATCACATGCCATTTAACCGCGCATTGGGGATGGAACTGGAGCGTTACGAAAAAGAGTTCGCACAGCTGGCCTTTAAAAATCAGCCGATGATGGTGGGCAACTGGGCGCAAAGCATTTTACACGGCGGGGTCATTGCGTCGGCGCTGGATGTCGCCGCAGGTCTGGTGTGCGTGGGAAGTACCTTAACCCGCCACGAAACCATCAGTGAAGATGAACTACGCCAGCGGCTATCGCGGATGGGGACCATTGATCTTCGCGTCGATTATCTGCGCCCAGGCAGAGGCGAGCGTTTTACTGCTACCAGTAGCCTGTTACGTGCAGGCAATAAAGTCGCCGTCGCCCGCGTTGAATTACACAATGAAGAACAGCTTTATATTGCCAGTGCCACCGCCACCTATATGGTAGGTTGAAGACATAAAAGCAGGTAAACTGCTGTTACCAATTAAAAATGAGTATTCCCGATGGATGCAAAACAAACGCGGCAGGGCGTATTACTCGCTCTTGCCGCTTATTTTATTTGGGGTATTGCGCCAGCGTACTTCAAACTGATTTACTACGTGCCCGCCGATGAGATCCTGACGCATCGCGTGATCTGGTCGTTTTTCTTTATGGTGGTGCTGATGAGCATTTGCCGCCAGTGGTCCTATTTAAAAACGCTGATTCAGACGCCACAGAAAATTTTTATGCTGGCAGTCTCTGCCGTGCTGATTGGCGGCAACTGGCTACTGTTTATCTGGGCGGTGAACAATCACCATATGCTGGAAGCGAGCCTTGGTTACTTTATTAACCCGCTGGTGAACATTGTGCTGGGGATGATTTTCCTCGGCGAGCGATTCCGCCGGATGCAATGGCTGGCGGTGATTCTGGCGATATGTGGAGTGCTGGTTCAGTTGTGGACTTTTGGTTCACTGCCGATCATCGCGCTGGGGCTGGCGTTTAGTTTTGCTTTCTACGGCCTGGTGCGCAAGAAGATTGCTGTTGAAGCGCAAACCGGCATGTTAATCGAAACTATGTGGTTGCTGCCCGTGGCGGCGATTTACCTGTTTGCTATTGCCGACAGCTCAACCAGTCATATGGGGCAAAACCCGATGTCGCTGAATTTACTGCTGATCGCCGCCGGTATTGTCACCACCGTGCCACTGTTGTGTTTTACTGCAGCGGCGACACGCCTGCGTCTCTCAACGTTAGGCTTTTTCCAGTACATTGGTCCGACGCTGATGTTCCTGCTGGCTGTGACGTTTTATGGTGAAAAACCGGGTGCCGATAAGATGGTAACTTTCGCCTTTATTTGGGTGGCGCTGGCAATTTTTGTGATGGATGCGATTTATACGCAGCATAGAACGTCCAAATAAAAAATAAATATATTCTGAAAAAATATGCCGACTCTTGCATGAGAGTGGGCATATTGCCATGCTGACAGGAGACTCACATAAGGAAAGGCAGAATTTCCAGACGTCGTTGTATATTTTCATTTGCTTTAATAAATTTCATTTTTGGTAAATTCAGCATTATGTTATTAGCGATGAGCAAGACCAATCATTAACCAAGTTCTCTTCAGAATGTAATGAAAAATGTGAAGTGCATTTCTTTTTTAAAATTTTTTTACCCTATTATTTCTTATCAAATTAACATTGCCCTTAATTATAAGAAAGGAGAATATAAATGAACAACATATTAGGCTCATCAATTAATATGCCCTGTACACTTTTCGAAACTATTACTTTATTCGATGATTTTTCTGCTGATGATATGCAGTATGGGGATATGGAAGAACAAGATTTTCTCTCACTCGGCTTAAGCGACATCTCTGCAAAAGTTGATCCTTACCGCCTCATTAAATACCATTTTCCTGGGCCGAATTCTACTTATGGTGCTTTTAGTGTTCCAACTTCTGGAACAAAAATATCACAAAGTGAATGTATTGATATTTTATTTGCAGAAATGAAAGATCTGGCAAAAATGTTTTCCTTTTTTGGACAATACAAAACACTCATCCAGGATCTGATTGATCATTTTAGATATGGAAATGGCAACAGTTTCCATAGCCAGGAATTGAACTTATCTTTTCATGAACGAATAAACAAATATGATTATAATAGCCCAATACGTGTAATCAAAGAATGTATCGAAAATGATATTTCTTCAACACCTACGATAGGATACCGGCCTCTTCTCCTACAAAAGATTAAGACCGAATTACTTTCATCAAGACTAAATAAATTCAATGATTTTAAAGATAATTTTAATGGCCTGGGAATCAGCATTCATGATATCTCAGCTCAAAAAATATCTCTTTTAAATTTTCAAAAATATCCTATGGGCTGGAGCGCTACCATTCATTTCATAGCACAAGACCACTTTGGTTTGGATGTGACTGATATAAAAAACAAGATTTACAACAAGTATAGATTTTTTCGCATATGGTTCTTTTTACAACGGCATAAAGACTTTGCTTTCAAACCTTTTTTCACCAATTTTAACACTATCGAAAGAATCGAAAATTATCTATGAAAAGAAAACTCCAGAAAATTATATTATATTTATTTCTTCTATGCTGCATCTATAATTTATGGACATTGCGTCCTGTACAGATTTTGTATACATACTCTGATGCTGGCAATTCAGTCTTTCTGGTCGTTGATCATCTGCCATGGACTGATAGCGATAAAATAAATTGGTATCTGAAGCATCAGGATGAAATTAAAAGTCAAAATCCCCTACCAGAAGGTAGTTGGCATACCTGGTATGTTATTGATATCGGTAATGGCTTCACTGACTATAAAAAATATATCGAAGGGCCGTATGAAGATCTCTACTGTTTCCCGACGATTAAGAGCAATGATAATTGCATCGTAAAAAACTATTTAATGGTTATTAATGAATATCCTTACCGTAATACTCATTTTTTTATTGCTGATAACAATGAGTATCAACTAACCCAGGAAAATAAGATAGAGCGAGTGTTCAACCCGCATGACTTTGAAAAAGACAATTTTCAGCAATAAGCCGGATAAAGAACAATCTTTACCCGGCATTTATATTACAACCAGTTCTTCCGCTTAAAGTACAGATACGGTGCCAGGCCCGCGAGGATCATAAAGATAATCGCGCCTGGGTAGCCGAAGCTCCACTTCAGTTCCGGCATAAACTCAAAGTTCATCCCGTAGCTGGAAGCGACCAGCGTCGGTGGCAGGAACACCACGGATACCACCGAGAAGATTTTGATGATGCGGTTCTGCTCGATATTGATAAAGCCCATCGCCGCCTGCATCAGGAAGTTCACCTTCTGGAACAGGGATTCGTTATGCGGCAGCAGGGATTCGATATCTCGCAGGATTTCACGCGCCTGCTCCAGTTGCCCACCCGGTAAGCGTGCTTTACGTACCAGGAAGTTGAGCGCGCGCTGGGTATCCATCAGACACAGGCGAACTTTCCAGCCGATATCTTCCAGTTCCGCCAGCGTGGAGAGCGCCTCGTCGTACTCATCGCCCTGATGCCCTTCCATAATTACCCGGCTCAACTGCTCCAGGTCGCTGTAGATATTTTCAATTTCATCTGCCAACTGTTCGATTTTGGTTTCGAACAGATCCAGCAGCAGCTCGTAGGCGTTACCGTCCACCATTGACTGGCTACGGGCACGCATACGATACAGACGAAAAGCGGGCAGTTCACGCTCACGCAGAGTAAACAGACGACCATCACGGATGGTAAATGCCACAGTGGAGTTACCGGCGTGATCTTCCGCATCTTCAAAGAAGAAGAAGGAGTGAATATGCAGGCCGTCATCGTCTTCAAAGAAACGTGCCGATGCTTCGATGTCTTCCAGTTCCGGGCGGGTTGCCAGGCTCTGGCCAAGTTCAGATTGTACGCGCAGTCGCTCGTCGTCGTCCGGTTCGACAAGATCAATCCATACTGCATTTACAAGGGGTTGTGACTCTTCGACTTCCAGCCGGGTCAGTCGGTTATTTTCCAGTTGAAATGCGCTCAGCATGACCGGGACTCCCAATGCTTAAAATATCGGACAGTTCGGTGGGCACACAGAAACAAATTGGGTTTCAGACCATTAAACAGCCTGACTCAGCGCGACGGGAAAAATTGAGGTCGCTGACAACCGCTAAGGCTATCAGCAAAAAGGGATAGCCTTAGGAGTTGATCCTGGATGACAGGATAATGAGCCAGTATCTACTGGGTGTGTCCAAGGCGAATGTCCTCTTAGAGTGATCGTGCGCGCATGTTACGCCAGCAAAATTTTGCCGTCAACACGCAACAGAACACCACAGAACAATAGTTGAACTTCGCGCTTTTTGGTACTCGTCAAGGTCGCTAACAGGATAAAAAAATCCCACATTCAGGGCCTATAATGGCGCATCGGCTATTCATTGGTAAAGGAATGATCACCTTGAATCTCAAACGGATTTTTCTCACCCTCACCTTACTTCCCTTGTTTGCTGTTGCCGCTGATGATTGCGCACCCTCAGATCCGACGCTGACCGTACAGGCGTATACCGTTAATCCTCAAACAGAGCGGGTGAAAATGTACTGGCAAAAAGCCAATGGCGAAGCGTGGGGAACGTTACATGCTCTGCTGGCGGATATTAATAGTCAGGGTCAGGTGCAGATGGCGATGAACGGCGGCATCTATGATGAAAGCTATGCGCCGCTCGGTTTGTACATCGAAAACGGTCAGCAGAAGGTGGCGTTAAATCTCGCTTCAGGTGAAGGGAATTTCTTTATTCGTCCTGGCGGAGTGTTTTATGTCGCGGGAGATAAAGTCGGCATCGTTCGTCTGGATGCCTTTAAAACCAGTAAAGAGATTCAGTTTGCGGTGCAGTCAGGGCCATTGTTGATGGAAAACGGTGTAATTAATCCGCGTATTCATCCCAACGTCGCCTCACGTAAAATTCGTAACGGTGTTGGGATTAATAAACATGGGAACGCCGTGTTTTTGTTGAGCCAGCAGGCGACAAATTTTTATGATTTTGCCTGTTATGCCAAAGCGAAACTGAACGTTGAGCAGCTGCTTTATCTTGATGGCACAATTTCACATATGTATATGAAAGGCGAGGCAATCCCGTGGCAACGCTATCCTTTTGTCACCATGATTTCCGTCGAGCAGAAAGGTTAAACATTGTACACTCGAGGAGGCCAGACAAACTGGGGCTGGCTACACAGCTGGAAAATCATCAGATAAATGAAGGGAAACAAAAATGAAAAAAACGCTCGCAACATTATTTTTATTAACCTGTCTGGGGTCATCATCCGCTTATGCGGATAACGCTTTGATTTTACAAACGGATTTTAGCCTGAAAGATGGCGCCGTCTCGACGATGAAAGGGGTCGCTTTCGGCGTTGACCATAATCTTAAAATATTTGATTTAACACACGAAATTCCACCATATAACATCTGGGAAGGCGCTTACCGCCTGTATCAGACTGCCAGTTACTGGCCGCAAGGTTCGGTGTTTGTTAGCGTGGTCGATCCTGGTGTTGGTACAGACCGTAAATCGGTAGTGCTGAAAACCAAAAACGGTCAGTACTTCGTTTCACCAGATAACGGTACGCTCACGTTGGTGGCGGAATCGCTGGGTATTGAGAGCGTCCGGCAAATCGATGAAAAAACCAACCGTCTGAAAGGTTCCGAAAAGTCATATACCTTCCACGGTCGTGATGTGTATGCCTACACCGGTGCACGTCTGGCTTCCGGGGCGATCACGTTCGAGCAGGTGGGGCCAGAGCTTCCTGCAAAAGTTGTCGAACTTTCTTATCAGAAAGCCAAAGCAACAAAAGGTGAAGTGAAGGGCAATATCCCGATTCTCGATATTCAGTACGGCAACGTCTGGAGCAATATCAGCGACGAGTTGCTGAATCAGGCAGGAATCAAACTCAACGACACGTTGTGTGTGACCATTTCCGAAGGTTCCCAGCAAAAATACGCAGGGAAAATGCCGTATGTCGCAAGCTTCGGCGATGTGCCGGAAGGCCAGCCGATGGTGTATCTGAACAGCTTATTGAATGTTTCCGTGGCGCTGAATATGGATAATTTCGCGCAGAAACATCAGGTTGCGTCTGGTGCTGACTGGAATATTGATGTGAAGAAGTGCACTAAGTAAGTTACTGATGCCGGATGCGGTGTGGCGCACCGCATCTGGCAACGGAATCGTAAATTATACCGTCTCCAGTCGGGCGTAAGCCGCCACCAGCCATTTAATACCCTGGCCCTGGAATGCCACCTGCAAACGGCTATGCTCGCCGCTGCCTTCCATATTGACGATGGTGCCTTCACCAAACTTAGCGTGGCGTACGCGCTGGCCGAGCTTATAGCCGCTGTCGTTCTCGACCATCGGCGTACCCATACGCTGATGGCTGACCGGGCGGCTTACCGTGGCGCGCAGGCGCACCTCTTCCACACACTCTTCCGGCAACTCACCGATAAAGCGCGACGGGCGATGGTAAACCTCTTTGCCATACAGACGGCAGGTTTCCGCGTAGGTCAGCGTCAGTTTCTGCATCGCGCGGGTTACGCCAACGTAGGCCAGACGGCGTTCTTCTTCCAGACGCCCGCCTTCATCCAGCGACATCTGGCTTGGGAACATGCCCTCTTCCATACCAACGATAAACACCTGCGGGAATTCCAGACCTTTCGCCGAGTGTAGCGTCATCAACTGCACCGCATCCTGCCAGGTATCCGCCTGCCCCTCGCCCGCTTCCAGCGCCGCATGGGAGAGGAATGCCTGCAGCGGCATTAAATCTTCGTCTTCTTCGTTGTAGCTGAACTGGCGCGTTGCCGTCACCAGTTCCTCTAAGTTTTCGATACGCGTCTGACCTTTTTCGCCCTTCTCCTGCTCGTACATGGTGCGCAGGCCGGAGTCTTTAATTACCCGGTCAGTCTGTACATGCAGCGGCATATCGGCAGTTTCCTGCGCTAAGGCGTCGATCAGCTCCATAAACCGCTGTAAGGCGCTGGCAGCACGTCCGGCGAGGGCTTTTTCCTGCAACAGTTCACGACATGCCTGCCAGAGTGTTAACTGGCGATCGCGCGATGTCTGACGTACCACGTCCAACGTCCGGTCACCAATACCCCGCGTTGGCGTATTCACCACACGCTCAAAGGCCGCGTCGTCGTTGCGGTTGGCAATCAGGCGCAGATACGAGAGCGCATCTTTGATTTCCTGGCGTTCGAAGAAGCGCATCCCGCCGTAAATACGATACGGCATACTCGCCTGCAATAACGCCTCTTCCAGCACACGCGACTGGGCGTTGCTGCGGTAGAGAATGGCGCACTCGGCAAGCGCCCCGCCGTTGTCCTGCCAGGTTTTGATGCGGTTAACCACAAAACGCGCTTCGTCGAGTTCGTTAAAAGCGCAATAAAGGGAAATAGGCTCACCGTCCGCGCCATCGGTCCACAATTTTTTACCCAGACGCCCGTTGTTGTTTTCAATCAGGGCGTTCGCGGCGCTCAGAATATTGCTGGTAGAGCGGTAGTTCTGCTCCAGACGGATAGTTTCAGCACCGGGGAAATCATTGAGGAAACGCTGAATATTCTCGACCTGCGCCCCGCGCCAGCCGTAGATTGACTGGTCGTCATCGCCAACGATCATCACTTTGCCAGTATCGCCTGCCAGCAGTCGGATCCACGCGTACTGAATGTTGTTAGTGTCCTGGAATTCATCCACCAGGATATTGGTGAAACGTTCGCGGTAATGTTGAAGGATATGCGGTTTGTTGAGCCATAATTCGTGGGCACGAAGCAGCAATTCAGCAAAATCAACCAGACCCGCGCGGTCACAGGCTTCCTGATACGCCTGATACACCTTCTGCCAGGTTTGCTCCACTGGGTTGCCGTAGCTCTGAATATGATGCGGACGCAGCCCCTCATCTTTCTGGCTGTTGATGTACCACATTGCCTGACGCGGCGGCCACTGCTTCTCGTCGAGATTCATCGCCTTGATCAAACGCTTAAGCAGACGTAGCTGGTCTTCACTGTCGAGGATCTGGAAATCCTGCGGCAGGTTGGCGTCCATATGGTGCGCACGCAGCAGGCGGTGCGCCAGCCCGTGGAAGGTGCCGACCCACATACCGCCCTGGCTAGTGCCCATCAGTTGCCCGATACGATGACGCATCTCCGCCGCCGCTTTGTTGGTAAACGTCACCGCCATAATCGAATACGGCGAGCAGTTTTCCACGCTCATCAACCAGGCGATACGATGCACCAGTACGCGCGTCTTACCACTGCCCGCGCCCGCCAGCACCAGAAGGTTGCTGCGTGGCGCGGCCACCGCTTCGCGCTGTTTGTCATTAAGGCTGTCGAGCAGGTAAGAAACGTCCATTGGCACCGCCGCGTAAAAATAGGTTGGGCGGAGAAGCGCAACGCCCTCCGCCAAAAAGCTGGGTATATATACAGATTTGCTGATTATATCAGCGAGGTCAGAGATGCCAACCGGGAAATTTCCAGATGCGGCAGTAAACGGCTGTCCCAGGTTTGCATCAGATCGCCATTTTCCGGTCTGATCCAACAGGCCTGCATTCCGCTGCGAATTGCCCCACCCACGTCAGTGGTGAGATCGTCCCCGACATGTAAGATCTCACCGATCGGCACGTTAAGTTTTTCCGCCGCCAGTAAGTACATGTCGCTGAACGGTTTTGAGCGCCCGTGCGGGCCAGCGCGCAGCACAAACTCAAAATAATGCCCCAAACCAAACAGTTCCGGCTGGGCGTTACCGTTGGTGATCGCCACCAGCGGCCATTTCTTCGCCAGCTGTTTTAAGGTGTCGTGGGTTTGCTGCGGGACGTCGATCCGGCTGCGCCATTTGGCAAAGTTGATCATTGCCGCGTGTGCGCCTGCACTGGCTTCTTCGGCACTCAGCCCGGCGTCGAGCATCGCTTGTTCAATCGAACGAAAACGCCAGCGCGTCACGTCGTGATAAATCTCGGGTTCCGCTTCCCGTACCGCCTGGCGCAGGCGTTGCAGATCTTCATTCTGGAAGCTGCGCAGCGCCGGATGATAATTTTGCACAAAGGTAAGCGCCTCCTGCTCGGTGCGCAAAATCACCGGACGGTTATCGTAAAGGGTGTCATCCAGGTCAAAGGTGAGCGCCGAGATGCGCCCCAAAGGCCGGTAAAAACGCATTATTTCCCCCGTTTGGCGCGTGGATGCGCCGCATCGTACACCGAGGCAAGGTGTTGAAAATCAAGATGAGTATAGATTTGCGTGGTGGAGAGGTTGGCATGACCCAGCAGCTCCTGCACACCACGAAGATCGCCGCTCGACTCCAGCATATGGGTAGCGAACGAGTGACGTAATTTATGCGGGTGAACGTGATTATTCAGCCCTTGTTTTATGCCCCATTCGGCAAAGCGTTTCTGCACATTACGCGCGGAGATACGCTTGCCCAGTTTCGACAGAAAAAGCGCGTCGTCTTCGCTACCAAACAGGTCGCGCAAATCAAGCCAGTGCTCAATCCACGCCACAGCGTTGCGACCAATCGGCAGGCGGCGCTCTTTGCTGCCTTTTCCCATCACCCACACTTCACCAGACTCCAGGTCGAGGTGTTTGATATCCAGCCCCACCAGCTCGGAAAGACGCAGACCCGCGCCGTACATCACTTCCAGCATTGCACGGTCGCGTACAGCGAGGGGATCGTTGATATCAATATCCAGCAGCCGATTCATATCATCGACGTCGATGTTTTTCGGCAGATGACGCGGCGCTTTCGGTGCCGAAACACCTTTCGCCGGGTTGGCTTTGAGTTCGTTCTGGCTGACCAGCCAGTCAAAAAAGCTACGTAGCGCAGAAAGCCGTAACGCCAGACTTGCAGCTCCCAGCCCTTTACGGCGACTGCGTACAGCAAAATTACGCACCATCGTCACATCACATTGCTGCCAGCTTTGCAGGCCATTTTCGCTGGCAAAATTGATGATCGCCTCAAGCTGTCGCTGGTAGTTAAGCAGGGTTATCGGGCTAAGCTGGCGCTCCACGCTCAGATAACGTAGGTAGCGTTCTACATCGGTGTGTAAATCGGTCATACGCGTTCAATCCAACGCGCCAGAAGCTCCGGCAACATCAGTGCAATTTCATGAAGTAACTGCGTTCCCTGCCCTTGTTGATAGTGACTGGCATCGCGACTGGTAAACAGCACAACACCCAAATCAGCATCGCTTCCCAGCATCGACATCGCCACCGATCCCACCGCTTTCGCTTCCGGTAGCACCACCAGCAGCTCCGGTCCGTTAAGCGGTCCCAGATAGTGCTGTTCCTGCCCCAGACGCTGAATACGCAGCGGTTCGAAAGACTGACGGCTTAATGCCAGATGAGTGTAGTTCGACGGCGCACCTAAGCGCCAGCGATCCGGAAACAGGCGCAGACTCGCACCTGCCAGGCCGAGATCGCGCGCCCAGCGGTGAAAGCGCATCAGCATATCATCGAGACTGCTGGCGGCGGTGAGACTGCGCTGCAGGTAGAGCAGACGATAAAACAGGCCTTCGTTGGCGATTGCCTGTTCCATCAACAGCGCCATGTTCTCTTCCAGAACATGAATATGATTACGTGCGCGGGCCATGTGCCACTCGACCAACGAAACGGTGCCGCGTACCGGATGCGGCACACGTATCGCTTCTACTGCGCGCGCATTGCGGATAAAAAACTCAGGATTTTTAATCAGATAATCGACAACCGCCCGGTCATCAAGCTCCGTGAGTGTTTCCTGCAGTTCTTCCCCTGGTTGCTTCATAGATGAATAAATCCGTCGTAGACATGTACCGCCGGGCCAGTCATATATAACGGGTGACCCGGACCTTTCCAGGCGATATCAAGACGACCGCCGGGGAGTTCCACGCGTACTTCTTCGGCCAGCAAACCTTGCTGAATCCCTACCGCCACCGCCGCACATGCGCCGCTGCCGCAGGCCTGGGTTTCTCCTGCCCCACGCTCATAAACGCGTAAACGAATATGCTCGCGCTTAACCACTTGCATAAAACCGATATTGGCGCGCTCCGGAAAACGCTCGTGGCTTTCCAGAACAGGACCAAGCGTTTCTACCGCCGCGGTATCGACATCATCGACCTGAATCACGCAGTGCGGATTTCCCATCGACACCACGCCACATAAGATTGTCTGCTCGGCGGCGCGCATGATATAGGTCTTTTCCACTTTGTTAGCGCGAAACGGCACAGCGGAAGGTTCGAAGTTGGGTTCGCCCATATTTACGCGGACCAGATCATCATCGGTGACGGTCAGAACCATCCGCCCGTTGGCGGTGCTGACGCGGATATCGCGCTTATTGGTCAGCCCTTTCAGGCGCACAAAACGGGCAAAGCAGCGCGCGCCGTTGCCGCACTGCGCCACTTCACTGCCATCAGCATTGAAAATGCGATAGTGAAAATCCAGTTCAGGATCATACGGCGGCTCAACCACCAGCAATTGGTCAAACCCTACCCCCAGGTGCCGATCCGCCAGGCGACGAATCAGATCCGGTGAAAAAAAGACATTCTGCGTTACCGCGTCGACGACCATAAAATCGTTGCCAAGGCCATGCATTTTCGAGAACTGCATCATTTACTCCAATCACGCGGGTACAGAAACTGACTTTTAGTAATTCACCTGGGATGGACCATCGCCAGTGGCGCGGTCGTTTTTATCCGGCACCGTGGATTGCGTTTGCGTCTCTACCGGTTTGGTCGGCGGCGGTGCGTTTTTATCTGCAGGCGGGAAATAGAGCGGACCTTTCAGACCGCAGCCCGTCAGGCTGAAGAGAGTAAGTAATACAGTGAGTGCCTTAAACACGTTTTTCATTATGGATTGCCTGTAAAGTTCATCGCTTTCTGCTTTCTATCATCGCAGGAGAAGGCGTAAAAGCAAGCGTTTAGCGACTCTTTATGAAGTCTGAAAAGTGAGGAATTGCTGCGAGTATAACGCTTACACGTGGCGATTTATGTTTTGCTGGTAGTTTCGTGATCGGCACCTCGCGCCAGGATGGCTTTATGCACTATCGCAATGTGGTTTGTTTATTGTCTTGTTCGTTGTTTTTATCGTCGGCATGGGGATGTCGGCTTGATGAGCCGGAACATAATATTTACCAGAAACAGGGAAAAGGCGTGGTGTATTTGCGCCCTTATGAAAAGACCAATCTTTCGCTACCGCAGATTAACTACAAGCGTCTGCGTCTGTTACCGAATTTGCTAATTGACCCAACCAAACTGGAGGATTGGGAAACGGTGCCCCCGGCTACCAATCTCATGACAGACGTTGTCTACAGCGGCGCAAACGCAACTCTTCCCCATTACTCTTACTATAGCGATGGTCGCGCTATTCTCTACGCTGGCGAGATTGTGCAAAACCCTCCAGGCACACCGCCAGTCGATATCTCGTCATTTCAGGCATGGGGTGATTTTGCCGCAGATAAGTACAGCCTCTATTACGAAGGCAAACGCACCGATAGCAACCAGCAACTAAACCGCCGAACGTTGCGTCAGGTAGAATTTAACCCGCAATGGAAACCAGACTGGCTAGGTTTGATTCTCCGTGACAAGCACTATCTTTACGCAAATGGTCAGCGCCTTGATGATCCCGACACCTTTACGGTACTGGCTCAAAAGTCATGGGATCAGCGCGGTAAATTCTCTACAGCATTTAATCCCTGCCTTCCTGCCCCATTTGGCCCCTGGGATACGCTAGCCCGCACACAGACGAAAATCATGATCAACGGAGAACAACTGGATGCCGACCCGGACACCTTTTCCGTCGTGCGCTGGATGCCCGGCTCACTCTTCACCTGGCGTGATAAAAACGGGCTGCAGCGTAAAGTCCTCGACAAGGAAAATCTGGCGTGGGATGAAGATTTAACAAAGCACTGTCTGGATTTTTCTCTGCAGGAAAAGAAAGTGTTCTGGCGTAAAGGGCCTGCTTGTAAACAGGAAGAATTATCCGGACTCGATCCTGAACAGTTCCACCCCATCAGTGATGCTGTCGCCCAGTATCAGGATTCGCTTTATACCATCATCGAAACAGAGTCTGGTGACCGCAAGTTGGAGATCGTAAAACTCGATGACCCCAATCTTATTATCAACAAACGTTTCAACGCCGGGAAACGCCACGGCTATTTACTTACGCATGCCGAAGGGTGGGTAAACCATTCCAGTTTACACGTGTTTGAATCTGACGGACCGCTGATCTTACTGGATAACCGCTCTCCGGATGAACGCGAAGCCCATCTTAATGACCATCCCTTTTTGCGCAGATGGTATGCCCGCGATAACCGCTACGTTTACAGCTTTGATGGCGCGCAGCTCTGGCGATACCGCACCGCTGATCCGAAACAAGTTCGCTTAATCTGGAAGGAACAACATTCGGGATATGGCTATGGCGTAAATTACAAAACGGGATATCTGGACGGAAAAATTACCGATGACGGCGAATTTATTCCTGCCCCACGCAATGAGGCAACAAAATGAATGGTCAAATAATCACAGTTGCACTCATCCTGTTGGGGAACTCATTTCTGACACCTCCTGTACAGGCCATAGGGTTCGACTATTACAATGATCACGGTGTCATGTCTTACGGTAAAGGTTATTGGGGGGATAAGAAAATCATTGCCCAATTTCCGGAGATGAACAGGGCCGATTTGCGCCTTGTGAAAAATATCTCTGGGAAGACGGGTTATATACCTTCCGATGAAATAAGCATAAAAAATGAGTCATACCACTGGATGACAGACGGCCGCGTTATTCTCTGGCGTGGCAAAATCGTTAGCAATCCACCGGGAACACCCACTGTCGATATTGCCAGCTTTCAAGCTATGGGCCGCTTCGCGGTCGATAAATATAGCCTCTATTTTGACGGACAGCGCACCGAAAGTAATAGCGGCGCGTCACGTGTTGATCTGGCGACACTAAAAGCTATCGAAGGTAACTCTACCACGCTGGTGGATAGTAAAAATCTCTACTTGTCCGGTCGACGTCAGGGGAGCAGCAGTAATGTTACTGTATTAGAAAAAAGATGGTGGGGTATTAATCCACGTCTTATGAGTGTAAACAGAAATTTGTATTCCAATGATCTGCTTATCCGCAGTGGGCAGAATATTTATTTAAATGGCGCTCACCTTACGGCGAATGCAGACTCATTTGAGATAATTCGCTGGATACCTCATTCACTGCTGGTTTTTCGCGACAATAAGGGTCTGCATCGTTATCCCTTTGGTCAATTATCTGGCAAAGCGATACCCGTAGATGATGACGTCTCTTTTGAAGTAGGGGAAAGTCGCGTTCGCTGGCGTAAACAGCTCACGCCCGACCGTCAGTGGAGCCAGTGGATAGACCTACAAGGTATTGAACCTGAACAATTTCATCTGATTACTGACAATATTGCGCAGTATAAAGATCGGCTGTATGTAACAAAATTATCGACTTTTGGTGAAGACCAGCTTGAAATAATCCCGCTGGATTCGCCAGACCTGGTCATTGATCACTCATTTAATCGCGGCAAACAGCATGCTTACTTTATCCACCAATTACGGTCACGCAAGAGCGTGCAAATTATTCCAACTAACAACGGCCCGCTAACTAAAAACGATCGCTTTGCTTATGACGATCGCAATGTTTATACATGGACCGATACAGAGGTAAGGATTACGCCCTCCCCCTGCCCGGCGAAAACACGCGTCAGAGAAGAGAATGTGCATGAACTTCACAACAGAGACATTATTATTCCGGTGACGGATGAATCATGCCGGAACGCAGCAGCAGACGGGCAAACTTTGAAGCCCTGACCCCATGCCGCTATACTGCCGCCATCACTTAAAAACAGGATACAACAATGAACGACAGTGAATTTTATCGCCTGGCTGATCAACTGTGGCTGACCATTGAAGAACATCTGGACGACTGGGGTGGCGACAGCGATATCGACTGTGAAATCAACGGCGGTGTACTAACCATTACCTTTGAGAACGGCAGCAAAATCATTATCAACCGCCAGGAACCGCTGCACCAGGTATGGCTGGCAACCAAACAGGGCGGCTACCATTTTGATCTGAAAGGCGATGAGTGGATTTGCGATCGCAGCGGCGAAACCTTCTGGGATTTATTGGAACAGGCCGCGACGCAGCAGGCGGGAGAAACCGTCAGTTTTCGTTAAGAGCTAATGCCGGATAAGCCTCGCTTTCCGGCATTAGCATCAAGAAAAATACTGCTGCAACAGCGGCGCGTCATGCTCCTGATTGGCAGGTGGCATGTTACCGATAGATTTGGTGCGAAACGGAATCACCTGTTCACGACCATCAACCTTCACAATCTGATAGAACTGCGGCAGGTTGAAGTTGATGAAGCTTGAGCCGTAGGTGAAACGGTCGTGCGAAGACGAGTAGAAGCGACTGACGTCACGCACCAACTCCTCTTTGCTGCCTTCGCAGTGGTGATACACCTCAACCCGGTTGCTTTCGTCGAGAATGTAGATATTAAAGCCATTCTCGTCTTGCGTTTCTTCGAAGAAAAACTGGATGATCCCTTCGCTGGCAAAGCCGTCCACCACCGCCGGTAATTTGACGTGATTGGTTTCAACCTGCACTGACAGGCCGTGCAGTTTGTTATGCGAAATAGCGCCATAAAACTCGATGGCGTTTTCCAGTTTCTGTACCGAGACATTCAGCCGTTCGAAGAACAAGCCCCAGGTTTGACCGGAGACGCGCAGCGCCTTGAAGCGCCCGGTTTCCTGGCGGGTGCTGGAAAGACGCAGTTCAATACACTCAGAAACCAGTTGCTGCACGCGAGTACGGATTAAGCCGCGCAGATGCTGGCTGTAGCAGAAGACTTCCACGCTATCTGGCGGTGCGGCGTCCTGATGCATTTTGCCGAGAATGGTTTTCAGGGCTTCAATCATCGACTGCTCACCGTTGAAGTGCAGCGTACGCACTTCGTTCCACGAGTTGCGATACAGCAGGTCAACGCTACCCACCAGGCAATTTTGATTCTCGCCAAAGCTGAAGACATCCAGCTTACGGAAATCAAAATGCACCACCTGATTGCGGAAGGCTGCCGTCGGGTCATATTCCAGGTTAACGATAATCGCCAGATGGCGGATCTCACACGGGCTGTAGAGCGCCTTCGGTGTCGGTGCAGGTAAGCGCAGCGGGAAATGGTGCGACACGTCTGCGACCATCTCCTGCAACTTCGGCAAGTCGACAACGCCGTTGCCTTTAATGTACAAACGGGTGCGCGAGGTCAGCAGGCCGTTAAACCATGCCCACGCCACCAGTTTATTCAGGTAACGGTTATATTCCAGCGGCTGATGGCTGATGATTGACTCAATATTTGGCGCGCGGTTATACAGATACCAACCTGAACGGTTGGCGCGGCCCGGCGGTACATAAATAAAGGTCAGATTCGGTTCCGAGAGATCGGGCGAAATCTGCGGGTTTACCAGCGTCACTTTACCCGGTAATGCTTCAAACGCGGCGTACAGTTTACGCGTCAGCACGCCGATATCCTGCGGGCTGGCGGAGACGCTAAGGTTATTGCGACGCGCAAAGCGGATCAGATTACGGTAGCTCTGCATCATTGCGTCGAGCAGCTCGTTGTGCGCCTCACGCACCTGATCTATCTTCCAGTTAGCGCGGTTATCGAGCATTGCCAGACGAGCATCGTCCCATTCCCACTCTTTCACCAACTGGCTTAACACTTCACGACGCCAGCCTACGCAGGCGCGTTCACGGCTAAGTTTTTCACACACTTTTAAATAGAAGCAGCGGCGAACTAAATCCAGACGGGTGAAATCTTCAATAGCCGTCAGATATTCAGTGACGCGCTCCAGCATCATGCAGTATGGATCGAGGCCAAACGATACAATCTCGCCGTCGTGCAAACGCTGTTTGATATCTTTCGCCAGCAGACGTGGGTTCGGGTATTCCCAGGAGTAGGCTTCCAGCAGCAGTGTTTTCAGCACCGCTTTGTATGGGGAATCGATACTCTTGTAGAGCTGCCAAAGGCTGGCACCAAAGTACTCTTCAGCAGAAAGCGAGCTTAAGCCACCAAGATCCAGCCATTCATTTGGCGTCAGCACGCCCTGCGCGTAAAGCGTCATCACATAGTCGTCGTAATGCTCTTCTTCGTCGCACGGCACCATATTCCACAGAATACGCTTACCGGCGAGACGCACGGCGGTACGATAAAATTCGTCAAGCAGCAGTATATGCTGGGTGGAGCCACAATCTTCGCCCCCCAGGCTGCCGCTTTCATTATGACGGAAGCGGTTTTCATCAATCAGGAAGAAGCTGACTTCCACACCCAGCGAGGCGGCCCAGCTTTCCAGCAGACTACATTTACGTTGTAGCAACTGGCGCTCTTCGCTATCGAGCCAGGATTGATGACAGACCCAGATATCCAGGTCAGAGGAACAACTTTGCCCTACGGACGAGGTGCTGCCCATGGTGTATACACCAGTAATTGGAAGCTCACCTTTCGGTGGGTCCTGTACTGACATTCCACGATACAGTTCAAGCTCGTTCAGGTAGTGGCGTTGAGTTTCATCAGGCGTGTAAAGGCAAATGCCTTTGGGAACGTTACCATCAAGGTAACCCGGCATTAGCGGATGGTGATAGTGCAACAATGTCGGCAGTAGACTGTAGACCTGTTGGAATGCAGGCCCCATAGCAGCAAGCGCGCGATCCACACGCAATTGATTTATGGCATCCAGTCTCTGTTTCAGAGTCTCAATATAGAGGTACAAGACGTATCGCCTGATTTGCTACCCGTCATGACTGTGATTCCGCCAACATCAACGGTAACACGCGGCATTCGGGATATTTCGTATGTCAAAGGTAACCGTTACCACTTTTCGCGCCTGGTTTTTTTAGTTTCACGACGAAAAAATGGTCTAAAACGTGATCAATTTAACACCTTGCTGATTGACCGTAAAGAAAGATGCGCTACATACAAGTGTAGCACCGTTTATTCTCTGTAAATTCCTTATTACGAAGGCTCAAAGCGCCTGTCAGGATCCACTGCCAGACCTCATTTTACGGTTTGCGCAGGCGTCTACGTTTCACCACAACACTGACATCGCTCTGGCAAGGATGTTAGGATGGACCACGGATGATAATGACGGTAACAAGCATGTTAGACAATGTTTTAAGAATTGCCACACGCCAAAGCCCACTTGCACTCTGGCAGGCACACTATGTCAAAGACAAGTTGATGGCGAGCCATCCGGGCCTGGTCGTTGAACTGGTACCGATGGTGACGCGCGGCGATGTGATTCTTGATACGCCGCTGGCGAAAGTAGGCGGGAAAGGCTTATTTGTGAAAGAGCTGGAAGTCGCGCTCCTGGAAAATCGCGCCGATATTGCCGTTCATTCAATGAAAGATGTGCCCGTTGAATTCCCGCAAGGTCTGGGGCTGGTCACCATTTGCGAGCGCGAAGATCCCCGCGATGCCTTTGTATCCAACACCTATGACAGTCTGGATGCGTTACCGGCAGGCAGTATCGTCGGGACGTCCAGTTTACGTCGCCAGTGCCAACTGGCTGAACGCCGCCCGGATCTGATTATCCGCTCCCTGCGCGGCAACGTCGGCACTCGTCTGAGCAAACTGGATAACGGCGAATATGATGCCATCATTCTTGCCGTAGCCGGACTAAAACGTTTAGGTCTGGAGTCCCGCATTCGCGCCGCGTTGCCACCCGAGATTTCTCTTCCGGCGGTAGGGCAAGGTGCGGTGGGCATTGAATGCCGCCTTGATGATGCACGCACTCGCGAGCTGCTCGCCGCGCTGAATCACCACGAAACTGCACTGCGCGTTACCGCCGAACGCGCCATGAATACCCGTCTCGAAGGCGGATGTCAGGTGCCAATTGGTAGCTACGCCGAGCTTATTGATGGCGAAATCTGGCTGCGTGCGTTGGTTGGCGCGCCGGACGGTTCGCAGATTATTCGCGGTGAACGCCGCGGTGCGCCGCAAGATGCCGAACAAATGGGGATTTCGCTGGCAGAAGAGCTACTGAATAACGGCGCGCGCGAGATCCTCGCTGAAGTCTATAACGGAGACGCCCCGGCATGAGTATCCTGGTCACCCGCCCGTTTCCCGCAGGAGAAGAGTTAGTGAGCCGTCTGCGCACACTGGGGCAGGTGGCATGGCATTTTCCGCTGATTGAGTTTTCTCCGGGTCGACAATTACCGCAACTTGCTGATCAACTGGCAGCGCTGGGAGAGAGCGATCTGTTGTTTGCCCTCTCGCAACACGCGGTTGCTTTTGCCCAATCACAGCTGCATCAGCAAGATCGTAAATGGCCCCGACTACCTGATTATTTCGCCATTGGACGCACCACCGCGCTGGCACTACATACCGTAAGCGGACAGAAGATTCTCTACCCGCAGGATCGGGAAATCAGCGAAGTCTTGCTACAATTACCTGAATTACAAAATATTGCGGGCAAACGTGCGCTGATATTACGTGGCAATGGCGGTCGTGAGCTAATTGGGGATTCCCTGACGGCGCGCGGTGCTGAGGTCACTTTTTGTGAATGTTATCAACGATGCGCAATCCATTACGATGGTGCAGAAGAAGCGATGCGCTGGCAATCCCGCGAGGTGACGACGGTCGTTGTTACCAGCGGTGAAATGTTGCAGCAACTCTGGTCGCTGATCCCACAATGGTATCGTGAGCACTGGTTACTACGCTGTCGACTATTGGTCGTCAGTGAGCGTTTGGCGAAACTCGCCCGGGAACTGGGCTGGCAAGACATTAAGGTCGCCGATAACGCTGACAACGATGCGCTTTTACGGGCATTACAATAACTCTCATAACAGGAAGCCATAATGACGGAACAAGAAAAAACCTCCGCCGTGGTTGAAGAGACCAGGGAGGCCGTGGACACCACGTCACAACCTGTCGCAACAGAAAAAAAGAGTAAGAACAATACCGCATTGATTCTCAGCGCGGTGGCTATCGCTATTGCTCTGGCGGCGGGCGTCGGTTTGTATGGCTGGGGTAAACAACAGGCCGTCAATCAGACTGCCACCAGCGATGCCCTGGCTAACCAACTTACGGCACTGCAAAAAGCCCAGGAGAGCCAAAAAGCCGAGCTGGAAGGCATTATCAAGCAACAAGCTGTACAGCTTGAGCAGGCGAATCGTCAGCAAGAAACGCTGGCAAAACAGCTGGATGAAGTCCAACAAAAGGTCGCCACCATTTCCGGCAGCGATGCTAAAACCTGGCTGCTGGCCCAGGCCGATTTTCTGGTGAAACTCGCCGGACGGAAGCTGTGGAGCGATCAGGACGTCACGACCGCTGCAGCGTTGCTGAAAAGTGCAGACGCCAGCCTGGCGGATATGAATGACCCGAGTCTGATTACCGTTCGCCGGGCAATTACCGATGATATCGCCAGCCTTTCTGCGGTATCGCAGGTGGATTATGACGGTATCATCCTTAAGCTTAATCAGCTTTCAAATCAGGTAGATAATCTGCGTCTGGCCGATAATGACAGCGATGGTTCGCCGATGGATTCCGACGGTGAAGAGCTTTCCAGTTCCATCAGCGAATGGCGTATCAATCTGCAAAAAAGCTGGCAGAACTTTATGGACAACTTCATTACGATTCGCCGTCGTGATGACACCGCCGTACCGCTGTTAGCGCCAAATCAGGATATCTATCTGCGCGAAAATATTCGCTCTCGCCTGCTGGTCGCAGCACAAGCTGTACCGCGTCACCAGGAAGAGACTTATCGCCAGGCGCTGGAGAACGTCTCCACCTGGGTACGTGCTTACTACGATACTGATGATGCCACCACCAAAGCGTTCCTCGACGAGGTGGACCAGTTAAGCCAGCAAAATATCTCGATGGATCTTCCGGAAACCCTGCAAAGCCAGGCGATGCTGGAAAAATTGATGCAGACCCGCGTGCGTAACCTGCTGGCACAACCGGCAGCAGGGACAACGGAAGCTAAACCTGCACCTGCACCTGCACCTGCACCTGCACCGCAAGCTGATGCTCCGGCAGCCGCGCCGCAAGGAGAATAACCATGCTAAAAGTGTTATTGCTCTTTGTGTTGCTGATTGCGGGGATCGTGGTTGGCCCGATGATTGCCGGCCATCAGGGTTACGTGCTGATCCAGACCGACAACTACAATATTGAAACCAGCGTCACGGGCCTCGCGATTATTTTGATTCTGGCGATGGTAGTGCTGTTTGCCATTGAGTGGCTACTGCGGCGAATCTTCCGCACAGGCGCGCACACCCGTGGGTGGTTTGTCGGACGTAAGCGTCGCCGTGCACGTAAGCAGACCGAACAGGCGCTGCTGAAACTGGCGGAAGGCGATTATCAGCAAGTTGAAAAGCTGATGGCGAAAAATGCCGATCACGCTGAACAACCGGTGGTGAACTATCTACTGGCAGCCGAAGCCGCGCAACAACGTGGTGATGAAGCACGCGCCAACCAACATCTGGAACGCGCAGCGGAGCTGGCCGGCAATGACACCATTCCGGTAGAAATCACCCGTGTACGTCTGCAACTGGCCCGTAATGAAAACCATGCAGCACGTCACGGCGTGGATAAGCTGCTGGAAGTTACGCCACGCCATCCGGAAGTATTACGTCTGGCGGAACAGGCGTATATCCGCACTGGTGCATGGAGTTCGCTGCTGGATATCATCCCATCAATGGCGAAAGCCCATGTTGGTGATGAAGAACATCGTGCAATGCTGGAACAACAGGCATGGATTGGCCTGATGGATCAGGCGCGTGCCGATAACGGTAGTGAAGGTTTGCGTAACTGGTGGAAAAACCAAAGCCGGAAAACGCGTCATCAGGTGGCCTTGCAGGTGGCAATGGCGGAACATCTTATTGAGTGTGACGATCATGATACTGCCCAGCAAATTATCATCGATGGCCTGAAACGCCAGTATGACGATCGCCTGCTGCTGCCGATCCCGCGTCTGAAAACCAATAACCCGGAACAGCTGGAAAAAGTGCTGCGCCAACAGATCAAAAACGTGGGCGATCGCCCGCTGTTGTGGAGCACACTGGGTCAGTCGCTGATGAAACACGGAGAATGGCAGGAAGCATCGCTCGCCTTCCGCGCAGCGCTGAAACAACGTCCGGACGCCTACGATTACGCATGGCTTGCCGACGCGCTGGACAGACTGCACAAGCCGGAAGAAGCCGCAGCGATGCGTCGCGACGGTTTGATGTTAACGTTGCAGAACAACCCGCCACAGTAGCTCTTTCTCACCCGGAGGCAAGCACCTCCGGGGCCTTTCTGATATATAAAAAAACGCCTGCTCTTATTACGGAGCAGGCGTTAAAACAGGTCTGTATGACAACAAGTGGGTGCTTCACTCAACGTTGTGTCCATGGTGTCTGATGAGGCATAAGCGACATCTGTCAGTGGACGATAAGCACCGTAAACGGCTCTGCGTCATTCCGGAGTTTATGAGGCACTAAGGCGAACATAAGAGATGGAATGAGCATCTACTCGTTTATTATGCCACAGAGAACCGGGAAATAACATCCCTTAACACTTGTTATGAGATAATTCTGTAATCCTCTTTGCTTCCTGAGTAATAACTTCCTGAGTGAATATTTCTCCTGCGCACAATTCTACACATATATATAATGAATAATAAAAGTCATTCAATTAATAACATATATATTAATTGCCGTTAAAACTAAAAACAGCATCAATAATCAACGCGATATAACATCACCGCCTTACATATCACCTGCGCCAGAGGTAGGATTGAAAATGCTCTCCTGATTTTTCAATTCATTTTCTGGATAAATAAATAATTTATTTTTATCACTATTATTTATGCAATCATCCTGTCAGGGAGAGGGATCTCAATTATCAATGCTTAATTACGTCATCATTTTGACGACATGAAACCGGAGCATTTTGCATGGAATTTTCGTTTTCACCCAAACTTCTTGTTGTTGCTGTCGCCGCAGCTCTTCCTCTCATAGCCAGCGCAGCAGATACCCCGTCAACCGCCACCGCACGCAAAGGCTTTGCCGGATACGATCACCCAAACCAGTATCTGGTTAAACCGGCGACCACTATTGCCGACAACATGATGCCGGTGATGCAGCATCCTGCACAAGACAAAGAAACCCAGCAGAAACTGGCGGAACTTGAGAAAAAAACCGGTAAGAAACCGAACGTGGTTGTTTTCTTGCTGGATGATGTGGGCTGGATGGACGTTGGCTTTAACGGCGGCGGCGTGGCGGTGGGTAACCCTACACCAGATATCGACGCCGTTGCCAGCCAGGGGCTGATTTTAACTTCGGCGTATTCTCAACCGAGTTCTTCCCCAACCCGCGCCACGATTCTCACCGGACAATACTCCATCCACCACGGCATTCTGATGCCGCCAATGTACGGGCAACCGGGCGGTCTGCAAGGGTTAACCACGCTGCCGCAGTTGCTGCACGATCAGGGCTACGTCACCCAGGCTATCGGGAAATGGCATATGGGGGAAAACAAAGAGTCGCAGCCGCAGAACGTTGGCTTTGATGATTTCCGCGGCTTTAACTCGGTGTCCGATATGTATACCGAATGGCGTGATGTTCATGTCAACCCGGAAGTCGCCCTGAGCCCGGCTCGTTCTGAATACATCCAAAAACTGCCGTTCAGCAAAGATGACGTTCATGCCGTGCGCGGCGGTGAACAGGAAGCCATTGCCGACATTACGCCGAAATATATGGAAGACCTGGATCAACGCTGGATGGAATATGGCGTTAAGTTCCTCGACAAGATGGCGAAGAGTGATAAGCCTTTCTTCCTCTATTACGGCACTCGCGGCTGTCACTTCGATAACTACCCGAACGCCAAATATGCGGGTAGCTCTCCGGCGCGCACCTCTTACGGCGACTGCATGGTGGAGATGAACGATATCTTCGCCAATCTGTATAAAGCACTGGAGAAAAACGGTCAGCTTGATAACACGCTGATTGTGTTCACCTCTGATAACGGTCCGGAAGCCGAAGTTCCGCCGCACGGTCGCACGCCGTTCCGCGGTGCGAAAGGTTCTACATGGGAAGGCGGCGTTCGTGTGCCAACCTTCGTTTACTGGAAAGGCATGATCCAACCGCGTAAATCTGACGGCATTGTCGATCTGGCGGATCTCTTCCCTACGGCGCTGGATCTGGCGGGGCATCCTGGGGCGAAAGTAGCGAATTTAGTACCGAAAACCACCTTTATCGATGGTGTGGACCAGACATCTTTCTTCCTGGGAACAAATGGTCAGTCTAACCGTAAGGCCGAGCACTACTTCCTCAACGGTAAACTTTCTGCTGTGCGTATGGATGAGTTCAAGTATCACGTCCTGATTCAGCAACCTTACGCTTATACCCAGAGCGGATATCAGGGTGGATTCACCGGCACAGTAATGCAAACGGCGGGATCGTCGGTGTTTAACCTGTACACCGATCCGCAGGAAAGCGACTCTATCGGCGTGCGCCATATCCCAATGGGTGTACCGCTACAGACCGAAATGCATGCGTATATGGAGATCCTGAAAAAATATCCACCACGCGCGCAGATTAAATCTGATTAAGCCGGCGCTATCGCTGAGATCTGCCTTTGCCGGATGCGATGCTGACGCATCTTATCCAGCCTACAGAACGCTGCAATTTATTGAATTTGCAATGATTGTAGGCCGGATAAGGCGTTCACGCCGCATCCGGCAATCAACCGCAGGCGGCCGCCGATTTCTACTTATTCACCACCATCAAATGCGCCTGCATAATGTCGCTGGCCGGACGACCGTGCGCCAGCAAATCAGCCATTGCTTTAAGATATGGCGGTAGATGGCGGAAATAACGCTGATACCCGGCACACAAATAATTCAGCCCGGGTTTGCCGCTGGCATCGAGCATAAAGCGGTGTTTCGGGCAGCCTCCCCAGCACGCTTTTAACACGTTGCAACTGCGACACTGTGCCGGTAACTGCTTGAATTTATCTTCACCAAATGCCTGCTGTTGCGGGGAATCAATCATTTCTGCAATCGTCTGCTGAAGCATATTCCCTAGTCGATACTGCGGATAAACATAGTGATCGCAGGCGTAAACATCGCCGTTGTGTTCAACAATCACCGAGCGCCCACAGGTTGGCTGATGATGGCAAACCGCGCCCGGTGCGCCGACAAAATTGGCGAACGCCCATTCGATATTCATTACGAAAATCTTGCCGACGTCGCGCTTAATCCAGTGGTCGAAAATCGCCACCAGAAACTCACCGAACTCTTGCGGGCACACCGACCATTCCGTCAGTTCGCCCTGAATATCGCCGGGAGCATGTAGCTTAAGTCCAGCATGAGCAGCCGTTTCATCAGCCAGGCGCTCGACCACCGGAATAAACTGGATGAACTCAACACCTGCATCACACAGAAAATCATAGACTTGCAAAGGTTGTAACGCACTGGTGCGATTGACGCAGACCAGCACGTTATAGTCGACATGATGTTTTTGCAGGAGCGTCAGAGCACGCATCACCAGCTTATGCGTTGGTCTGCCACCTTTGGTCACGCGATATTGATTGTGGATCTCAGCCGGACCATCCAGCGATAACCCTACAAGAAAATGATTTTCTGCCAGAAATGCACACCATTCGTCATCGAGCAGCACGCCGTTAGTCTGGAAGCTATTACTTATCTTCCTGCCAGCACCATATTTCGCCTGTAGCGCCACGGCACGGCGGTAAAAATCCAGCCCGAGTAACGTTGGTTCGCCGCCCTGCCAGGTAAAAGCCACTTCGTTTTGGGTTTCGCTGGCAGCGATATAGTGACGGACATACGCTTCCAGCGTGTCATCGTCCATATGCGTGACTGGCTTTTCGCGGTAAAGGGATTGTTTTTCGAGATAAAAACAGTAGTCACAGTTCAGATTACAATCAGAACCGCTCGGTTTCGCCATCACATGAAAAGCACGCGTTGGAACCTGTTGCTGCATGGTCGCTCCTTGCCTGAAGTCATCCTTCAATAAGTTAAGGGCGAAATCATACCGTGGCGCAATGCGTTATTACGGGCGTTTATTGCGAAGGGAAAGTGACGAAATGCACAGAAAACAAAAAACCCCGCCGAAGCGGGGTTCAAAATTGGTCGGCGAGAGAGGATTCGAACCTCCGACCCACTGGTCCCAAACCAGTTGCGCTACCAAGCTGCGCTACTCGCCGAAATACTGCTTTTTGAATTTTTAGTTCAATTCTTTAAAGTCGTGGTGCGAGGGGGGGGACTTGAACCCCCACGTCCGTAAGGACACTAACACCTGAAGCTAGCGCGTCTACCAATTCCGCCACCTTCGCATACCATCAATTCTTAAAAAGAATTGCTACCACGGAGGCGCATTCTAGTGGTTTTCAGCTTTTCGTCAATAGTTAATTATCGACAGAGGTGTAATTGCTGGAAAAATGTCCATCAGGAAACTAGCGTGCAGGTTTGGTATGCATGCGGGGGCAGATGCCAGATGCGACGCTGGCGCGTCTTATCTGGCCTACGAAGGGCTAACGTGCAGGTTTTGTAGGTCGGATAAGGCGTTCACGCCGCATCCGACACGGTATTCGGCGAGATAATTAACCTTTCTTCGCCTGGCGGGTCATAATGGCGCGATACACCTTGAAGCGCCCTGTTTGCGCGATCACTTCGTGGAAGCCAAATGTCTCATCCAGCACGTCCGGATAAGGCAGGAAGGCGTTCGCTACAATTCGCAGCTCGCCGCCGCTATTAAGATGACGCACCGCACCGCGAATCAGCGTTTGCGCCGCATCCAGGCTGGTTTGCATCCCATCGTGGAACGGCGGGTTGGAGATGATCATATCAAAACGACCTTTCACCTCGGAAAAGACGTTGCTGGCAAAGACTTCACCTTCAACACCGTTGGCCGCAAGTGTTGCGCGGCTGGCTTCTACCGCCGGGGCAGAGACATCGCACAAGGTGAGACGAATTTTCGGCGAATGGCGCGCAAAGGCAACTGAAAGCACGCCCGCGCCACAGCCGACATCCAGCACTTTACCTTTCGTGTGCGGAGTTAACGTCGAGAGCAGCAACTGGCTACCGACATCCAGACCGTCGCGGCTAAACACGCCAGGCAGCGTTTTGACCGTCAGGCCATCGACGCTGTATTCGCCCCAGAATTTCTCCGCATCAAATACCGGCTGTTTTTCCAGACGACCAAAATAGAGGCCACAGCGACGAGCGCTGTCGACTTTATTCAACGGCGCATAATCTGCCAGCATCTGCTCGGCGCTGCGCACGCCGCTGCGGTTCTCGCCAACGACAAAAATATCTGTCCCCACTGGCAGCAGAGAAAGTAAATTCATCAACTGGAACTGGGCTTCCGGTTTGTTCTTCGGCCAGTAGTAAATCAGCGTATCGCAATCTGCGACGTCATCCGCCGTGGCGACCAGACTGAAACGGGCGTTATCCCCCATCTGGCGGCTTAATACCTGCCAGTGGTGGAATTGCTGGGTATGAGCACGGCTGGCCGCGGTATCTAAACGCGCGGGCAGGTCATCCTGTAAGTCTCCGGCAAACAGAATACGGCTTTGTTCGAAATCATCACTGTGACGCAGCAAGACTTCACTTGCCGGGGTAAATGCAGACATGGAATGCTCCTCAATTGATACTGGCGGCGATTATAGCCATATGTTGGCGCGGTATCGACGAATTTGCTATATTTGCGCCCCTGACAACAGGAGCGATTCGCTATGACATCCCGACGAGACTGGCAGTTACAGCAACTGGGCATTACCCAGTGGTCGCTGCGTCGCCCTGGCGCGTTGCAGGGGGAGATTGCCATTGCGATCCCGGCACACGTCCGTCTGGTGATGGTGGCAAACGATCTTCCCGCCCTGACTGATCCTTTAGTGAGCGATGTTCTGCGCGCATTAACCGTCAGCCCCGACCAGGTGCTGCAACTGACGCCAGAAAAAATCGCGATGCTGCCGCAAGGCAGTCACTGCAACAGTTGGCGGTTGGGTACTGACGAACCGCTATCACTGGAAGGCGCTCAGGTGGCATCACCGGCGCTCACCGATTTACGGGCAAACCCAACGGCACGCGCCGCGTTATGGCAACAAATTTGCACATATGAACACGATTTCTTCCCTCGAAACGACTGATTTACCGGCGGCTTACCACATTGAACAACGCGCCCACGCCTTTCCGTGGAGTGAAAAAACGTTTGCCAGCAACCAGGGCGAGCGTTATCTCAACTTTCAGTTAACGCAAAACGGCAAAATGGCGGCGTTTGCGATTACGCAAGTGGTGCTGGATGAAGCTACATTGTTCAATATTGCGGTCGATCCTGACTATCAGCGTCAGGGATTGGGAAGGGCGCTGCTGGAACATCTGATCGACGAACTGGAAAAACGCGGCGTGGCGACACTATGGCTGGAAGTCCGTGCTTCAAACGCTGCCGCCATTGCCCTGTACGAAAGTTTAGGCTTTAACGAGGCGACGATTCGCCGCAATTACTACCCCACCACGGACGGTCGCGAAGACGCCATCATCATGGCGTTGCCAATCAGTATGTAATACAAGGTGGAATAATGAAGTGGGACTGGATTTTCTTTGATGCCGATGAAACGCTGTTTACCTTTGACTCATTCACCGGCCTGCAGCGGATGTTTCTTGATTACAGCGTCACCTTTACCGCTGAAGATTTTCAGGACTATCAGGCCGTTAACAAGCCACTGTGGGTGGATTATCAAAACGGCGCGATCACTTCATTACAGCTTCAGCACGGGCGGTTTGAGAGCTGGGCCGAACGGCTGAACGTCGAGCCAGGTAAACTCAACGAAGCCTTTATTAATGCGATGGCGGAAATCTGCACGCCGCTGCCGGGCGCGGTTTCTCTGCTTAACGCCATTCGTGGCAACGCCAAAATCGGCATCATCACCAACGGCTTTAGTGCCTTGCAACAGGTGCGTCTGGAACGCACGGGCCTGCGTGATTACTTCGATTTGCTGGTGATTTCCGAAGAAGTTGGCGTTGCCAAACCGAATAAGAAAATTTTCGATTATGCGCTGGAACAGGCGGGCAATCCTGACCGTTCACGCGTGCTGATGGTTGGCGACACTGCCGAGTCCGATATTCTCGGTGGCATCAACGCCGGGCTTGCGACCTGCTGGCTGAATGCACACCATCGCGAGCAACCAGAAGGCATCGCGCCCACCTGGACCGTTTCTTCGTTGCACGAACTGGAGCAGCTCCTGTGTAAACACTGATTGCCTCCCCCCCGTTGATGGGTAAAATAGCCGCAATTTTTCGTTTTCAACAAGCGCGGCGCGATGCCGCTTACTCAAGAAGAAAGAATTATGACGTTGTCTCCTTATTTGCAAGAGGTGGCGAAGCGCCGCACTTTTGCCATTATTTCTCACCCGGACGCCGGTAAGACTACCATCACCGAGAAGGTGCTGCTGTTCGGACAGGCCATTCAGACCGCCGGTACAGTAAAAGGCCGTGGTTCCAACCAGCACGCTAAGTCGGACTGGATGGAGATGGAAAAGCAGCGTGGGATCTCCATTACTACGTCTGTGATGCAGTTTCCGTATCACGATTGCCTGGTTAACCTGCTCGACACCCCGGGGCACGAAGACTTCTCGGAAGATACCTATCGTACCCTGACGGCGGTGGACTGCTGCCTGATGGTTATCGACGCCGCAAAAGGTGTTGAAGATCGTACCCGTAAGCTGATGGAAGTTACCCGTCTGCGCGACACGCCGATCCTCACCTTTATGAACAAACTTGACCGTGATATCCGCGACCCGATGGAGCTGCTCGATGAAGTTGAGAACGAGCTGAAAATCGGCTGTGCGCCGATCACCTGGCCGATTGGCTGCGGCAAGCTGTTTAAAGGCGTTTACCACCTTTATAAAGACGAAACCTATCTCTATCAGAGCGGTAAAGGCCACACCATTCAGGAAGTCCGCATTGTTAAAGGGCTGAATAACCCGGATCTCGATGCTGCGGTTGGTGAAGATCTGGCACAGCAGCTGCGTGACGAACTGGAACTGGTGAAAGGCGCGTCTAACGAGTTCGACAAAGAGCTGTTCCTTGCGGGCGAAATCACTCCGGTATTCTTCGGTACTGCGCTGGGTAACTTCGGCGTCGATCATATGTTGGATGGCCTGGTGGAGTGGGCACCTGCGCCGATGCCGCGTCAGACTGATACCCGTACCGTAGAAGCGAGCGAAGATAAATTTACCGGCTTCGTATTTAAAATTCAGGCCAACATGGACCCGAAACACCGCGACCGCGTGGCGTTTATGCGTGTGGTGTCCGGTAAATATGAAAAAGGCATGAAACTGCGCCAGGTGCGCACTGCGAAAGATGTGGTGATCTCCGACGCGCTGACCTTTATGGCGGGTGACCGTTCGCACGTTGAAGAAGCGTATCCGGGCGATATCCTCGGCCTGCACAACCACGGCACCATTCAGATCGGCGACACCTTTACCCAGGGTGAGATGATGAAGTTCACCGGTATTCCGAACTTCGCACCAGAACTGTTCCGTCGTATCCGCCTGAAAGATCCGCTGAAGCAAAAACAGCTGCTCAAAGGGCTGGTACAGCTTTCCGAAGAGGGCGCGGTGCAGGTGTTCCGTCCAATCTCCAACAACGATCTGATCGTTGGTGCAGTTGGTGTGCTGCAGTTTGATGTGGTGGTAGCGCGCCTGAAGAGCGAATACAACGTTGAAGCAGTGTATGAGTCAGTCAACGTTGCCACTGCCCGCTGGGTAGAATGTGCAGACGCGAAGAAATTCGAAGAGTTCAAGCGTAAGAACGAAAGCCAACTGGCGCTTGATGGCGGCGATAACCTCGCTTACATCGCTACCAGCATGGTCAACCTGCGCCTGGCACAGGAACGTTATCCGGACGTTCAGTTCCACCAGACCCGCGAGCATTAATTCTTGCCTCCAGGGCGCGGTAGCCGCTGCGCCCTGTCAATTTCCCTTCCTTATTAGCCGCTTACGGAATGTTCTTAAAACATTCACTTTTGCTTATGTTTTCGCTGATATCCCGAGCGGTTTCAAAATTGTGATCTATATTTAACAAAGTGATGACATTTCTGACGGCGTTAAATACCGTTCAATGCGTAGATATCAGTATCTAAAGCCGTCGATTGTCATTCTACCGATATTAATAACTGATTCAGAGGCTGTAATGGTCGTTATTCATCACTCATCGCTTTTGTGATGGCGACCATTGACTTCTGTAGAGGGTGAAGTCTCTCCCTATTCAGCAATGCAACCTCGTGTTGCCAGGCTCAAATTACGAGCAAACATACAGGAATAAATCGATGACTATGACAAGACTGAAGATTTCGAAAACTCTGCTGGCTGTAATGTTGACCTCTGCCGTCGCGACCGGCTCTGCCTACGCGGAAAACAACGCGCAGACTACCAATGAAAGCGCAGGGCAAAAAGTCGATAGCTCTATGAATAAAGTCGGTAATTTCATGGATGACAGCGCCATCACCGCGAAAGTGAAGGCGGCCCTGGTGGATCATGACAACATCAAGAGCACCGATATCTCTGTAAAAACCGATCAAAAAGTCGTGACCCTGAGCGGTTTCGTTGAAAGCCAGGCCCAGGCCGAAGAGGCAGTGAAAGTGGCGAAAGGCGTTGAAGGGGTGACCTCTGTCAGCGACAAACTGCACGTTCGCGACGCTAAAGAAGGCTCGGTGAAGGGCTACGCGGGTGACACCGCCACCACCAGTGAAATCAAAGCCAAACTGCTGGCGGACGATATCGTCCCTTCCCGTCATGTGAAAGTTGAAACCACCGACGGCGTGGTTCAGCTCTCCGGTACCGTCGATTCTCAGGCACAAAGTGACCGTGCTGAAAGTATCGCCAAAGCGGTAGATGGTGTGAAAAGCGTTAAAAATGATCTGAAAACTAAGTAATTCGTCGTAATTCGTCCTCCCGAACTTTGTCGGGAGGCGCGATGTGCACCACACTAAAAATATCGCATTGAGTGATTTTCACGCTCATATCAAGCGGTGACATTAACTATGGTAAAGGAGACGCTTATGTTTCGTTGGGGCATCATATTTCTGGTTATCGCGTTAATCGCCGCCGCACTTGGGTTTGGTGGTCTGGCCGGTACCGCTGCAGGCGCAGCTAAAATTGTCTTTGTCGTCGGGATTATTCTGTTCCTGGTGAGTTTGTTCATGGGCCGAAAACGACCCTAGATTTCAGACCATTAAGAAAATTTTATCCAAAGCCAGTCCAGCGGACTGGCTTTTGCGGTTTTAGCGAATAATAAATTGCGTTACTTTGTCATTCTTTCACAACAAAAACAGGAAGGCAGAGGTGGGGCAGCGAATACCTGTAACGCTTGGTAATATTGCGCCGTTGTCGCTAAGGCCGTTCCAGCCTGGACGAATAGCTCTGGTGTGCGAAGGCGGCGGACAGCGTGGAATTTTCACGGCTGGCGTGCTGGATGAGTTTATGCGCGCGCAGTTTAATCCTTTCGATCTTTATCTCGGCACATCTGCCGGGGCGCAGAACCTCTCGGCGTTTATCTGCAATCAGCCCGGTTACGCGCGCAAAGTCATCATGCGCTATACCACAAAACGCGAATTTTTCGATCCATTGCGCTTTGTCCGTGGAGGAAATCTTATCGATCTCGACTGGCTGGTGGAGGCCACTGCAAGCCAGATGCCGTTGCAAATGGATACCGCCGCGCGGTTGTTTGACAGCGGCAAATCGTTTTATATGTGCGCCTGTCGTCAGGATGACTACGCGCCGAATTACTTTTTACCAACCAAACAAAACTGGCTGGATGTGATTCGCGCCTCCAGTGCGATACCTGGCTTTTATCGTAGCGGAGTGTCGCTGGAAGGCATTAACTACCTGGATGGCGGGATCAGTGATGCGATTCCGGTTAAAGAGGCGGCAAGGCAGGGCGCTAAAACGTTGGTCGTCATTCGCACTGTGCCGTCACAAATGTACTACACGCCGCAGTGGTTCAAACGCATGGAACGCTGGCTGGGTGACAGTAGCCTGCAGCCGCTGGTCAATCTGGTGCAGCATCATGAAACCAGCTATCGTGACATTCAGCAATTTATTGAGAAACCACCGGGCAAGCTGCGGATATTCGAAATTTATCCGCCGAAGCCATTACATAGTATCGCGCTTGGCAGTCGGATTCCGGCGCTGCGTGAAGACTATAAACTTGGGCGTTTATGCGGTCGTTATTTCCTCGCCACGGTTGGCAAGCTATTAACTGAAAAAGCGCCGCTTACCCGCCATCTGGTGCCAGTGGTGACGCCGGAATCGATTGTCATTCCGCCTGCGCCAGTCGCCAACGATACGCTGGTTGCCGAAGTGAGCGACGCTCCGCAGGCGAACGACCCGACATTTAACAATGAGGATCTGGCTTGATTTGCCGTTTTATCGACACCCACTGCCATTTTGATTTCCCGCCGTTTAGTGGCGATGAAGAGGCCAGCCTGCAACGCGCGGCACAAGCGGGCGTAGGCAAGATCATTGTTCCGGCAACAGAGGCGGAAAATTTTGCCCGTGTGTTGGCATTAGCGGAAAATTATCAACCGCTGTATGCCGCATTGGGCTTGCATCCTGGTATGTTGGAAAAACATAGCGATGTGTCTCTTGAGCAGCTACAGCAGGCGCTGGAAAGGCGTCCGGCGAAGGTGGTGGCGGTGGGGGAGATCGGTCTGGATCTCTTTGGCGACGATCCGCAATTTGAGAGGCAGCAGTGGTTACTCGACGAACAACTGAAACTGGCGAAACGCTACGATCTGCCGGTGATCCTGCATTCACGGCGCACGCACGACAAACTGGCGATGCATCTTAAACGCCACGATTTACCGCGCACTGGCGTGGTTCACGGTTTTTCCGGCAGCCTGCAACAGGCCGAACGGTTTGTACAGCTGGGCTACAAAATTGGCGTAGGCGGTACTATCACCTATCCACGCGCCAGTAAAACCCGCGATGTCATCGCAAAATTACCGCTGGCATCGTTATTGCTGGAAACCGACGCGCCGGATATGCCGCTCAACGGTTTTCAGGGGCAGCCTAACCGCCCGGAGCAGGCTGCCCGTGTGTTTGCCGTGCTTTGCGAGTTGCGCCGGGAACCGGCGGATGAGATTGCGCAAGCGTTGCTTAATAACACGTATACGTTGTTTAACGTGCCGTAGGCCGGATAAGGCGTTCACGCCGCATCCGGCAGTTGGCGCACAATGCCTGATGCGACGCTTAACGCGTCTTATCATGCCTACAGGTTTGTGCCGAACCGTAGGCCGGATAAGGCGTTCGCGCCGCATCCGGCAGTTGGCGCACAATGCCTGATGCGACGCTTGACGCGTCTTATCAGGCCTACAAGTCTGTGCCGAACCGTAGGCCGTATCCGGCATGTCACAAATAGAGCGCCGGAAATATCAACCGGCTCACCCCGCGCACCTTTAACGCATCAGCCAACGGCTCAACGTCTTCCGGCGTGGCGCTCGCCCAGCTTTGCGCCTCGCCATACACGCCGTGGGCATGAAACGCGTTCAGGCGTACCGGAACATCGCCGAGTCCCTTGATAAACGCCGCCAGTTCTTCGATGTGTTGCAAATAATCCACCTGGCCAGGGATCACCAGCAAACGCAGTTCCGCCAGCTTGCCGCGCTCTGCCAGCAAATAGATGCTGCGCTTAATCTGCTGATTATCGCGTCCGGTGAGTTGTTGATGACATTCGCTCCCCCACGCTTTGAGATCGAGCATTGCGCCGTCGCACACCGGGAGCAATTTTTCCCAGCCGGTTTCGCTCAACATGCCGTTACTGTCCACCAGACAGGTGAGATGGCGCAGTTGCGGATCGTTTTTGATAGCAGTAAACAGCGCCACCACAAACGGCAGCTGGGTCGTGGCTTCACCGCCACTCACCGTTATCCCTTCGATAAACAGCACTGCTTTGCGGACATGGCTAAGCACTTCGTCCACGCTCATGGATTGCGCCATGGGCGTGGCATGTTGCGGACACCTCTTCAGGCAGGTATCACACTGCTCGCAAACCACAGCGTTCCACACCACTTTGCCGTCAACAATCTGCAACGCCTGATGCGGACACTGTGGCACGCACTCCCCACAGTCATTGCAACGTCCCATCGTCCACGGATTGTGACAGTTTTTGCAGCGCAGATTGCAGCCCTGCAAAAACAGAGCCAGACGACTGCCTGGCCCGTCAACGCAGGAGAAGGGGATAATCTTACTGACTAAAGCGCATCTGCTGTTCATGGCTTATCACGCGCGGCTGGCGTTCCAGAATACGAGTGTTGCGTGCGGCTTCTTCGCCCAGCCAGGTGGTGTTGGTGCGTGAACCTTCGGCGCGATATTTTTCTAAATCCGACAAACGCACCATATAACCGGTAACGCGAACCAGATCGTTACCGCTGACATTGGCGGTAAATTCACGCATTCCGGCTTTAAAGGCACCGAGGCAAAGCTGTACCAGTGCCTGCGGGTTACGTTTGATGGTTTCGTCGAGCGTCAGAATGTCGCTGATGCCGGAATAATAATAAGCATGATGCGGGGCGACAGTTTGCAGATGGGTGATCGGATCTGGCTCATCGCCATACGGCAAACGCGCGCCCGGCGTGGTGCCGATATCGGAACTGATCCCCGACTGTGCGTGTAACATGGCGCGTTTTTGCCAGCCATATTTCACGGGGGTATTGGCGACAAACTCCGCCAGTTGCGCGCTGATGCGATAACCTACTTCATTTGCGGCGGCTTCTTTACCGTAGCGCGCGGCAATCCCTTCTTTTTCACACAGCAAGTTAACCGCTTCCGCCAGCCCATACATGCCAAACATTGGCACAAAACGTTCAGGGTTAATCAGCCCTTCTTTCACCAGGAAGCTATTCTCAAAGAAGTGTGATTGTTGATAGAGGAATTCACACCGCGCATCGATGATGGCGATCTGCTGCTGGCAGTAGTGCGGTAGAGTGCGCGTAAAGAAGTCATCCAGCGATTCGCTGCGCTCGGCAATGGCTTTCAGGTTAAGGCGTACCAGCGTGCTGCCACCACCCGCCAGCGGCAGTGAGTTGTAACAGCTCACAATCCCGTAGCCCCCTTTTGTGAAAATTTTATCATGCACCGGACCGTTGGCGATGTGCGGTTTGCTACATTCACAGATGTTCTTCGCCACTTCCAGCAGCAGGTCATCAGGGGTGATTTCAGGATCGTAGATAAAGGTCAGGTTCGGTGAAACCTGCTTCAACTCTGCATCTGCACGTAAGATCGCGCGGGTAATGGGCGAATCAGACGGGCCGATATTGGCGTGCATAAAGGCGTCTGGCAGGGTTCTGTCGAGGTAACGCCAGAAACGTTTTATTCGAACATCGATCTCGTCTTGTGTTAGAATTCTAACATACGGTTGCAACAACGCATCCAGTTGCCCCAGGTAGACCGGCATCGATGTGACCGACGGTACGTGGTGGTAAAGAATGGTCAGCAGAGAGAGTGCGTCATCAAGATCTTTCGCGCCTTCCAGCTCCAGCCATTCGGAACCGTTCGCCAGAAAACGGGCGTAATCGGGTAAGACATAGCGCGGTTTGTACGGCGCATGACCTTCAAACATATCGCAGATTACACCTTCATCCAGCGCGCGGCGGGCTTCGGCAGGAAGCTGTGGGTAAGGCAGATTGTTTTCTGCTTCCAGTGCCAGAAAATGGCGCTTCTGCTCCGGGCTAAGCACTGGGCTGGTGACAATTTGCTGGCAACGTTGTTGCAGTGCATTTTCATGAGAAGTGGGCATCTTCTTTTCCTTTTATGCCGAAGGTGATGCGCCATTGTAAGAAGTTTCGTGATGTTCACTTTGATCCTGATGCGTTTGCCACCACTGACGCATTCATTTGAAAGTGAATTATTTGAACCAGATCGCATTACAGTGATGCAAACTTGTAAGTAGATTTCCTTAATTGTGATGTGTATCGAAGTGTGTTGCGGAGTAGATGTTAGAATACTAACAAACTCGCAAGGTGAATTTTATTGGCGACAAGCCAGGAGAATGAAATGACTGATCTGAAAGCAAGCAGCCTGCGTGCACTGAAATTGATGGACCTGACCACCCTGAATGACGACGACACCGACGAGAAAGTGATCGCCCTGTGTCATCAGGCCAAAACTCCGGTCGGCAATACCGCCGCTATCTGTATCTATCCTCGCTTTATCCCGATTGCTCGCAAAACTCTGAAAGAGCAGGGCACCCCGGAAATCCGTATCGCTACGGTAACCAACTTCCCACACGGTAACGACGACATCGACATCGCGCTGGCAGAAACCCGTGCGGCAATCGCCTACGGTGCTGATGAAGTTGACGTTGTGTTCCCGTACCGCGCGCTGATGGCGGGTAACGAGCAGGTTGGTTTTGACCTGGTGAAAGCCTGTAAAGAGGCTTGCGCGGCAGCGAATGTACTGCTGAAAGTGATCATCGAAACCGGCGAACTGAAAGACGAAGCGCTGATCCGTAAAGCGTCTGAAATCTCCATCAAAGCGGGTGCGGACTTCATCAAAACCTCTACCGGTAAAGTGGCTGTGAACGCGACGCCGGAAAGCGCGCGCATCATGATGGAAGTGATCCGTGATATGGGCGTAGAAAAAACCGTTGGTTTCAAACCGGCGGGCGGCGTGCGTACTGCGGAAGATGCGCAGAAATATCTCGCCATTGCAGATGAACTGTTCGGTGCTGACTGGGCAGATGCGCGTCACTACCGCTTTGGCGCTTCCAGCCTGCTGGCAAGCCTGCTGAAAGCGCTGGGTCACGGCGACGGTAAGAGCGCCAGCAGCTACTAAGTAAGATGCTTTACGCCTGATGCGCTGCGCTTATCAGGCCTACGAGACGTATCTACCCGTAGGCCGGATAAGGCGTAGACGCATCCGGCAAAAGCCGCCTCATACTCTTTTCCTCGGGAGGTTACCTTGTTTCTCGCACAAGAAATTATTCGTAAAAAACGTGATGGTCATGCGCTGAGCGATGAAGAAATTCGTTTCTTTATCAACGGTATTCGCGACAACACTATCTCCGAAGGGCAGATTGCCGCCCTCGCGATGACCATTTTCTTCCACGATATGACAATGCCTGAGCGTGTCTCGCTGACCATGGCGATGCGAGATTCAGGAACCGTTCTCGACTGGAAAAGCCTGCATCTGAATGGCCCGATTGTTGATAAACACTCCACCGGTGGCGTCGGCGATGTGACTTCGCTGATGTTGGGGCCGATGGTCGCAGCCTGCGGCGGCTATATTCCGATGATCTCTGGTCGCGGCCTCGGTCATACTGGCGGTACGCTCGACAAACTGGAATCCATCCCTGGCTTCGACATTTTCCCGGATGACAACCGTTTCCGCGAAATTATTAAAGACGTCGGCGTGGCGATTATCGGTCAGACCAGTTCACTGGCTCCGGCTGATAAACGTTTCTACGCGACCCGTGATATTACCGCAACCGTGGACTCCATCCCGCTGATCACCGCCTCTATTCTGGCGAAGAAACTTGCGGAAGGTCTGGACGCGCTGGTGATGGACGTGAAAGTGGGTAGCGGCGCGTTTATGCCGACCTACGAACTCTCTGAAGCCCTTGCCGAAGCGATTGTTGGCGTGGCTAACGGCGCTGGCGTGCGCACCACCGCGCTGCTCACCGACATGAATCAGGTACTGGCCTCCAGTGCAGGTAACGCGGTTGAAGTTCGTGAAGCGGTGCAGTTCCTGACGGGTGAATATCGTAACCCGCGTCTGTTTGATGTCACGATGGCGCTGTGCGTGGAGATGCTGATCTCCGGCAAACTGGCGAAAGATGACGCCGAAGCGCGCGCGAAATTGCAGGCGGTGCTGGACAACGGTAAAGCGGCAGAAGTCTTTGGTCGTATGGTAGCGGCACAAAAAGGCCCGACCGACTTCGTTGAGAACTACGCGAAGTATCTGCCGACAGCGATGCTGACGAAAGCAGTCTATGCTGATACCGAAGGTTTTGTCAGTGAAATGGATACCCGCGCGCTGGGGATGGCAGTGGTTGCAATGGGCGGCGGACGCCGTCAGGCATCTGACACCATCGATTACAGCGTCGGCTTTACTGATATGGCGCGTCTGGGCGACCAGGTAGACGGTCAGCGTCCGCTGGCGGTTATCCACGCGAAAGACGAAAACAACTGGCAGGAAGCGGCGAAAGCGGTGAAAGCGGCAATTAAACTTGCCGATAAAGCACCGGAAAGCACACCAACTGTCTATCGCCGTATCAGCGAATAACGGTATACTGATCTGATCATTTAAATTTGAAGCACTGAGTACGGAGAACATATGAAACGTGCATTTATTATGGTGCTGGACTCATTCGGCATCGGCGCTACAGAAGATGCAGAACGCTTTGGTGACGTCGGGGCTGACACCCTGGGTCATATCGCAGAAGCTTGTGCCAAAGGCGAAGCTGATAACGGTCGTAAAGGCCCGCTCAATCTGCCAAATCTGACCCGTCTGGGGCTGGCGAAAGCACACGAAGGTTCTACCGGTTTCATTCCGGCGGGAATGGACGGCAACGCTGAAGTTATCGGCGCGTACGCATGGGCGCACGAAATGTCATCCGGTAAAGATACCCCGTCTGGTCACTGGGAAATTGCCGGTGTCCCGGTTCTGTTTGAGTGGGGATATTTCTCCGATCACGAAAACAGCTTCCCGCAAGAGCTGCTGGATAAACTGGTCGAACGCGCTAATCTGCCGGGTTACCTCGGTAACTGCCACTCTTCCGGTACGGTCATTCTGGATCAACTGGGCGAAGAGCACATGAAAACCGGCAAGCCGATTTTCTATACCTCCGCTGACTCCGTGTTCCAGATTGCCTGCCATGAAGAAACTTTCGGTCTGGATAAACTCTACGAACTGTGCGAAATCGCCCGTGAAGAGCTGACCAACGGCGGCTACAATATCGGTCGTGTTATCGCTCGTCCGTTTATCGGCGACAAAGCCGGTAACTTCCAGCGTACCGGTAACCGTCACGACCTGGCTGTTGAGCCGCCAGCACCGACCGTGCTGCAGAAACTGGTTGATGAAAAACACGGCCAGGTGGTTTCTGTCGGTAAAATTGCGGACATCTACGCCAACTGCGGTATCACCAAAAAAGTGAAAGCGACTGGCCTGGACGCGCTGTTTGACGCCACCATCAAAGAGATGAAAGAAGCGGGTGATAACACCATCGTCTTCACCAACTTCGTTGACTTCGACTCTTCCTGGGGCCACCGTCGCGACGTCGCCGGTTATGCCGCGGGTCTGGAACTGTTCGACCGCCGTCTGCCGGAGCTGATGTCTCTGCTGCGCGATGACGACATCCTGATCCTCACCGCTGACCACGGTTGCGATCCGACCTGGACCGGTACTGACCACACGCGTGAACACATTCCGGTACTGGTATATGGCCCGAAAGTAAAACCGGGCTCACTGGGTCATCGTGAAACCTTCGCGGATATCGGCCAGACTCTGGCAAAATATTTTGGTACTTCTGATATGGAATATGGCAAAGCCATGTTCTGATGGATTTGGGCGGAGCGTTGACTCCGCCTTTGTTATGTCACAAAAAGGATAAAACAATGGCTACCCCACACATTAATGCAGAAATGGGCGATTTCGCTGACGTAGTTTTGATGCCAGGCGACCCGCTGCGTGCGAAGTATATTGCTGAAACTTTCCTTGAAGATGCCCGTGAAGTGAACAACGTTCGCGGTATGCTGGGCTTCACCGGTACTTACAAAGGCCGCAAAATTTCCGTAATGGGTCACGGTATGGGTATCCCGTCCTGCTCCATCTACACCAAAGAACTGATCACCGATTTCGGCGTGAAGAAAATTATCCGCGTGGGTTCCTGTGGCGCAGTTCTGCCGCACGTAAAACTGCGCGACGTCGTTATCGGTATGGGTGCCTGCACCGATTCCAAAGTTAACCGCATCCGTTTTAAAGACCATGACTTTGCCGCTATCGCTGACTTCGACATGGTGCGTAACGCAGTAGATGCAGCTAAAGCACTGGGTATTGATGCTCGCGTGGGTAACCTGTTCTCCGCTGACCTGTTCTACTCTCCGGACGGCGAAATGTTCGACGTGATGGAAAAATACGGCATTCTCGGCGTGGAAATGGAAGCGGCTGGTATCTACGGCGTCGCTGCAGAATTTGGCGCGAAAGCCCTGACCATCTGCACCGTATCTGACCACATCCGCACTCACGAGCAGACCACTGCCGCTGAGCGTCAGACTACCTTCAACGACATGATCAAAATCGCACTGGAATCCGTTCTGCTGGGCGATAAAGAGTAATTGTGTTTCGCTGCAAGGCGATTGCCTTGTGAAGCCGGAGCGGGAGACTGATCCGGCTTTTTAGTATCTATTCATTTTTCTCTCCAGCTTGAATATTTTCGCTATACTTTTCAGTGAAATGTGTTAATAAATCTATTCAAGTATCTATTCACGAATCTATTCATTAATGAGCGAGCTGACTGATCTTTTACTGCAAGGGCCGCGTTCTGCCCCGGAATTGCGCCAGCGTCTGGCAATCAGTCAGGCGACGTTCTCACGCCTTGTTGCCAGAGAAGATCGGGTGATTCGCTTTGGTAAAGCACGGGCAACGCGATATGCACTGCTGCGTCCTTATCGCGGAATTGAGCGTATTCCCGTCTGGCGGGTGGACGATACCGGAAAGGCGCATAAATTCGCCGACATCCGGTTGTGCTGGCCGCAGGGAAGTTGTCTGGTAACAGGCGCAGATGGCGACGAACAGTGGTTTGATGGTTTGCCCTGGTATTTGACCGATCTCCGACCGCAGGGCTTTTTAGGGCGCGCGTGGGGCAGGAAGTTAGCCGCGCAACTGAATCTGACTGATGATATACGTCTCTGGCAGGAAGAAGATGTGCTCTACGCCCTGACCGTATTTAACGGTGAATATACTGGCGGTTGGTTGGTCGGGGAGGGGAATTATCAGCGATGGATTACTGCACAACACCCTGCGGAAATTCCTCTGGATCAAAAACTCACCCATTACGAACAGCTGGCAAGTGATGCACTGGCAGGAGAAATTGTGGGTTCTTCTGCGGGCGGCGAGCAGCCAAAATTTACCTACTATGCACAAACGCCGTCAGGCAATAAACATGTGTTGGTGAAATTCACCGTACCACAGCAAACCGCGGTCAGCCAACGTTGGGGTGACCTGCTAATTGCTGAATCTATTGCCGCGCAAATCCTGCGTGACGGTGGGATCCACGCCATCGAGTCAACGGTGCTTGTAACAAGTAACAGGCAGGTATTCCTCGAAGCGGAACGCTTTGACTGCAAAGGTAACGATGGTCGCTTGCCTATTGTGTCGCTGGAGGCGGTGCAGAGTGAGTTTATCTCTTCTCCGGGATCGTGGCCGCAGGCAATGCGCCGTTTGTGTGAGCAACAACTTGTCACTCACCAGAGCGTGGCGCAAACAGAAGTGATCTGGGCATTTGGGCGACTTATCGCCAACAGCGATATGCACGCAGGTAATTTATCGTTTTATTTATCTGAACCGCCATTTGCGCTGACGCCCGTCTACGACATGCTGCCGATGGTCTATGCACCAAACAGCGCTGGAATGCTGCGTGATGCTGCCATTGAGGTGAAGTTTGATCTTAACGTCAGTAAAAGCGCTTGGTTAACGGCGATCCCGCTGGCGCAGCAGTTCTGGCAAACGGTCGCCAGAGATCCGCGTATCAGCGAGGCGTTTCGCCACATTGCGCAAGAAATGCCGGAAAAAATCCGGCAAATCGAAGAGAAAGTTGCCCGCATGGGCGGGTAACTACCTTACAGCCCCCGCCATCCATGCCGATAACTCCCGTAGCTCTTTTTCCTGTTCCGGGAAGTCAACCAACAGCGCTTCGCACTCCTGTTGCAGCATATCTGCGCGGTACAGGCAGCCTTGCAGTCGTCCGGCGAGGGCTTCCAGCGGCGCGGGGTTGAGGCTGTCGGTAAACACCTGGGCGCGGGTGATATGGCCTTTTTCAACGTCGAAATGCAGTTCCACGCCGCCCCAGGTAAAGCGTTCATCCAGCAGATGCGAGAATGCCGGAGCCTGACCGAAGTTCCATTCCCAGCTACTCTGGCGGGCAAAGGTTTCGGCGAAGTTTGGCAAGTCTGGCGTTTTGTTCGGGGAGATGATTTCCGCTTCCACGCGCTCGCCATAATGGGCGAAAAAGGCCTCGGTTATGGCCTCGCAAACCTGCTCATGGGTGATCCCCGGCAACAGCTCGGTGAGGTTGGTCACGCGGGAACGTACCGACGTAATGCCTTTCGCCGCCAGTTTCTTTTTATCCGGATTGAGATAGTTTGCCAGGCGGCTGAGGTCGGCATTGAGTAGCAAGGTGCCGTGGTGGAAGCCGCGATCTTTGGTTTCGCGATAGGCCGAGCCTGAGACTTTGCGGTCGCCTTCGACGGTTTTCACCACCAGATCGTTACGTCCGGACGCTTCGGCGCTGACGCCGAGCGCGTTCAGCGCATTGAGCACAATCGACGTGGAGATAGTTTTATCGTACTCCGGCTTGCCAGCCATAAAGGTAAAGCAGGTATTGCCGAGATCGTGGAACACCGCGCCGCCACCGCTACTGCGCCGCGCCAGGCGGACGTTATCTTCTTCCATCCGCCGGGTATTACACTCTTTCCACGGGTTCTGCGCGCGACCAATTACTACCGTGTCGGCATTGCGCCAGAGAAACAGAACGCGCTGCGTGGCGGGCATTTGGCGAAAAATACACTCTTCCACCGCCAGGTTAAACCACGGGTCGTAAGAGTCAGAGATGAGCAGGCGTAATGTGGACATAACGATTTCCTTTCTTGTAGTAATGGGTCACTCTTTTTTCTCGCTTTCTTCCTCTTCCGGCACCGGTTTGCTGGCGGTTAACAGGAAGGGCGATTGCTGCCAGCGGGTGCGTTTACCCTGTAGCAGCGTGCGGGTCAGCACTACACCGATTGCCAGTGAGAGCAGCAACATCAGGCGTAAAATGTTAGTGGTGTTATCCACCTGTTGGGCTTCGGTGGCGAGCGTATGGGTGTCGAGTGTCAGGCGCAGATAGCCGAGCGGTCCGTTTTTACCCGCAATTGGCTCGACAATCTGCTGGTTAAAATAGCCGCCTGCTTTTTTACCGTCGAGCGCCAGCCGGTCGCGCACTTCGACGCTTTCGCCAGAACGTGCGATAAGATCGCCTTGTTCGTCATACACACCCGCGTCGAGGATACGGCTTTCATCCGTTAACTGATCGAGGATCGCCTGAATGCGTTTTTCATCCGGTGAGTCGGTACGCATCAGCGGTGCAACGTTCAGCGTCACCTGACGCGCCAGGGTGCGGGCCAGTTCTTCCAGCTGTGGATTACGCTGTCGCTGGTGGTTTTGACTAAACCATGACGCTCCCTGCATCAGCGCCACTAACAAGGCAAGACAGAACAGGACAATCACTGCCCGATGCAGCCGGAATTTCAGTTTTGTGCGAGCCATCTTCCACCCTTTGAAAATTTGAGACTTAATGTTGCCAGAAGCAATGGATACAAGGTAGCCTCATGCGTTATTTTCCCTGCTTCGAACGATTTTACAGGAGCCTTAATGCCTAACATTACCTGGTGCGACCTGCCTGAAGATGTCTCTTTATGGCCGGGTCTGCCTCTTTCATTAAGTGGTGATGAAGTGATGCCACTGGATTACCACGCAGGTCGTAGCGGCTGGCTGCTGTATGGTCGTGGGCTGGATAAACAACGTCTGACCCAATACCAGAGCAAACTGGGTGCGGCGATGGTGATTGTTGCCGCCTGGTGCGTGGAAGATTATCAGGTGATTCGTCTGGCAGGTTCACTCACCGCACGGGCTACACGCCTGGCCCACGAAGCGCAGCTGGATGTCGCCCCGCTGGGGAAAATCCCGCACCTGCGCACGCCGGGTTTGCTGGTGATGGATATGGACTCCACCGCCATCCAGATTGAATGTATTGATGAAATTGCCAAACTGGCCGGAACGGGCGAGATGGTGGCGGAAGTAACCGAACGGGCGATGCGCGGCGAACTCGATTTTACCGCCAGCCTGCGCAGCCGTGTGGCGACGCTGAAAGGCGCTGACGCCAATATTCTGCAACAGGTGCGTGAAAATCTGCCGCTGATGCCAGGCTTAACGCAACTGGTGCTCAAGCTGGAAACGCTGGGCTGGAAAGTGGCGATTGCCTCCGGCGGCTTTACTTTCTTTGCTGAATACCTGCGCGACAAGCTGCGCCTGACCGCCGTGGTAGCCAATGAACTGGAGATCATGGACGGTAAATTTACCGGCAATGTGATCGGCGACATCGTAGACGCGCAGTACAAAGCGAAAACTCTGACTCGCCTCGCGCAGGAGTATGAAATCCCGCTGGCGCAGACCGTGGCGATTGGCGATGGAGCCAATGACCTGCCGATGATCAAAGCGGCAGGGCTGGGGATTGCCTACCATGCCAAGCCAAAAGTGAATGAAAAGGCGGAAGTCACCATCCGTCACGCTGACCTGATGGGGGTATTCTGCATCCTCTCAGGCAGCCTGAATCAGAAGTAATTGCTCGCCCGCCATCCTGCGGGCGGCACAGCATTAACGAGGTACACCGTGGCAAAAGCTCCAAAACGCGCCTTTGTTTGTAATGAATGCGGGGCCGATTATCCGCGCTGGCAGGGGCAGTGCAGTGCCTGTCATGCCTGGAACACCATCACCGAGGTGCGTCTTGCTGCGTCGCCAACGGTGGCGCGTAACGAGCGTCTCAGTGGCTATGCCGGTAGCGCCGGAGTGGCAAAAGTCCAGAAACTCTCCGACATCAGCCTTGAGGAGCTGCCGCGTTTTTCTACCGGATTTAAAGAGTTCGACCGCGTATTAGGCGGCGGGGTGGTGCCGGGAAGCGCCATTCTGATTGGCGGTAACCCAGGCGCGGGGAAATCCACGCTGCTGTTGCAAACGCTGTGCAAACTGGCCCAGCAGATGAAAACGCTGTATGTCACCGGCGAAGAGTCGCTGCAACAGGTGGCAATGCGCGCTCATCGCCTTGGCCTGCCGACTGACAATCTCAATATGTTGTCGGAAACCAGCATCGAGCAGATCTGCCTGATTGCCGAAGAAGAGCAACCGAAGCTGATGGTAATTGACTCCATCCAGGTGATGCATATGGCGGATGTTCAGTCATCGCCTGGCAGCGTGGCGCAGGTGCGTGAAACGGCGGCTTATCTGACGCGCTTCGCCAAAACGCGCGGCGTGGCGATTGTCATGGTTGGGCACGTAACCAAAGATGGCTCGCTGGCTGGCCCTAAAGTGCTGGAACACTGTATCGACTGTTCGGTGCTTCTGGATGGCGATGCCGACTCCCGTTTTCGCACCTTACGCAGCCATAAAAACCGCTTCGGCGCGGTGAATGAGCTGGGCGTCTTCGCGATGACCGAACAGGGGCTGCGTGAAGTTAGCAACCCTTCCGCCATCTTTTTAAGCCGCGGTGATGAAGTGACCTCCGGTAGCTCAGTGATGGTGGTATGGGAAGGAACGCGTCCACTGCTGGTGGAGATCCAGGCGCTGGTCGATCACTCGATGATGGCGAATCCACGCCGCGTGGCAGTCGGGCTGGAGCAAAACCGTCTGGCAATCCTGCTGGCGATGCTGCACCGTCACGGTGGGTTGCAAATGGCCGATCAGGATGTATTTGTTAACGTGGTCGGCGGCGTGAAGGTGACGGAAACCAGCGCCGACTTAGCGTTACTGCTGGCGATGGTTTCCAGCCTGCGCGACAGACCGCTGCCACAGGATCTGGTGGTGTTTGGTGAAGTCGGGCTGGCAGGGGAGATCCGCCCGGTGCCCAGCGGTCAGGAACGTATCTCAGAAGCGGCGAAACATGGTTTTCGGCGGGCGATTGTTCCGGCGGCTAACGTGCCGAAAAAAGCGCCGGAAGGGATGCAGATTTTTGGCGTTAAAAAACTCTCCGACGCGCTTAGCGTGTTCGACGACTTATAATGAGAGATACGGAGGGAGATATGTCGTCATTTGATTACCTGAAAACTGCCATTAAGCAACAGGGCTGCACGCTACAGCAGGTAGCTGATGCCAGCGGTATGACCAAAGGGTATTTAAGCCAGTTACTGAATGCCAAAATTAAAAGCCCCAGCGCGCAAAAACTGGAGGCATTGCACCGTTTTTTGGGGCTTGAGTTTCCCCGGCAGAAGAAAACGATCGGTGTCGTATTCGGTAAGTTTTACCCGCTGCATACTGGACATATCTACCTTATCCAGCGCGCCTGTAGCCAGGTTGACGAGCTGCATATCATTATGGGTTTTGACGATACCCGCGACCGCGCATTGTTCGAAGACAGCGCCATGTCGCAGCAGCCAACCGTGCCGGATCGTCTGCGCTGGTTATTGCAGACCTTTAAGTATCAAAAAAATATCCGCATTCATGCTTTTAACGAAGAGGGCATGGAACCGTATCCACATGGCTGGGATGTGTGGAGCAACGGCATCAAAAAGTTTATGGCCGAAAAAGGCATTCAGCCGGACCTGATCTACACCTCGGAAGAAGCCGATGCGCCGCAGTATATGGAACATCTGGGGATCGAGACGGTGCTGGTCGATCCGAAGCGTACCTTTATGAGTATCAGCGGTGCGCAGATCCGCGAAAACCCGTTCCGCTACTGGGAATATATTCCTACGGAAGTTAAGCCGTTCTTTGTGCGTACCGTGGCGATCCTTGGCGGCGAGTCGAGCGGTAAATCCACCCTGGTAAACAAACTTGCCAATATCTTCAACACTACCAGTGCATGGGAATATGGTCGCGATTATGTCTTTTCACACCTTGGCGGTGATGAGATTGCGTTGCAGTATTCCGACTACGATAAAATCGCGCTGGGACACGCGCAATATATTGATTTTGCAGTGAAATATGCCAATAAAGTGGCGTTTATCGACACCGATTTTGTCACTACCCAGGCGTTCTGCAAAAAGTACGAAGGGCGTGAGCATCCGTTCGTGCAGGCGTTGATTGATGAATACCGTTTCGATCTGGTGATCCTGCTGGAGAACAACACGCCGTGGGTGGCGGATGGTTTACGCAGCCTCGGCAGTTCGGTGGATCGCAAAGAGTTCCAGAACTTGCTGGTGGAGATGCTGGAAGAGAACAATATCGAATTCGTGCGGGTTGAAGAGGACGATTACGACAGCCGTTTCCTGCGCTGCGTGGAGCTGGTGCGGGAGATGATGGGGGAGCAAAGATAATCATCTTTATAAGATGTTGAGTGGGATTACTGATTTAAAAGTGTACTTAGTACTCCATTTAGGTGTACAATGTACCTGCCAGGGAGGGGGAATGGGTAAGGCGATAATATTTATAGAGACGCCAATGTTTACGCGTCAGATCAAGCAGATTGCAACCGATGATGAATTAAAGGAATTACAAAAAGAACTCATCGGAACTCCCGATAAAGGTGATCTCATTCAGCAGACTGGTGGATTGCGTAAAGTCCGAATGGCTGCGGGTTCACAGGGAAAAAGTGGCAGTGTCAGAATAATTTACTTTCTGGCGACGGAAGAGATTATTTATTTGATTATGGCCTATCCGATAAATGCCAAAGATAGTCTGACAGATACGGAAAAAGCTCAACTAAAGAAGTTGACGAAACTGCTCAAAGGCGAGATATAAAATGAGTTTTTTTGATGAGTTGAAAACCTCTCTGGAAGAGGCTGTCGAGATTAAACAAGGTTTAAAAGAACCTGCACGGGTGACCCGCTACGAAATTGCGGATGTTAAAGCTATTCGTGAGCAACTCAACGTTTCTCAAAGTGAGATGGCAAAAGCTCTGGGAACCAGTGTGGATACCATTAAAAGCTGGGAATCGAAGCGAAGAAATCCTACGGGATTGGCTGCAAAAGTACTTGCCACAATTAAAGAAAATCCTGCCTTTTTCCGGGAACTTGCTTCCCATTAATCATTTAACTAATACCGGATGCGATGCTGGTGCGCCGCATCCGGCATTTTACGCATTACTTCGCAATACGCTTGTACTTGATACGCTTCGGCTCCAGCGCGTCTGCGCCCAGCGTGCGTTTCTTGTACTCTTCGTACTCGGTAAAGTTACCTTCGAAGAACTCAACTTTACCTTCATCCTGGTAATCCAGAATGTGGGTGGCGATACGGTCGAGGAACCAACGGTCGTGCGAGATAACCATCGCGCAGCCCGGGAACTCCAGCAGGGCGTTTTCCAGTGCGCGCAGGGTTTCGATATCCAGGTCGTTGGTTGGTTCGTCGAGCAGCAGCATGTTGCCGCCAACCTGCAGCAGCTTCGCCAGATGCAGACGACCGCGCTCACCGCCGGAGAGTTCGCCAACGCGTTTACCCTGATCAACCCCTTTAAAGTTAAAGCGGCCAACGTAGGCGCGGCTTGGCATCTCGGTGTTGCCGATCTTCATGATATCCAGCCCGCCGGAAACTTCTTCCCAAACGGTTTTGCTGTTATCCATTGAGTCACGGAACTGATCAACCGACGCCAGTTTCACCGTTTCACCCAAAGTGATGGTGCCGCTGTCCGGCTGTTCCTGACCAGAGATCATACGGAACAGCGTCGATTTACCCGCACCGTTCGGACCGATGATCCCGACGATCGCTCCTTTCGGGATCGAGAAGCTCAGGGAGTCAATCAGCAGACGATCACCATAGGATTTACGCAGGTTGCTGACTTCCAGCACTTTATCGCCCAGACGCGGTCCAGGTGGAATAAACAGTTCGTTGGTTTCGTTACGTTTCTGATATTCGGTGCTGTTGAGTTCTTCAAAGCGCGCCAGACGTGCTTTACCTTTTGACTGACGGCCTTTAGTTCCCTGACGTACCCACTCCAGCTCTTTCTCGATCGACTTACGACGCGCCGCTTCTTGTGAAGCTTCCTGCGCCAGACGCTGATCTTTCTGCTCCAGCCAGGAGGAGTAGTTACCTTCCCACGGAATACCTTCACCGCGGTCAAGTTCGAGGATCCAGCCTGCAACGTTATCGAGGAAGTAACGGTCGTGGGTAATCGCCACCACGGTGCCTTCGAAGTCGTGCAGGAAGCGTTCCAGCCACGCTACGGATTCCGCATCCAGGTGGTTGGTCGGTTCGTCGAGCAGCAGCATGTCTGGTTTTTCCAGCAGCAGGCGGCACAACGCCACGCGACGACGCTCACCACCGGAAAGGTTAGCGATTTTTGCGTCCCAGTCCGGCAGACGCAGCGCATCCGCCGCACGCTCCAGCTGAACGTTCAGGTTGTGACCGTCGTGAGCCTGAATGATCTCTTCCAGACGGCCTTGTTCAGCGGCCAGCTTGTCAAAATCGGCATCCGGATCGGCATACAGCGCATACACTTCATCCAGGCGTTTCAGGGCGTTAACCACTTCAGAAACCGCTTCTTCAATGGACTCACGAACGGTGTGTTCCGGGTTCAGCTGCGGTTCCTGCGGCAGATAACCAATCTTGATGTCTGGCTGCGGACGCGCTTCACCTTCGATGTCTTTATCAATGCCCGCCATAATGCGCAGCAGGGTGGACTTACCCGCGCCGTTCAGACCCAGGACACCAATTTTTGCCCCAGGGAAGAAACTCAGAGAGATGTTTTTCAAAATATGACGTTTCGGCGGAACAACTTTGCCGACACGATGCATGGTATAAACGAATTGAGCCACGTTGGACTTCGCCTCTATGTTTATCGTGATGATGAGTTTTCAAAGGCGAAGTGTAGCCTGTTTCCCTGTCTAATCCCAGCCAGTCGATCACCCCGTAAAAGTAAAAAAGTGTCCGTAACGTGGCGTAAACGGCAATGACTGGTTAGCATAAATCTATTACGCGGCATGACGCTGCATTGATGTATTGACACTTAGAGGATGCGCTTGTGGAAAAAGCCAAACACGTTACCTGGCGGCTGTTGGCTGTCGGTGTCTGTCTGCTGACGGTCAGCAGCGTGGCGCGAGCCGACTCACTGGATGAGCAGCGTAGCCGTTACGCGCAAATTAAGCAGGCCTGGGATAATCGACAAATGGATGTGGTCGAACAAATGATGCCTGGACTGAAAGATTACCCACTTTATCCCTACCTGGAATACCGCCAGATCACTGATGACCTGATGAATCAACCGGCGGTGACGGTCACTAACTTTGTTCGCGCTAACCCCACGCTTCCTCCCGCTCGCACGCTGCAATCTCGTTTCGTCAATGAACTGGCGCGGCGTGAAGACTGGCGTGGCTTGTTAGCCTTTAGCCCGGAAAAGCCCGGAACTACCGAAGCGCAATGTAATTACTACTATGCGAAATGGAACACCGGGCAGAGTGAAGAAGCCTGGCAAGGGGCGAAAGAGCTGTGGCTAACCGGCAAGAGCCAGCCTAACGCCTGTGACAAGTTATTTAGCGTCTGGCGTGCGTCAGGTAAACAAGATCCGCTGGCGTATTTAGAGCGTATCCGTCTGGCGATGAAAGCGGGTAACACCGGCCTGGTAACAGTGCTGGCAGGGCAGATGCCTGCCGATTACCAGACTATCGCCTCGGCAATCATTTCACTGGCGAACAACCCTAATACGGTACTGACCTTCGCGCGTACAACCGGAGCGACCGATTTTACCCGTCAAATGGCGGCGGTGGCGTTTGCCAGTGTGGCGCGGCAGGATGCTGAAAATGCACGGCTGATGATCCCGTCGCTTGCCCAGGCGCAGCAGCTTAATGAAGATCAGATTCAGGAGCTGCGCGATATCGTCGCCTGGCGTTTGATGGGCAATGATGTCACCGATGAGCAGGCGAAATGGCGCGATGACGCCATTATGCGTTCGCAATCTACTTCGCTTATTGAACGGCGCGTGCGAATGGCGCTTGGCACCGGCGATCGTCGCGGCCTGAATACCTGGCTGGCGCGTCTGCCTATGGAAGCGAAAGAGAAAGATGAATGGCGTTACTGGCAGGCGGATTTATTGCTGGAACGCGGACGTGAAGCTGAAGCAAAAGAGATTTTGCATCAACTCATGCAACAGCGTGGTTTCTACCCGATGGTTGCTGCACAACGCATCGGCGAAGAGTATGAGCTGAAGATTGATAAAGCGCCGCAGAATGTTGACAGCGCCCTGACTCAGGGGCCGGAGATGGCGCGCGTGCGCGAGTTGATGTACTGGAATCTCGATAACACCGCGCGTAGCGAGTGGGCCAATCTGGTGAAGAGCAAGTCAAAAACAGAGCAGGCTCAACTGGCTCGGTATGCTTTCAATAACCAATGGTGGGATCTTAGCGTTCAGGCAACGATCGCCGGGAAGCTTTGGGATCATCTGGAAGAGCGATTCCCGCTGGCTTACAACGATCTTTTCAAACGCTACACCAGTGGTAAGGAGATCCCGCAAAGCTATGCGATGGCGATTGCCCGTCAGGAGAGTGCCTGGAATCCGAAAGTGAAATCACCGGTAGGGGCCAGCGGCCTGATGCAGATTATGCCTGGTACCGCGACCCATACGGTGAAGATGTTCTCTATTCCCGGTTATAGCAGCCCTGGGCAATTGCTGGATCCGGAAACGAACATCAACATTGGCACCAGTTACCTGCAATATGTTTATCAGCAGTTTGGCAATAACCGTATTTTCTCCTCAGCAGCTTATAACGCCGGACCAGGGCGGGTGCGAACCTGGCTTGGCAACAGCGCAGGGCGTATCGACGCAGTGGCATTTGTCGAGAGTATTCCATTCTCCGAGACGCGCGGTTATGTGAAAAACGTGCTGGCTTATGACGCTTACTACCGCTATTTCATGGGGGATAAACCGACGTTGATGAGCGCCACGGAATGGGGACGTCGTTACTGATCCACACGTTTATGATATGCTATCGTACTCTTTAGCGAGTACAACCGGGGGAGGCATTTTGCTTCCCCCGCTAACAATGGCGACATACTATGGCCCAACAATCACCCTATTCAGCAGCGATGGCAGAACAGCGTCACCAGGAGTGGTTACGTTTTGTCGACCTGCTTAAGAATGCCTACCAAAACGATCTCCATTTACCGTTGTTAAACCTGATGCTGACGCCAGATGAGCGCGAAGCGTTGGGGACTCGCGTGCGTATTGTCGAAGAGCTGTTGCGCGGCGAAATGAGCCAGCGTGAGTTAAAAAATGAACTCGGCGCGGGCATCGCGACGATTACGCGTGGATCTAATAGTCTGAAAGCCGCGCCCGTCGAGCTGCGCCAGTGGCTGGAAGACGTGTTGCTGAAAAGCGATTGATTTTGTAGGCCTGATAGGACATGGCGCATCAGGCATCGTGCACCGAATGCCGGATGCGGCGTGAACGCCTAATCAGGCCTGCAATGGCTGATACACGGCATTATGAAACGGACTCAGCGCCAGGATCACCGCCTGGTGATAGACGCTGGTGCGAGTGAGTTTCCCGGCGGTAAACACGCCGATCGCCCCTTCCTTACGACCAATCTCATCAATACCGGTATAACGCGACATCACGGGACCAAGCGCCTCACCTTCACGCACTTTTTCCAGAATCACCGCAGGCAACGGCAAAGTAGCCGAACGCGCCTCGCCGCGCTGGCTGGTGTTTTCAATCACCACCCAACTGAAAGTGCTGTCACCATCGATGCCAGCTTCAATCGCCACCCAAAAATCAGCCTCAGGAAGTAAACGGCGGGCATTGGCTACCCTATTTCGTGCGCCAGCGCGCGTTTCCTCACTGCCAAAGGGCTGTTCCGGTACACCGCTCTCGACGGCAACGGATGCAATATGGCAGGATCCTTCGCCGAAGATCTCGTGAAATGCCTGCAGAATGGCCTGAATTTTAGCGGGATTGGTGGTCGCACAGACAACTTGGTGCATAATCAGCATTACTCAGAAAATTAACGTTACAGCAGTATACGGAAAAAAAGCATGTTACAGGTATACCTAGTCCGCCACGGTGAAACGCAGTGGAACGCCGAGCGACGTATTCAGGGCCAGTCTGACAGCCCGCTGACCGCCAAAGGTGAGCAACAGGCGATGCAGGTGGCAACCCGTGCCAAAGAGCTTGGCATTACGCATATCATCAGTAGCGATTTAGGACGGACCCGGCGCACGGCGGAAATCATCGCCCAGGCCTGCGGCTGTGACATCATCTTTGATTCTCGCCTGCGTGAATTAAATATGGGTGTACTGGAAACAAGAAATATCGATTCACTCACCGAAGAAGAAGAGAACTGGCGTCGGCAACTGGTCAATGGCACCGTTGACGGGCGTATTCCTGAAGGCGAGTCAATGCAGGAGCTCAGCGATCGCGTTAATGCGGCACTGGAATCTTGCCGGGACTTACCGCAGGGAAGCCGACCGCTACTGGTGAGCCATGGTATTGCACTGGGATGCCTGGTGAGTACGATTCTCGGATTACCAGCATGGGCAGAGCGCCGCTTACGTCTGCGTAACTGTTCTATTTCGCGCGTGGATTATCAGGAAAGCTTGTGGCTGGCGTCTGGCTGGGTGGTTGAAACCGCAGGGGACATCTCGCATCTGGACGCCCCTGCATTAGATGAGCTGCAGCGTTAACGACGGATCGGAATCAGCAGTTCACAGCGCAGATTAATTGGGCGATCTCCCGCTTTGGCATCTTCTGCCGGGTAGTATCGCTCAATATCCTGACCTTTACGGCGCGTCAAGTTAAGCATTGGCATGCACGTTCCGTATACCGTCAGGATAAACTCCTGCACGCCGGTTCCCAGACCTTCATAGGTAAACATCACATATTCGCCGCCCTGCAACATCACCGGATGCCCGGTCAATACATAGCCATCTGCCTGATCCTGAGCTAACGCGGTGGTGTAGAACACCTCTTGTTCGTCGTCTTTATCCTGGCTCGGACGTGTTTCGTTCAAACCGTAAAGCACTGGTGGAATGGTTGGCGAGTTGCCGAGAAAATCGTGCCAGAACTGGTAGCGCATTTCATGGCGGAAATCAGAGATTTGCTCCAGCGAACAGGAGTAGCTCTGGGTAACACCAATCAGCGGCGTATCTTCCAGGGTGACAAATTTGTGCTCTGGCATAGTGAATTCACCCAGACGCAGCGGCGGGCGAATACCAAAGGCGCTCCATTCAGGAGAACGGCGGTAAAGTGCAGGAGTCTGGGCAAACTGCTTCTTGAAAGCGCGGGTAAATGTCTGTTGAGAGTCGAAGCGGTATTGCAGCGCGATGTCCAGAATCGGACGCGCAGTCAGGCGTAGTGCGACCGCCGATTTCGACAAACGACGAGCACGAATATACGCGCCAATAGCATGGCCAGTGACATCTTTAAACATTCTCTGTAAGTGCCACTTGGAATAACCTGCTTTCGCCGCTACATTGTCGAGCGACAGGGGATGATCCAGATGACCTTCCAGCCAGATTAAAAGGTCGCGAATAATGCCGGCCTGATCCATAAAATATCCTCATCCTTTCAACAACGAGCACCTGACATCAGGTAATTGGATAATAGCATTTTTTGCTGTTTTAGCATTCAGTGTTTTTTTCTTAGTCGAGTATGTTTTAGGTCTTGACGGAAATAAAAGTATTGAGATTTTGTTCTTAATCAATATGTTATTTACCGTGACGAACTAATTGCTCGTGTAATAGATAAAAATGGTAACGATATGAAATACAAGCATTTAATCCTGTCTTTAAGCCTGATAATGCTGGGGCCATTGGCTCATGCAGAAGAGATTGGTTCGGTCGACACCGTATTTAAAATGATCGGCCCGGATCACAAAATTGTTGTTGAAGCCTTTGACGATCCCGATGTGAAAAATGTCACCTGTTATGTGAGCCGGGCGAAAACCGGTGGTATTAAAGGGGGATTGGGCCTGGCAGAAGATACCTCCGATGCGGCCATTTCTTGTCAACAAGTCGGGCCGATTGAACTGTCGGATCGTATTAAAAACGGCAAAGCTCAGGGCGAGGTAGTATTCAAAAAACGCACGTCCCTGGTCTTTAAGTCGTTACAGGTCGTGCGCTTTTATGACGCTAAACGCAACGCGCTCGCTTATCTGGCTTACTCCGACAAAGTTGTAGAAGGTTCGCCGAAAAACGCGATTAGCGCGGTTCCTGTCATGCCGTGGCGGCAATAACAGAGGCGATTTATGCAACGGGAAACGGTCTGGTTAGTCGAAGACGAGCAAGGGATAGCCGATACGCTGGTCTACATGTTGCAACAGGAAGGTTTTGACGTCGAGGTCTTTGAGCGAGGCTTGCCAGTGCTGGATAAAGCTCGCCAGCAGGTTCCCGATGTCATGATTCTCGATGTTGGTTTGCCTGATATCAGCGGCTTTGAATTGTGCCGCCAGTTACTGGCGCTCCATCCGGCGTTACCTGTACTGTTCCTGACGGCCCGAAGTGAAGAGGTCGATCGCCTGCTTGGGCTGGAAATTGGCGCTGACGACTACGTGGCTAAACCGTTTTCACCTCGCGAAGTGTGCGCCAGAGTGCGCACCTTACTGCGTCGGGTGAAGAAGTTCTCGACGCCGTCTCCCGTTATCCGTATTGGTCATTTTGAATTGAATGAACCTGCGGCGCAGATCAGCTGGTTTGACACGCCATTAACGCTGACGCGGTATGAGTTTTTATTGCTGAAGACGTTACTCAAGTCGCCGGGCCGCGTCTGGTCCCGCCAGCAACTGATGGATAGCGTGTGGGAAGATGCGCAGGACACCTACGATCGCACCGTCGATACCCACATTAAAACGCTGCGTGCCAAGCTGCGCGCCATCAACCCCGATCTTTCACCGATTAATACTCATCGCGGCATGGGATATAGCCTGAGGGGCCTGTAATGCGTATCGGCATGCGGTTGTTGCTGGGCTATTTTTTACTGGTGGCGGTGGCGGCCTGGTTCGTTCTGGCTATTTTTGTCAAAGAAGTTAAACCGGGCGTGCGAAGAGCAACCGAGGGGACGTTAATCGACACCGCAACGTTGCTGGCGGAGCTGGCGCGTCCCGATTTGCTCTCTGGGGACCCAACGCATGGGCAACTGGCGCAGGCGTTTAATCAGCTACAACATCGCCCGTTTCGCGCCAATATCGGTGGCATTAACAAAGTGCGCAACGAATATCATGTCTATATGACCGATGCGCAGGGCAAAGTATTGTTCGATTCGGCAAATAAAGCCGTTGGACAGGATTATTCGCGCTGGAATGACGTCTGGCTAACGTTGCGTGGTCAGTATGGTGCGCGCAGCACGTTGCAAAATCCTGCCGATCCCGAAAGTTCTGTGATGTATGTTGCCGCGCCGATTATGGACGGCTCGCGGCTTATTGGCGTTTTGAGCGTAGGCAAACCGAACGCGGCGATGGCTCCGGTCATTAAGCGTAGCGAGCGGCGAATTTTATGGGCCAGCGCCATTTTGTTGGGGATTGCACTGGTGATTGGCGCAGGCATGGTTTGGTGGATCAACCGCTCTATTGCCAGGCTCACTCGCTATGCTGATTCCGTCACTGACAATAAGCCCGTTCCTCTCCCCGATCTCGGTAGTAGCGAGTTGCGTAAACTCGCGCAGGCGCTGGAAAGTATGCGCGTGAAGCTGGAAGGGAAAAACTATATTGAGCAGTATGTTTATGCGTTAACTCATGAGCTAAAAAGCCCACTGGCGGCGATTCGTGGCGCGGCGGAAATTTTACGCGAAGGTCCGCCGCCGGAAGTGGTGGCTCGTTTTACCGACAACATTCTGACGCAAAATGCGCGAATGCAGGCACTGGTGGAAACGTTACTACGCCAGGCAAGACTGGAGAATCGTCAGGAAGTCGTTCTGACTGCTGTTGATGTGGCGGCATTATTTCGCCGCGTCAGCGAAGCGCGCACCGTGCAGTTGGCAGAAAAAAACATCACTTTGCATGTTATGCCTACTGAGGTTAACGTTGCTTCTGAACCGGCGTTACTGGAGCAGGCGCTGGGGAATTTACTGGATAACGCCATCGATTTTACTCCCGAGAGCGGTTGCATAACGCTAAGCGCCGAAGTGGATCAGGAATACGTCACCCTTAAGGTGCTGGATACCGGTAGTGGGATTCCTGACTACGCGCTGTCACGTATTTTTGAACGCTTTTACTCTTTGCCGCGTGCAAATGGGCAAAAAAGCAGCGGTCTGGGGTTGGCGTTTGTCAGTGAGGTCGCCCGTTTGTTTAACGGCGAAGTCACGCTGCGCAACGTGCAGGAAGGTGGCGTGCTGGCCTCGCTTCGACTTCACCGTCACTTCACATAGCTTCAAATTCTTCCCACATAGCCTTCGTATCCTGCTGCCATTGCAAAGGAGAAGACTATGTTGAAATCCCCCCTGTTCTGGAAAATGACCACCTTGTTTGGTGCAGTATTGCTGTTGTTGATTCCGATAATGCTGATTCGGCAGGTGATTGTCGAACGTGCCGATTACCGTAGCGATGTGGAAGATGTGATTCGCCAAAGTACCAGCGGGCCGCAAAAACTCGTTGGGCCGCTCATCGCTATTCCTGTGACCGAGCTTTATACGGTGCAGGAAGACGATAAAACCGTGGAGCGGAAAAGAAGTTTTATTCATTTTTGGTTACCTGAGTCATTGATGGTTGATGGCAATCAGAACGTGGAAGAACGCAAGATAGGCATCTATACCGGTCAGGTCTGGCACAGTGATTTAACGCTAAAAGCCGATTTCGATGTTTCGCGTCTTAGCGAACTCGACGCGCCAAATATCACCTTAGGCAAGCCATTTATTGTGATTAGCGTCGGGGATGCGCGTGGTATTGGTGTGGTGAAAGCGCCTGAAGTTAACGGTACGGCGCTGACCATTGAACCCGGCACCGGGTTAGAGCAAGGCGGGCAGGGCGTGCATATCCCTTTACCCGAAGGGGACTGGCGCAAGCAGAACCTGAAGCTGAATGTGGCGCTGAATTTAAGCGGTACCGGCGATCTTTCTGTGGTGCCTGGCGGGCGTTATAGCGAAATGACCTTAACCAGCAACTGGCCGCATCCCAGTTTTTTAGGTGATTTTCTACCAGCCAAACGGGAAGTTAGCGAGTCAGGTTTTCAGGCGCAATGGCAAAGTAGCTGGTTTGCTAATAATCTCGGTGAGCGTTTTGCTTCAGGCAATGATACCGGCTGGGAAAACTTCCCCGCGTTTAGCGTCGCAGTGACGACGCCAGCCGATCAATACCAATTAACGGACCGGGCGACTAAGTACGCCATTCTGCTGATTGCGCTGACTTTTATGGCATTCTTTGTTTTTGAAACGCTCACCGCGCAACGTTTACACCCAATGCAATATTTGCTGGTGGGGCTGTCATTGGTGATGTTTTATTTGCTCTTGCTGGCGCTTTCTGAACATACCGGTTTTACTGTGGCATGGATAATCGCCAGTCTGATTGGGGCGTTAATGAACGGTATTTATTTGCAGGCGGTATTGAAAGGCTGGCGTAATAGCATGTTGTTTACCCTCGCGCTGTTGTTGCTGGATGGTGTGATGTGGGGACTGCTCAACTCTGCCGATAGCGCGCTGTTGTTGGGAACCAGTGTACTGGTGGTGGCGCTGGCCGGCATGATGTTTGTGACCCGTAATATCGACTGGTATGCGTTTTCACTGCCGAAAATGAAAGCCAGTAAAGAAGTTACAACGGACGATGAATTACGTATCTGGAAATAAGATAGAAAAATAAAAACGGCGCTAAAAAGCGCCGTTTTTATTGACGGTGGTAAAGCCGATTAATCTTCCAGATCACCGCAGAAGCGATAACCTTCACCGTGAATGGTGGCGATGATTTCCGGCGTATCCGGCGTAGATTCGAAATGTTTACGAATACGGCGGATCGTCACGTCTACAGTACGGTCGTGCGGTTTCAGCTCACGGCCAGTCATTTTCTTCAGCAGTTCAGCACGGGACTGAATTTTGCCTGGGTTTTCACAGAAGTGAAGCATGGCGCGGAACTCGCTGCGCGGCAGCTTGTACTGCTCGCCATCAGGGCCAATCAACGAACGGCTGTTGATGTCCAGTTCCCAACCATTGAACTTGTAGCTTTCAACGCTACGACGTTCTTCGCTGACAGTACCCAGATTCATGGTACGGGACAGCAGGTTGCGTGCACGAATAGTCAGTTCACGCGGGTTGAACGGTTTGGTGATGTAGTCATCTGCACCGATTTCGAGGCCGAGAATTTTATCGACTTCGTTGTCACGGCCAGTCAGGAACATCAACGCAACATTCGCCTGCTCGCGCAGTTCACGCGCTAACAGAAGACCGTTTTTACCCGGCAGATTGATATCCATGATCACCAGGTTGATGTCATATTCAGAGAGGATCTGATGCATTTCCGCGCCATCTGTCGCTTCGAAAACATCATAGCCTTCCGCTTCGAAAATACTTTTCAACGTGTTGCGTGTTACCAACTCGTCTTCAACGATAAGAATGTGCGGGGTCTGCATGTTTGCTACCTAAATTGCCAACTAAATCGAAACAGGAAGTACAAAAGTCCCTGACCTGCCTGATGCATGCTGCAAATTAACATGATCGGCGTAACATGACTAAAGTACGTAATTGCGTTCTTGATGCACTTTCCATCAACGTCAACAACATCATTAGCTTGGTCGTGGGTACTTTCCCTCAGGACCCGACAGTGTCAAAAACGGCTGTCATCCTAACCATTTTAACAGCAATATAACAGGCTAAGAGGGGCAGGACACCCAATAAAACTACGCTTCGTTGACATATATCAAGTTCAATTGTAGCACGTTAACAGTTTGATGAAATGATCGTATCTAAATGCTAGCTTTCGTCACATTATTTTAATAATCCAACTAGTTGCATCATACAACTAATAAACCTGGTGAATCCAATTATCGAGATTTATTTTTTATAAAATTATCCTAAGTAAACAGAAGGATATGTAGCATTTTTTAACAATTCAATCGTTAGTACAGTCAGGAAATAGTTTAGCCTTTTTTAAGCTAAGCAAAGGGCTTTTCCTGCGACTTACGTTAAGAATTTGTAAATTCGCAACGCGTAATAAGTTGACAATGATCACCCTGTTCGCGGTTATTTGGTCAAGAAGAGTGGCAATATGCGTATAACGATTATTCTGGTTGCACCCGCCAGAGCAGAAAATATTGGGGCAGCGGCGCGGGCAATGAAAACGATGGGTTTTAGCGAACTGCGGATTGTTGATAGTCAGGCACACCTGGAGCCAGCCGCCCGTTGGGTCGCACATGGATCTGGTGATATTATTGATAATATTAAAGTTTTCAAGACACTAGCTGAATCGTTACACGATGTCGATTTCACTGTTGCCACCACTGCGCGCAGTCGGGCGAAATATCATTACTACGCTACGCCAGTAGAACTGGTGCCGCTGTTAGAGGAAAAATCTTCATGGATGAGCCATGCCGCTCTGGTGTTTGGTCGCGAAGATTCCGGGCTGACTAACGAAGAGTTAGCGTTGGCTGACGTTCTTACTGGTGTGCCGATGGTGGCGGATTATCCTTCGCTCAATCTGGGGCAGGCAGTGATGGTCTATTGCTATCAATTAGCAACATTAATACAACAACCGGCGAAAAGTGACACAACGGCAGACCAACATCAACTGCAAGCTTTACGCGAACGAGCCATGACATTGCTGACGACTCTGGCAGTGGCAGATGACATAAAACTGGTCGACTGGTTACAACAACGCCTGGGGCTTTTAGAGCAACGAGACACGGCAATGTTGCACCGTTTGCTGCATGATATTGAAAAAAATATCACCAAATAAAAAACGCCTTAGTAAGTGATTTTCAGCTTTTCATTCTGACTGCAACGGGCAATATGTCTCTGTGTGGATTAAAAAAAGAGTGTCTGATAGCAGCTTCTGAACTGGTTACCTGCCGTGAGTAAATTAAAATTTTATTGACTTAGGTCACTAAATACTTTAACCAATATAGGCATAGCGCACAGACAGATAAAAATTACAGAGTACACAACATCCATGAAACGCATTAGCACCACCATTACCACCACCATCACCATTACCACAGGTAACGGTGCGGGCTGACGCGTACAGGAAACACAGAAAAAAGCCCGCACCTGACAGTGCGGGCTTTTTTTTCGACCAAAGGTAACGAGGTAACAACCATGCGAGTGTTGAAGTTCGGCGGTACATCAGTGGCAAATGCAGAACGTTTTCTGCGGGTTGCCGATATTCTGGAAAGCAATGCCAGGCAGGGGCAGGTGGCCACCGTCCTCTCTGCCCCCGCCAAAATCACCAACCATCTGGTAGCGATGATTGAAAAAACCATTAGCGGCCAGGATGCTTTACCCAATATCAGCGATGCCGAACGTATTTTTGCCGAACTTCTGACGGGACTCGCCGCCGCCCAGCCGGGATTTCCGCTGGCACAATTGAAAACTTTCGTCGACCAGGAATTTGCCCAAATAAAACATGTCCTGCATGGCATCAGTTTGTTGGGGCAGTGCCCGGATAGCATCAACGCTGCGCTGATTTGCCGTGGCGAGAAAATGTCGATCGCCATTATGGCCGGCGTGTTAGAAGCGCGTGGTCACAACGTTACCGTTATCGATCCGGTCGAAAAACTGCTGGCAGTGGGTCATTACCTCGAATCTACCGTTGATATTGCTGAATCCACCCGCCGTATTGCGGCAAGCCGCATTCCGGCTGACCACATGGTGCTGATGGCTGGTTTCACTGCCGGTAATGAAAAAGGCGAGCTGGTGGTTCTGGGACGCAACGGTTCCGACTACTCCGCTGCGGTGCTGGCGGCCTGTTTACGCGCCGATTGTTGCGAGATCTGGACGGATGTTGACGGTGTTTATACCTGCGATCCGCGTCAGGTGCCCGATGCGAGGTTGTTGAAGTCGATGTCCTATCAGGAAGCGATGGAGCTTTCTTACTTCGGCGCTAAAGTTCTTCACCCCCGCACCATCACCCCCATCGCCCAGTTTCAGATCCCTTGCCTGATTAAAAATACCGGAAATCCTCAAGCACCAGGTACGCTCATTGGTGCCAGCCGTGATGAAGACGAATTACCGGTCAAGGGCATTTCCAATCTGAATAACATGGCAATGTTCAGCGTTTCCGGCCCGGGGATGAAAGGGATGGTTGGCATGGCGGCGCGCGTCTTTGCAGCGATGTCACGCGCCCGTATTTCCGTGGTGCTGATTACGCAATCATCTTCCGAATACAGTATCAGTTTCTGCGTTCCGCAAAGCGACTGTGTGCGAGCTGAACGGGCAATGCAGGAAGAGTTCTACCTGGAACTGAAAGAAGGTTTACTGGAGCCGTTGGCGGTGACGGTACGGCTGGCCATTATCTCGGTGGTAGGTGATGGTATGCGCACCTTACGTGGGATCTCGGCGAAATTCTTTGCCGCGCTGGCCCGCGCCAATATCAACATTGTCGCCATTGCTCAGGGATCTTCTGAACGCTCAATCTCTGTCGTGGTCAATAACGATGATGCGACCACTGGCGTGCGCGTTACTCATCAGATGCTGTTCAATACCGATCAGGTTATCGAAGTGTTTGTGATTGGCGTCGGTGGCGTTGGCGGTGCGCTGCTGGAGCAACTGAAGCGTCAGCAAAGCTGGTTGAAGAATAAACATATCGACTTACGTGTCTGCGGTGTTGCTAACTCGAAGGCACTCCTCACCAATGTACATGGCCTTAATCTGGAAAACTGGCAGGAAGAACTGGCGCAAGCCAAAGAGCCGTTTAATCTCGGGCGCTTAATTCGCCTCGTGAAAGAATATCATCTGCTGAACCCGGTCATTGTTGACTGTACTTCCAGCCAGGCAGTGGCGGATCAATATGCCGACTTCCTGCGCGAAGGTTTCCACGTTGTTACGCCGAACAAAAAGGCCAACACCTCGTCGATGGATTACTACCATCAGTTGCGTTATGCGGCGGAAAAATCGCGGCGTAAATTCCTCTATGACACCAACGTTGGGGCTGGATTACCGGTTATCGAGAACCTGCAAAATCTGCTCAATGCTGGTGATGAATTGATGAAGTTCTCCGGCATTCTTTCAGGTTCGCTTTCTTATATCTTCGGCAAGTTAGACGAAGGCATGAGTTTCTCCGAGGCGACCACACTGGCGCGGGAAATGGGTTATACCGAACCGGACCCGCGAGATGATCTTTCTGGTATGGATGTGGCGCGTAAGCTATTGATTCTCGCTCGTGAAACGGGACGTGAACTGGAGCTGGCGGATATTGAAATTGAACCTGTGCTGCCCGCAGAGTTTAACGCCGAGGGTGATGTCGCCGCTTTTATGGCGAATCTGTCACAGCTCGACAATCTCTTTGCCGCGCGTGTGGCGAAGGCCCGTGATGAAGGAAAAGTTTTGCGCTATGTTGGCAATATTGATGAAGATGGCGTCTGCCGCGTGAAGATTGCCGAAGTGGATAGTAATGATCCGCTGTTCAAAGTGAAAAATGGCGAAAACGCCCTGGCCTTCTATAGCCACTATTATCAGCCGCTGCCGTTGGTACTGCGCGGATATGGTGCGGGCAATGACGTTACAGCTGCCGGTGTCTTTGCTGATCTGCTACGTACCCTCTCATGGAAGTTAGGAGTCTGACATGGTTAAAGTTTATGCCCCGGCTTCCAGTGCCAATATGAGCGTCGGGTTTGATGTGCTCGGGGCGGCGGTGACACCTGTTGATGGTGCATTGCTCGGAGATGTAGTCACGGTTGAGGCGGCAGAGACATTCAGTCTCAACAACCTCGGACGCTTTGCCGATAAGCTGCCGTCAGAACCTCGGGAAAATATCGTTTATCAGTGCTGGGAGCGTTTTTGCCAGGAGCTGGGTAAGCAAATTCCAGTGGCGATGACTCTGGAAAAGAATATGCCAATCGGCTCGGGCTTAGGCTCCAGTGCCTGTTCGGTGGTCGCGGCGCTGATGGCGATGAATGAACACTGTGGCAAGCCGCTTAATGACACTCGTTTGCTGGCTTTGATGGGCGAGCTGGAAGGACGAATCTCCGGCAGCATTCATTACGACAACGTGGCACCGTGTTTTCTTGGTGGTATGCAGTTGATGATCGAAGAAAACGACATCATCAGCCAGCAAGTGCCTGGGTTTGATGAGTGGCTGTGGGTGCTGGCGTATCCGGGGATTAAAGTCTCGACGGCAGAAGCCAGGGCTATTTTACCGGCGCAGTATCGCCGCCAGGATTGCATTGCGCACGGGCGACATTTGGCAGGCTTCATTCACGCCTGCTATTCCCGTCAGCCTGAGCTTGCCGCGAATCTGATGAAAGATGTTATCGCTGAACCCTACCGTGAACGGTTACTGCCTGGTTTCCGGCAGGCGCGGCAGGCGGTCGCGGAAATCGGCGCGGTAGCGAGCGGTATCTCCGGCTCCGGCCCGACTTTGTTCGCTCTGTGTGACAAGCCGGATACCGCCCAGCGCGTTGCCGACTGGTTGGGTAAGAACTACCTGCAAAATCAGGAAGGTTTTGTTCATATTTGCCGGCTGGATACGGCGGGCGCACGAGTACTGGAAAACTAAATGAAACTCTACAATTTGAAAGATCACAATGAGCAGGTCAGCTTTGCGCAAGCCGTAACCCAGGGGTTGGGCAAAAATCAGGGGCTGTTTTTCCCGCACGACCTGCCGGAATTCAGCCTGACTGAAATTGATGAGATGCTGAAGCTGGATTTTGTCACCCGCAGTGCGAAGATCCTCTCGGCGTTTATTGGTGATGAAATCCCGCAGGAAATCCTGGAAGAGCGCGTACGCGCGGCGTTTGCCTTCCCGGCTCCGGTCGCCAATGTTGAAAGCGATGTCGGTTGTCTGGAATTGTTCCACGGGCCAACGCTGGCATTTAAAGATTTCGGCGGTCGCTTTATGGCACAAATACTGACCCATATTGCGGGCGATAAGCCAGTGACCATTCTGACCGCGACATCCGGTGATACTGGAGCGGCAGTGGCTCATGCTTTCTACGGTTTACCGAATGTGAAAGTGGTTATCCTCTATCCACGAGGCAAAATCAGTCCACTGCAAGAAAAACTGTTCTGTACATTGGGCGGCAATATCGAAACTGTTGCCATCGACGGCGATTTCGATGCCTGTCAGGCGCTGGTGAAGCAGGCGTTTGATGATGAAGAACTGAAAGTGGCGCTGGGGCTAAACTCTGCTAACTCCATTAACATCAGCCGTTTGCTGGCGCAGATTTGCTACTACTTTGAAGCTGTTGCGCAGCTGCCGCAGGAAGCGCGCAACCAGCTGGTTGTCTCGGTGCCAAGCGGAAACTTCGGCGATTTGACGGCGGGTCTGCTGGCGAAGTCACTCGGTCTGCCGGTGAAACGTTTTATTGCTGCGACCAACGTGAACGATACCGTGCCACGTTTCCTGCACGACGGTCAGTGGTCACCCAAAGCGACTCAGGCGACGTTATCCAATGCGATGGATGTTAGCCAGCCAAACAACTGGCCGCGTGTGGAAGAGTTGTTCCGCCGCAAAATCTGGCAACTGAAAGAGCTGGGGTATGCAGCCGTGGATGATGAAACCACGCAACAGACAATGCGTGAGTTAAAAGAACTGGGCTATACCTCGGAGCCGCACGCTGCCGTAGCTTATCGTGCGCTGCGTGACCAGTTGAATCCAGGCGAATATGGCTTGTTCCTCGGCACCGCGCATCCGGCGAAATTTAAAGAGAGCGTGGAAGCGATTCTCGGTGAAACGTTGGATCTGCCAAAAGAGCTGGCAGAACGTGCTGATTTACCCTTGCTTTCGCATAACCTGCCCGCCGATTTTGCTGCGTTGCGTAAATTGATGATGAATCATCAGTAACATCTATTCATTATCTCAATCAGGCCGGGTTTGCTTTTATGCAGCCCGGCTTTTTTATGAAGAAAATATGGAGAAAAATGACAGGGAAAAAGGAGAAATTCTCAATAAATGCGGTAATTTAGAGATTAGGATTGCGGAGAATAACAACTGCCGTTCTCATCGCGTAATCTCCGGATATCGACCCATAACGGGCAATGATAAAAGGAGTAACCTGTGAAAAAGATGCAATCTATCGTACTCGCACTTTCCCTGGTTCTGGTCGCTCCCATGGCAGCGCAGGCTGCGGAAATTACGCTAGTCCCGTCAGTAAAATTACAGATAGGCGATCGTGATAATCGTGGCTATTACTGGGATGGCGGTCACTGGCGCGACCACGGCTGGTGGAAACAACATTATGAATGGCGAGGCAATCGCTGGCACCCATATGGACCGCCGCCATCGCCGCGCCATAACAAGCACAATGATCATCGTGGCGATCATCGTCCGGGGCCTGACAAACATCATCGCTAAATATCAATGCCGGATTGCCATCCGGCATTATCCGGCATTATCCGGCATTGACTACAAACTTAACGTTGTTCGTAGCGTTTAAACACCAGTTCGCCATTGCTGGAGGAAGCTTCATCAAAGAAGTAACCTTCGCTATTAAAACCAGTCAGTTGCTCTGGTTTGGTCAGCCGATTTTCAATAATGAAACGACTCATCAGACCGCGTGCTTTCTTAGCGTAGAAGCTGATTATCTTAAATTTGCCGTTCTTCTCATCGAGGAACACTGGTTTGATAATCTCGGCATTCAATTTCTTCGGCTTCACCGATTTAAAATACTCATCTGACGCCAGATTTATCACTACATTATCGCCTTGTGCTGCGAGCGCCTCGTTCAGCTTGTTGGTGATGATATCTCCCCAGAATTGATACAGATCTTTCCCTCGGGCATTCTCAAGACGTATCCCCATTTCCAGACGATAAGGCTGCATTAAATCGAGCGGGCGCAGTACGCCATACAAGCCGGAAAGCATTCGCAAATGCTGTTGGGCAAAATCGAAATCGTCTTCGCTGAAGGTTTCGGCCTGCAAGCCAGTGTAGACATCACCTTTAAACGCCAGAATTGCCTGGCGGGCATTCTCCGGTGTGAAATCTGGCTGCCAGTCATGAAAGCGAGCGGCGTTGATACCCGCCAGTTTGTCGCTGATGCGCATCAGGGAGCTAATCTGCGGGGGCGTCAGTTTCCGCGCTTCATGGATCAGCTGCTGGGAGTTGTCTAACAGCTCCGGCAGCGTATAGCGCGTGGTGGTCAACGGGCTTTGGTAATCAAGCGTTTTCGCAGGTGAAATAAGAATCAGCATATCCAGTCCTTGCAGGAAATTTATGCCGACTTTAGCAAAAAAAGAGAATGAGTTGATCGATAGTTGTGATTACTCCTGCGAAACATCATCCCACGCGTCTGGAGAAAGCTGGCGACCGATCTCCGGATAACGCAACGGATCAAACACCGGGCGCACGCCGAGTTTACGCTGGCGTAGATAATCACTGGCAATGGTATGAACCACAGGCGAGAGCAGTAATATGGCGGTCAAATTGGTAATAGCCATGCAGGCCATAATGATATCTGCCAGTTGCCACATCAGCGGAAAACTTAGCAAGGTGCCGCCGATGACCGTTGCGAAGGTGCAGATCCGCAGACACCAGATCGCTTTAGGGTTGTTCAGGCGTAAAAAGAAGAAATTGTTTTCGGCATAAATGTAGTTGGCAACGATGGAGCTGAAGGCAAACAGAATAACCACGAGGGTAACAAACTCCGCACCCCAGGAACCCATTAGCACCCGCATCGCCTTCTGGATAAGCTGAATACCTTCCAGCGGCATGTAGGTTGTGCCGTTACCCGCCAGTAATATCAGCATGGCGCTTGCCGTGCAGATGACCAGGGTGTCGATAAAAATGCCAATCATCTGGACAATTCCTTGCGCTGCCGGATGCGGAGGCCAGGACGCAGCTGCCGCTGCCGCGTTTGGCGTCGACCCCATTCCCGCCTCATTGGAAAACATACTGCGCTGAAAACCGTTAGTAATCGCCTGGCTTAAGGTATATCCCGCCGCGCCGCCTGCAGCTTCCTGCCAGCCAAAAGCACTCTCAAAAATAGACCAAATGACGTGGGGAAGTTGCCCGATATTCATTACGCAAATCACCAGGCAGGTCAGTACCCAGATTATCGCCATCAACGGGACAAACCCCTGCATGAGCCGGGCGACGCCATGAAGACCGCGAGTGATCGCCAGCATAGCAAAGACAGCGAGAATAATACCTGTCACCAGCGGGGGAAAATCAAAAGAAAAACTCAGGGCTCGCGCAACGGCGTTCGCCTGAACTCCGCTGAAAATTATGGCGTAGGCGATGAGCAAAAAGACGGCGAACAGAACGCCCATCCAGCGCATCCCCAGCCCGCGCGCCATATACCATGCCGGTCCGCCACGAAACTGCCCATTGGCATCACGTTCTTTATAAAGCTGTGCGAGGGAACATTCGGCAAACGAGGTCGCCATGCCGATAAATGCGGCAACCCACATCCAGAAGACGGCTCCAGGTCCACCGGCGGTAATTGCCAGCGCAACGCCGGCCAGGTTGCCGCTACCCACGCGCGCTGCAAGACTGGTACACAATGACTGAAATGAGGTTAAACCGCCTGGCTGTGGATGAATGCTATTTTTAAGACTTTTGCCAAACTGGCGGATGTAGCGAAACTGCACAAATCCGGTGCGAAAAGTGAACCAACAACCTGCGCCGAAGAGCAGGTAAATCATTACCGATCCCCAAAGGACGCTGTTAATAAAGGAGAAAAAATCTGGCATGCATATCCCTCTTATTGCCGGTCGCGATGACTTTCCTGTGTAAACGTTACCAATTGTTTAAGAAGTATATACGCTACGAGGTACTTGATAACTTCTGCGTAGCATACATGAGGTTTTGTATAAAAATGGCGGGCGATATCAACGCAGTGTCAGAAATCCGAAACAGTCTCGCCTGGCGATAACCGTCTTGTCGGCGGTTGCGCTGACGTTGCGTCGTGATATCATCAGGGCAGACCGGTTACATCCCCCTAACAAGCTGTTTAAAGAGAAATACTATCATGACGGACAAATTGACCTCCCTTCGTCAGTACACCACCGTAGTGGCCGACACTGGGGACATCGCGGCAATGAAGCTGTATCAACCGCAGGATGCCACAACCAACCCTTCTCTCATTCTTAACGCAGCGCAGATTCCGGAATACCGTAAGTTGATTGATGATGCTGTCGCCTGGGCGAAACAGCAGAGCAACGATCGCGCGCAGCAGATCGTGGACGCGACCGACAAACTGGCCGTAAATATTGGTCTGGAAATCCTGAAACTGGTTCCGGGCCGTATCTCAACTGAAGTTGATGCGCGTCTTTCCTATGACACCGAAGCGTCAATTGCGAAAGCAAAACGCCTGATCAAACTCTACAACGATGCAGGTATTAGCAACGATCGTATTCTGATCAAACTGGCTTCTACCTGGCAGGGTATCCGTGCTGCGGAACAGCTGGAAAAAGAAGGCATCAACTGTAACCTGACCCTGCTGTTCTCCTTCGCTCAGGCTCGTGCTTGTGCGGAAGCGGGCGTGTTCCTGATCTCGCCGTTTGTTGGCCGTATTCTTGACTGGTACAAAGCGAATACCGATAAGAAAGAGTACGCTCCGGCAGAAGATCCGGGCGTGGTTTCTGTATCTGAAATCTACCAGTACTACAAAGAGCATGGTTATGAAACCGTGGTTATGGGCGCAAGCTTCCGTAACATCGGCGAAATTCTGGAACTGGCAGGCTGCGACCGTCTGACCATCGCACCGGCACTGCTGAAAGAGCTGGCGGAGAGCGAAGGGGCTATCGAACGTAAACTGTCTTACACTGGTGAAGTGAAAGCGCGTCCGGCGCGTATCACTGAGTCCGAGTTCCTGTGGCAGCACAACCAGGATCCAATGGCAGTAGATAAACTGGCGGAAGGTATCCGTAAGTTTGCTGTTGACCAGGAAAAACTGGAAAAAATGATCGGCGATCTGCTGTAATCATACTTAGCGTGACCGGGAAGTCGGTCACGCTACCTCTTCTGAAACCTGTCTGTCACTCCCTTCGCAGTGTATCATTCTGTTTAACGAGACTGTTTAAACGGAAAAATCTTGATGAATACTTTACGTATTGGCTTAGTTTCCATCTCTGATCGCGCATCCAGCGGCGTTTATCAGGATAAAGGCATCCCTGCGCTGGAAGAATGGCTGACATCGGCGCTAACCACGCCGTTTGAACTGGAAACCCGCTTAATCCCCGATGAGCAGGCGATCATCGAGCAAACGTTGTGTGAGCTGGTGGATGAAATGAGTTGCCATCTGGTGCTCACCACGGGCGGAACTGGCCCGGCGCGTCGTGACGTAACGCCCGATGCGACGCTGGCAGTAGCGGACCGCGAGATGCCAGGCTTTGGTGAACAGATGCGCCAGATCAGCCTGCATTTTGTACCAACTGCGATCCTTTCGCGTCAGGTGGGGGTGATTCGCAAACAGGCGCTGATCCTTAACTTACCCGGTCAACCGAAGTCTATTAAAGAGACGCTGGAAGGTGTGAAGGACGCTGAGGGTAACGTTGTGGTGCACGGTATTTTTGCCAGCGTACCGTACTGCATTCAGTTGCTGGAAGGGCCATACGTTGAAACGGCACCGGAAGTGGTTGCAGCATTCAGACCGAAGAGTGCAAGACGCGAAGTTAGCGAATAAAAAAATCCCCCCAAGCGGGGGGATCAGACTGATGACAAACGCAAAACTGCCTGATGCGCTACGCTTATCAGGCCTACGATCTTCTTGCAATATATTGAATTTGCACGATTTTGTAGGCCGGATAAGGCGTTCACGCCGCATCCGGCATAAACAAAGCGCACGTTGTTAACAATCTTATCCCTTCGAGCGGGGGGAGCTTAATAATTAGTGAGACTCACCAATCGGCAGAACGGTGCGACCAAACTGCTCGTTCAGCACTTCACCCATCGCCAGATAGATTGCACTGGCACCGCAGATAAGACCAATCCAGCCGGCAAAGTGGATGATCGCGGCGTTACCGGCAATGTTACCGATCGCCAGCAGGGCAAACAGCACGGTCAGGCTAAAGAAAACGAATTGCAGAACGCGTGCGCCTTTCAGCGTGCCGAAGAACATAAACAGCGTAAATATGCCCCACAGACCCAGGTAGACACCAAGGAACTGTGCATTTGGCGCATCGGTCAGCCCCAGTTTCGGCATCAGCAGAATTGCAACCAGCGTCAGCCAGAAAGAACCGTAAGAGGTGAATGCGGTTAAACCGAAAGTGTTGCCTTTTTTGTACTCCAGCAGACCGGCAAAAATTTGCGCGATGCCGCCGTAGAAAATGCCCATGGCAAGAATAATACCGTCCAGAGCAAAATAACCCACGTTGTGCAGGTTAAGCAGAATGGTGGTCATGCCGAAGCCCATCAGGCCCAGCGGTGCCGGATTAGCCAACTTAGTGTTGCCCATAATTCCTCAAAAATCATCATCGAATGAATGGTGAAATAATTTCCCTGAATAACTGTAGTGTTTTCAGGGCGCGGCATAATAATCAGCCAGTGGGGCAGTGTCTACGATCTTTTGAGGGGAAAATGAAAATTTTCCCCGGTTTCCGGTATCAGACCTGAGTGGCGCTAACCATCCGGCGCAGGCAGGCGATTTGCAGTACGGCTGGAATTGTCACGCGATAGGCACTGCCGCTGACCGCTTTAACCCCATTTAATGCTGCGCCCACAGGGCCTCCCAGACCCGCGCCGCGCAGCAAACCATGCCCAAGCACGCTCATTGCTGCGTGGGTGCGTAAAATGCGGGTCAATTGGCTGGAAAGCAAATGCGACACACCTTTTGCCAATAATTTGTCTTTCATCAGCAGCGGCAGCAGCTCTTCCAGCTCATTCACCCTGGCATCGACCGCGTGCAGAAACTCCTGCTTATGTTCCTCGTCCATTTTCTTCCAGGTATTACGCAGAAATTGTTCCAGTAACTGTTGCTCAATTTCAAACGTAGACATCTCTTTGTCGGCTTTCAGCTTCAATCGCTTTGAAACATCGAGCAAAATGGCGCGATACAATTTACCGTGTCCGCGCAGTTTGTTGGCGATACTATCGCCACCAAAATGCTGAAATTCTCCGGCAATCAGCTGCCAGTTGCGGCGGTGTCGCTCGGGATGTCCTTCCATCGATTTAAACAGTTCGTTGCGCATCAGTACGCTGGAGAGGCGAGTTTTGCCTTTTTCATTATGGGTGAGCAGCCGGGCGAAATTTGCCAACTGTTCCTCACTACAATGCTGGAGAAAATCCAGATCTGAATCATTCAGGTAATTAACATTCATTTTTTGTGGTTTCTATATTCTGGCGTTAGTCGTCGCCGATAATTTTCAGCGTGGCCATATCCGATGAGTTCACTGTATGACCGGAAAAGGTGATTTTTGAGACGCAGCGTTTGTTGTCGTTATCGCTGTTAATGTTGATCCAGTCAGTGGTTTGCTCTTCTTTTATTTCTGAAGGAATATTCAGGGTCTGACTGGCGCTTCGGGTGGCTTTGAAATAAATCGATGCACCGCTTAACTGCAAATCGCCATGGTCGGCTGAGAGTTGTATGCGTTTAACAATGCGACAAACAGGAAGTTTCAGCGCCAGATCGTTGGTTTCGTTTCGCGGCATTGCAATGACGCCGAGGATTTTATGGTCGTTTGCCTGCGCCGTGCAGCACAGCATCAGGCTAATCGCCAGGCTGGCGGAAATCGTAATAACGGATTTCATAAGGATTCTCTTGGTGGGGAGGGGTAAGGGGATGAAACTAGTTTACTGCTGATAAAGAGAAGTTTCAGGTACGTAATATTTTCTTTTTATTACAATTTTTTGATGAATGCCTTGGCTGCGATTCATTCTTTATATGAATAAAATTGTTGTCAGTTTCACGTCTTGTCCTGCCATATCGCGAAATTTCTGCGCAAAAGCACAAAAAATTTTTGCATCTCCCCCTTGATGACGTGGGTTACGACCCCATTTAGTAGTCAACCGCAGTGAGTGAGTCTGCAAAAAAATGAAATTGGGCAGTTGAAACCAGACGTTTCGCCCCTATTACAGACTCACAACCACATGATGACCGAATATATAGTGGAGACGTTTAGATGGGTAAAATAATTGGTATCGACCTGGGTACTACCAACTCTTGTGTAGCGATTATGGATGGCACCACTCCTCGTGTACTGGAGAACGCCGAAGGCGATCGCACCACGCCTTCTATCATTGCCTATACCCAGGATGGTGAAACTCTGGTTGGTCAGCCAGCTAAACGTCAGGCAGTGACGAACCCGCAAAACACCCTGTTTGCGATTAAACGCCTGATTGGCCGCCGCTTCCAGGACGAAGAAGTACAGCGTGATGTTTCCATCATGCCGTTCAAAATTATTGCTGCTGATAACGGCGACGCATGGGTCGAAGTTAAAGGCCAGAAAATGGCACCGCCGCAGATCTCTGCAGAAGTGCTGAAAAAAATGAAGAAAACCGCTGAAGATTACCTGGGTGAACCGGTAACTGAAGCTGTTATTACCGTACCGGCATACTTTAACGATGCTCAGCGTCAGGCAACCAAAGACGCAGGCCGTATCGCTGGTCTGGAAGTAAAACGTATCATCAACGAACCGACCGCAGCTGCGCTGGCTTACGGTCTGGACAAAGGTACTGGCAACCGTACTATCGCGGTTTATGACCTGGGTGGTGGTACTTTCGATATTTCCATTATCGAAATCGACGAAGTTGACGGCGAAAAAACCTTCGAAGTTCTGGCAACCAACGGTGATACCCACCTGGGTGGTGAAGACTTCGACAGTCGTCTGATCAACTATCTGGTTGAAGAATTCAAGAAAGATCAGGGCATTGACCTGCGCAACGATCCGCTGGCAATGCAGCGCCTGAAAGAAGCGGCAGAAAAAGCGAAAATCGAACTGTCTTCCGCTCAGCAGACCGACGTTAACCTGCCGTACATCACTGCAGACGCGACCGGTCCGAAACACATGAACATCAAAGTGACTCGTGCGAAACTGGAAAGCCTGGTTGAAGATCTGGTAAACCGTTCCATTGAGCCGCTGAAAGTTGCACTGCAGGACGCTGGCCTGTCCGTATCTGATATCGACGACGTTATCCTCGTTGGTGGTCAGACTCGTATGCCAATGGTTCAGAAGAAAGTTGCTGAATTCTTTGGTAAAGAGCCGCGTAAAGATGTTAACCCGGACGAAGCTGTAGCCATCGGTGCTGCTGTTCAGGGTGGTGTTCTGACTGGTGACGTAAAAGACGTACTGCTGCTGGACGTTACCCCGCTGTCTCTGGGTATCGAAACCATGGGCGGTGTGATGACCACGCTGATCGCGAAAAACACCACTATCCCGACCAAGCACAGCCAGGTGTTCTCTACCGCTGAAGACAACCAGTCTGCGGTAACCATCCATGTGCTGCAGGGTGAACGTAAACGTGCGGCTGATAACAAATCTCTGGGTCAGTTCAACCTGGATGGTATCAACCCGGCACCGCGCGGCATGCCGCAGATCGAAGTTACCTTCGATATCGATGCTGACGGTATCCTGCACGTTTCCGCGAAAGACAAAAACAGCGGTAAAGAGCAGAAGATCACTATCAAGGCTTCTTCTGGTCTGAACGAAGATGAAATCCAGAAAATGGTACGCGACGCAGAAGCTAACGCCGAAGCTGACCGTAAGTTTGAAGAGCTGGTACAGACTCGCAACCAGGGCGACCATCTGCTGCACAGCACCCGTAAGCAAGTTGAAGAAGCAGGCGACAAACTGCCGGCTGACGACAAAACTGCTATCGAGTCTGCGCTGACTGCACTGGAAACTGCTCTGAAAGGTGAAGACAAAGCCGCTATCGAAGCGAAAATGCAGGAACTGGCACAGGTTTCCCAGAAACTGATGGAAATCGCCCAGCAGCAACATGCCCAGCAGCAGACTGCCGGTGCTGATGCTTCTGCAAACAACGCGAAAGATGACGATGTTGTCGACGCTGAATTTGAAGAAGTCAAAGACAAAAAATAATCGCCCTATAAACGGGTAATTATACTGACACGGGCGAAGGGGAATTTCCTCTCCGCCCGTGCATTCATCTAGGGGCAAATCAAAAAAGATGGCTAAGCAAGATTATTACGAGATTTTAGGCGTTTCCAAAACAGCGGAAGAGCGTGAAATCAAAAAGGCCTACAAACGCCTGGCCATGAAATACCACCCGGACCGTAACCAGGGTGACAAAGAGGCCGAGGCGAAATTTAAAGAGATCAAGGAAGCTTATGAAGTTCTGACCGACTCGCAAAAACGTGCGGCATACGATCAGTATGGTCATGCTGCGTTTGAGCAAGGCGGCATGGGCGGCGGCGGTTTTGGCGGCGGCGCAGACTTCAGCGATATTTTTGGTGACGTTTTCGGCGATATTTTTGGCGGCGGACGTGGTCGTCAACGTGCGGCGCGCGGTGCTGATTTACGCTATAACATGGAGCTCACCCTCGAAGAAGCTGTACGTGGCGTGACCAAAGAGATCCGCATTCCGACTCTGGAAGAGTGTGACGTTTGCCACGGTAGCGGTGCAAAACCAGGTACACAGCCGCAGACCTGTCCGACCTGTCATGGTTCTGGCCAGGTGCAGATGCGCCAGGGTTTCTTTGCCGTGCAGCAGACCTGTCCACACTGTCAGGGCCGCGGTACGCTGATCAAAGATCCGTGCAACAAATGTCATGGTCATGGTCGTGTTGAGCGCAGCAAAACGCTGTCCGTTAAAATCCCGGCAGGGGTGGACACTGGAGACCGCATCCGTCTTGCGGGCGAAGGTGAAGCGGGTGAACACGGCGCACCGGCAGGCGATCTGTACGTTCAGGTTCAGGTTAAACAGCACCCGATTTTCGAGCGTGAAGGCAACAACCTGTATTGCGAAGTCCCGATCAACTTCGCTATGGCGGCGCTGGGTGGTGAAATCGAAGTACCGACCCTTGATGGTCGCGTCAAACTGAAAGTGCCTGGCGAAACCCAGACCGGTAAGCTGTTCCGTATGCGCGGTAAAGGCGTCAAGTCTGTCCGCGGTGGCGCACAGGGTGATTTGCTATGCCGCGTTGTTGTCGAAACACCGGTAGGTTTGAACGAGAAGCAGAAACAGCTGCTGCAAGAGCTGCAAGAAAGCTTTGGTGGCCCAACCGGCGAGCACAACAGCCCGCGTTCAAAGAGCTTCTTTGATGGCGTGAAGAAGTTTTTTGACGACCTGACTCGCTAACCTCCCCAAAAGCCTGCCCGTGGGCAGGCCAGGGTAAAAACCAGGGTGCGTTGAAGATATGCGAGCACCTGTAAAGTGGCGGGG